>Ga0209309_10004529_pt1 | contig 11435 bp, 12 predicted proteins | sample COGITO_mtgs_1204_2_FD_184807 | JGI IMG/M metagenome (GOLD analysis project Ga0209309, IMG submission 184807) | Pelagic marine microbial communities from North Sea - COGITO_mtgs_120412 (SPAdes) (version 2) | ecosystem: Environmental > Aquatic > Marine > Epipelagic ...
GCAATTAACCGATGTGGTTGATGAACTCGGTATACCGGTATTGTGTTATGGCCTGCGTAACGACTTTAGAGGCGAGCTATTTATAGGGTCGCAATATTTGCTTGCGTGGGCTGATAAGTTAGTTGAGCTTAAAACTGTTTGCCACTGTGGACGTAAAGCAAACCATGTACTGCGTACTGATGAAAATGGCGAAGCAATAGCCGATGGTAACCAAGTAGAAATTGGCGGCAATGACCGATATGTTTCGGTATGCCGCAAACATTATAAAGCCGCGTTAAATATGGGCCGATAAAGCATTTAAAAATGTATCAATATCTTCGCGGGTTATATCTAAATGCGTAACTAGCCTAAGCTGCTTGCTTGGACTAAATAATATGCCTTGTTGTTTAAGCGCTTCAGCAATATCTTTAATATTTATACTGCTACTGTATGTTGCGTAAACCATATTAGTGGTGTTAGTCATATCGACAGTAAAGCCACTGATTTCACTTAATTGTTGAGCCAAATAACGTGCATTTTCATGATCGTCTTTTAAGCGCTCTACATTGTGCTCAAGTGCAAATTGTCCAGCGGCTGCAAGCATTCCGGCTTGGCGCATACCGCCACCAAGTACTTTTCTCCATCGTCTTGCTTTATTAATAAGTGCTGGTGAGCCTAATAATAAAGAGCCTACGGGCGCCCCCAAACCTTTAGATAAACAAATAGAAACTGAATCAAAGTGTTTTGTAATTTCAGTGATATCAACATTTAGCTCAACAGCGGCATTAAAAGCACGTGCGCCGTCTAAGTGCAGCGCTAAATTATGCGTGTTAACAAAGTCACGAGCTTGGGCTAAGTACTCAAGAGGCAGCACTTTTCCGCCTATGGTATTTTCTAAGCTAAGTAATCGCGTTTTTGCAAAATGACAATCGTCTGGTTTTATTGCTGCAGCTATTTTACTAAAAGGTATACTGCCATCAGCATCGTTTTCAATAGGCTGTGGTTGCACAGACCCTAAAACAGCTGCTCCGCCGCCCTCAAACTTATAGTTGTGAGCATTTTGGCCACAAATGTATTCGTCACCTCGTTCACAATGCGCCATTATTGCAAGTAAATTGGCTTGTGTACCTGAGCTACAATAAAGAGCAGCTTCAAAGTTAAAATGCTTACACGCATAAGCTTCTAGTTGGTTAACGCTTTCATCATCACCATATACATCATCACCAACCGGTGCGCTGTACATAATATCGCGCATTTCTTTTGTTGGTTTTGTAACTGTATCAGAGCGAAAATCTATCATGATTGCCTTATCCTTTTTATTGTTTTTAATAAAATTGGTATTAATCAAGCTCGCTACAAATTTGCTCGCGGGTTTCTTTATCAAAGTAGCTCCATGCAATAAAGCGGCTAATTTTTTGACCTTGTGCCATATCAACTATTTTATATTGTGCTATCGGGTGGGCTTTTAATACTTCTTCAAGGGCTGCAATATTATCTTTTTTGGATACTAACGACGTAAACCACAGTACTTGCTCTGCAAAGTCTTCGCTTTCTTTAATCATATTAGAGATAAACTGTACTTCACCGCCTTCGCACCATAATTCATTATTATGACCACCAAAGTTAAGCGCGTTACTTGGTGTTTTGCCTAAGTTTTTCCATTTACGTTCACTACCTTTAGTCGCTTCTTCTTCACTGGCATGAAACGGAGGATTACAAAGTGTTAAATGGAATAAATCTTTTTGATTTATAACGCCTTTAAAAATATGTGATGCGTTTTTTTGTTGTTTTAGGGTTATTTTTAAACCATTAAACTGAGCAATTTGCTTTGCTATTTTTACTGAGGTTGCATCTATATCAGTCCCTGTAAAATGCCACTTATATTCACTTGTACCAGTAAGCGGGTAAACTAAATTAGCGCCAGTACCAATATCAAGTACTTTAATTTGCTTACCTAAAGGTATTTGTTGTTGATTATCATCACTTAATAAGTCGGCTAAGTAATGAATGTAGTCAACACGCCCAGGTATAGGTGGACATAAGTTGTGCTCGGGAATATCCCAAAAATCAATATTATAATGTGCTTTTAAAAGAGCTTGATTTAGTGTTTTAACGGCTTTGTTATCACTAAAATCAATGCTTTTAGTACCTGCAGGTGTTGTTATAACAAAGGGCAGTAGAGCAGGGTGCTCTGTTGTTAATAAATCGAAGTCGTACCCATTTTTATGTAGGTTACGAGGGTGTAATTTTGAACGTGCTTTATTTTCTTTCATGGCTTCATTTTAACAACAGATATGATGTAGTGATTGTAACAAATGCTGATGAGTAAAGTGCAGACATTTCCTTTGGTATATTTAATATTGCTGGTAGGATGAGTTGAAAATAATAAAAAGGAATAACTGTGGCGATTTCTCAGCAATCAATAATTATTAACTTAGCTGATCAACAAACACTTCATTTACGCCGTATTAGCGATGAAAATCAGCAAGGGCCTGTCGTATTTTTTATGCATGGAGCTGTAGAAAACGGTAAAATTTTTTATACCCATTCAAATAAAGGACTTGCCCCTTTTTTGGCTGAGCATGGATATAGATGTTATGTGGCCGATTTACGTGGCCGAGGTGATAGTAAACCGGTTATTTCGAGTGACGCTAAGTACGGGCAAACTGAAGCCATTTTAGAAGATATTCCAGCGTTTATTAAGCAAATAGAGTTGATTGAAGGCAAGAAGCCTGACTACTGGGTTGCTCACTCTTGGGGCGGAGTATTAATGAACAGCGCGTTTGCACGTTTCCCTCAATATATTAATGATGTAAAAGCGTGTGTATATTTTGGCTCTAAGCGTTCTTTATTTAATAATCATCCTCAAAAATTATTACAAGCCAATTTAATTTGGTATTTTATGGCGCCTTTACTTGCTAAAAAACATGGCTATTTGAATGCTAAGGGCTATAAGTGGGGAAGCGATAACGAAACTCAAAAGTCGCATTATCAAAGTATGCAATGGGCTAAAAAGAAGCCATGGATAGATTCTGATGATAATTTTGATTATGCAAAAGCGTTAAACAGCCTGCATTTACCGCCAACGCTTCATATTGCTGCGGTAAAAGACAAAGCACTAGCTCAACCAATCGATATTCAAAAATTTATGGACGAATCTGGGCCTGGCATTCAACAAATGCGAATTTACGGTCGTAAACACGGGCATAATTTTGATTACGATCATATTAATATGCTTACCCACCCAAGTGCGCGTGATGATCAATTTAAAGATTTACTTAATTGGTTTAAAGCACGTCCGTAAGGTCCTGTTGACCTTTCAGGATTAAAATTTGTTCAATCTAGGGGCGATTTAATCGCGGCGCGAAGTTTGTAACCTAGTGGGCTCGGTAACTGCTCCTGCGTTACCCTACTGGCTTACATCCATGTAAGAATAAGTAAAAACCGAGCAAAGCTTCCGCGTCCTGCTCACGCCCCTTACCTACATCCCTGTCTCTTGATCACAACTTTTCTGTCTGCTGAATTGATATTAACAATTCGGCAGATTCGACCATTTCTGCTAATTTCAACCACCCCTTCCAGAGTGCTTTTACGCCAACTCGACCATTTCTTTTACTGTCATACCACCCTCCCAATTTCGCTAAACTATAGTACAGCCAATGAAGAGACGGTACTTTATCCGGCAACACATCCTTTTCAACCTTTGCCCATAGTAATTTCCACGTCATCTCTTTAACACAAGTTGTACATCTCACTTCTTTGTCTAATTCACTCCTTTGCGCCATATTTTGCAGCTGTAATAACCTGACAGCAATAAACGCTTTAATGATCGCAATTCGTAAAATATTATCACTGTGCTGTAAACGTAAATCTTCTACTTCGGTTCCATCTGTTTTCCATGTTTTATGAAACTCCTCTACACGCCAGCGGAGTTCATAGTATCTTACTAATTTCTGGGCATCTTCTGCTGTGTTTACGGGCTCTGTCGTATATAAAATCCAACATAATGGATTTTTTTGCGTACTTTCTTTTTCCTGACAGACAATGACATTGACGCTCAATGTCGGTGATTCTTGCCCTAGTACTCGCTTAGGCTTGGCGAGTGTTATAGGTTGATAGCTCAATGTAATTCGGGCCTGACGCGCTTTTCTTCCCGCACGTTGCGCTATATTAATAGTGTAACAACACTGACCTTGCGCTGTTTCTATTAACTGATTGAGATTGCATTGAGGCTCTATTAATTTTCTATTTTCTTTTGCTCTGACTAAAAATCGATGTCCTTCATCTTTTTGGTATGTCATGTACTCATAAATGTCAGCTTCTCTGTCGCAGATGTTAAGTATATTTGATAATTCACCTGTACGTTTTTTTATATCCATTAATGTTTGTTGCCAGCGATAGCTTTCTTTCTCTTCGTAAGGGCGTTGCTGTTGTTGATCTTTAGTCCCTTTAACCTTTGATTTCCTAAACCAATAGTACTGGTCGAGTAAACCAATAACATGCTCCGTATCTGCATCAATTGCTAAAGTTGAATGCGCATATAGCGTTCTTGTTTTTGATGGTTTTCCTAATGTATTTGCACAGTTCACATCGCCTAATTCCTTGCAAACACTGTGTTTAAATGTCAATCCTGTCGTATCTTGGATAGCGAGAACCAAAGGCAACTGCTTTACCGCTTCACTCGTTCGTGAGAACCCTGAATCTGCAATCGCTTGAGGGGATATTTTCTCATTTCTAATGAAACGATAAGCGGCTTCAATTTTTGCGGGTGTATCAGAAGCCTTAACAATTGAGCTGTCTGCATTCTCAGCCATATCGCTTGCTAGTAGAGCTAATCGTCGGGTGCGTCTCGGATCCCCTAAATTAGCGTTACCAAAAATTAATTGAGCCCATTCTTCAGAAGTGTTTGTGTGCATACGATAAATCTATGAGTGATGATGATCGATTAGATCACAGACTTAACGATATTCAAAGACTTGTGTATAAGAGACAGACCTTACGGTTATACGTGCGCCCCATAAAGCAAAATAAGACTTAGCAGTAGTTACTAATAAATCATGCCTACCGCTTGTTCGCTCATTAGCAAATAAATCATGAAATAGTAAAATAACTATCAGCGGTGCTAATGCACTTACTACAAATACAAAATCAATTTTACCTGCCTGCGCTAGCTCTGCGTTTTGCGCATCGCTTTCGTAAATTTGTCCCTCTAGCGCAAGTAGGTTTAAGCGGTGTTTCCATGGGTAAATATCGCGCTCGCCTAAAGCAGCAAACGCTAAATTTGAAGGCGATGAATACGTTAAGTGAAAACTGTAATAGGCAAGCGAGCCTGGGTCTTCGTATTTATGTTGAACGTTAGTTAAGTCTGTTAAATCGGCGGCTTTTAAGCGCTCAATAGTTTGCTTTTGCTGTGTTACTTCACTAAGCCCGCTGAAAACTGCAAACCCCGACATTACAAAGGTACACACCAGTAATACCACTAAGTATTTTTGGCGAAGTAAAAAACGCCACTCACGCGCAAGCTGTTTTAATAGGTAACTCATAACAAACGCCTCCCTACAAATTTAATACCGCCTAACAGCACCGCAATCCAAAGAAATAACTGTAAAAAAGCAGGTATGCTTCGCTGCGCTCTCGCTTTTGAGCTGTCTACATTAAAAGTAAAGTCCTGCAGTATTTGCCAATTTTGAGCACTTACACGTGCCTTTTGGGTTGCAGCAGTATTAGTATTGCGGTTCATGTCGTCTTGGTAGCTAAGCTTTTCTACATGAACTTTGTTAAGCCCTTGCACAAAATCAAAACGTAACTGCTCGGTTTCGCGTAAAAAGCGATGATGGGTTTCAATACTCGTGCCTACCACAATCATCGATAACGACCGAATAGCCACCATAGGTGAAACCCAACCAAAATAACGCGATACCTTTGTTTGTTTAAGCTCAGCTTGCATACGCTGCTCAGCAAACTTATTGAGTACGCTTGTGAGTTTAGCCTCAGACTCGCTTGCCACTAGCCCTCTAAAATTAACGGGTAACTCATCAATACTGCTAACGTTGTATTTATTAAGGAGCGATTGTTTAAATTGCTTAAATGCGGGGTCGTTTGTGTTGTGGCCGTCACCTAGTTTTCTAAGTTCGGCTTTTACAGCAAAGTCGGTTTCTATTTTACCGGCAGATGGCACAGCCGTTGAGGCACTGGTACTTGCTACGCGTGGCATTACAATACACAGTAAAATCCAAACAAAGGCAAGTGCTGTAAAGCTGCCGCTGTTTTTACTAAACACACTCGATGCCAGTAAAATAAGCAGTACCCACACAATTAAATATAAAGCGTAGCCAAGCACAAAGCTTGTAACCGCAAGTAAGCCTTCGCCTGAGCCAAGTGTAAATAAAGCCGATACCGTCAGCGGAGTTAAAATTAAACCCACAACAGAAAGTAGAGCCAATCCTTTACCTGCAATAAGCGTTGCGCCCGATGTACCTTGCGATAACAAATACGAGAGCGTTTGTGACTCACGCTCGCGGCTAATACCGCTGTAGCCAATTAATATCAGTAATAAAGGTGCGAGTGTTTGTACAATAAATGCAGGCGTTAAACTACCTAATTTAGTTAATGCAGTACCTTGGCGGCTATCTGCAAACATTGCGCTATTTTGTCTGTGCCCTTCTAAAAATATAGAGTTGCCCGTGTAGGCATCAATACCCGGATCAAGCGTACTAAGTGGTGAAGGCGTTCTGAATGCATAATGCCCATAATGCACCATTCTGTGTGGATGACGGTCGGGTTGATCAACAAAGCTTTTATCGCTAGTTGCCTGTAATTCATGCCGTGAGTGGCTTAACTCCATCATGGTAATAGCCGTTACAATCACCGAGGCAACCGTGAGCACCAAACCAATAGCAAGCACGGTCATTGCTAATTTTGAGCGAAGCCAATAACGCCACTCATCTTTGGCAACAATCACCACCTTAGAAAAGTTATTTATACTCATTAAGCACCTCTATTAGCGTGATGCCCAAATGCAGCGTGTACTTGCTCGGTATCAATACGCCCACTTTGGGGCGCATCATACTCTCCCACCAGCTCACCGTTTTTAAGTAAACCAATACGATTTGCCACTTGGCACGCGCCATACACATCGTGCGTAACCATTAAAATAGTCGCACCAGTTAAGGCAAGCTCACGTACAAGTTGATTAAATTCATCAATGGCAACAGGGTCTAGGCCAGATGTAGGCTCATCTAGTAAAAATATCGGAGCTTCACGCAGTATCGCAAGTGCAATTGCTGTTTTTTGCCTCATGCCTTTTGAATAAGTTTGCATGTGGCGGTCCCACGCATCGCGCTGCAATGCAACACGATTAAAAGCCGCGTTAATTTGTTCATCTGATTTTTTAATATCAGCAAGTGATAAAAAATATTCAACATTTTCGCGAGCAGTTAAATGCGGGTAAAGTGTTGCCGACTCTGGCAAATACGCGGTTTTGCCACGTACAAAATCAAGCGCTTGTGTAACCTCTTTACCGGCTACTTTTACAGAGCCTTGAGTTGGTTTATTAAACCCGAGTAACGTTTTTAATGTAGTTGATTTACCTGCACCATTACCACCGAGTAGCGCATACACCTCGCCTGCAGCCACACTAAAGCTTAAGTTTTTTAAAATAGCGTTATTTTTAATACTAAAATTTAAAGAGTTCACTTCAATCATCGTATCGTTTAAAGCGGTGCCTGTGTTGCTAACGTGTTTATCAAACGTTTTTTGTTCAATTGGTGGTGTTTTATTAATCGTGGTAGGTGTTGTCACACTAAAACTCTATTTAGGGAAATTACATAGGAATGAATGTTATACTATATCAAATACGCATTGCAACAATATAACATTGTGAATCAACAAATAAGATAAATAACGTTACGTAGTTAATATAATATTGCTTTGAGAGGTAAAAATTAAAGCAACTTGAAACAGCCTCTTTTATGTGAAACTTAGAATAGTGTTATGTTTTAAATTTACAATTTAAGTTAAATTAAAAACCAACACTAAAGAATGTAAGTTTTCTGCCCATGCCATCCTAATGCCTATGGTAAAAACGTATGTTAGTAAAGTTGGTAATTTAAAAAAATGTGCTATCTTTTTATTATCTATATCATAAAAATAAGCGCTAACATGTTGTTCCGAGGTACAATTGCCATAGCTATATTGGTAATTTCTGCTGCTAATAAAAGCGATGCAAATGAAATAGACGTGCAATTTAGCGGTTTTGCATCCTTAACACTCAGTTACACTGACGATTCAGATATCGCCTTTGCATCTAATTATTTAAACGAAAACGATACAGGTTTTTCAGCAACACGTGATTCAATTTTAGGTGGGCCATAAAACCATTTGGTTGCACTGCTTATTTGTAAGATTAACTGAGCAACGTGAAACAAAGCGAAGCGCTCAGCAAGAACACTTAGTTGAAGTCATTTTACATGATGTAACTGAGCGCGCAGAACGCGAATTTCAAACCCGTTTTGAAGCCGATCACGACCCACTAACCGACCTACTTAACCGCCGCGCGGGTGAAAAACGCCTTAAAAAATCGCTTCGTGAGTGTGTTAAACATAATCAGCACCTTGTACTAATGATGATTGATTTAGATAAGTTTAAACCAATAAATGACACCTACGGCCACGAAGCCGGAGATAAAGTACTTATTGAAATAGCGCACCGATTTAAAAAGCGTTTTAACCAAGAAACCGACATATGTATCCGACTACGCGGTGACGAATTTATTGTTGCAAGGCAAGTTAATACCTACAACAAAGCAACAACGCGTGAGCAATCCATCGCTTTGCTAAACGAGTTACAATAAGACATTTATATTTCACAAAATAAAACATGCGCCGTGGGTGCAAGCATTGGTATTGCAGTAGGCCCTAATAATGGTGAAGAGCTACTCGAATTAATGATCAACGGTGACAAAATGCTCTACCACGTAAAAGAAACTGGCCGAGGGCAAATTGCATTTTATGACGAGTTTAAAAAGTAAGAGGGTTAATTGAGCACTTTAAACACAGTTAGCACCAAAAATAGCTGCCAAAGAGTGACTTATTAACCAGAGCCCAGGTTATTTACAGTTTAATCTTTAAAGAATATTGAACAATAAACTTTTCAATTGTTAGAATGCCCTACTTTTTCCCATCAAGAGTTACAATGGCAAACTTCAATACTCATCTTAATACTGCCGTAATCATCACAGGCTTAGCCTCCGCCACCTTATTATCTGCAGGACATATTGAATTAAAGGGCGCGCTCTGGTTATGGTTTTTAGGCTCAATCGGCGGCTTATTACCCGACATAGATTCAGATAACTCCACATCACTCGATACTATTTTTAACTTATTTGCACTCAGCGCTGTATTACTGGTACTGCATTACATAACCACCGAGCTCATTATTACAATTAGCTTTATTGAGTTAATTGTAGTGCCGTTATTGGTTTACGGATTTATGAAATATATTATTAGGCCCATTTTTGAATGGATCACAGTACATAGAGGCAGTTGCCACTCTTTACTATTTATAGTGTTATGCGCACTATTAACGACTCAAGTAGTATGGAAACTGAATGACCAATCAACCACACAAGCTGCCGTTTTTGCCTGGTTAACGGGTGGGTTTATTTTATTAGGCGGGTTAATTCATTTATTGCTGGATGAAATTTACAGTGTAGATTTAAGCAATGTCACTATTAAACGCTCTTTCGGCACAGCTTTAAAAATAGCTGACTTCGATAACAAATTAATTACGCTAGCATCAATTATTGCCATTGCAGGTTTAATCTATGTTGCGCCCCCTACAAAGCAAACTATTACAGCGTTAAGTGACTGGTCTCATTTTACGTTTTTATCTTAACGCCGTAAGTATTAAGCCGTTTAACCACATATTCAAAATGTGTGCCCTCTTGATAATTAAGATAGTTAAACGTTGATTTACTGAGAGGGAATTAGTCGCTGCACTTTTAGAGGGCATAAATGGCTTGAACCTAAACGATTTCCCAATTTAATTTTTGATTTAAAAAGCCAAAGCTTTAGCCTATTTATTATTAATTAATACTTTTATAGGTTTAAGTGAAATAATTAAATAGCTTTACCTGTCTTATAGGCTAAGTGTAAAAGCTAATTAGCTAAAAAGCTCCCTGTTTGACGTATTCAAACCTGTCGAATCTTTTTAAAGCATTAAATATAAAATTATAAGAGGTAAATAATGGAATTTACGAATAAACGCACCATGCTAATTACAGCATCGTTATTATTGGTATTGGCGATATCACAGGGTATTTATTCTGTCCTTTACAGTGCAGAAATTAGTTTTTCAAGGCAGGTGGCTTGGGGGCTAGAAGCGCTGGTATTTACTTTACTTGTTGCCTTTGCAGGCACATCTATGGTGCAAGCAAAAAACGCTCAACTAGGCTGGTCGGCAATCGCGTTTAGCGCAGTACTTAACATAGTACAAGTGAGTATTGGCCTTACTTTATTTTCAACATTTGGAAAAGTTGCAGGCACAGTAGAGGGTGCACAACCTTTAATTGGTGGCGTGGTTTCTTTATCATTCATGATTTACTATGCAGCTAAGTTATTATTAGGATTAGCAGCACTTGTTTTTGGCCTGTCTTTTCTAGCTAAAGGCGGCAAAGTAATTGGCGGCCTTACAGCCTTAGCAGGCGGAGTTGCAATGCTTGCCAATGGTATTTTAATTACCTTTGGCCGTGATGGATTCCTTCCATCAGCTGTTGCTGGCGCTTCAGGTATGATTGCAACGTTACTTTTAGCAATCTGTTTAATAAGCCTTTACCGTAAAGCAGACTAAGGTTTAATACCTTACAAGTAATGTGCTTATTTAAATAAGTTATAAACATCGGCGTATATTAGAGTGCTAATTCGCCGATGTTTTACGTTTAGAGCATTGCCCTATTACAATAAGTAGCTTTTTCAAAGTCGCTTATATTCATAGCTATATTCGGTATATCAGGAAACAAATCCACCAGCTTGGTTACTATTTGCTTTGAAAGGTTCGCTTTCTGCTCAGTTGTACGCCCTTGCTGTAGTGGCATAGTTAATTTGGTCACCCATTAAGAAAGAAATGTTATGCTAATAAGCATACAAATTTGGGTGAAAAAATGACGAAATTAAAACGCGCAACGTATTCTGCGGCAATCAAATTAGAAACCGCACAGCTTGTAGTTGACCAAGGCTACACGCAAGAAGATGCAGCTAAGGCTATGGGAGTTGGTAAATCAACTGTAAGTAAGTGGGTCACTCAATTAAAGCTAGGACGAAATGGCCAGACACCTACAGCGTCACCAATGACGCCCGAACAAATTGAAATCCGCGAACTTAAAAAGCAAATCCAACGCATTGAATTAGAAAAGGATATATTAAAAAAGGCTACCGCTCTCTTGATGTCCGACTCCCTGA
>Ga0209309_10004531_pt1 | contig 11432 bp, 8 predicted proteins | sample COGITO_mtgs_1204_2_FD_184807 | JGI IMG/M metagenome (GOLD analysis project Ga0209309, IMG submission 184807) | Pelagic marine microbial communities from North Sea - COGITO_mtgs_120412 (SPAdes) (version 2) | ecosystem: Environmental > Aquatic > Marine > Epipelagic ...
TCCATACAAATCGTCACCCACTATGGGCATATTCAAGCCCTCGGCATGAGCGCAATGCACTCTTAGTTGATGGGTTCGGCCGGTATGGGGTGTAAGCAATACTCTGGTTTGATTTTTCTTGGGATAACGCTCAAGTACCTGCCAAAAGGTATGAGCTTGTTTTCCATCTTGATGGCAAACCATTTGTTTGGGTCGATCGTAAAAATCACCTCTTATTGGCAGCTTAATTTCACCTTCGTCTTCTTGCGGTAATCCTTCTATTAAAGCCACATATTGTTTGTGCACTTCTCGATGAATAAATTGTTTTTGCAGATATTTATTAGCTAGCGGATTAAGGGCTAAAACCATCAGACCTGAGGTAGACATGTCCAGTCGATGCACAATGAGTGGCCCCGTCGCTTCAGGAAATTGTAGTTTTATTCGTTGATAGACCGAGTCGGATATTTCTTTTCCGGGTACGGATAAAAACTCGGTGGGTTTATTGACTATTAGGATATCTTCGTCCTGATAGATGATGCCTATATTTTTATCTTCACCATAATTGTAAATTAAGGGATTGTCATCCAACTGCATACCCGACAACATATGTTTTAGGATGGGCTGACATTTGCCGGTGCAGGCTGGGTAATACTGCTGATGTTTTTTGACTTCTGATTTGGGCGATGCTCCCCACCAAAATTCAGCCATGGCCAAGGGGGTTAATTGATGTTTGAAAGCGTATTGTAAAAGCTTGGGTGCGGCACACTCTCCTGCCCCTGCAGGTGGAATTTTAAGTGCGGTATCGGCAAAGATTCCCAGCAAACTTTTAGACTCTTTGCTTTGATTCAAAAACTGATATTGGCTGAATATTCTATTTTGTAAATCGCCTGATAGGTTTTTTCGTTGTAACTGTAACTCTGTTATTTGATCAGTGAACTTGTTTACTTTTAGCTGTAGTTGCTTAATTGATTGTTGTGAATGTTCACCTAATTCTTTTAGGCGCCATTTATCAAAAACACTTTGCTGTGCCAGCTCTTTTAACCTAGATTCCGTAGTAGAACTCGTGGAAAGAGTGGTAACCAATGGTGTGATTGGCGTAGGGGAAAAACTCGTAGTCACCTTATTGGTGATGAGAACTTTTTCCCCATAGTCAGGCGCATCAGTGGGTGCCGTTATTTCTCGTGGTTTAACTGCGGAGTCTAGTTTTAAGCCTGTATCTGTAATGCTTTTATCTAATTCGTTTTGCAATGCCTGTCGCTGGATTTTGCGGATTTTACGGTTTTCTACTAACTCGATCCTCAGTGTGGATAATTGTTGAGCATGCTCTGTTTCTAATGCACTTAAATCCCCCTTAAGAGTTATTAATTCCAAGGTATTTTCTAAGGTCTTTATCTCTTCATTGAGCTTATTAATAGCCACTTTTTCAGACAAAAAGAAACTGTCTTGCGCTAATAAATCAAAGACAGGCGGTACAAAACCCTGAATTAAACTTTGTTCGGCTAACTTGCCAGAAAAAGCTGATAAAAAACCTAACTCTCCTTGGGTATTTTTAACCAATAACACCCCAAACATTTTACCGATGATATTATGTGGATCATCAGCCAAACCAAAGTTGTGCTGCCACTGAGTTTGGGTTTTAAGGTGTTGCTGTAATTGTTGTGCAGCCAATACACAAAGGGGGTGTGGCTGATAATAAAATGGAAAAGTAAAACGTTCGGGTAAGTTATATTTTTCAATTGATGAGGTGAAATATGTAAAACAATGATCTTTAATTTTCATACCGTTATCATTAAAAAACCCAGCATAGACAAACAATGTCGAAAGTTAAACGTTATGAGTAGTGTATCAAAAGTTACGGCTAGCATCTCCACCAGCATGACTGACTTAAAAGCAAACCCTAACGCTTTAATTAAGCAGACTGGAGGGAAAGCTATTGTATTTATACCCATGCTTGTTAAATTGTAGTGTCACAATTTAGCGTTTAAATATTTAACTGATCATTTGTAATGTTATTAAACTGAGGAAAAATGATGAAAATGCTTTTCAGCAAATTTGGTTCAATCTCTTTGTTATGCTTGGTTTTTTTTAGCGCTAATGGGTTAGCAACGCACCACAAATCAGAGCGCTTGGATATTGTAGAAACAGCCATGAGCAATCCCGCCCTGACAACGTTAGTCACAGCGATCAAAGCTGCTGGCTTAGTCGATACGTTAAAAGGAGAAGGGCCATTTACTGTGTTTGCGCCTACCAACCAAGCGTTCGTAAAGTTGTCTGCAGGTACGTTAGGAGATTTACTTAAAGTTGAAAACAAACACAAACTGGTAGCAATTCTGAATTATCATGTTTTATCCGGTGAAATGGCAGCAATAGAGATTGCCAAATTAGATAAAGCAATAACGATTCAGAATCGCGTCATCATAATTACCACTGCTGATGGCCTCAAAATTAATAATGCTAATGTGACACAAAGAGATATTAAAACGAAAAATGGAATTATTCATCTTATAGACACAGTTATGTTACCCCAAGTACAAATACCCTAAGCTCGCTGAAAGAACGTAAAAACAGTGTAAACGTTTAATTGGTAAATATAAGACGTTGATTGTCATTGTCGCTGAAGTTGACGTTTTTGATTTTTCCTCTGCTAAAAACGAAACCCTAAGCAGAGATACCTTCTAACTCCTGCAAAATATCATATAAACCCGTTTCATCTACCTTTAGCCCATAGGCTTGGGTCTGTTTCAGACGGGTTTGCGCATTGACACTGCAGTTGGCAATAACCTCTGCATCGATTACATCTGCTTTATTGTGTTGAGATAACGGCTCGGGGTGCATGTCTAACCAAAGTTGAGCGGATTGTAGTTGCCCGCTGTGTATTAATTGACTGGTGTGTTGGCAGGTTCGCCAGTATGTATCGTTAACGCTTAAAGGATTGGAGCGATAAAAATTGAGGCCAATTTCCACACCTGGAACGTGATTGGTCTCTTTAGGTTTGTCTAAGTGAGGTCGATGAGTGCAGTCTTGTTCAAGCATTGCCATCACTAAGGCAAATTTAGCTCCTTCACTCGCAGCGCGATTAATTGTGCCGTTTAGTTCATAGTCACTGGATAATAACGCTTGCGTATTAGCATTAAGATCGGGTTGACTTGTATTGACCGAGTCGAGCAAAACAGTGATCGCTAAAAAAGAAAAGAGGTACTTTAGTTATCGCGCCTGCAAGCCAAGACTTTAGGTTTGCCTACACTTATTTGCCAAGATGACTATTTCTTATCACCAGCTTAGGCCAAGTAATCAGCCATGATTTTTGTTTTATCCTCTGCCAAAAAATTTGTTCATTGCCTTTTGGGTTGAACGTAATGCGTTGCTCAAACAATGAAGTTAGGCCAAAGGGCGCCACAATTGAAAAACAACCACTTACATCTATCTTCACAGCTATGGCTGTTTCTTGTTCTGGCCAGAATGTCATGGCATCTGTACTACTAAGATACTGGCTATGCTGAGGTTTAATATGCATCAAGGCTTGGTTTTTTATCTGCCAATTCACCTTTGGTAGCATTGCTTGCAACTGACGAGTGGCATGAACAGCTAACTGACCTTGGGTGTCAGTTTGACAGTAATAAATGACATCCACATCATTCAGCTCCGTCTTTTTATGATGTAAATGGTCCCATACTAAGTTACGCACAAACCCCGCTGTTACCCAACAATCAGGCAAACCTAAAGTCGACACTGCACGTAAAATGTCCATTCGATGTGGATCAGTTTCAAGTAAAGCCTGAAGTCTGTTTTGATACATCTCAATCAATGTCGCAATATCTCATTCTTTAAAAAATATTTTTACTTTTTTAAGACTACCCAAACAATTTAGGGATCAAAACAGGAGTCCGTTTTTTGTACGCTTGATATTCGGGATCATCTGCCCAGCGCTCGTCGGCTTGCTCTTCTTGCAGGGAAATCCCGCTGATTTTAGTTAATAACAAAATCACAAATAACGGCGAAATAAGCGTAACCAGTTGCCATTGGTATAAAGCAGGATATGCAATAATTGCTATGCCTATCCATAATAATATTTCACCAAAATAGTTGGGGTGGCGTGAGCGAGCCCACAACCCCGATTGAATGAATTCTTTGTGGGTGTTTTTTTGTTGTTTAAAAATACGCTTTTGATTGTCAGCCACAGCTTCAATTGAAAACCCAGCCAACCAAAGCACCAGACCTAACACTCCAATCCAGCCAAAGTCAGTCTTTTGAGTCGAAGTAATAGCAGCCATTGCAGCACCTGCGGTAATCAGCACCCACAGCCCTTGCACTGTCCATGCGATAGAAAAGCGCCAAAAATTGAGTTTGATATCATCGAAGCGGCTATCTGAACCTTGTTTTCGTACCCTTAAAAATAAAAAGCTCGCCAAACGGATCGCCCAAATAGCCACTAAGCAAGTCAAAACTATCGAACGTAAATCATGTTCTTCATTCTGCATAAAAGCAAAAATGATGACCGCTAAATAGGTAGCGCCACCGGTTAAATCATAGAAGTGTTCCGTTTTAAGCAAATAAGCGGGGATCAAAGCTATCCATTGCACAACAAAAGCAATGACTGCGCAGCTTGCGAAAATAGTCAGTCCGATTTCAACGCCACTATTTAATAACTGGCCACCATCACTGCCTGCCCATACAATGCCTATGGTAATAAGGAAAACTACAATATGAATAAGGAAGGCGCGAAAAAATTGCATAAAAATAAATATCCGTAATTTTGTAAGGTTTGCTGTGTTGAGATTTCTTATACCGCTTCACTACAAAAAAAGTTCTTTTGAATCGTTTTATTTTGACAAAAACGGCATTGTCTTTTGAACATAAACTACGAATATCGCGGTCTATTGAATCTAAATGCACCATTTAGTCGTATTTAGTGATAGAACACCAGAATGAAATATTGGGAAGTATCTATGAATAAATTTTTAGTTCCAAGCATTGCTGCCACATTACTTTTATTAACAACTCAGGTTATGGCAGAGAAAAGTCAGTTATCCCCTACAGACAAATCCAACAATCAAACCGCCACCACGCGCATTGTGGGTGGTGAAGAGGCAGTTGAAGAGGATTGGCCATGGATGACGGCTTATGTATTCGTTGATAGGCCTTTAGAAACTAATATCAGTGTAGATAATATTGCTTACGCTAGCACTTCTTTTACACAAAGCCCTCTTGGTAATGCCACTGGCGAAGTTGTCGATTGTAACTTAGCTGAACAAAGTTGTGAAAATGCTCAAAATAAAATCTGTTTAATTGAACGCGGGCAAATCACTTTCTCGGAAAAAGCGATTAACTGTGAGGCAGGGGGAGGAATTGGCGTCATCATCTATAACAATGAACCTGGAGATATATCCGGTACCTTAGGTGAAAATTTTTTGGGCTCAATCCCAGTCGTGGCCGTATCACAAAATGATGGGGTAGCCATTCTCACACAAGTAGGGACAATGGCGACTTTGTCTGTCGCCTTGTCCACTATGCAGATTCAACAAGATGCAACCTGCGGCGCAACATTTTTAGGTGATAAATGGGTGCTCACCGCGGCGCATTGTGTGGATTCACCCAATGCATTTAGGTTTAAAATGAATGTAGGTGAATACGACTTAAGCAATGGTGCAGAAAACGCTATTGATATTGCCAATATTTATATCCACCCTAACTACGATGCCGACGCAATCAATAACGATATTGCTATTGTGGAGCTTGTATCTTCAGTAGATGCTGAGGCTGTGAAAATTGCCGAACCTAGTATCACTGACCAGTTTGCCGCAGACAATAGTATTGCCACAGTTGCAGGTTGGGGTGGCAGACAAGGTTACGCACCCGATGAAGGGCCTACTAGTGATTTTCCAGATGTCCTGCATCAAGTTGATCTACAACTCTCTAGCAATGAACAGTGCAAAGAAACATTAGCTCAGACCTTTGAAACCTCTGTTAACAATACTGGTGTAACAGACGTGATGATATGTGCCGCTATTCCCGAAGGTGGTAAAGGTTCATGCCAAGGCGATAGCGGCGGCCCATTAGTGGTAAACACTAGCACAGGAGTACAACAGGTAGGCATAGTGAGCTGGGGGTTTGGTTGTGCTGCGGCTGGTTATCCAGGTGTATATACCCGAGTCTCTGAATTCAAAGAGTGGTTGGATACCATTTCTAATGGTGTAGCAATCGACCAAATGTATGATTTTGGCCGTGTACCCCGTGGTGTTATATCTATTTTTGAACTGCGCGTAGCCAATAATTCCACCGAAAGTACTGATGTTAGTTTTGATATTGAAGGAGACAGTCAATTTAGTCTCAATACAAACAATTGTGGCAACTTAGCAGCCAACACAAGTTGCCAGTTAATTGTGAGTTATAGTCCTACTTTTGCTGGTAGCCACACTGCACAAGTCTTGATTAATTCAGACAACCCTAATGTAAAAGCCAGTCAAAGTTTATTGCAAGGTACTGCCTTTGATACTGCAAATGAATTAGCGGGCGTGGCGGGTCCTACAAATAATAATCTATCTTGGTTCTCTGGTGGCGATCGACCTTGGGTAGTTAATGCAATAGGCGGGGTTGAAAGTGGTGCCATATCTGACCGCCAAGAAAGTGTGTTAATCGCTTTAGTTGACGGTGAGGGAACGTTAACCTTTGACTGGGGTGTGTCCTCAGAAGAAAACACCGAAGAAGGTGAGGATCCTTTTGATACGTTGGACTTTTATGTTAACAACCAATTGGTCGATTTTATCTCTGGTGAAGTGGATGTGGCCGCATACGTTGATACTAGTGGTTTTCTAGAGTTAGAAGCGGGCCTAAATATCATTAGTTGGGTGTATAACAAAGACCCAGCAGATCCAGCAGACTTAGACGTTGAAGATAAAGGGTTTGTACGTAACGTTGTTTTCACGCCAGTAGTTGTCACCCCTCCTCCTGCGCCCATACCAGTAACACCTACTAGATCAAACTCTTCAGGTGGGGGTAGTCTGGGATGGATTATGCTGTGTTTATTTGGTTTAACATTCAGACTAAGAAATAAAGCCTAAGCATTAAAAATAACTTTGAAGGCAGGATACTTGACCAGTAACCTGCCTTTTTTATATCTAAAAATAAAAGTTTCAGAGCACAGGAAAGCGTAAAGCATAACTTTTTGATGAATCAATCGTAGTGGGCTTTTGGATGGATGACAACGTCGATAACTTATCGCACCCAACAGTGTTGAGTGAGACTTTATATATCAAAGTTAAACAGCTTAATATCAACAACAATGAACAGACCCATATACCGATTTGAGCTTTTTTCATCACGCACACCTAGTGTGTTTGCATTCAAGGTAATAATAAGTCGAAGCCCGCAGCGAAAAAGTTTATATAAGGAGAGAAAGAGGGAAATAATTTTTATTAGATAGGAATTTTAACGACTTTTAATCTGCTGCCACGCGGCTTCCATTTGCTGAAGATTAGCAGACTCCATGCTAAGCCCTTGTTTTTCAATCAGTTGCTCTACCAACCTAAAGCGTTTCTCGAATTTACGGTTGGCTTTAATTAAAGCTGTTTCAGCGTTAACTGAGGTATGCCGGGCTAAGTTAACCACAGCAAATAATAAGTCGCCCACCTCTTCTTCCACGGCTTGTTGATCAGGCTTAGAAATATTCACCTCAGCTAACACTTCTTCAATTTCCTCATAAATTTTAGCGACTACTGGCGGTAATTCAGTCCAGTCAAAGCCTACTTTGGCGCATTTTCTTTGGATTTTTTGGGCTCGTAGTAAGGGGGTCATGCCCTGAGGAATATTGGCTAAAGTACTGGTATCGGGCTGTTGATTTTTGATTGCTCGCTCTTGTGCTTTTATCTGTTCCCACTGATTGTTGAGCTCTCCATCGGTTTTGTGGGCTGTTTCATCAGACACATCAAACACATGGGGATGACGGCGTATCAACTTATCACTGATGGCCTTAGCGATATCTTCAAAATCAAAATCGCCCTGCTCTTTTCCGAGCTGGGCGTAAAACACGATTTGAAATAATAAGTCGCCTAATTCATCTTTAATATCGTGCATATTTCCATTAAAAATCGCATCGGCAACTTCGTAAGTTTCTTCGATGGTATGAGGCACTATGCTCTTAAAGTTTTGTTTTTGATCCCACGGACAACCGTTTTCTGGATCCCTTAGGTGCTGCATAATCTTTAACAAGCGGCTTAAATGTGGGTTGTTTGTATTATCCCTAGACACTTATTCATTCACCTTAAACACATCTGTTACATCTTTAATAAGTTGCAGTCTGCTCATCGCTTTAGACAAATAGGTAAGATTTTTAACTTCAAGGTTTAGCTCGATTATGGCTGTGCTTAACTTGGTATCACTTTTGCTATTTACCCCCAACAAAGTCACTTGTTCGTTGGCTATAACAGTAGTTACATCCCTTAACATTCCGTCTCGGTCTTCACACACCACCTGGATTTTAGTCTGGAAAGCGGCTTGTAAATTGTTGGCCCAATTTACGTCTATTTGTCTTTCGGGATGTTGATCTAATAAGTTACCAAGTTGTTCACAATCTTCTCTGTGCACACTGACACCCCGTCCTTGAGTGATATAACCCATAATTTCTTCGCCCGGCAAAGGGTGGCAGCAGCCAGCAATTTGACTCATTAAATTACCAACACCCTCCACCACTATACTGTCTTTCTTCAACTTCGCGGATTGTGGTTTTTTAGACCTAATTTTTAATTCAGGCTCGGGGGCATATTTTTGCTGTAAAAAATGCACCACTTGCATAATACGTACGTCACCACCACCAATGCCTGCATACAAGTCGTCGAGGTTTTGCATATTGAAGCGGGATATTGCTTCGCTAGCCAGCTTTGACTCAATATTGACTTTGGCTAATTCCCTATCCAGTAATTCTTTGCCGGCTTGTTGGTTTTTATCTTTATCTTGTTTCTTAAAGTAAGTTTGGATCTTGGCTCGGGCACGTGACGAATACACATATCCTAAACCAGGGTGCATCCAGTCTCGACTAGGGTTTGAGCGTTTACCTGTGAGAATTTCAACCTGATCGCCAGTTTGTAATTGGTAAGTAAAAGGCACAATTCTGCCCGCGATTTTTGCGCCGTTACACCTGTGTCCTACATTGCTGTGAATATAATACGCAAAGTCCAGCGGCGTCGAGCCATGGGGCAAGTCAACCACATCACCTTTGGGGGTAAACACATACACACGATCATCAAATACCTGACTACGTAGCTCTTCAACTAAATCACCACTGTCTGCCACTTCTTCTTGCCAAAGTAGAATTTTGCGCAGCCAGTTAATTCGTTCTTCATAACCTGATCTGCTCGAGGTAGTGCCTTCTTTATATCGCCAGTGCGCCGCTACCCCTAATTCGGCATCTTGATGCATTTGGGCAGTACGAATTTGAATTTCGATGGTTTTGCCTTGTTTGCCCAAGGTCACCGTATGAATAGATTGATAACCATTAGCTTTAGGCGTGGCTATATAATCATCGAACTCATTAGGAATATGCTTCCAGTTGGCATGCACTACGCCTAATGCGGCGTAACAATCCTGTAGGCGGTCAGCAATAATACGCACCGCTCGAATGTCATAAAGTTGCTCAAAACTAAGGTGTTTTTTCTGCATCTTTTTCCAGATGCTGTAAATGTGTTTTGGTCTACCATAAACCTTAGCTTTGATATTTTGCGAATCTAATACATCTTGTAACTGGCCAACAAAGTCTTCTATATATTGCTGACGATCAGTGCGCCGTTCGTCCAGTAAGTTGGCAATTTGTTTATAGGTATCTGGGTGCAGATAACGAAAAGAGTGGTCTTCCAACTCCCATTTTAACTGGCCTATTCCTAAGCGGTTAGCTAGCGGAGCATAGATATTAGCGCACTCGCGAGCCACCAAAACTCGGGTTTCTTCATCTTCATGTTTGACTTTTTGTAAGGCACAAATACGTTCGGCAAGCTTAAGCACCACAGCGCGCACGTCTTCTACCATGGCAAGCAACATACGCCGCACGTTATCGATTTGCACTTCGTCATTTTTCTTTTTACTGTTAGCCCGTGAATGCAATGATTTGATGGCATCCATACGTCTTACGCCCACAATTAGCTTTTGAATACCTGAGCCAAACTGTTCGCTAATTTGCTCTTCATCTAATTGATGTACTTCACAATAAGGATAAATAAGCGCCGCTTGTAAGGTTTCATCATCCATATGTAATTCGTGCAGGATCTCCACCATTTCCTGCCCAATCAGCAGTATTTCTGGGGTATCGGATACATCTCTGAGTTTTTGCTTGCTTGATTCAGGCAGGTTTAAAGCGGCCAACCATTCGTCGAAAGGTGGGCGATGATCTTCATGTACTGTGCGAATTGAAACCATATAAATCTGTCCTACTTCACTTAGACTCTAAAATAACGGTGGCCATAGCGTAATGTTGTTCGTCAGAAATCGAAATAAAACTGCGACTGATATCTTGTTTTTCGCATAACTCAGCAAATTTACCTGAAAAAACAAGTGTGGGTTGACCTGAAGGTAAACTCACTACTTCTACGTTTTGAAAACTAACGCCATTGCCAATCCCCGTACCTAAGGCTTTTACTGCGGCTTCTTTGGCGGCAAAACGTTTCGCCAAAAAACGTTCAGGCAATGTATGTTTATTGAATAGTTGCAATTCTGATGGGGTCAAAACCCGCTCAGCTAAGCGCTGTGACCTTGCTAATTGTTTGGCAATTCTGGCAATTTCCACCACATCTGTACCCAGCCCCATGATCGCCATAATCCTTAAGCTCGGGCTTCTTGCATCAATCGACGCATATCTGTCACAGCTTGATGTAATCCATCAAATGCAGCCCGGGCAATAATGGCATGGCCAATATTGAGTTCATATAACTCATCAATAGCCGCAATAGGTTTGACATTGTGATAATGCAATCCATGACCAGCATTCACCTTAAGCCCTTTTGAGTGAGCGTACTGAATACCTTCGATTAAGGTTGCTAACTCTTTTTGTTGCTCGGCTTCATTGCGGGCTTCTGCATACTGTCCCGTGTGAATTTCAATATAAGGTGCATTTGCTGCTACCGCTGCATCAATTTGTTTTTTATCGGCATCAATAAATAACGACACTAGAATCCCTGCAGCTGCTAAGCGCTCGCAGGCAGTATTCATTCGTGATTGATTGCCCGCCACATCTAGGCCGCCCTCTGTGGTTAATTCTTCGCGCTTTTCAGGGACCAAACAACAAAATTCAGGACGTATTTGTTCAGCAATCAGTAACATTTCTTCGGTGACGGCCATTTCAAGGTTCATGCGGGTTTGAATAGTTTCTTTAAGAATGCGCACATCGCGGTCGGTAATATGCCTTCTGTCTTCACGCAAATGTACGGTAATACCATCTGCTCCTGCTCTTTCAGCCACTTCTGCAGCATGAA
>Ga0209309_10004534_pt1 | contig 11428 bp, 27 predicted proteins | sample COGITO_mtgs_1204_2_FD_184807 | JGI IMG/M metagenome (GOLD analysis project Ga0209309, IMG submission 184807) | Pelagic marine microbial communities from North Sea - COGITO_mtgs_120412 (SPAdes) (version 2) | ecosystem: Environmental > Aquatic > Marine > Epipelagic ...
CATGTTTTAATCTCAGATTTAATATTGTCAGTATCAAACCAACTTTCATCAATTGGGTTTTCGGTTTGGATATCTCTCGTTAATATAAAGCTAATTTTAAATTCAGTCATTTTATTTACCTTAGTTAAGGGCGAGGTATAAGCTCGCCCTTTGTTATTATTAAAGTTCTTCACCGCCACCGTCAGCGATAAATTCCAGAGCGTCTTTCTCGCAAATAAATACTCTATCCTCTCTAGTATCCGTGCGCCCAAAGTTCTCGACCTTATAATTAAACTTAGTTATAAGCGCTTCAAGAGTTAAAGACTCTGTGCCAAGTTCTCCACCCATTTCAGTTACTAGAGTGAAAGTAGAGTTTCTTTTGTAGTGGTTACCCATTTTAGTCTCCTTAGTTTTTAAGGTATAAGCTTAATTGCTTGCCCTTAATATATATATTAATATCATGTGACATATAATAATGCAACAATAAAAAGCATTATTATTATTTTTTATTACTTTTATTATATCATGTGACATTTAAGCAACAGCTGATGTTTCACGTGAAACATGGTAATTATTAATAATCAATCATGCATATATTATTATTATTGTTATTATCTTATTATTATTATTTTGCTATTGTTATTGAAGGCCCGACCCGACCCGAACTAATCCCGACCCGATCCCGACGGCCCGACCCGACTCAAAAAAAAAGGCCCCGCGAGTGCGGGGCCTTGGATCTTATATATACGGGCGCGGTTTACTTGTGTTGTAAAAAACCAACGGCGGCGCGGCGGTTAGGTTTAGCGCATAGTTTACAAGCGGCGCAAGTCATACCGGCCATACGTTGCGCCGGGCACATAGTAACCGGCAAGCCGCCCGCGGTTTTTTTAATTGGAGTAAGGCCAACAACAACCGCAATTGGCAAGCCGTGACGGGCCAAGCTATCCGCGTGCGCCGGATCATTAGCGCTTAGATTAATAGTAAAGCCGTTTTGATTGGCGCTTTTAATTAGCGCTATATTTTCGGCCGTGTCCGGCTTGTGGGTATAGGTAAAGCCGTTTTTTTTGCGGTTGGCCTTTACCAACTGGCCAAGCTTTACCGGGTCGATTGTTTCATTGTCGCCGCCGCGGTTCGGTAGATCGCCGGCTTGATTGTGTCGCCATAATTGGCCAGTTGGAAAGCGCGCGATTTTTTTCATAATGGCCGTCCAATTATTTTCAAATTCAGTTTTCCACCGGGTATTTATTCCGGTGTTTACTTCGTCCCATACCATGCGAACGTTGCCGCCTTGCGCATAACAGATTTTTTTGATTGCGCAACTATCCGGGCAACTGGCCCGCTCCGTTGTAGTAACGGGAATAGGGCCAGTTTTTTTATTGCCGCTTATTTCTGTTAGTCTAATTTTCATTTTTTAATACCTTTCATTTTCGTTTTCATGCCATGCGCGCGGCTCTTGTTCTATATGCTGGCGCGCGCGGATCTTGTTTAAACCCTCGGCGCTTGCAAAATCATTAACCAAGCCGGCAACGTCACCGTAGACGTTTAAAAAATTTTCGCGTTGGCGCTGGTCCATTTCATTAATAGCCGTGTGCAAATAGTTTACGGCGTCCGCCATTATAGCAACGCGCGTATCTGATACGCCGTTATCAGTTAATACTTTTTTAAAGTTTTCAAATTTAATCATTTTATTTTTTCCCTTAGTTAATTAATAATAATTTATTATATCAAGTGATACTATTAATACAAGTTTTATGTGATTTATTATTATAGCTGCAGCCAGTGACGGCCGCGCCTGGATCTATATATTTTTGAGATTTATTTTTTGTTTTTTTCCTGGTCGCCTGGCAATTCCTGGTGGTTTATGGTAATGTCACTATTCCAGTTATTGTCATTACCTCCGACTCCCGACCCGACCCGACCCGAATTGTCCCGACCCGACCCGACCCGATCCCGACCCGATGTCATCGCTCCGATCAAGCCCGACCAACTGTCACCCGACCATGCACAGGGGACAACGGTTCCCGAACCTGTGGTTGCCAGACCATGAAGCTTTAACTCCCGTCCATACTCCCCCCCAAACAAATATAGGTGGGGGGATAAGAGGGGGGTTACCAAGTAAAAGCTAACGCCTCCTGAACGGTAATAGGCGTAATTCCAACCTACTTGATGGGAACTAATAGCAATTCGGTTAGTTTTGGTTACTTTAAGTTCGACCCAGAAAGAGAAGCCATCAGCACATATATGTACGTCTGGAATACCTCCGCCGTAACGGTTTTCTATTCTAGTCGTGTTCCAATGTTTCGGCAGATTTTCCTTCAATCTGTTCCACATTAGACTCTCTGGTTGTTGAGTCATTGACTTCTGTGTACTCCGCATCTACAAAAACTTGAGGATGATTTTTTCTTAATTCTTTCAGACGATTTTCTATCTCATCTCTGCTCATATTTTCAATAGCATGATAATGATTTGTTTCTCTTCTATCTATAGTTAAACCACCTAAAGCAGATCTAATTCTTTCCGCATTAATACTTGCTGAAAATTGACCTGCCTCTTCTGCAGATGATGAAAGATCTGCAAATCGTTTTAATTGTCCTAAAAGAGTAACACCATATTTCTTTTCACGTTCTTCTCTTAATTCTCTTATGTATTCGGAAACATGAGGAAAGTTAGAAGCATCTAATAACTTATGCGCTTGTATTTTACAAATACCATTCGTATCAGAATAACCTGCCAATCTTGCACATTCTGCATTAGAATGCGTGCCATCTACATAATGTCTAGCAAACTCTTTCTGACGATTAGTTAGTTTACGATTATGTTCTTCTTCAATCTCTAATGCTTTTTTATTTAACTTACTCATAGTCTTATATATACTAGCAAAAACAATAAAAGAAAAATAAAAAGTTAAAATTGTTTTTCACGCCGAACTATAAAGTGGTACGAAACACCCAATATTGGGACGAACTGTAACGAGTAGTGTAACGAACTCATCCATTGTCAATGTACCATGAGCAATGGTTACAGAACATTGCAAACTCACTCGTTGCACTTTTACACTTTTTCTCTCCCATATTTTCATTTTCAAACACAAAAATATATTTGACCCGTATATATAAGGCGCAACAAAATTAAAAATAATACCATGTAATACCATATGATAATAATGCTTGCATCGTTTATTGCATTGTGTTAACTTAAATTGTGCATAAGGCACTAAACCTGAAGAGGATATACTTTAAAGAGAGGAACAGTAACTTGGAAGATTATATTAAACACACCATCTGGGGGGAAGCAGAAACAGCACTTCCCGTAGCACAAGGAATACACCTTGTAACAACAGCAACGCATGGCGGTTATGTTTTATCACACCATCGTATCAAAGTCCTTAAACAATTATTCCCATTAGCAACACCTTATAAAGGTGATGAGAGATATTGGGAAGAGGCTTGTGATTGGGTGTATGTGGTCATGGCTTTTCCGCAATGCTTTAATGATGACCAAGTGCAGTTAGCAACAAAACAATATCAAAAATCTTTGGATTGTCTGACCACTTATGCTGACGGCAGATTAAATAAATCAACTAAGGGAGAAGAATAATGGGTGGCATGAGTGACGTAGTAATAGAACATGAAGAATTAGTGGGCGAAGCTTTAAGTCAAGGCTTAACAACTAAGGACGAAATTGTAGCATATCTAATAGGAAGGTTAACTTATGTAGATAAAAATTATGTAGCAGAATTATTAGCAACATTAGATAAGGGAGAAATCGTATGAACGGCAGACAAATAAAAAAGTTAAAAGTAGAATTAAATAACTATAAAACTATGAGTGAAAAAAGAGCCTTTATAGATGGGTATTTAGCTAGTTTACAACATGAATTAGAACAACAATTAAAAGAAGGAGAGAAAGCATGAAGAAAATAAGTAAAGAAACATTAGCATTAGTCAATAAAGTTAGAGAAGTAAACAACACTCTTTCAGATGGAGGAGTAACGTGTTTACGTTATTCTGAAGTGGAAGAGATGATGGATGCTTTAACGGACGTTGTAAAATTCTTTGATCTTAAACATCAAGGAGGTATCAGCGAGTGGGGAGAGAATGAAGGTGAGTATGAAAGTAAGCATTGGAGTGATTATGTAGCACCTAATGACCCAAGAGCCTACGATCCTAAAAAAGATAAGGAGAATGATGATGACTAAAATATATATTAGAAAAGTTTATGAAAATAACAAATATACTATTTCTTTTGGCATAGATGAAGATGCTAAAAATTGGAAAGCTGAAGAAAAGGAGTGGATAGAGCAAGATTTTTCTGTAGCTGACGATAGTATAGAATTACTTTGTGAACTTAAAAACAATAATTTAGGTGAAGTATTGCAAAAAATTAATGAGGAGATAAGAGGAGAATGATGATGACTAAAGAAGAATATATAGAGTTACATACGGAAAGTCTTTTAGAAGATTGGAAAGTTACTGCACAGATTGTTAAAGAAGTAGTAACCCAAGATGTAAAAGAAATGTCAGACGAAGACATGAAAGTATTAGCTAAGGAGTATGGATATGAGTAGTAGAGATATAAACACAATACCAACCACAGATAGGCACATAGTTGGGTACACAATATTAGTAGAGTGGTCAGACAATCCTAAGTCTGTACCACTTACGGAGGATATGCCTAACCATGTAGATAATGTCTTTAATGACTGGCTCAGAGAAATAGAAGAAGATGAGAATAACGATGGGGAGGTTTAGAAAAATGGCATGGTCTAAATCTATAGAACAGCAGTCGCCAGATCTATGTAAGGAGTGCGGGGAGGACACGAGCTTTGGATCTGGCAAATTTGTCAACCGCATTCCTGCAGATGATCAATACCTATGCGAGGAATGTTTAATAGAAATAGAGCAAGAATTCGAAGTCGAAAGAGATAAAGAAATGGCACAATTTAAATTAGAAAGGGAGAATGACGATGATGTATGAGTCGCAAACCAGAGTATTAATTATTTGTGAGGAAAGCATTGGCGATCATTTCTGGTACACCTATTCATGGATGATATACAAGCAAAAGAATGGATGGATGACAAGTGATGAAGGCCGTGAGGAGATGCTTAGAGAAATCTATGCAGAGGATCATGACATCGAGTATGAGGAGAATGGCAGACCTATTTCCGTAGACGGAGAATGGAAAGCTAAGATCCATCATGTTAAAATAATTAATCCGATAAACTTCGGAGCATTAATTGAGGAAGGAATATTAAACCAATGAACAGTAAAGACATAAAAGAATTAAGAAAAACATATTTTAGTAACCAACAAAAGTTTGCTGATGTCTGCGGATTTGGACAAGCCAGTGTCCAACGGTGGGAAGCAGGGACAAAAAAACCTTTAAAGAGCCACGTCGTATTGATGGAACTTTATAGAGATATACCTGCAGTCAGAGAGTATTTAACTAGGGAGGATGTAAAATGATTAGTGAAGCAGAAGAATTAGTAAAGTCTGGATTAAGACATGGATGGAAGTTTGAATTATTGTGTGAGGGCGAACACTTATGTAAAGATAATACAGACTTTAAAGATATTATGGAACACATTAGAAGTGTTGATGCCGTAGTAGAATTGCACATGCAGAAAGAAGGCGAGAAAGACGATTGGGCAAACCTTGTGATGTTTAATGAAGCGGATGAGGAGATTGTCGATTGTTATGTTGGCGGATTTATTGACGATTTTATTAATAGGGAGGTGGAGTGATGCCAGATGAATACGAAAGACTAATCGACAATACGATTGCTTGCCTAAATAGATCCGAGTCCGATTGGGCGAAGAACTATTGGGCAACTAACCTAGCTGTATTGATGCGTAAACTTAGAGAAAAAACATATACAAAAAGATGAGCAAGGTAACAAAACATACGAAAGTAAGATCCTATGACGGTGTAGAGGGCAAAAGAAGACAAGTTTGGTGTCCCAATTGCCACGCACCGTCCGTAGTGTACAATTTTACATGGCAAGAACGGGAGTGTCCAGAGTGCCATGTAATAACACCTAAAACCGATTGGGAAGTTTTAGGTTAACCAGAAGGAGAGAAAGTAATGATGAAAGTTTGTTGGACAATATTAGGAGTATCATGGTCATTGCACATTTTAATCTTTATCTACATACTAATGTGTGCAAGTATATAGTTATGAAATTTTTTAAAAAGCACAAAAAAAAGAAAGCGAGAAAGAAAATGGGATTAGAATTTTATATCTGTATAGCGCTAGGTAGTTTCCTAGTAGGCTTACTCTCTTAATATGTTGCGGGCTGACGGCTTCGATGAAGCCATTATTGGTATTGGCAATCGGTGCGGTCAGCTAGACATCCTTGCCTATGACGTAAACAAATGTATTAAGATCTTAATGGCTCAAGGGATGACGGAAGAAGAAGCTATCGATTATTTTGAGTTTAATGTAGTGGGCGCTTGGATGGGCGAAGAAACACCGATTTTTATAAGGGAAATTTATGATGACGAAAGATGAACTATTGTTTGAGTGTATGGAGCAAGCAATAAGAGAAGCCCGATCTTTTGCTAAACGCGGAGCAAAACCCGAAGACATAGCAAAAGATTTATACCCCGACAAAACGTCAAAAAGTTGGTTGATAACGGTTGCATTAATGAGTTCATGGTGGTTTAAGCTGAGGTCGGCGGATATCACAAACAACCCTGCCGAAAAAAGTATATACTTTTCTAATGTATGAATATAATTGCACATTACGGCGCGTAGTGGACGGCGACACAATTGATGTGGACGTAGATCTGGGTTTCAAGGTTACGTTAGCTAATGAAAGAATTCGTCTGCAGGGAATAAACACCCCAGAGTCACGCACCCGTAATTTAGAAGAGAAAGCTTTAGGATTACAAGCAAAAGCCCGACTTAAAGAATTACTACCGAAAAAGTTTACTATACAAACGGTAAAGCAAAAAAAAGGCAAATTTGGGAGGATATTAGCAATCCCGATAGTAGAAGGGCAAGACATTTGTGCAACATTAATAAGTGAGGGTCATGCCCGAGAATATCATGGAGGAAAAAAAGAAGTTTGGACTCCTTGGACTGTTCCTACCGCTAGAAATATTTAATGATCAATAAAAATAGCATCTAACTCATACCCCATTGCCTGGAGCAAAGATTCAATTTTATAAATAGAAGGTTCCGAAATCTTTTTTCGTTCGTAGTTTTCTATTGTGGATACCCCGACTCCCGACTCTTCCGCTAATTGCACCCGAGACATTCCCGATTTGTTGCGCAATTCTAAAAGTATATGCGCCCAATGTTCTTGTTTTTTGCGGGAGGGATCGCCCATAAAAGACTCTTCCCCCCATCCTTGTTTTTTGTTTACCGTTGTCAAAGTTAATTAGGATTAGTACGACTCACATCGAACTCTTCCAGTATACCATTAAAGGTTTCTTCTTTACCTAATATAATACCTAACGTAGTATATTGTAGCTTAGACATAAGGTAACACATTTCTTGTAAGCCCATCTCATCATCCGCTCCGCCTAGCTCTAAGGCCAAACGAAATAATAACACAACTTTATTACTATTATTAAATTTCTTTTCGCCGTTTACAAAGTCTGTAAGCTTTTCATAAAACTCATTAACTCCTTCATAAGGATTACTTTCCATATTATTTCCCCAATTTTTTTCTTAATTGTTTTACTAAAGTCGCTTTTTTTAATCGTCGGTCTAATTCTATTCCAACTTCTCTTCCTTTACGCTCTAATTCAATTTTATTCATTTGCTCCAAATCTTTTTGTGGCTCTCCTACAAAAATTCGATTCAACCATTTTATAAAACTTTCTGACATTTCTTTCTCCTTAGTTAATTAAGCCATTCTTTTAAATCTTCGCCCATTACTCGGCTGGCTATATCCATCTTATTACGTAAAGACTTAACAATTTTTTCATCAATTGTTTTTTCCGCAATAAGATCTATGTAAGTAACGTGCTGGGTTTGGCCGATGCGGTGGCACCGGTCTTCTGACTGCATACGTACTGCTAAGTCAAAACTGTTTGCAAAATACACCACCGTGTTTGCTTCGGTAAGAGTAATACCATACCCTCCTGTTTGCGGGTTCCCTATAAAAAACCGCGCGTCTCCTTTTTGAAATTGTTCGATAGCTTTAGTGCGATCCTCATCTGTCGTATCACCAAAGTAAGTTACCGTGGACAAGGGCCCGTATACCTTAGTCAGTTCAGCATGAATTCTTTTTATGTCATAACGGAAACGAGACCAGATAATAACTTTACCTGATACATCCTCCAGGCATTGCATTAACTCAGGCAAACGGTTGTCTTTTATTTCTACTATATCGCCTTCATCGGTTTTAGAATGTCCGGACAAAACCTGCTGCAGACGTAAAAGTTGCGTCATAACATTAGGTGCTGTCATAAACTCGGTATCGCTCAGATAAGACAAGGCGTATTCTTTTATCTCCATGTATATACGAGATTGATCGGGAGTCAGTTGAATATGCCGTTGGGTGTAAATCTTAGAAGGCAAATCCAAACATTCGGATTTCATGATGCGTGAAGAAAATGTTTTTAACAGTTCGGCTAAAGCTTCAAGGTTTCTATACCCTACTATTAAATTAAAAGAATGTGCACCCATCGTACGTTTTTTCATAATAGCGTAACGGTATTGGTACTGATAATAATTGTCGCCAACATCTCCTAACAAAGTAGGATCTAAAAAATTACATTGCGCCCAAAGATCCATTGGCGATTGTGTAACGGGAGAACCCGTAAGAATTCTTTTATACTTAGCGTGTCGTCCTATTTTTATAATAGCTTTAGTACGTCTAGCCTTTGGACTTTTAATAGTGGTCGATTCGTCTACGGCAAACATAGCTTTTGATTTTTTTAATACCATTTCAAGGTACCGTGTACCTTTGACAGTAGACAGCGCTTCAACATTCATTACCAATATGCGCAAGGTTTCTGATACGTTAGGCGCTAAAAAAGATTCCAATTGTTTTTTCTGTTCACGTTTAGGAGTTGATGACCACATAGCGGTGTCACGTTCAATACGATCTGGTAGATGCACAGGAATTTCTATCTGAGCCCAATTACGGTAAACGCCTTTAGGTGCAACAACTATGAACGTATCAATGTGACCTAATTCAAAAAGTATGCCGGCATTATCTATGCAGACTTTGGATTTTCCTGTACCCATTTCCATGAAGTAAGCCCAGTTCAAAGCTTTCCATGACAGCTTTAAAACATCGGCTTGATGATCAAAGGGTTTCGTCTTAAACGTATAAGACATATTTCTCACTTTCTATTAACAATTCTTATATATAAACAGAATAATTATAATAAGTCAAAAAAAATAGTTTACAATTATATTTAATTAGATTAACGTGATTAAACGTAAACAAGAAAGAGAGAACTCAATGGCAAACAAAGTATTTGTAGCACAAGAAAACCCCCGCGTAGATATAATATCTGCAACCAAATGGGGCGAATTGATTCCTTTAGCAAATTTTAATGATCAGCTTCACCTTAACACAGGGCGATTAGTTGCGCAGATTAAGCGTAAACTAAAAGGGTTTGATGATGACGATTGGCTATTGGCTATCGGGGACCCCGCTATAATAGGCGTTGCATTTGCCATTGCTAGTGATTTTAACTCTGGTAGAGTTAATATTCTAAAATGGGATAAAATAGAACGTATATATTATCCGGTAAGAATATCTATTCGAGGAGGAATCGAAGACCTTAACCTTTAACCTGAAGAGGATGTACTATAATGAGTGAAAAAAAGATCGATGTTTGGAGTGAGATTACAGCAGATGCAAATGCATTTAAGAATGTAACAACGGACGGAGGACAAGAACTAAGTCAATTAGTGAAATCAGCTTCCGATTTAATAAAAGACATCAAAGATAAAGAAGATGACCTCAAGCTTTTAAAGTCAAAAAAGCAAAGGTACGAGTATGAGTTAATTCCTGCAAAAATGGCTGAGATGGGCATAGATAAGTTAACGGTAGACGGTAACACGGTATCTTTAACTACCTTTGTTCAAGCAACCATGCCTAAAGATCCTATGGACAAAGAACGTGCTATAGGACATTTACGCGACATTGGCGCAGAAGACTTTATTAAAAACCAAGTACAGATTTCATTTGGCATTAATGAAGATAATTCCGCTCGTTCTTTGCAATCTGAGCTTGAAGACAAAGGACACGACACAACAGCGCGGACATGGGTAGAACCATCGACTTTAAAAAAGTTGGTGCGTGAACGTGTGGAAGCTAATCAACCGATTGATCTAGAATTGTTTAAAGCATATGTAGGTCAAACAGCTAAAATAAAAGGGGAAAAATAACATGGCTGATAATTTACCAGATCTAACAACAGCATTTGAGTCCGACATAGGAAGTGGTTTTGAAGAAGTAACATCTTCTGATATTCAAATTCCGTTTTTAAGAATAATCCAGGCGTTAAGTCCGCAACTAAAAAAGTCTGATGCGGGTTTTATACAAGGCGCATCTTCTGGTGATATTTTTAACACTGTTACAAAAAAGACTTGGGCAGGAGAAAAGGGTGTAGTAGTTATACCTGTTTACTTCCAACTAAAACTTTTAGAATTTATTCCGCGTTCTCAGGGTGGAGGGTTTGTGTCAGAACTGTCTCCTAACTCTGACGATGTACGTAAAGCCGTACGGGACACAGAATCAGGTCTAGAACTTTTAGAAAGTGGTAACGAATTAGTTCGTACAGCACAACATTATGTAAAGATAGTGCACTCAGATGGAAATCTAGAGAATGCTATTATTGACATGAAAAAGACACAATTAAAAAAGTCACGTCAATGGTTAAGTATAATGATGATGCAAAAGCATAACGGTAAAACTTTACCATCGTTTGCTAATATGTATAAGTTAACATCTGTTGAGGATGGTAACGATAAAGGTTCTTGGAATTCATGGTCAATAAAACATGAAGGTCAGGTTTCTACTATGGAAGCTTATCAAGATGCAAAAGCTTTGCATTCAAGCGTTAGTAGCGGAGAATTAAAGCCCGCTCTACCTACTGATACAGACGAAATTCCATTTTAGAGAGATTGCCCCCATTGTCCCATGGGGGCATCTTTATGTATTATGCAGGAAAAAGCACAAAAATTTATAGAATTGTTTGCAGGGTTTAGTAGAGCACATGGACAAACAGAAGTCATGGACTCTCAAAAAAATGGTAAACAACAAGCAAAAAGCTTTATTGTTCGGGAACCGTTAACCGTAGAGCTTGTGCAAATGCACCTAGAAGGGAAGAAAGGTGTAGGCAGTATACCCATTGATGAAAACAACCAATGTTTGTTTGGAGCATTAGACATTGACGAATATGATCTAGACTTAGTAAAATTATTTAAGAAAATCAAACAGTTAAAGCTACCGTTGACCGTGTGCCGTTCTAAATCGG
>Ga0209309_10004541_pt1 | contig 11415 bp, 11 predicted proteins | sample COGITO_mtgs_1204_2_FD_184807 | JGI IMG/M metagenome (GOLD analysis project Ga0209309, IMG submission 184807) | Pelagic marine microbial communities from North Sea - COGITO_mtgs_120412 (SPAdes) (version 2) | ecosystem: Environmental > Aquatic > Marine > Epipelagic ...
GGCGGCGGGGCAAAGGATCGCATCGCACCGCTCGAAAATCTCGTCCAGCATGGCGTTCAGCACCCGCGGCCAATCCAGCGCGGCGATATAGTCGCGTGCCAAAATCGTCTCGCCCGTCGCGATGGCCGCGGACAGGGTTTCGGACAGCCCGCCCCGCCTGGCATGCCCGTGAAAGCAGCGCGCCATTTCCGCCAGGTTGATCCGGCGCCGTTCGTCCTCGGCGCCCGAAAAGAGGTTCGGCAGAGCGATCTCGAACGCCTGCTCTCCCAGCGTGCCGCGCAACTCGTCCAGCGCGGCGGCCAGATCGGGCGTCGCGCGGTCCCATCCCGGCGGGTGCAGCACGGCCAGCAAGGGGGGGAGCGGCGTGCCGGCATCGACCGTCTTCATCAATCCGGGCGGCGGCATGGGCACGCCGCCTCGTTCCGGCGCGAAGAGCACGTCACACAGCAGCGCCGCCTCGCGGGGGGTGCGGGCAAAGACGCCGACGGTGTCGAGGCTGGGCGATTGCGCCAGAACGCCTTTGGTCGAAATCGCGCCGAAGGTGGGCTTGAATCCGGTCGTGCCGCAGAAGGATGCGGGCCGGATCACCGAGCCGTTCGTCTGCGTGCCGACGGCCAGCGGCGCCATGCCGGCGGCCACCGCCGCCGCTGATCCGGCCGACGATCCGCCGGGCGTGCGGTCCGGGTCGTGGGGATTGCGGGTTGCCGAAGGCTCCATGAACGCAAGCTCGGTCGTCACCGTCTTGCCGAGGATCAGCGCGCCCGCAGATTTCAGCCGCCCGACCAGATCGGCATCGGTGGATGGCACGCGCCCGGAATCGGCAATCGTGCCGTTTTCGGTCGGGATGCGGGCGGTATCTATCACGTCCTTCAAGGCCACCGGAACGCCGTGCAGCGGCCCGATGGCGCGCCCGGACCGGCGCTGGGCGTCCAGCATCGCGGCCTGTTTGCGGACATGATCGGCATCGAACCACGCAAAGGCGCCGATGGCGGGCTCCTTCGCCTCGATCAGGGCGATGTAATGCTCGGCCACATCCACGACCGAAACGGCACCTGTCGCGATCCGGTCGCGCAAGGTTACGGCATCGGTCATGTCTTGTGAGGGGTCAATCCGGGACACGCGATCAGTTGCCATAAAAGAGGTTCGGAAGATAGAAGACGATCTGCGGGAACGTGTACAGCAGCACCATCGAAATCAGCACACACCCGAGGAACGGCAGGCAGCCCGCAAAGATCTGCGTCAGCCTGACCTCGGGAGGGGCGATGCCTTTGAGGTAATATGCGGACATGGCCATGGGAGGCGTCAGAAAACTGGTCTGCAGGTTCAGCGCCACCAGCACGCCGAAAAACAGCGGGTCGATGTCGAAGATCACCAGCAGCGGCAGGAATATCGGCACGAAGATGATGATGATTTCCGACCATTCCAGCGGCCAGCCGAGCAAAAAGATGATCAGTTGCGCCAGCAGCAGGAACATCAGCGGCGACAGGTTCAGGGACTGCACGAAATGGCTGATCACCTCTTCGCCGCCAAGATAGGAAAACACCGAGCTGAACGTGTAGGAGCCGACGAAGAGCCAGCATACCATGGCCGTCGTCCGCACCGTCAGATAGACGGATTCGCGCATCCGCTGCCATGTCATCGCGCGGTAGAGGAACGCCAGAAGGATCCCCCCGAGCGCGCCGATCGACGCCGCCTCGGTCGGGGTGGCAAGACCGAACAGGATCGATCCCAGCACCGCAAAGATCAGGACCGCCAGCGGCACGAAGGACGTGATGACCATCATCAGCAGCTTGCCGGCCGGCACGTCCGGCACTTCCTCGCGGGTGGGTTTGGGCGCGACACTGGGTTGCAGGATCGCCCGCCCGACGACGTAGATCAGGTACAGCCCCGTCAGGGTCAGCCCCGGCAGCAGCGCGCCGGAATACAGCCGCACGATCGAGACGTTGGAGGCCGCGGCATAGACGATCAGCATGATCGACGGCGGGATCAGGATGCCAAGCGTGCCGCCCGCACAGATGATCCCCGACGCGAAGGCCGGGTCATACCGCGCCTTCAGCATCGCAGGCAGTGCCAGCAGCCCCATCAGCGTGACGACCGCCCCGACGATGCCCGTCGCCGTGGCAAAGAGCGCACAGGTGATCAGCGCGGCCACACCCATGCTGCCCGGAATCCGGCGCGACGCGATGTTCAGGGTGTCGAAGAGGCGGTTCACGATGTTGGCCCGCTCGACGATGTATCCCATGAACAAAAACAGCGGAACGGCGGTCAGCACCTCGTTGCTCATCACGGTATAGGTCTGGTTCACGAACAAATCGAAAATTCGACTGTTGAACAGGCCCTCCCACCAAAGGCTGAACTGATCCCACCATGTTGCCGTGTCGATATCGAGCCTGTCATAGCTGCGCCACATCCGGCGTGCGTCGAAATAGGCGTAATATCCAAAGCCGATGCCCATCGCCATGAGCGTGAAGGCAATGGGAAAGCCGAGAAAGACAAAGATGATGAACAGCCCCAGCATGAACAGGGCGACCTGCGGATCGGTCATGGATGGGCATCCTTTTCGGCCTTGTTGGCCTGTTTCATCAAAAGGTCTTCGGTCTCGAATACGTCTTCGTGGGCCTCTATCCATTCACCCGTGCGGATGCAGTGGATGCATCGCAGCACCTCGGCGATGCCCTGGATGAACAAAAGCACGCCGGCCACCACGATCACCGTCTTGAACTGGTAGATCGGGATGCCTGCGGGGCTGCTGACGGATACCTCGCCGTATTGCCAGGACCGCGCGGCGTATTTCCAGCCTGAAAAGATCAGGGCAAGGACACCGGGAAAGAAGAACAGGAAATACAGCACCAGATCGACCCGCGCCTGCCACCGCGGCGACCACAGCCGGTAGAGGAAATCGCCCCGCACATGACCCTGCCGCGACAGGGTATAGGCGCCGCCCATCATGAAAAGGGTGCCATACATGATGAACGACACATCCAGCGCCCAGCTTGTCGGGCTGTTCAGAACGTAGCGCACGAACACCTCGTAGCCCGTACCGACGGACATGAACACGATGAGCCATGCAAAGGTCTTGCCGAACCACGCGGAAATCGCATCGGCGAGGCGGATGTATCCAAGCATCGAAAGTCCCCCGGAAAAACAAGAACGTGCTCCCGCCCATGCAGGCGGGGGCACGTCGCAGTAGTGGCAGGTGTCAGAGCTTCAGCTTGCCCGGGAAGTAATGCTCGTAGGCCAGAGCGTAGTCGGGGGCATTCATGATCTCGTAAAATACGACGTCCTCGACCCAGGCGCGCTGGCTGTCGAGGCATTTTTTCATGAACGGATCGGCTTCCAGATCAGGGATCAGTTTGTCCCAGGCCTCGATCTGCGCGGCGAGGATTTCCTTGGAGGTGCGCAGGACATCGACGCCGGCCTCTTCCTGCAACCATTTCAGGTCGGCGGAATACCGGCGGGCGGCCTTGGCGACGTTGGCGGTGGAGACCGCTTCGACCCCGTGGATCAGGATCGCTTTCAGATCCGGCTCCATATCTTCCATCAGCAGGCCGTTGAACAGGAATTCGAACGATTCCGACGCCTGATGGTAGGACGACAGCAGATAGTTCTTGGCAACGTCCTGCGCGCCGAAGTCGCGGTCGGACGAGGGGTTGTTGAACTCGAACGCGTCGATCACGCCCCGCTCCATCGCCGGCACGATCTCTCCGCCGGGCAGCTGGGCGACGGACATGCCCATGCTCTGCAGCAGATCCGCGGCCAGACCGACAGTGCGGTATTTGAACCCCTGAATGTCGGCGACGGTCGTCACCGGCTCCTTGAACCAGCCAAAGGGCTGCGCGGGCATCGGGAACGCCATGTAGCCGTCGACATCCAGACCCATGATATCCTGGGTCAATTCGTCATACAGCGCCTTGCCGCCACCCTCGTAGAACCAGTTCATCATTGTCGTGGCCGAGCCGCCGAAGACCGGGCCGGTGCCGAACAGCGACGCCGCCTTGTTCTTGCCATACCAGTAGACCGGAACGTCATGGCCGATATCCAGCAGGCCGTCATTCACCGCGTCCAGAACCTGAAACGCGCCGACGACCGCACCGGCAGGCAGCAGATCGATCTTGAGCCGTCCGCCCGACATCGCCTCGACGCGGGTGACGTAATCCTGGGCCATTTCCTGCCAGACGTTGGACGACGGCCAAGATGTCTGCATCTTCAGCACACGGGGCGCCTGCGCCATGACGGCAGGTGCGCTCAGCGCGCCCACCCCTGCGGCGGCGCCGCCCAGTGCCGTCTTTCGCAAAAAGGACCGGCGGCCGATGTTTTCCGATTGTGTCATGTGTATCCTCCCAGACATTATTTTGGATGGTGCCCGCCAAAACGATGCACATCGACCTGCACATTAAAGCGTCGAAGCGATAAAGCAATTCCTAAGACTTCTTAAGCAGGCCTCGCCTGCAACCGCAGAGCGGTGCCCGGCAGGCGGCCTTTTACCGCAAACGCCAATGGATCGCCCCCCTTACCCGCCGGCCGGATCGTCCGAGACATCCTCGGCGGTGACACTGCCTGTCGTCCCGCCCCGGCGCTGGCGTAGATAGGTCCTGTGCCCAGCCGGATGAGCATCGATCGCGGAAATGTCCTGCGCCGCCGCATCCGGCATGCCTTCTGTCAGATATGCGGTAACGGCGTCGATATCCTCGTGCGGCAGATACTTGGTCGAATGACTGAGGACCGGACACATGCCGAAGGTCATGACGCCTTGTGGCGACACATCTTCGACAGAAACCGGGCCAGCGTCTCGCGGCGCCAGCCCCTCGGGTGTCAAATCCGGAGAATGTGCGTCCTTGTTCGCACGCTCGGCAGGGCTCATCCGCGCCAGCCGGGCATATCGGTGGCGCGGATGTCCATGGCAAAGACCTTGTTTCCGGTGACTTTCGGGATGCCGCCCAATTGCCTCGCGGCGTGGTTAACGGCGGGCCGGGCACAGTTCGCGCTTGCCCCAGCCACCAACCGCAACAAGACGCAAGGCTTCGAGGACGCCCCAAAAGCGCGTTCATGCGCGGCCAGATATGGCAGACAGCAATGCTGATACTGACGGCCGATACCGTCGTTCAACGGCGCATCACCGCTGTCGGTGGCGCGCGGCAGATCCGCCCCCTCGCTACTTCTGCTGCGGTTGCCGCACTGTCCTTCCGGGGTTCATCGACAGCCATTGCCATCCTGACATGCACGGCGCGCGGATGGGGCGCTTGGGTGATCTGGGCGCGCCCGAGCACACCGGGAGGCGCTGCTGCGATCCGAACCCGGTGCGCGGCACCCACTCATTGGTCAACCGGGTCGCGGCTTCGGGCGCCAATATCGGCGCGTCCGAGGCAATTACCGTCCACGAGGCAATCGAGGCTACACCGCGCTGGGCGCCTACGCGGGCCGGGAAAAGCATCTGAAGGGCCGGCGGATGCCCGGCATGCTGGCCGATTTCTGCGTGCTTGATCGCGATATCTTCGGCGTGCGGGCCGCAGCGTGCCACTACATCATCGTCACTGCAACCTACGTCGCGGGTTGCACCCGTCTTCCAGCGCCGCCGGGCGTTCAGGTCTGGCGGTCCAGCGATTTGCGCATCGCCTTGGCCGCCTTGCGCCCGCTTTCGAGGGCGCCGTTCACAAGGGCCGAACGGTTGCCGCCCATCGCCTCGCCCGCGAAATAGACCTTCTCCGCAAGCGGCTCGGACAGGATTTTTCTTGCGCCGTGACGACCGGGGCGCAGCGCGGCATAGGCGCCGTGGGTCAGCGGATTGCTGGCCCAGTCCGTCGCCATGCCTTTGACGAAGTGCTTTCGGGCGCTGCTGCCGACGTGTCTGACAAGTTCTTCGAGCGCGAAGTCGATCGTGGCGCCGGGCCCTTCGCGCGATAGCTCCCAGCCGAACTGGCCACCAATGTTTCCGAACACGTAATTATATCCGAAAGGCCACGTGATGAAGAAACATGCGCGCGTCGTCGCCGCATCTGGGATGTCGTAGCTCATCCATTCGTTGTCGTTGAGGCCAAAGCGCGCGCCGTCGAAGAGCAGCGGCACCTTGACCAGAAGGCCCATGGGCAAATCGGCTATCGCCTCCTGCTTGGGGACCGGCAGGTCCGGCGTGAACCGGATGGCGTCCGATGCCAGCACGCCCGTCGAAACGGTGACGAGGCATGCGCGTGCCCGGACCGTGCCCTTGTCCGTGTCGACAGCGACACCCTTGCCCGACCAGTCGACCGATTGCACCGACGTGCCAAATGCAATGGGCAGTCCGCCGGCGAGCGTCGCGACGACGGCGCCCAGACCTTCGGCCACGATATAGCTGGGCTGGTCATTGGCCGACAGATAATCGTCCAAAGTGGAAATGGCGTCGTAGTCGACGCCGTAATCCATCGGCCCCATCCACGCCTTCGCGGCGCCCGCGAAGGGCAGGCCTTCGGGGATGACGTCTGCTGCGGGCACGTCGCGGCCCTTCTTGCCTGCCTTGGCGATGACCTTGGCGATCTTTTCCATCGTCGCCTCGTATGCCTCCAGCTCGCTGTCCGTGGCGCGGCGCCCGTTCGTGAAAAGTACGGTTGCCCGGTCCGAGTGGTCGACGAGCGTGAAGCCGCGCTTGCGGGCAATATTGGTAAATCGGTTCTTTCGCGCGCCCGAGATCCACGAGCATCCCATGTCGACCGGCACGCCGAAGCCCTTTGTGTCGGTCCAGGCGCGTCCTCCGGCGCGGTCTGCGGCCTCCAGAACGATCACCGAGTGGCCCGACTTCATCAGCTTGCGCGCCGCACCAAGCCCCGCTGCGCCTGCGCCGATGATGACGACATCTGGATTGGTCGGAAAGGTTGTGCTCGCGGTCATGGGGATGGCTCCGGGTAAGGGGCGTCAGGGCGCGGTCAAGGGCGGGACCGCCCTCAGGGCGGGGCAGGGCCCAGATCGCACGATGCGCAAAGCAGCCGGGTTCCGGCGGCGACACGCCACGAAAGGCCCGAGCCAGGCATCAGGTAGAGGCTGTCACCCGGGCCGAACGCCTCGTCTGAGGCGCCGTCAGTGCGGACCTCGCCACTAAGCACGTGGATCAGGTGCCGCCGCGCCTGCGGGGCGGGGCCGTGCAGGCTGTCGTGGAAGGTGTCGATATGGACGGTCATGCGGCTATCGTGATTGACGAAGTAGACCTCGCGCGTCGTCAGGGTGGCGGGCGGCGTCACGTCTCGATGCACAGGCTGGCCCAGCGGCGGAACGGTAATCCGGCCCAGCCCGGCGTTCTGCGCCGCGCCCGATCCGGTGCCCGGTTCGGTGCCGTCAAGGATCATGAAGATCTTGCGCACCGTGCCCGGCATCTTCCATTGGCACTCAAGGCCCTTGGGGATGACGAACGCCTCGCCGGGATGGACGGTCACCGAAGTGCCGTCCGGCATCGCCATCTCGACGGTGCCCTCCAGCAGCAGCATGAATTCATCTACCGGGTAGGGGCCCGGGCGGTCGACGAACGCGGTGCACTCCCAGATCCCGACCGAATAGTCGGGCGCCGGATCCTCGTCGTAAAGGATGCCCTTCTGGACAGGAGCACCCGACTCCAGACCTGCCGGGTCCATGACGGGCCACGCCTCCAGTTCGGCCTCATTCGGGCCTTTGGTAGTGATTCGCGTGATGGATGTCGTGGCTGGCATCGGCTCAATTCCTCTGGCTCTGGCAGGCATTTCGCGATCTATCGCCTCGAAAATAATAATACACAACAATCATTTACGGCTCATTCCGGGCCTCAATCCCGCCGATCTGTTCAGGATCTTTTCCGGGCCTGCACTTATTGAAGCTTGACGTGGAAAGCGGGTCTGCGCAATCTGAATGAATAGCGGTTCAGTCGATTTCGTCTCTGATCGACGCCGGACTTCCTGAAACAGACCTCTGCGTATCAGCAGCGAAATCCCTGCGACATGCGCCTCACAACCGGGAGTGCTTTCTATGGATATCGTCGATCACCTGAGTGCAGTGAAGCGCGGAAAACTGTCGCGCAGGGCCTTCTCGAAAATCCTGCTCGGCGCCGGAATCGGAATGGTGTCCACCCCCCTCGCGTCAGGGCGCGCCGCGGCGCAGACGGGTGAGCAGGGGACGATCTTCACATGGGGCGGCTATGACATCCCCGAGCTTTACACGAATTACGAGGCCGCCAACGGCGCGATGCCGAATTTCGCCATCTTCGGCGGCACCGAGGAGGCCCTGACCAAATTACGGGCCGGGTTCACACCCGACGTTGCACATCCTTGCTATTCGGGCCTCAAGCGGTGGGTCGATACCGGCATGTTCCAGCCGATAGACACGTCGCGGCTGTCCAACTGGGGCGATGTCATGCCTCGGCTTTCCTCGCTGGAGGGCAACGATTCCGGCGACGGCAAGCCGTGGCTTGCGCCCTTCGACTGGGGCGGCACGTCGATCACCTACCGCACCGATCTGATCGAGGTCGAGGGCGAGGAAAGCTGGGACATGCTCTGGGACGAGCGCTATTCCGGCCAGCTGGGATCGCTCGCCTCGGGCGGGGATGCGTGGTGGTGCGGCGCGATCAAGGCAGGCGTCGCGTTCGAGGATATCGACACCGACGACGGCTTTGAGAAGGTGGCGGCGACGATGCGCGCGCAGCGCCCGCTGATCCGCGTATACACTGACGACACGACCACGCTCGAACAGGCCCTCGCCTCGGGCGAGATGGTGGCGGCGATGACATGGGCCTCTTCGGCGGTGACGCTGGCATCCGAAGGCGTGCCGGTCCGGTTCGCGCAGCCCAAGGAGGGCGCGCTGACATGGGTGTGCGGACTGATGCTGCACAAGGACGCGCCCAATCCCGACCGGGCATACGAGATCATCGATGCCCTTCTCAGCGTCGAAGCCGGCCACTTCATGATCAAAGATTACGGCTATGGCCACGCCAATGCGCGCTCGTTCGACGCCTTCGACGACGCGCAGCTGGCGGCCTTGGGCCTCAGCAAGACGCCCGATGACATCCTGGCCGCCGGACACTTCCAGCTTCAGCAGACGCAGGAGTGGGAAACCAAGATGAACGAGACCTTCGAGATGATCAAGGCGGGGTTCTGATCCGGTGCGTCCGGGCGCCCTGACCGCTGCAATGAGCGCACCCGCAGCGGCGGGCGCGCCATGACGGACGCGGCCGCGCACGCAACCCAGCCGGGGCGTTCGGTCCGGCGCGGCCCGATTGCGCGGCTCCGGCACAGCAAGACGGCGCAGAGCTATGCCCTTCTGGCGCCGTCGCTTCTGGTGCTGGTGATCGGGGTCGTGATCCCCTTCCTGATCCTTCTTGCGATGAGCTTCTGGACGCGGCAGGGCTTTGAATTCGACACCACGATGACGACTGCGAATTACGCCCGCACGATGGACGAGCCGATCTTCGGTGCGTTCCTCATGCGGTCTTTCTGGGTGTCTGGCATCGCCACGGTCGCCACCGTGCTTTTGTGTTATCCCATGGCATATTACGTCGCGTTTCATGTCCACAGCCGCAAGATGCTGTGGATCGTGCTGATGACCCTGCCATTCTGGACCAGCTACCTGTTGCGCGTCTTCGCGTGGAAGGTGATCCTGGGCTACGAGGGCGTGATCAACGCCTCGCTCCTCGGGATGGGGATGATCGAAAAGCCGCTGGAATTCCTGCTCTACAGCCAGACGGCGGTCGTCATCACGCTGGCCCATGCCTGGGCTGCCTTCGCGATCCTGCCGATGTATGTCTCGCTGGAGAAGATCGACCGCTCGCTGCTTGAGGCGGCTGCGGATCTGGGCGATGGCCCGGTCCTGCGGTTCCTGCGCATCACGCTGCCACTGTCGATGCCCGGCGTGATCGCGGCGTCGTTCCTGATCTTCATCCCGACGACCGGCGACTACATCACGCCCGCGTTGCTGGGCGGGCCGGACGGCGCCATGATCGGCAACCTCATCCAGCTGCAATTCGGCGCCGTGAACAACTGGCCGATGGGGGCGGCGCTGTCGATCGTGCTCATGGCGTGGATCGCGGCCATCGGGCTGGTGTTCCTCTTTGTCACGCGCCGCGCACAAAGGATGGCGGCATGAGCAAGGGCACCTATATCGCGCGGCCCAACCGCACGTTGCAGATCTACGCGTGCCTGTTTCTGATCGTGCTCTACACGCCGGTGCTGTTCATCCCGCTCTTCAGCTTCAACGATTCGATCTATGTCCGCTTCCCGCTGACCGGGTTCACGACGAACTGGTATGTCGATCTGATGAGCCGCCAGTCAGTATGGCACGCGATGTGGAATTCCATCCGTGTCGGCGTCTTCGTCTCGATCGTGTCGACCATACTCGGCGTGATGGCGGCCCGGGCGATCACCCGGCGCAAACTGCCCGGACAGAATGCCATCATCGGCTTTGTCATGTTGCCGCTGGTCATTCCCGGCATCATCTTCGGCGTGGCGCTGCTGGTGCTTCTCAGCCGGATGGGGGTGACGCTGTCGCTCAATACCGTCGCGCTGGGGCATCTGATCGTCTGCATGCCCTTCTCGGTGGCGACGCTTCTGCCGCGGTTCGAGGGCATGGACCGCTCGATGGAGGAGGCGTCGGCGGATCTGGGTGAAAACGGCTGGTGGACGTTCTGGCGCGTGACCTTTCCGCTGGTCCTGCCGGGGATCATCGCCAGTCTTCTGCTGACCTTCACCGTCTCGTTCGACGAATTCATCATGGCGTTCTTTCTGTCCAGTACCGACTCCACCCTGCCGATGTACATCTGGTCGCAGCTGCGCTTCCCGCGCGAATTTCCCACAATCCTCGCCCTGTCGTCGCTCATTCTCATGGTCTCGTTCGCGCTGGTCTTCGTCGCGCTCTGGATCAACCGCATGGGGCTGAACGACGAAGATGCCCTCAGCTAGGAGATCCGCGCAAGTGGCCCAGTCCAACCCCATCATCAGCATCCAGCAGGTCGGCAAATCCTACGGAGCCTTCCGCGCGATCGAGGACATCTCGCTGGATATCGAGCATGGCGAATTCTTTTCGCTGCTGGGCGCGTCGGGCTGCGGCAAGACCACGCTGCTGCGCATGCTGGCGGGGCTGGAGGATGTCACCGACGGCGAGATCCTGATCGACGGCGCGCCCATGTCCGGCGTGCCGCCGTTCCGGCGCCCGGTGAACATGGTGTTCCAGAGCTACGCGATCTTTCCGCATCTGAACGTGGCCGATAATATCGGCTATGGCCTGCGCAAGCAGCGCCTGCCGAAGGACAAGCGCAACGAGATGATCGACGAGATGCTGTCGCTGGTCATGCTGGAGGGCTATGGCGACCGGCGGGCCAACCAGCTGTCGGGCGGTCAGCGCCAGCGGATCGCGCTGGCCCGCGCGCTGATCATGAAGCCCAAGGTCCTGCTGCTGGACGAGCCGCTGGGCGCGCTGGACAAGCAGCTGCGC
>Ga0209309_10004544_pt1 | contig 11409 bp, 9 predicted proteins | sample COGITO_mtgs_1204_2_FD_184807 | JGI IMG/M metagenome (GOLD analysis project Ga0209309, IMG submission 184807) | Pelagic marine microbial communities from North Sea - COGITO_mtgs_120412 (SPAdes) (version 2) | ecosystem: Environmental > Aquatic > Marine > Epipelagic ...
GGCATAGATCACGGCCCCCACGACATAGCCCGCCAGCGCGATCGCTGCGGCACCTGCCAAGAACAGCAGCAGCGCCGCGCTTCGTGGTGAGAGCACCCCTAGGGTGGGCACTATTTCAGCCAGCGCCGGATGCAAGCCGCCAGTCACCGCGACCCACCCCAGCGTCGCCCCGCCCCAGAGCAGCATCAGTAGCCATAGCCCCAAAATACCGGTCCTCAGCCCCCCAGCCCGCGCCCGCATGGCGCGGCGCATCGCACGGATTTGACGGCCGATATCATGCTGTGCCGCGACCAGCGCAGGCACGACCAGCAACACTAGGAACATGCCAAAGCCCAGACCATAGACCAGCGTGATCACAGTGGGTTTCAAAAATTGCGCCTGCTGGCTTTGTTCATAAAGCAGCGGTGCCATCCCAAGGACCGTCGTCAACGTGGTCAACATCACCGGACGCAACCGATCCGCTGCGCCGTCGATGATCGACGGGATTACCCCGCGCGTGGCACCATATTCGTCGATTGTCCCAACCAACACGATGGAATCGTTGATGATGATCCCCGTCATCCCTAGCAGGCCAACAACTGTGAACATGCTCAATGGGACCTCCCACAGGGCGTGGCCATAGATCGTGCCCACCAAGCCGAATGGGATCACCGCCATCACCACCATGGGGCGTGTCCAGCTGCCGAACACCCAAGCCAGCACAAGATAAATGCCCGTCAGCACAAGGATTAGCCCGGTCAACGCATCCGACAGGAAGGTATCCTCCTGCTCGCTCAGCCCGCCGATGCGGAAATCCACCTGACGTTCAGAGGCGATACGCGGCAGAATTTCGTCACGCAGGGTCGTCGTGATTTCGGTCGCGCGGGCGGGGTCATCCTCTGAGATATCGCCAGTGACTGATATCAGCCGGATACCGTTCTCGCGCCGTACCGTGCTGAACCCCGTACGCCGGTCCACGCTGACGATATCTGCCAGCGGCACATATTGCCCGCCCGGCGTACGCATCTGGGTACGCTCAAGGAAATCCGCGGTCAGCTCGCCCTCGGGCAGTTCCACGCGAATGGTGGCCGATCGGGGGCCATCTGGATAGGTCGCGGCCTCGATCCCGCCAAGACGGTGACGCAAGACCCGCCCCAACATATCAATCGTGAACCCGAGCGCTTGGCCCTGAGGCGTCAGATCGAGGATCAGCTCTTCTTTGTCGTAAGCCAGATTGTCCTGCACGGCGCTGACTTCGGGATATTGCCGTAGCGCATCCTGCAAATCCTGCGAGGCGGCTTTCAACACCTGTGTGTCGGCCCCATAGAACTGCACATCCAGTGCATCGCCGCCAGGACCGGAACGCCAGCCGCGAAAGCTTACGGTTTCTGCAAGCGGATGGTGGACCACGGCATCCTGCAAAGCCGCGACGAAGGCAAAGCTGGAATAGGGCCGCAGGTCCGCGTCGATCAGCTCGATCGAGATGCCGCCCAGCAAATCACCGTCCTTGCTGTCAGCCCCGTCGAGCCCGCGACCCGCGTTGCCCCCGACCTGCGCAATGACATAATCGATCGGATTGGTGCCATATTCCTCGGCATATTCCGCGCCCAGCGCTTCTGTCGCGCGTTGCATTTCGTGCATCATCGCCAGCGTATCGGCACGGGTGGCCCCATCGACCATGGCAAAGTTACCGGTTACCGACCCACGTTCGGGCGCGTTGAAAAATCGCCATTGAACGTCGCCTTGAATGAAAAGCGCCGCCTGAGACGCCAGCACTGCGACAACGCCCGCCAGCACCACATAACGCGCGCGGATAACTCCTGCCATGAAAGGGCGGAACAGCCGTTCGCGCACCCAGAGAAACCCGCGATTGACCACACGGCTGGGCAGGTCATACCACCGTTGCTTGGCCCCCGCTGCCATCGCATGCGCCATATGGTTCGGCAGGATCAAAAAGCATTCGACCAGTGACGCCGCCAGCACTGCAATGACGGTCAGGGGGATATCCCCGATCAGGCTGCCAAAGCGCCCGCCAACGGCCAGCAGGCCGAAGAACGCGATGATCGTCGTCAGGGTTGCGGCAAAAACCGGCATTGCCATGCGCCGCGCGGCGTTCTCTGCCGCTTGCATCGGGGGCTCGCCCAGTTCGTTATGCCGGTAGTCGGCATGTTCCCCCACAACGATCGCGTCATCTACAACGATCCCAAGCGTGATAATCAGACCGAACAACGAGATCATGTTGATCGTGATCCCACCCGCATACATTAGTGCAATTGCCGCGGCCATCGACGCCGGAATACCCGCGGCCACCCAAAAGGCCGTGCGCGCGTTCAGGAACAGGAACAGCAACCCCACCACAAGCGCGAGGCCCATCAAACCGTTATCAATCAGCAAATCCAACCTACCGGTAATTGCCTCGGCGCGCGTGCGGATCAGGTTGATCGCCACCCCCTTGGGCAGCATCACTGCCATATCGGCAGCGACCCCTTCGACGCTTTGCTGAATACCAATGGCATCCCCCCCGTCAGAGCGGTCAATGCGCACCGATATTGCCGGATCGTCGCCGACAAAATACCCCACCTCGCGATCAGAGCCTTGTTCGATCACCCGCGCCACATCGCCCACCAACAGTGAAGACCCGTCGGCATTGCTGCGCAAGACGACACGCGACAAGGCGTCGGCACTGCGCTTGGCGGTCCCGGTGCGCACGCGGGCATTGGCACCGGTCACATCCCCGGCGGGGCTGGCATCGACCTCAGCAGCGATCGCCGCCGCGATCTCGGCCATCGTGATATTATAGCGGATCAAACGGAGAGAGGGGACCTCGATCAAGGTTTGCGGCGCGGCGACCCCCTGAATGGTGCTGCGGGTGACCCCCGCCGCGAAAAGACGCGTGACAAATTCATCTGCGAAACGGCCTAGCTGTTCCGCACTGATCGGGCCTGTGATCACGACATCGGTGACGCGGTCACGCCAGATGCCACGGCGCACCACAGGGTCTTCGGCATCTTCGGGCAGTGTGGCGACGGTATCTACGGCGGTTTGCACATCGGTCGCGGCGCGGGCCATATCCCAGTTCGGCTCGAACTCCAGCGAAATGGTGCCGCTGCCCTCACGCGACGCGGCGGTAGAACTCTCCACCCCTTCCACAGCCAGCAAGACAGGTTCAAGCACCTGAACGATGGCGTTGTCGACGTCATCCGCGCCGGCCCCCTCCCAGACGGTCGAAACCGAGACACTGTCGATGACCACATCGGGAAAGAACTGCGCCCGCATGTTGGGCGCAGCAGCCGCCCCGCACACAAGCAGCACCACGAGCAACAGGTTCGCCGCCGTCCGGTGACCCGTGAAATACGACAGGATTCCGCCTGCTGGGCCGGACATGCTACGGGCCATAGATCAGCCCCCCATCCGGCTTTCGATGCGTTCGATCACCCGCGCAGGGACCTGTGGCTCGGCCAGTTGCGCCAGAACCCGTGCCTTAGCATCCTGCGGCATCCGCGTGTTGCCTTCGACAAAGGCGACAAGCTTTGCCCGACGTTCCTTTGTCAGCGCGATCATTGCGGGCGCATCTACCTGCGCCGTGTCCCGAGCCCCCGAGCGCAACGGCTTTACCGCAATACCGGCCCCCAGCAGTGGCGAGCGGGCCTCGACGACATCGCGGCCCTCGATTGGTCCCCGCACCAAGACCTCATCCCCCACGCGACGCAACACAGAGACCTGAACGCTTTCAAGCCGGTTTTCCGGATCCAGTACCAACACTGCCCCCTGCGCATCCAGCGCCGAGCTGGGGATCCGAATGACGTCGTCCAATGCCGGTTCGCTCACCCGTACCGTCGCGAAATCCCCGGGCTTGAACCCCGGTGCTTGCGGCAGCGTGGCAAAGATCAACCGGCCACTGGCCCCCTCACCCGCCGCAGCACCTGCACGGGTAATCTGTCCATGTGCCTCAAGGTCGGCCCCCGCAACGTCGAGGCTTGCCGTAACATCCGCTTTGATCATCCGGCCCTGCGCATCCAGCAGGCGCGCGAATTGTGTGGTGGAAATACGAAAAGAAATCTCGAGATCATCCGGGGCAATCAACTCCGCCAGCCGTTCGTTCGGTGAAACAAGCCGCCCCTCAACAACCGAAGTCTCGCTCAGCGCCCCATGGAAAGGCGCGGTGATCGTGGTTTCCTTTAATGCGCGCTGTGCATCGGCCAACGCGATCTGCGCATTGGACAACAAGCGCACGGCCTGATCCACGCGGGCCTCGGTTTGGGTCACCACCTGACGTCGCGCCAGAACCGCTTGGCGGGCGCTTGATGCCGCAAGCTCTGCTGTCTCTGTTGCCGTCGCGGTCCCGACACCCCGTTCACCCAAATCGCTTTGACGTTCAAAGGCACCGATGCGCAAGGCGGCCTGTTCTTCGGCGGCGGCCAATTCGTCCCGCCCCAAGGCCAGCGCACGGTCGGCATCACGCCCCTCTGCCTCTGCATTGCGCACAGCGCTTTGTGCCCGTGCGACTTCAGCCAAAGCGTCCGATCGATCAAGACGGACGAGAACCTGCCCCGCGACAACCCGACCGCCGGCCTCGAATTCAGGCGCAAGCTCGACCACGCGCCCCCCGACGGCGGCGCGCAGCTCAAGTGTCCGGCGGCTTTGCACGGCCCCAAAGCTTTGCAAGATAGGCACTTCGGTGCCTGACACGGCGCGCACGACATTGACAGAAAACACCCGTTCACGCGGGGCGCGGTCAGGCGGCGCGTCGGTCAGCCGTTGCTGCACAGCCCCGCCGATAAGGTCCGCTGCCAGCAGCAAGAACCCCACCGTCGCGGCCGCCAGAAACAGCCCAATCATGCTTTGCCGTAAAAATCGCATCTTGCCCCGATCTTATCCATCTGTGGCAGCAGTTTACCCCGCACGCCCACAAAGAACAAAATCACAGTTGAGACAGCCACGCACGGCCTATCATACGCAGGCCCAGGCGGTTTCCATCGTTCTTCGTCCCAAAAATCGCAAAGGCCGCTACTTCCGGCGCTGGTGCTCGTCTAGGCGGGGCATGATTTCGACAAAATTACAGGGCCTATGGCGGTAATCGAGCTGCTTGACCAAAATCTCGTCCCACGCATCCTTGCAGGCACCCGGCGATCCGGGCAGCGCGAACAGATAGGTGCCTTGCGCGACCCCGGCAGTGGCGCGGCTTTGCACCGCAGAGGTGCCGATCTTTTGCATCGAGACGATAGTGAATACCGTACCGAAGGCGTCGATCTCTTTCTCGTAGACATCACGATGCGCCTCTACGGTGACATCGCGGCCTGTCAGCCCCGTGCCACCGGTACTGATCACCACATCAATCTCGGGGTCGGCACACCAAATGCGCAATTGCGCTGCTATCTCGGCCTGTTCGTCCCGTATGATGGTGCGTGCGGCAAGCGCGTGACCTGCATCGGCAATGCGCGCAACCAGCACATCGCCTGACCGATCATCTGCCAGGCTGCGCGTGTCTGATACCGTCAGCACGGCAATGCGCACAGGAATAAAATCAAGCGTGTCGTCGATCCGGCTCATGTCCGCTCCAATACTGCTAGCCGTGCGGCGAGGGCTATGAAAATACCGCTGCTGATCCAGCGCAGAGCTTGCCCGCCCCCGACCATCCGGCGGCCTAAACCGCTGGCAAACACACCGACCAAAGCGTTGATGATAAACCCGCCCAGCGACAGCACCGAGCCGAGCACCAAGAACTGTAGCAGCACTGGCCCCGCCTCTGGGACCACGAATTGCGGCACAAAGGCCAATACGAACAAGATCACCTTGGGGTTGGTCAGGTTCACGATCAAACCGCTGCGAAACGCCGATTTCGGCGCGGGCAAGACCGCAGGTACCGCCCCGCTGCTACGCCAGGTCTGCACAGCCAGCCACAGCAGATAGCCGACCCCGATCCAGCGGATCACGTCAAAAGCCCAAGGCAGCGCAGCGACCACCGCACCCAAGCCCAGACCGGCCAGCGTGACATGTACCATCCCGCCAAGCGCGACCCCGGCACTGGCCGCGACCGACGCCCGCGGACCAAAGCGCATGCCCTGCCCCAGACAGAACATCATATCCGCACCGGGCGTGAGGTTCAGCGCCAGCGCAGCGGGTACAAAGGCCAGCACCGTAATCGGATCAACCATTCTTTAATTTCGCTTTCAATGACAGCAAATCGGCCCATGCCTCGCGTTTGAACTCGGGGCTGCGCAACAGATAGGCGGGGTGGAACATGGGCAGTGCGGGCAGCCCCTCCGCCTGGGTCCACTGCCCGCGCAATCGGGTGATTCCACGTTTGCCCAGCAACGCCTGTGCGGACCAATTACCAACGATCACCAGAACCTCTGGCTTGGCCAAGGCGATATGCCGTGCAAGAAACGGCTTCATCATCGCGATTTCATCGGGCTTAGGGTCGCGGTTCTGCGGTGGCCGCCAAGGCAGCACATTTGTGATATAGACAGGCGCGGTCTCATGATGCCGGCCCATATCGATCGTCGCCAACATCTTGTCCAACAGCCCGCCGGCACGCCCGACAAAGGGTCGCCCCTCGCGGTCTTCGTCGCGGCCCGGAGCCTCGCCAACAATCATGACGCGGGCCCCCGGCGTGCCATCGGAAAATACCAGATTGCGGGCCCCACGCTTGAGCTCGCAATGCTCGAACGCGGTCATCGCGGCGCGCAATTCATCAAGCGTGGTTGCTGCCGCGGCGGCACGTGTAGCTTCCGCCACCACATCAGGGCCAGAGGACGCAAGCGGCACAGGCCCCGTCTTGCCCTTTTTCGCCTTCGGTTTCTCGACCGCTGCGGGCACTTCGTAGCGGTTCACCGGCGCGTCACAAATCGCCTCGGTCGCGCCAAGTTCAATCTGCCAGTGCAAAAGTGCAAGCGCCTGATGATAATCCACTGATTCCATGTGCCCAACTTACGCGCTGATGCGGGCAATAAAAATGCCAAGTTCCAAATGGCCTTAAATCCAATTCCACCCCCGCCTCGGGATGACGCCGCCCGACGACTTGCCCCGCCCAGCGCCGCCGCCTATAACGCCAAAAATAACGTGGGGTCCGCCGTCATGAGTTTCGCACACCGCCATCTTCTGGGCATTGAACACCTGTCCCAAGACGACATTACCACCCTTCTTGATCTGGCGGACACATACGCCGATTTGAACCGCCAGCCTCATAAACACAGTGATGCGCTGAACGGGCTGACGCAGATCAACATGTTCTTCGAAAACTCGACCCGCACGCAGGCGAGCTTTGAGATCGCGGGCAAGCGGCTTGGCGCGGATGTCATGAACATGGCGATGCAGGCGTCGTCGATCAAAAAGGGCGAAACGCTCATTGATACGGCGATGACGCTGAACGCGATGCATCCCGATCTGCTGGTTGTGCGCCACCCCCAGTCCGGTGCGGTCGATCTGCTGGCGCAAAAGGTGAACTGCGCCGTGTTGAACGCGGGAGACGGGCGGCATGAACACCCAACCCAAGCCCTACTGGACGCGTTGACGATCCGCCGCGCCAAGGGGCGCCTGCACCGCCTTTCCATTGCCATCTGCGGCGACATCGCACACAGCCGCGTGGCACGGTCCAACATCATGCTTCTTGGCAAGATGGAAAACCGCATTCGCCTGATCGCCCCCCCGACCCTGATGCCGGCGCAGATCGGCGAATTTGGCGTCGAGGTGTTCGACGATATGAAAGAAGGGCTGAAAGACGTCGATGTCGTAATGATGCTCCGCTTGCAAAAAGAACGCATGGACGGCGGCTTTATCCCCAGCGAACGTGAATATTATCACAGATATGGTCTGGATGCTGAGAAACTGGCCCACGCCAAGCCCGACGCGATTGTCATGCACCCCGGCCCGATGAACCGCGGCGTAGAAATTGACGGAACGTTGGCAGATGACATCAATCGCAGCGTTATTCAGGACCAGGTAGAGATGGGCGTGGCTGTGCGCATGGCCGCGATGGACCTGCTCGCGCGCAACCTTGTGGACAGCCGCAAGGCAAACGCATGACCGCACGCCCGCCCGAAGAACACGACCTGCTACACTGGCGTATTTCGCCGCGGGCGTTCTTTTGGCGGTGCATGGCATTGGCTGTGCTGACCATGCTGTTCTGTCTGCCGCTGCTGATCTGGCTGGACCCGATTACATGGCTGCTCGCCTCGGTTCTGATCGCGGTTTTCTACATGTGGGTCTTTGACGAATTCCAGATCTGGTACAGAAACCGCAATACCGCCTGGCGGCTGACCAACCGTGCGCTCTACATAAACTCCCCCGATACCGCAGAGCCGCTTGTCCTGCCGCTGACCGATATCCGGTCAATCGGGAAACTGTCGCTGTGGTCGATCACCCTTGGCTTGCCGGACGGCCAGCGCGTCACCCTGCCGCTGGTGCCGCAGCTGCGCGAGACCAAGGCGCGTCTTGCCCAAGCGATAGAGGCCACGCGATGACCGACAGATTTTGGCAAGACCTGCTAGAGCCGGACGAAGATCTATTGTGGACAGGTCGCCCCAAGCCAAAGCTGTCACTGCGCAATTTTCAGTTGCTCGGTCCCTTTGTCGGCGCAATCGGTACCGTGATCGCTGGCGCTTTTTTGCTGCAAGGCAACAGCTTGCCTGTGTCTCAATCGGTGGTCGTCGCGGTGATCGTCGCCCTGGTGGCCCTGTCGCTTTATCGCGGGATGACCCGCCTGACCGATCTGCGCCGCACCCGCTATGCGCTGACCAACCACCGCGCCCTGTTTTTCAAGCTGACCCGCGATGGCACCCGCGCCAAAGCTTTCCCCCGCAGCGCCGAGACAAAGCACGATCTGCGTCCGACCAGCCCGCCCTCCGTTTTCTTTATCCGGCATGAACAAGCCGACAATCCCGCCCGCACCGCGCATCTAGGGTTTGAATATATCGAAGACAGCGACAGATTAAGTGCATTGATGGTAACTGCGTACAAAGGTGCACCCCGATGACACAACTTGAGATCCCCAATGGCGAAATCGGCCAGATCCGTCTGTTTGCCGTAAACCGCCCGATTGACAAACTGGCCCGCGATCTGCGCGATGGCAGCAAGGAAGCGTTGATCGCCGATCTGCTTGGCCGTTCAGTACCCGAAGGCTCGGCCGAGCTTTTTCCCGTCTCCGACCTAACGGGCGTGGGGCTGGCGCGCTATCTGAATGATGGCTACGCCGTGCCCCCTGACCAGATCAGCCGCGACCGCGCCCGTTTGGATGCGCTGGACGGCTATGTGCTGTTACTGTTTTCCTCGGCCTTTGAGGGGCAAGAGACGACGCTAAAGCTTGGACCCGACCTGACCATGATCGGCACATACGGCGAGACCCAACCGGATATGTCCGTTATCCCGGTCGAGGCTGAATCCGCGCAACCCTACACCGGTGCTGCGGACATGACTCCGAAATCCCCGCCCGAGGGCGGTGCTGGTGGTATGATGGTGCTGCTGGCCGTTATCGTGCTGATCGGTCTTATCTTATGGTGGCTGCTGTGAAAGAACCCAAACCTGATCCCAAAATGTCTGGCCGTATCGCCATGATCGCCTTGCTTGTCGCCTTTGGTGTGGCAGGCATGATGGTGTGGATCGGGTCCTGATCCGACCTGCCGCCGCTGCTGCGCCTCTGTTTCCTTAACTACGAAAGCCTCTCCATGACCCTGCATTTTATCAACGCGCAGCTGATCGACCCCGAAGCAGGTACCGTCACCCACGGCACGCTCAAGGTCGAGAATGGCAAGATCGCGGCGATACTGGACGCGAACGCTTCGATACCGAGCGATGCGCAGATTGTGGATTGTCGTGGCAAGTACCTTGCCCCCGGGATTGTCGATCTTGGGGTCAAGGTCTGCGAACCCGGCGAACGGCACAAGGAAAGCTTTCGGTCCGCAGGATTGGCGGCGGCAGCAGGCGGGGTCACGACAATGGTCACGCGCCCTGACACCAACCCCACCATCGACAGCCCCGAAGTGCTGGAATTTGTCACCCGTCGCGCCAACGAGGCCGCGCCGGTCAACGTCGTGCCCATGGCCGCCCTGACCAAAGGTCGCGAAGGCCGCGAGATGACCGAGATCGGGTTTCTGATGGATGCGGGTGCCGTGGGCTTTACCGATTGCGACCGTATTGTGACGGACACCAAGGTGTTTTCCCGTGCGCTGACCTATGCCCGCAGCCTTGGCGCGCTGGTCATCGCCCACCCTCAAGAACCGATCCTGAGCAAAGGAGCGGCGGTGACCTCTGGCAAATTCGCGTCGTTGCGCGGGCTGCCCGCCGTGTCGCCCATGGCCGAGCGCATGGGGCTGGACCGTGACATCGCGCTGGTCGAAATGACAGGTGCGCGGTACCACGCCGACCAGATCACCACCGCCCGCGCCCTGCCCGCACTGGAGCGTGCCAAGAACAACGGGTTGGATATCACCGCAGGTGTCGGCATTCACCACCTGACGCTGAACGCGCTGGATGTGGCCGACTACCGCACCTTCTTCAAGCTCAAGCCACCGTTGCGCGACGAAGAGGACCGCATCGCCGTGGTAGATGCCGTGGCCTCGGGGTTGATCGACATCATCTGCTCTATGCACACGCCGCAGGATGAGGAATCCAAACGTTTGCCGTTCGAAGAAGCCGCGTCGGGGGCCGTCGCACTGGAAACGCTGCTGCCTGCGGCCCTGCGACTGGTCCACTCAGAGATGATCGACATCGCGACGCTGTGGCGGGCGCTGTCGTTCAATCCGGCGAAACGTCTGGGCCTGCCCGGTGGGCGCATGTCGGTGGGCGCCCCCGCCGATCTGGTGCTGTTCGACGACGGTGCGCCCTTTGTCATGAACCGCGAGACATTGCAGTCGAAATCGCGCAACACCCCCTTTGATGGGATGCGCATGCAAGGTAAGGTTTTGGAAACTTACGTTTCTGGCACCTGCATCTATAAGGCCTCCTGATTATGCCCCTGATCGATTCCACCCTATTCGTGCTCTTGTTCTGGGCTATTGCGGCCTATCTGGTCGGGTCTATCCCCTTTGGCATGGTGCTGACCCGCGCGATGAATCTAGGGGATCTGCGCAGTATCGGGTCGGGCAATATCGGTGCCACGAACGTACTGCGCACGGGCCAAGAAAGCGGCCGCGCTGACCCTGATACTGGATGGTGGCAAAGGGGCCGTCGCGGTATTGCTGGCGCGACTCTTTGCAGGCGAAGACGCCGCACAGATCGCAGCACTGGCCGCGATGCTGGGGCATTGCTACCCGGTATGGCTGGGGTTCAAGGGTGGCAAAGGCGTAGCGACCTTCCTTGGCGTGCTGTTGGCATTGGCATGGCCCGTCGGCATCGCGAGCTGTCTGGCATGGCTGATCGCCATGGCCGTGACACGTACGTCCTCCATCGGCGGGCTTGCCTCGGCGGCGGCATCGACCTTCTTTATGATATTCC
>Ga0209309_10004556_pt1 | contig 11393 bp, 10 predicted proteins | sample COGITO_mtgs_1204_2_FD_184807 | JGI IMG/M metagenome (GOLD analysis project Ga0209309, IMG submission 184807) | Pelagic marine microbial communities from North Sea - COGITO_mtgs_120412 (SPAdes) (version 2) | ecosystem: Environmental > Aquatic > Marine > Epipelagic ...
TTTTGCTTTGCCCTTGTTGTTAATTGTTTTACCTACCATGCTAAAAATTATTAAAGAATAAATTTAAAATTTATCGAGATGGAAACATTTAAAAGCAATATTTCTAACAAGGAATTCCCATTGAGTGAAATGATTCTTGTAAAGAATATAAGAAATTCGATCTTTGATTTTATTTTATCTGAAAATCCAAAACTAAAGAAAAATGGCAAAATAGCTATTTCAGAGTTAAACAGATATAGACAAAAATATCTGGAACATTCTTTAATTAATGGAGTAGGGGAATTAACTAATTTGGAGTTAAATGTGCTCCAAAGCATCGAAAAACAAGAATTATTAACTGCTAATTTGTTAGCAGATAATAATCAAAACAATACTTCTGGGCAGCGTATAGCAGACAAGGTTGCAAGTTTTGGAGGCAGCTGGAAATTCATAATCATTTTTGGAGTTTTTATTCTTATCTGGATGATTATAAATATCATTTTCTTAGTTAGCAAAGCTTTCGACCCTTACCCTTTTATACTTTTAAACCTTATTTTATCCTGTTTGGCCGCTTTGCAAGCTCCAGTAATTATGATGAGCCAGAATAGACAGGAAGAAAAAGATAGGGAACGTGCAAAACAGGATTATATGATTAATCTGAAGGCTGAACTCGAAATACGAACGTTACACGAAAAATTAGATCATCTTATAATTCATCAGCAACAGGAACTTTTGGATATTCAGCAATTACAAGTAGAAATGATGGAGGATATTCTGAAGGAATTAAATAAAAAATAAGATTCTTTTAAATTTTAAATTCAGAAAAATGAAATTTTTAATAGCAGAAGATGAGTTGGACCTACAACAATCCATTGTTACATATCTGGAAAGAGATGCCAATGTGTGTGAGGTAGCATCAAATTATAACGAAGCTTTACAAAAAGTAGAGTTGTACGATTATGATGTTATTATCTTAGATATTAACTTAGTTACAGGAAGTGGATTGGATGTTCTAAGAGCAATTAAGAAGTCTAAACATACAGCGGGTGTAATTATTATTTCAGCAAATAATTCATTAGATAATAAATTGGAAGGACTTGATCTTGGCGCAGATGATTATCTTACTAAACCTTTTCATTTAGCAGAACTTAATTCTAGGGTGAAAGCTATTTTGCGACGCGGAAAATTTGGAGGAGATGAAACTATCGAATTCAATGAAATTAAAATAGACACAAAATCTAGAACAGCTTATATAAATGATATTGCAATAAATCTTACCAGAAAGGAATACGATTTATTACTATTTTTTATTACCAATCAAGATCGGGTTTTATCTAAAGAAATTATCGCAGAACATCTTTGGGGAGACGATAGTGATTTGGTAGATAATTTTGATTTTATTTATGTACACATAAATAACCTAAGGAAGAAAATGTCAAAGGAATCTGCTAAATATATTAAAACAGCTTACGGAAGCGGATATAAATTCCAAAATAATTAAAGTGCAGCATAAGCCAAAATCTATCCGTCTTTTAAGAAAGGCTTCAAAAACCTTTCTTTATATAAGCAGTATTTTAATGATTGCCAGTACGATTGCTTTATATTTTTATACCAAGCAATTATTACAAAATGAAGTGGAAGAAGAACTATTTTCTACGGAGGCTCGAATTGAGAATTCTTTAAAAAGTAATACGCAGCCATTCTCTTTACCACCAGTTATAGAAGTTGTCGAAATTTCTGATTTAAAAGAGGAATTTTTAAAAGACACCTTGATATATGATCCTTCTCAAAGTGAAGATGAGGTTTTTAGAGAACTTTCCACGTTTAAAAAAATCAATAATAAATATTATAGAATTACGGTTAGAAATCTAGTTGTAGAATCTAAAGATATTCTTATCGCAATTGTGGTTTCTTATTTCATAATAATATTACTGGCATTTATATTTTTATATTATTTAAATTCTGAAGGCAACCGTAAACTTTGGGCTCCTTTTTTCAAAAATCTGGAAGTCATGAAAGGTTTTTCCATAAAATCTAATAGACCTATTAAAATGTTAGATAGTGACATTTTAGAATTTCGGGAATTGAATAATGAAATTTTGATGCTCACAAAAAAAGTAAGGGACGATTATCAGAATTTAAAACAATTCACAGAGGATCTCTCTCACGAAATGCAAACTCCATTAGCGATCATGCAAGCTAAAATCGAAAATATTATAAATGAGAAAAAATTAAGTGAAGATCAATATCTCCAATTTTCTTCTTTGCAAAAGGATATATTAAGGCTGAAGCAATTAAATAAAAGACTTACTCTACTTACAAAAATTGAAAACAATCAATTTATTAATATCGATAAAATTGATCTCACTAAAATTATAAATAAGACGGTCGAGAATTTCAAGGAATTATTTGATGCAGATATCCATTTTTCTGAAGCTAAAAAGGTTTTTGTATTAATGGATCCTTATTTGGCAGAGGTGCTTTGCAATAATTTAATTTCCAATGCAGTTAAGCATTCAGAAGAATCAAAACCTGTAAATATAACATGTACTAAGGAGTGTTTAATTATCAAGAATGCTGGGAATACGGCCATAGCAATGCCTGAAAATTTATTTCATAGATTTTATAGAGAATCTAACAGCAATCATTCTACTGGACTAGGTTTGGCAATTGTAAAGAAGATTTGTGAGTTATATGATTTTGATATTTCTTATAAATTTCAAGATAATAATCACATGTTTACTATCCTTTTTAAATCTACCAAAATATAGTTTTAGTTTAGATTTGCTTTAAACTCCCTTTAGATTTCAGTTTTACATTTATAGTATTATAAAAACAAAATTTTGAAATAATGAAAATAATAAAAGGAATTCTTACTGTTTTATTAAGTACAGGCTTATTTGCTTTTGGAACAATTAACGGTGAAAAAGTACCACAAAAAGTAAAAGACGCTTTTCAAAAAAAATTCCCAACTGCTCTTTCTATAGATTGGGAAAAGGAATCTGAAACCGAATGGGAAGCAGAATTTAAAATGAATAAAATAAAATATTCTGCAAACTTTTTGGAAGATGGGACATGGAAAGAAACAGAGCATGAAATTAGTAAAAAAGAAATTCCTCAAAAAATAAGTGAAATTTTAATTGCCGAATTTCCAGGATATGAAATTGAAGAAGCTGAAATTTCTGAAACTAAAGATGGAGTTTTTTATGAATTTGAGATTGAGAAAAAGAAAATTGAAATGGAAGTTGTTATAGATGAAAACGGAAAAATAATTAAAAGAAATGAAGTTAATGAGAAAGATTAATCACTCATCCCGAGAGATATCGGGATGTCTCTAATTAATTACAGTATTTTACCAACTATAAATCTTGGATTTTCGCCGAGGTTCTTGATATATAATAATTAATATAATGCTTAAAACAAATAAAGCAGTTTACCTCAGTTTAATATTTATTTTTCTTTGGTTTTCTAATGTACATGCACAAAATAAAACGATTGAAACTGCGGGTGATATTTTTCTATTTGCCGTTCCTGCAGCTGCTTTTAGTACTACTTTAATTTTAAAAGATAAGCAAGGATCTTGGCAATTTACCAAAGCTTTCTTAACAAATGTAGCAGTCACCTACGGACTAAAAGTGGCTTTAAACAAACCAAGACCTCATGGTAATGGTGATAACGCTTTTCCTTCTGGTCATACTTCCACAACTTTTCAAGGAGCGTCATTTATACACAGGAGATATGGGTTTAAATATAGTGTTCCTGCGTATCTCGCGGCTGGTTTTACTGCCTTTAGCAGAATAGATGCTCAAAAGCATGACGGTTGGGATATTTTGGCAGGTGCAGTAGTTGGAATTGGGAGCACTTATTTATTTACTTCTCCATATCAACAAGAACATATGGAGTTAACTATGAGTTCTTCTAACGGAGATTATCTTTTGGGTTTTAGGTATAAATTTTAGTTTTTTAGTATTGGAGATGTCGATAATTTTTAATGAAACAAAGAATTACTGCGAAGAATTGCTATCCAACAGTATCTGTTCTAATTACCAATTTCATAATTTACAACATACTCGAGAGGTTTATAGAAATGCGCTATTAATTGCAGACTCTGAAAATCTCACTTCAGAAGAGAAAGAGATTTTAGCCATTTCAGCATTATTTCATGATACAGGATATTCCCAAATTTATAAGGGTCATGAGCTAGTAAGTATGCACATTGCTGAAGAATTCTTACTTAATATTAAGTATAAAAGAGATCGAATTGATGCTGTTTTAAATTGTATTGCTGCTACCATAATGCCCCAGAAACCTAAAAGTATTTTAGAGAAAATTATTTGTGATGCAGATCTTGCACATCTTGCCGCATCCAATTATTTACAAAGGATGGAGTATCTTAGAAAAGAATGGAGCAGTTTCTTAAACCTCAATTTTTCGAATGAAGAATGGATGATTTCAAATGTAGAATTTTTGAGAAGTCATAGCTATCATAGTCAGTTTGGAAAAACTGTACTTGAAATAAGTAAATGGAATAATCTTAGGCTTCTTGAAGAAAGTTTGGCAATTAAATAATTCAGATTAATTCTATTTTAAAAGCTATTCTTTCTGAAAAACAAAAGAAATTAATCTTGGGATAGTGTTTCTGTCATCTTCATCGAAACATTCTTTTAATTTGATTAGTTTGAATGCATTTTTTAATGCAGCTTCAGTATAATCTGTAAGATGATGAACATAGACTTCTAATTCTTGAACTCTGCTGCCATCATCAAATCTTGCTTTACTTCCAGAATATTGTTTAAAAGGATGTAATTCTGAAATATAGAATTGTCCATTTTGTTTTAAAACTGTAGAGGCTTTTTTAAACAAAAGATCTAAATTTTCAATATGTTCTAATACTAAGCTACCACAGATGAGATCTATGGAATTCTCTGGAAGCTTCCAATTCTCGTTGAGGTCTTGTATTTGAAAGATGACTTTTTTAGACTGGATTTTTTCTTTTGCTTTTTCCAACATTTCTTCAGAAAAATCGAAAGCAATCAAAGTATCGCATTTCTCCACGAGCCATATTGTGTTTTTTCCAGTGCCGCAACCAAGCTCTAGGATAGTTTCGAAATGAGAATTTAAGAAATGGCTTTTAGCAACTTTTTCTTCCAGATCTCTGGTTTTATTTACCATATCGTCATAACTCGACGCCCAAGAATTGTATGCTTTACTGATACTCATTTTTTATTCAGTTTTAATTTTCTTTCAATAATCATTAGTATTAATCCCTCCATCTTCTAACTAATTATAAAAATTAAAAGGAATGCGAAAGTAACTCCTCCAAAGGCTACTGTACCTAATTTTCCGCCAAATCCAACAAATGTATTTTTAGATAACCAATATAGGACTCCTGCTATAATACTAGAAAGAATAATAAACTGGTAGCCATTGGCAATGGTACTAGTCGTCATTCCTACAAAAGTACCACAATAAATCGCTTTTGGAATTTCCGGAATAAATATTGATTTTTTATTTTTTAAAAGGTTTGGAATAAAAGAAGAAATAGTGCCAACCAAAGCGCCAGCCAAAACCACGCTCAAATTAAACTCTACATTTAAATAATAGGTGATTATTGCACCCAAGATTACAAAGAATATAACCCAAATATTATCTGTAGATTATTTACTTATAGGTTTTTCAGTTTTAAAAATCCCTATTACTCCAAAAAGACATAATAATATAATTATAACCAGACTGAATCTTTTAGAAAAAGTCTCGTAAAAAATAGCAAATAATAGAATTATTTGTAAAACAGAGAAAATTATGAGAGATAGAGATTGTAATATTCTACTCATAGAGGAGCTAAATACTTTTGAATGCGGATTTTTAATTAGGGCAAAGATATTTAATAAGAGTAGCTTACCAGTTCATTAAAGATATTTTTATTGAAATTATTGTTGAGTTTTAGCTATTTTAATATTATTTTAAACTTTTTTGATTCCAAAAAGTATTTTTTACTTGAAAGTTAATGCCTATTTTGGAACCTTATATTTTAATTAATTTAGGTTCAATCTTTTATTACCCCAACTATGCAGAACCCTAATGCTGATTTTCAGTTAGAATTCCATGATCTTCTTAAAAACGATTTGTCTGTTTTTCAATGGATAAGTGAAAACGTTGTAAATGGAATTTGGTACGGAAATTTAAATGATCCAGAAAATCTATGGATAAGTGATTCGTTTTGGAAGACTTTAGGGTATTCTAAATCTAAAAAAAAATCTTTTAAAAACTTAGAGGAAGTTTTAGCAGATTCAGATGGGATAAAGGAATTTAATTTATTAAAAGAAAGTGCTAATCCTGATCTAAGTTTTGAAACATTTTTTAAATTCAAGAGTAAAAATCATAAGAACGTACTTCTTGAAGGTAAAGCAAAAATCATCAAAAGAGTTGGGGAAATAGATCCTCAAGTTCTAATTATTTTCACTAATGTTACTCATAGTGAAGAAAACCTTCAACTTTTATTAGATGAAAATAAGTCATTAAAAAAATTAAATGAGGTTTATGATGAGGCAAACCAACTTACACGTACTGGCGGTTGGGAAATAGATCTAGAGAATGAATTCTTAACATGGACAAGGATTACAAAGGAAATTCATGAAGTTGCTCAAGATTATGAGCCAACGATAGAAGCAGGTATTCATTTTTATAAAGAAGGAGAAAGCAGAGATGATATTTCTAATTTATTTCAAAAAGCCGTAGAAGAGGGTATCCCATTCGATACAGAATTACAGCTTGTTACTGCTAAGAACAATGAAATTTGGGTAAGAGCATTTGGAAAACCGGAGATGAAGAATGGGAAGTGTGTTAGATTATATGGTGCTTTTCAGGATATAAATAATAAGAAAAAACGGGAAATTGAATTCCAAAGAAACAAGGACAGGTTTCAACAGATTTTTTCTAATTCTCCTATCGGAATTATTTTAGCAGGACCTCAGAATCAGATTATAATGGGTAATCCGGCATCTTACAAAATATTCGGCTTTACAGATAAGGATACAGATCATATTTCAAAAATTACTTTTAAGGACATTATTCATCCAGAAGATCTCTCTACAGGTATTTCCTATAGAGAAAAACTTTTGGCTGGAGAAATCGATAATTATAAATTAGAACTTCGTTTTTATAATAAACAAAAAGAGGTTTTATGGTGCAATGTAAATACTTCCATAATTAGAGGAGATAAAGGAGTTGAAGATTTAATAATTACTCAGGTAGAAGATATTACCTTAAGAAAACAACTAGAAAAAAAGGCCGAAGAAACTGCAGGACAATTTAAAAATGCATTTGAGTTCTCTCCAAATGGGATGGCTATGGTTTCTTTAGAAGGAAAATGGCTTAAGGTTAATAAGATTTTATCGCAGCTTTTGGGGTATACTCAAAAAGAATTCTTAGAAAGAAGTTTTAATGATGTAACCCATCCGGAAGATGTTTATACAGATCTAGAGATGGTCAAGGATCTTTTTTCAAATAGAATAAAATCTTATAAAATTGAAAAACGTTATATTCATAAAAACGGAAATTTAGTATACGGATTAATAAGTGTTTCCTTGTTAAGAGACTCAGAAGGAAACCCATTGTATTTTATTGCACAAATTAACGATATTTCCGAAAGTGTAAAAGCCAAGGAAGCTCTTAAAAACAGTTTGAATGATCTTCAAACAGTTATGGATGCAACTACACAAGTTGCAATTATAGAAACAGATCTTATTGGGAATATCGTAAAATTTAATAAAGGAGCTGAAAATTTACTTGGTTATTCTCAAAAAGATATTATTGGTAAAAAAACTATTTCTTTTCTGCATGATAATAATGAGATAAGGCAATTAGCAAATACTCTAGAATTTGAAAATACAGATGCGTTAAATGAATTTGAAATTCTTACATATAATGCAAATAAAGGAATTCTTGATTCTCAGGAATGCACCTATATACGTAATGACAAATCAAAATTCCCTGTACAATTAATTACTACCTGTGTAACTACACAGTCTGGTAAGCTAATAGGGTATTTATTTATTGCTACAGACATATCTAAGCTTAAAAGTATAGAATCCGAATTAGGAGAAAGTGAGCAACGTTTACATTTTGCTCTGGAAGGTTCTGGAGATGGAGTTTGGGATTGGGATATACCAAACGGCAGGCAATATATGTCTGCTCAAGCTAAAAAAATGCTTGGTTTTGAACCTGAAGAGTCCTTAATAGATGTAGAAGAATGGGATAATAGAATTCACCCGGAAGAAAGAGAGAAATCTCAGAAAGCATTAGAAGACTACTTCAACAACATTGCACCAGTTTATTATATTGAAAAAAGAGTACTCTGTAAGGATGGGAGCTATAAATGGATCTTGGATAGAGGTAAAATTATAGAATGGGACTCTTTAGGAGAGCCTTTAAGAATGATTGGTACCCAAAGTAACATTTCTGAAAGAAAAGAAATGGAGAACTCTTTAATAAAAGCAAAACTTAAAGCAGAATCTGCTAATAAATCTAAGTCGGAGTTTTTAGCAAATATGAGCCATGAGATTAGAACTCCTTTAAACGGGGTAATTGGTTTCACAGATCTTTTAATGAAAACCGAACTAAATTCTAGTCAGAAACAATATATGAAAACTGTTTATAATTCAGCTAATTCCCTATTAGATCTTATAAACGACATTTTAGATTTCTCTAAAATTGAAGCTGGAAAGCTTGAAATTAGTGTTGAAAAAACAGATTTACTGAATCTATGCGGCCAAACTATAGATATTATAAAACATCAGGCACACGATAAAAATTTAGAAGTACTATTAAATATATCTTCAGATATCAACAGATTTATTTATGCTGATGCCGTTAGAATAAGACAGATAATTACTAACCTATTAGGAAATGCAGTGAAATTCACTGAAAGTGGAGAAGTAGAACTTAAGATTGATGCTGTGCCAGTTGCGGGAAGTGAAGATGAAATGATCTATACTTTTATTATTCGTGATACAGGTATTGGGATTGCTCCAAATAATCTAAAAAGGATCTTTAACGCTTTTGACCAAGAAGATTCATCTACCACAAGGAAATATGGAGGAACCGGTTTAGGACTAACTATTAGTAATAAACTACTGGGGCTAATGGACAGTAAGTTAGAATTAAGCAGTAAATTAGGAGTAGGGAGTGAATTTTCGTTCCAATTACAGATCAAAACAGAAAAAGGCGATAACTCTTTACAGGAAAATTCAAAAAAAATAAATAAGGTTCTTGTTATAGACGATAATGAAAACAACAGAATTATTCTTCAAGAAATGCTTGCAATTGGGAATATAGAAACTCAATTGGTCTCTAATGGTATCAAAGCGCTCCAGGCTTTAGAGAAAAATAATGATTTCGATCTTGCCATTGTAGATTATAATATGCCGTACATGAACGGTGTGGAATTGATTGGCCACATAAGAAAGAAACTAAATTTTTCTTCAGAAGATTTACCTCTTATTCTTTTACATAGTTCTGCAGATGATGAAAAGATCCATCAAGCTTGTCGTGATCTAAAAGTCCAGTTTAATATTACAAAGCCAATTCAGATAGATCAATTATTTAATATGCTAAAAAACATAAAAGCTCCCCAAGCTGAAAGCTCTTTAAATGAATTAGTACATAGAATAGAAGAGACCGATATTGTATTTAACATTTTAATTGCAGAAGATAATCCAGTAAATAAATTTCTTGCTAAAACAATTATTAAAAAAGCACTTCCAAATTGTAATATTTTGGAAGCCGATGATGGCCAAGAGGCAGTAAATATGTTTAAGACTGAAGAGATAGATCTTATTTTCATGGATGTACAAATGCCAATATTAAGTGGTTTTGAAGCAACACAAGAAATTAGGGAGCTAGAAAAAGATGGTGAACATCTCCCTATTATTGCCTTAACTGCTAGAACAGTAAAAGGAGAAAGAGAGCGATGTCAAGAATTTGGAATAGACGATTACATTACTAAACCTGTAGTGTTTAATACCATAAGTGATATTATTAAAAAACATCTTCTTTTACCATCTAAGCAAAAACAAGCTGAAATAGCTACATCTAATGTTAAGAATAGTCTCCATTTTGATAAAAAAGAATTAATGGAAAAATTGGAAGGTGATGATGAGGGTTATGCCGAATTAATGGAAATGGTAAGAGCTAATTTAATTGATATTCAAAATAAATTAGATATAGCTATAGAAGCAGATGACATAGATTCTGTAAGAAATGTAGCACATGCACTTAAAGGTTCTTCGTTAAATTGCTGTTTTCATACTTTAAAAGACCTATCTTTAGAGCTTGAGCATATAAAAACTCAAGAGAAATCTGTACTTTTGACACGAAATGAGCTTATTAAAAAAGAAATACATGTAGTATTAGGATTAATTTAAAAAATCTGGAAAAGGTAATTTAAAGCCCAAATCACCCGCCCTATGAAAAACCTACAATCCTCCCAACGGGAGCATGCAACCATTATATTGGTAGAAAGTAATCTATTAGAACGCGAGAAATTTAGTCAAATTTCTTTCGAACAGGAATGGCATGTCGTTATTTGCGAAGATGGATTAGAAGTAATTCAATGGTTAAATGAAAATAGCACTGCAGATCTTCTAATAATTGAAGAAAACTCTACACCTATAAGTGGTTATCAGATAGCCGATTATATTAAAACAGAATTAGGTTTGGCCTTACCTGTAATAATAACAACTGGCGAAATTCCTATTTCTCAAGAAAGAGGGATGCTAGCTTATGCTGAAGGAGTTATTAAGAAACCTTTTATGGATGTTTCTACAATTTTTCGGGTTAGAGAAATTTTAGAGAAATCTGTAGAAATTGCACCTGAGAAAAATGATTTTTACTCTTTAAATTATTTAAAAGACCTTTCTGGAGGAGATGAAGAGTTTATAATGGAATTGTTAAAAGTATTTAGTGCTTCAGTAAATTTAGAATTAAAAAATTTAAACGAAGTATTAGATCAAAAGGATTACCTTCGAATAAGGGAAATAGCACATGGTATTAAGCCTTCTTTTGATATGATAGAGAATGAGAGAGGTAAAGGAATTTGCCGCTTATTAGATTCTGAAGCTGAAGAAAAGGATATGGCTAAGCTTATAGCCGAACTCAATTTGGAGTTTGTAAACATCAATAAACAACTAATAAAAGACTTTCCCGAATTAAACTTGAGTTAATGAAAAAAATTTTGGTTATTGAGGATAATCCAATGGTAATAAAGTCTTTAGAGTTTAAACTTACTAAAGATGGTAATGATGTGATGATAGCACATGATGGTCGAGAGGCGATGAAGTTGTTGAAAGAAAATGAATTCGATTTAATATTAACCGATCTTATGTTGCCATTTGTAACAGGAAACGAATTAATAA
>Ga0209309_10004566_pt1 | contig 11382 bp, 7 predicted proteins | sample COGITO_mtgs_1204_2_FD_184807 | JGI IMG/M metagenome (GOLD analysis project Ga0209309, IMG submission 184807) | Pelagic marine microbial communities from North Sea - COGITO_mtgs_120412 (SPAdes) (version 2) | ecosystem: Environmental > Aquatic > Marine > Epipelagic ...
TTAGACGACGAGTGGATGGTCGCGAACATCTTGTTTCGATTGAGTGTACGATTTGAAGACACATCCGTTCGCATGTTCGACGACGACGGGGAGTTTTTATTGGTAGAATGCGCGCACGTGTTACCGACGTGGGTGGAACCAAACGTGGCGGAAGGGAGGACGTTCATCAGACATGGCGCGGTGCACGTCGTGTACGAGCCTTTTGAGGACGAAAACGAAGCGAGGAAGGAAAATCGAGAGGATGACGAAGAAGAAAGAGAAGACAGAGACGAAAACGCGAGGAATAGAGAGGATCGAGAGGATGACGATGAAGACAGAATGGATGCGCTGAAGACGAATGTGGACGCGTTGCATGCGTTGATTCAAGCGAAAGATCAAAAGAAGTACAGGCTCGGCGACGCGATAGACGCGCATCTCAAAAACAACAAGATGAAAAAATATTATCAAACCATGAAAACGGCGATCGTCACGTCCAGACATCTCGCGCGAGTGGTACTTCCGAAACGCGTGAGGCGAGCTTTACACTGCGTTGGGATGACATCGATGCAGCGAAAACAAACGTTTATTCAATTGGCGACAAGAATGTTTTACGAGCGGACGCCCGCGGACGTGAGAAGCTCGAAAGATTTTCGCAATTTGAACTTTAATAATACTCCCGCGCGCGCCGAATCAAATGCAAGAAGGGAGGAGGAAGAGGAGGAGAGTTCCATCGTCATCCAAGACGACGCGATGATGAATGAGATGGACTCCGTTACGCTTCGCTTCTCTCGATGCGCGTACGCGCAACTCGCTCGAGCAAAGTTCGACGTGCCGAGAAAGTATCCGATGGATGTGATTGCGAAAACAACCGACGCGGATTTGCACAACGCGTTTGATATCGGGATGAAGTTAACGGTCGGGATGGAGATTGCGTTGGAAAAGCTTTTGATGAGCAGCGAAGATGATAGTTTAGAGGACGAGGATTTGGCGAAGACATTCAACGCGGAGGAAATCGCGGCGATTTTGCAATTCAAAGACGCGTTAGAACGTGTCGTAGAAACAAAGGAAGACGAAGACGAAGAGGAAGACGTACAAAACCTCGAACCGGAAAGCGACCAGTGGATGCGCGACGGCATGCGCGATTTAGACAACGAGATTTTAGCGCGAGCGGCGGAGCGCGAAATGCATCCTCTCTCGGACGACGACGAAGATGGACGACCCAGCGCCTTTGACGACGAATTCGATTTCGACGACGATCTCAAAGACGATAAACGGCGAGAGAAAGAGAAAGCATTCAGCGAGGACGTGAAACGAGTCGGGAAAAAACTCGGGACGTTTATGAACGCGAAAGCGACGTATAAAGGCGCGGAAGAAGTGCAACGCGCGAACAACAACAACAACAACAACGGTAGTAATAATAGTTATTCCAAGAAGGAGAAGAAAAAGATTGCGCCGCCGGAACTCGACGCCGACGCGTTCGAACGCGATTTAATGAACGCTTTGATGGACGACCCGGAGTCGGAACAGTTTTTAGAGCAATTCACGAAAGATTTAGCTTTTCACGACAATCCAAAAGACGATTTGAGGAGAAAAGTCGAACACGACGTCGTTCAAAACGAACTCGATTTACAAGCGGAAGATTTCGACGTCGCGTACGAGGCGGCGTTGAGAGAGCAACTGCTCGGGTCGCACGTGGAAGAGTCCGTGAAACGAACGACGACGACGACAAAAACGACGACTATTGATGCGAATGACGAAGAAAGCGTCATGGAAAGCGAAACGATTAAAGACGTTTTGAAATCCGCGGTGATGCAAAACGGCCAATCCGGGCCGGCGACCATTTTGCTCGGCACGTTACGAGACGAAGAAGAAGAAGCTTAAGGTCAAAGAAATAGGGTATTAAGATGTTGTTAAAGCTACAGTAGGTACAGCAATTAGTATTATACAAAACTAAGCGCGCTGCTGTCTTTTCGAAGACCGCTGGTTCAATCCTCCGTCTATTTGCCTTTTCGCTTTCTCCCGCAACTTCTCCACGTTTGATTCGCCAAAGACCGCAGTGTTCGAATCATCCATCGTATTCACAGTCTCGTCTTCATCCGCGCGTTCAATCACGCACTTCCTCCCGTACAAGTGCGCGTTCCCTAACGCGTCCATCGCGTCCGTCGCTTCCCTTTGCGTCGTGTATTCAATAAACGCGAAACCTCGGTGCGATCCGTCGAATTTCTTCGGCACGCGAACGGATTTCAGAACGCCGAACGGATTGAACAATAGTTGCACGTCGCGTTTGGTCGCCTCGAACGCGACGTTCCGAAGCACGAGCTTAGTCGCTGATTTGCCTTTTGGTATTTTGGATTTCTTTTTTATCGCGAGCGCGTTGGTGTTGTCGTCCTCGACGGTTTCTCGAGACATTTTCTGCCTCGAAAGCTCGATCGACAAGACTTTACCGTCTAACTTCCCGACGCCGGTGGAGACTAATTTCGAGCATATCGAGGCGGTTTCGTGCGATTCAAACTCGACGAACCCGAATCCTTTGGATAAAAGAGATTTACTTTTGTCCGAGTTTGGTTTTCGGGCGATTTTGGCGGAGACGAGTCTTCGGTTCTTCCCGCCGGCGCGTTTGCAGAGATTTTCAAAGAATTGAAGAAAACTCTCGTCCGTGGTCGAAAAGTCGATGTTTTTCACGAAGAGAACTTTAGACTTTTCTTCCGGATCCTCCTCGACATCGTCGTCTTTCGATGAGGTTTCTTTGTTGAACTTTGTTGTTCTATCATCATCGTCGTCGTCGTCGTCATCCCCGAGTTCGTTCTTCTTCGATGTCTTGAAAATGTCTTTCGGCGCCCATTCGACGTATAACGGAACGTGTCTGTACCTCTTGTACGCTAACCCTTGAAACGCTCTTCGCGCTTCGTTACTCTCTAGAAATTCCGCGATTGCAATCGTCCGCGTCGATGGTAACACCATGTGACTCAAAGTGCCAAACTTTTCGCACATCTCTCTCAAGTCGGATTCCTCGGATTCGTACGGTAAATTTTTAATCAAAATCGAATGTTGCGAACGCGCGATTTTGACATTTTCTCTCGACGCCGCCGCAGATTCGAGCGCGTGGACGTTCACGCCGACATCGCCGAGTTCTTTTTTCGTGTTTGCAATGACTTGCGCTTCGCCTAGGGCGACCCGCACGGCGACGTCTTCGGTTTCCGTGCTCAACAAATCGCCTTTGTCCACGCCGTACATCGCGGCGACCGCGGAGAGGACGGTGTCTTGACGCATGAAGAGCGCGTTCCATGCTTTTTTATCCGCCGCGTCCGCTTTGCGCGCGTGCTCTTTTTGTTTCTTGTAAGAGTTTTTTGGGTCGTTCTCGTCGTCGTTGTCTTCCCCGTTGTCGTCGTTTATTATAGTTATCCTCCCGACGCCGCCTAACGTGTTCTTTTCCGCGTTCGTCGGCGCTCGTTTCGCCGGTAATACGTGTAAAATGCGACCTTGGAAAATAGCACCGTCTAACACGTCGATGCATTTCACGCCATCTTCCGGCAACGCGAACGTCGCGTATGCCAATCCTTTGCTCTGTTTCGTCGACTTGTCCACTAAGACGTGCACTGCGGTCAATTTTCCGACGTGAGATTGCATGTGGTCGAATATTTCCTCCTCCGTGCACGTATACGGAAGGTTGCGAAGGAACACGCGACCGGTTTCTTGTAAAGATTCCATGTCCGACGCTTGGACGACTTCGACTTCTTTTATTGTTGTTACTTTCTTCTCATCATCATCTTTCGACTTCTTTGATGACTTTTTCTTCTCCGTATTATCGACGTCGTCGTCGTTGTCGTTCTCCAAGGAAAATTCCTTTCTTTCATCGTCGCTACTCTTTTCGCTGTTGTTGTTCTCGTCGTCGTCGTCGTCGTCCGAAGAATTTTCCTCCTCTTCGTCCTCCTCGGAATCCTCTGAATCGCTGCTAAAATTCCCTCTCTTCGCCTTCAAATACTCCATGTCCGAAACCGCGTCGTCTTTCTTAACGTCGTCTGAATCGGAATCTATTTCTTCGCTACTACTACTACCATTATCATCACTACTATCGTCGTTCTCTAAGTCCTGGTACTCGTCGTCGTCTGAATCCTCGTCTGCGTTCCCGCCTTCGGTATCTTCGATGTCGGCGAGTTTCGTTTGCGCGGGACCTCCGGACAGGTAATCGTCTTCTTCGTGCACTAACCCGTCCGACCAAAATTTCGCCGCGAATTTACTCTTCGGGAGCATTAAAGCCATGTATTCTCTCAATTTCGGATCTTCTCGCATTTTCTCCTCCAACATTTTCTCCTCGGGCGATACGAACTGTTCTTTCTTCAGTTTTGCGGCTTTTTCCATCTTAATCCGCTCCCGGACGCCGATAAATCGATTCGGATCTTTCTTTTCCTCTCTGTCCTCGTCCTCGTCTTCTTTATTATTCTTCTTTTTTAACTTCTTCTCTTCCTCTCTTTTCAATCTCTCGTTCGCGCTCGTCCCGGCGGAATACTTCGACCACGAACTCCTTTCGCTCAATTTCGCTCGCTCTTTCCGACTCGCCGCGAACGAGACATCGATCCGACTCGTATCGATGAACGTGTCGTGGAAATATTTCTGCGCTAAAGTGGCCATCTGTTCCGTTTTGTACCCAATAAATCCCAAACATCGAGAAGTTTGCTGCTGCTGCTTTCGATGTTGCCGCCAACTGCTCCTCGAGTCGTTATCGTCGGTACCGCCGTGCGTATTTTTAATCACGCAATCGGTCACTTCTCCGATCGTTGAAAAGTGCTCTCGAAACCTCACTTCCGTGTAATGTTTCGGGAGGTTTTTTATGCACAAGCGCGAGGAGACGAGAGGTGTTTGAACATCTCCATCCGATGGATGTTCCGGTTTCGCCTTGAAAGTTTCTTCTCGTTGTTGGTCTTCTTTGCCTGCCATTTGGTCTTACTCTTACTCTTAGTATTCTTAGTATTTGGGACGATGCTCTTTCTCAGAACGACGATGATTTTGCGTTTGAGCTTTCACTCTCTCGTTGATCGTATTACTTTTGCGTGCGATAATACACTTCTTCTTTGTCTTCTTCAGTTCTTCTCTTTGCCGGCGTAAACGTCAGACGAACGCAAAACAGAACCCCGCCGCCCGGCTTGGGAAAATGGATTTCTGAGTTCAGTTCTTATATACTCTCGAATAAAAATCTCTCCGCCGCTAGAATTCACCAAAAAGCACGCTCTCACTGACGAGCAATAATACACGTAGCTCTGGGAAAGAAACTCTCGTTCGCGTGGTGTTCCGAGGAGCGTCAGTCAGAAGGCAATGTGAGGGCAGATTGTGAGCAGATTAATTGAAGCTTTTTTTTGTTTAGGGTGTTAGATATGTGTTTAGGGTTTAGCTTGTGTTTGTCTCTCTCTCTCTCTCTTCGCATTTTTGGTTCTAAGCGTCACACTAAAAGAAGATTTAGACGACGATAAAGAGGTACGTTGCGAACGTTTTTTTTTGTGCTTTGCGACTCGCACTGCATTCGATATACTTTTGTAGCAGAGAGAGAGAGAGAGAGAGAGAGAGAGAGAGGAGTCTCTCTTTCTCTCGAACGCGCGTATGCGCGATGAGAATCGTTGCATTTCGTTTTTCTTCATCGCGAAAAATGAGAAATTTGGTCGCGAAAAGGACACAAACGCGGACGTCGTTTTGAATCGCTTTTCGGATGAAAACGTATTTTGTTGAGAGAAACGATAGTGTTGGATGTCACCGAACGCGTAATCGCGTTTTATTCGCGTCGCGACGGCGAGTTTGCGCGTCGATTTCGACGAGATTTCGAGAGTCTTGGATTTTCTCTTTTTTAGGACTTAAAGGACTTTGGCTTGAGGGGTCTTGTTTCCTCCTTTAATCTGATGTTTTGATATTAAACGGTTTCTTTTTGTCTCTTTAATACTAACCTCTCATTGTTCAACCTCTTATTATTATTCATCATCACATTATATACAGAAAACAAAAAGAATGAGACTCGTAAAAACGGAGCGTACGCTCGACATTCCGGAAGGCGTCACGGTGAAGATGAGCGGCCGCAAAATCACCGTCTCGGGGCCGAGAGGCGAACTGAAGAGAGATTTCAACCACGTCGCGAAGATTGATTTACACCACGACAAGGAAAACAACATGATTGTCGCGGCGATGTACTTTCCGACGAGTAAAATCACCTCGGCGTTGCGATCGACGTGCTCGAACATCAGCAACTTGTTCGACGGCGTTTTGTACGGGTTCGAGTACAAGATGAGAGCGGTGTACGCGCACTTTCCGATTAACATCAACATCGACGAAAAGAAGGGCGACATGGTGGAAATTCGTAACTTTTTGGGCGAGAAGAGACCGAGGAAATGTAAGATGTTGCCGGGCGTGAAAGCGGAACGATCGAGCGACGTGAAGGATCAAATCGTCTTAACCGGGAACGACATCGACAACGTTTCCAAGAGCTGCGCGTTGATCCACGATTCGTGCTTGGTGAAGAAGAAGGACATTCGTAAATTTTTAGATGGCATGTACGTCTCCGAGAAGAGAGTCATGAAGCCGGATGAATAATAAAAGAGTAGTGGTGTATTTTTGATCCATCGCGGTTTGCGCATAACGCAATCGGGTTAGAGAGAGAGAGAGAGAGAGAGAGAGAGATCATTACGTTTTATATCATCGTCCGATATAATAAATTTAGAGGGTGTTTCCTAGCTTAGCAATACTTTTTTTATGACAACTGCTACGTACTGTATGCGGTTGTGTACTACATTCAATTCATATGTATCTTTATTTAAACTACTACTACGCGTTTGTGTGCGTTTGAGAGAAAGAAAGGAAGAACGAAAATTTATATTCTTTTTTTCCCCGAGCCTCGTTGTTGGAAAACCACATGTGTGCATGCGTGATCCAATGAATAAAAAACGACATCATTTCCGAGCGGCTTTTGCGTCCAAGGACTCTCGAAAACACTTTCGCAAAAATGATTCGATCCTCTTCCTCCTCTCTCGCGTCTTTCCTGTTCTTCTTTTTCTTAATCCTCAAAGTCGTGGTTAATGTTTCCGCGCAGAAGAAAAATGATTTCTCGGAAACGCTTCGATTGTTGATCGATAAAACACCACCTCGTTCCACGTGTTTACCCACGGACGAATTCGTTCGAGTTTCCGGCGACTCCTTTATTTTGAACAACAAACCGTTCACGTTCGCCGGGTGGAATCAGTGGGAGGTGGTGGAAGCGGCTTCAAACGCGCCACCGCCGTACCGATGGACGCCAAAGTTGGGCATAGAACACATCACGAACCAGCTCGATGTGGCGGTGCGAACCGGCTTGAAAGTGGTGAGGATTTGGGTGCATCCAATCACGGAAGGCTACGCTTTAAGGCCGACGAAAACGACCTGGAACGAGAGAGCGTTGAAAGGTTTGGATTTCTTCCTCAGCGAGTGCGAGAAACGAGAGGTTAAAGTCGTTTTAGTCCTCGCGGATAATTGGTACGCCACGGGCGGGATCAAAGAGTATTGCGAATGGTCGAGGACGTGTCGAGATCAGAGCGAGTTTTTTACGGACGAGGAAGCGCAGAAGTACTACAAGGAAACGATTAATTACCTGGCGTACAGAACGAATTCAATCACGAAGCGTCAGTACCGAGACGATCCGACGATTATGGCGTGGAATCTAGCCAACGAAGCGAGAGCGAAAGGCAAGTCGCGAGAGGACATGCGACGGTGGATCGAAGCTTCGTGCGAATATCTGAAGAAGAAAGCGCCGAATCATTTAGTGGCTGTTGGGTATGAAGGATTTAGCGACGACAGCAGACGACGCGACGCGGATTTCATGAACCCAGGGAAAGGAGGTGGTCGTTGGGCCGGACGAGAAGGACAAGACTTTTTGTCGCAAGTCGTCGAGTCTTCGTGCGTGGATTACGCCGGGATACACGTTTGGCCGGACGCCTGGGACGTCGAAACGCCCGAGTTTCAAAAGCAATTCATTTTGAACCGAGCGAAACTCGTAAACGGAAAGAAACCATTCGTTTTGGAAGAGTTTGGTATCATCGTCGGGAAATCACCGGAAGAGAGAAAAGAGGACATGAAGAAGCGAGACATGTATTTCAAAAATGCGTTCGAAACGACCGAGAAACTCGCCAAGGAGAACAAAATCAGCGGCTCGATGTTTTGGCACTTTTACGATGAAAATGTCGGCCCTGGTCGGTTCGGCGTTCGAACGAGCGACGCATCGACGTGGAAAATGATTGAAAATCACGCCAAGTTTATGGCTCGATTGAGTGGATTGCAAACGAGTTGCCCCGTCGCCGCGGAGAACGACGTTTCTACTCAATCTTCTTCTTAAATCAGTGCCACGGAAAATGGACCAAATAAAATCTCTTTCTACTCACCGAACGAACGACTCGAAACGAAACACATCCAGGCGCTATTCTCGTTCCCATTCTCCTCGCCTCCCGTCCTCTCTCCAGCGCACTCCTCGTTTCCCTCCGCTTCCCAGACGAACTTAATCTCGTCTTCCCCGAACCCCTCTCTCACGCAGTCTTCGTCCAACTCGCACTCTTTCATCGAATACGCCGAGACGATTATCGGCGCGTTCGGGTATCTTTTCAACGCGTATTTAAAGCTCTCCAACCAGGAATCGTACCCCCAAACGCCGGCGTTAAACGCAAACGCCACATCGTATTCTATTTCGTCCTTTTCTCTGTTTCTCTCGTGAAATAAACACCGCTCGCGTTCGACGACGTTTATTCGCGCCGCTTTTCCCTTTGTCTTCTCCTCCTCATCATTTTCATTTTCATCGTCGTCTTCGCTTTCGCTCTCGTTGCTCCTCCCTCTGCTTGTCAAATTCTCATCATCATCATCGAAAACTAAATTCGGTCCAAACAAGCTCAAATTTACGCCGCGTTCTTTCCCCAAATCCTTAAATATCCGTTTCGTTTCCCCGTCGTTTATGCCTTCGCGTCGATCGCAGCCTAAAAGGAGCACGTTGATCGTTTTCTCGCCCTTAAACGCGGTTCCAATTTTGGCAAATTTTGCGCTCAAAACGGGTTCGTTTTGTAACCGATCGAACGCGCGGAGGATGGTTTTTGATCGCGAGGTGAGGTCTAAAGAAGTACTTTTGTAGTCGTCGTTCTTTCCTCTCGCTCGCATTCTTTCTCCTTTGGAAAGCAGCGCAGGTATAACGTGTGTTTAGTAGTACGAGTTTCACATTCTTTTTTGCGTTACGTTTTATGAGGAGTTTCTCTCTCTGTGTGAGGTTGTGTTTTTACAAGCGTATGTGTGCGTGTGCGTGTGTGTGTGTGTGTTGTGTTGATTTTATGGAGTGTGTAACTCTCCATGTTCGTATCGCCAACCATGTGGTAGAGGACAGTTGTTGTCGAGGAGGTATTGTAAACAGTCGGGGTGGTTGTTCTCGTGCGCTCCTCGTACGGCCAGTAAGTTCCAAGGCGCTTTGGCGGTTTCGTGCAAGTACTTCAAACAGTCTAAATGGCCGTTCACGGCCGCAAACCAACACGCATCATTGACAAATTTATCAAACTTACGCTCAACAAGATATTCGAGTATATGAAGGTGACCACTTTTAGCCGCCCAAGAGGCAGTTCTCCAATCCCAAGGCTCTTTGACTTCTTCGCGTAAGTATTTGAGGCACTCGAGATGACCGCCTTCGGCAGCATGTGCACACGCACTCACATCAATAGGACACTCATTTGCAACGCAATACTTTACCATTTCCATATTACCATGATTTGCGGCCGCACAAATCGTCTTTCTATCCCACTCACACTTTTTCTCCTCTCGCGCCCACTCGAGCAACTCGAGTTTATTCGTCCAAGCAACTTTCTCGCAGAAAAATCTTTCGTCCCTCCTTGGGCCGTGCTGCCTTACCAACTTACCCCACGGATAATGCTCCCACGCGACTTCCAAAGTCGATATCGATGACATCTCGTTCACTTTAAACCTCTCTTTCAACTCCTTCTTGCGAGACGATCTTTTAATCAACTTTCTCGTTTCACCATTCACTCCGTGCAAGAATTTCAAATCCGTTCCATTCAATCTCGGCAAAATATGTTTAAAACAAATATCGTCGTTATTCACGATCAAATCCCACAAAGAATCTCTCCGACCGATCTTCCTCTTCCTCCCTCTCGTCGTCACCATCGTCGACTCTTTCCCCTCCAGAGAGTACATATATCTGTGCGCGTATATATATCGCGCTCTTCACGGCATAAAGTTGAAGAAATCCAGAGAGACCAACTGTCACTTTTGATAAAAATCTTCGCTTTTTTTCTCGAGAGAGACGAACGTTTTCGACGCACAAAAACCAGCTCAATTCGAACGAGAACGAAGCATAAACGATACCATTCGAAAGCTCTTTTCTGTGTGTATCGCTCGATGTGCGTTTCGTTTCTTTGCACTCACCTCTGCGTGCATCTAAAGCGCGTCAAAGATGGTCAATTCTCGAATGCATTCACTTACATTTACTCGTATTTTTTACTCAAAATCTTCACTCGTTTCGACGCACAAGAAAAGCTTCCGCGCAGATAACACGAGAGAAATTCAACATGAATCCAGGAGAAAAGCAGGCGGAAATCTACACCTACGAAGCGCCGTGGTTGATTTACGCGTGCAATTGGTCGGTACGTTTACGTTTCTTTTTCTTCATATGTGTGCGCGAAGCGCTTCACGTGTCGCTCTTTTTCTCTCTCTTTCTCTCTCTGTTCATGTGAAATGGAATTCCAATCGGGAGCCGCTCTTTATTCTCTTCGGAATGGGATCCAAATTATATCCACGATGTTGTGTACTTTATGCTGTACGCGTCGGAGCATTCGCGCAAATTTCAACTGACACCAACAAATGCTCTTCTTTTCTCCCACTCTTTCGTGCGATAAACGCGCGATGATAAACGCGCGATGATATAAACGAAAGGTTCGAAACGATAAAAAATTACGCCTGGGCATCGGATCGTTTCTCGAAGAGTACGAGAACAAAGTCGAAATCGTCACCTTGGACGAAGAAACCGGAAAATTTTTAAACGACCCAAACTTACGATTCGATCACCCGTACCCGTGCACGAAACTAATGTTCGTGCCGGATAAAGAGTGCCAACACGAAGATTTAATGGCCACGACGGGGGATTTTTTACGGATCTGGAAGATTAACGAAGACGTCGGAGGGACGGCGAAAGAGAAGGCGAATGAGAAGGAAGAGGAACGAGAGAACGATGATGGGAATACTAACATCAGCAACAACAACAATAATAAAAGAAACTTGAAGAAAGGCGGCGGCGGCGGCGGCGGCGGGAGAGATACGAACACGGAGAAACCGTCCACGTCTGGACAACAAGAAAAGCAACAACAACAACAACAACAAAACGCATCGAACAAACAACAAGAAGACGGTAAAATA
>Ga0209309_10004569_pt1 | contig 11380 bp, 10 predicted proteins | sample COGITO_mtgs_1204_2_FD_184807 | JGI IMG/M metagenome (GOLD analysis project Ga0209309, IMG submission 184807) | Pelagic marine microbial communities from North Sea - COGITO_mtgs_120412 (SPAdes) (version 2) | ecosystem: Environmental > Aquatic > Marine > Epipelagic ...
ACATCACTTTTTTTTCTCTCTATTTTGCGATAAGAAAGTGATTCAGAGTCGTAATAATATTTTAACTTAGACATGTCTAAAAAAATTATATTTTTGTATTAGTTTATAACTAACAACCTACAAAGATATAAATTGTTTTGCACTTTAATAAAATAACGCCTAACCTAGTATAAATAATGGACTCTAATCTTGTAAGAAAACACTTCATTGATTTTTTTAAATCTAAGTCTCACCAGGTTAATTCTTCGTCTTCATTGGTTGTTAAAAACGATCCTACTTTGATGTTTGTCAATTCAGGAATGGTTCCTTTCAAGGAATTCTTTTTAGAGAACTCTACATCTAAATACAAAAGAATCACAAACTCACAGAAATGTTTGAGAGTTTCAGGCAAGCACAATGATTTAGAAGAAGTTGGATACGATACATATCATCATACTTTTTTTGAAATGTTGGGCAATTGGAGTTTTGGAGATTATTTTAAGGAAGAAGCAATTAATTGGGCATGGGAATTATTGACAGAGGTTTATAAGATTGATAAAAACGATCTTTATGTTACTGTTTTTGAGGGAACTAAAGATTCAGATAATTTACCCTTAGATAAGCAAGCTCTCGATATTTGGAAAAAAATTATCCCAGAATCACATATTTTATATGGAAATAAAAATGATAACTTTTGGGAAATGGGAGAGCAAGGACCCTGTGGTCCTTGTAGTGAAATACATGTAGATATTAGAAATCAAGTAGAAAAAGATAAAACTTCAGCTTTAGAACTTGTAAATAAAGATCATCCTCAGGTTTTAGAGATATGGAATTTAGTCTTCATGCAGTACAACAGAAAGGCTAGCGGTAAACTAGAAGATTTACCAAATAAACATATTGATACTGGACTCGGTTTAGAGAGACTTTGTATGGTATTACAGGGGGTTAGTTCAAATTATGATACAGACCTTTTTACACCAATTATTAAAGAAATAGAATCTTTAACAGCTTTTAAATATGAAGGAAAATCTTCAAAAACAGATATAGCAATGAGAGTTATCTCTGATCATGTTAGAGCTGTTTCTTTTTCCATTGCAGATGGTAAGTTACCTAGTAATAATGGTTCTGGATATGTAATTAGAAGAATTTTAAGAAGAGCGGTTAGATACGGCTTTTCATTCCTTGGAACAAAAACTCCGTTTATCTATAAACTAGTGAATATCTTAAGTCAAAAACTTGGTGATAATTTTCCCGAAATAAATAGCCAAAAACAATTAATTGAAAATGTTATTAAGGAAGAGGAATTATCATTTTTGAGGACCTTGGACCAGGGTCTTGTTAAATTAGATCAAATTGTTAAATCTTCATCTGACAAAACCATTTCTGGCAAAAAGGCTTTTGAACTTTATGATACCTACGGTTTTCCGATAGATTTAACCTCTCTAATACTAAGTGAAAAGGATTTACAACTAGATATAAAAGGTTTTAACAAAGAATTACAAATACAAAAAGATAGATCAAAATCTGCCAATGAATCTTCATCTGAAGATTGGACAGTTCTAATTGATGACCCGATTCAAGAATTTGTTGGATATGAAATATTAACTACTAAATTAAAAATAGCTAAATATAGAAAAGTTTATTCTAAAAAAGATGGTGATTTGTTTCACCTAGTATTTAATATTACACCATTTTACGCTGAAGGAGGTGGTCAAGTTGGTGATAAAGGACAATTAAAGTCTACTAATGGAGATATTACTTACATTTTAGATACTATAAAAGAAAATAATGTTACAATTCATTTCACGAAAGAACTTCCTAAAAATATCAATGATTTATTCACTGCAGTTGTTGACTCTAAACTAAGAAAAAGAATTGAATCCAATCACTCGGCTACACATTTATTACATCAGGCTCTAAGGCAAATACTAGGAAACCATGTCGAGCAAAAGGGTAGTTCAGTACAATCTAAAAACCTTAGGTTTGATTTTTCTCATTATGAAAAAATTTCAGACATACAATTATCCATGGTTGAGTCTTTTGTTAACTCAAAAATTGATGACCAAATTTCATTAATTGAAAATCGAGAAGTTCCTATGCAAGATGCAATTGATAATGGAGCGATTGCTCTTTTTGGAGAAAAATATGATGATGTTGTTAGAACAATAAAATTTGGTGACTCCGTTGAATTATGTGGTGGTACACATGTAAAAAACACTGCCGAAATATGGCAATTTAAAATTAAATCGGAAGGTGCTATCGCATCAGGTATTAGAAGAATTGAAGCCATTACTGGTTCTGCAGTTAAAGACTACTATAATCAATCAATTATTCAACTTGCAGAAATAAGAAAGTCACTTAATAATACTAAAAATCCTGTTGACTCTCTAGTAGAATTGAAAAATGAAAATTTAAAATTAAAAAAACAATTAGAAGCGCTTTCGAATGATAAATTACATAATTTAAAAGATTCTTTGATTAATGAGTTAAAAAATGTTAATGGAGTTAACTTTTTAGTTAAAAAAGTAGACCTAGATGTCTCTAATATTAAAAAATTATCTTTTGAATTAGGATCAAAACACAAGAATTTATTTATCATTTTTATGGCAGAAAATAATTCAAAAGCTAATATTGTTTGCTATATATCTAAACAACTAGTTCAATCCAAAGGTTTTGATGCTAGGGAGGAGATTAAAAAGTTATCTCCATTAATTAATGGTAGTGGTGGGGGACAAAATTTCTTTGCAACTGCTGGAGGATCTGATACATCTGGTATCGCCGAAGCGTTAAAACAGGCTTCAAAAAGGTTTGATTAAACAATTTATTACATAGGTAAAATTTATTTTGGTAAAAAAAGGATCTAAATCATATAGTATTTTATACAATAAATGCCCTAAATGCCATCGTGGTAAATTTTGGCACAAAAATAATCCATATCTAAATATTTTAAAAGATAATAAGCTTACAAATGACCATTGCAACCGTTGTAAATTTAAATACGAAATTGAACCTGGTTTTTGGTTTGGTGCAATGTACGTTAGTTATGGTATCGCCGTTGTTTTTCTTATAATTTTTGGAGTTTGTCTAGTTAGCCTTTTTAAAGATATAGAAATACTAACAATGGTTTCAGTTTTGTCTATATTGGTAGTTATTTTAGCTCCCTTAAATCACTTCTTTTCAAGACTAATTTGGATAAATATTTTTGTTGACTATATTGACTCTAATTAACAGTAGATTTTTAATTACATGAACATTTCAAAAAAATCTTTAGACAAAGTTAAAATTTCAATCTCTGAGCATATCATAAATACACCTATTTTAACAAATAAAGAGGTTAATTCAATTTGTGATTCAGAAGTTTTTTTTAAGTGCGAAAATTTTCAAAAATCCGGTTCATTTAAATTCAGAGCTGCTACTAATGCCATTTTAAATTTAAATGAAACAGATAAAAAAAGTGGTGTTATTACACATTCATCCGGTAATTTTGCTCAAGCATTAGCATTAGCTTCAAAAAATCAAAATATCACTTCACATATAGTAATGCCTAAAAATGCACCAAAATTCAAAAAAAATGCAGTAATCAAAACTACCGACAATTTAATTGAATGTAAATCAACACTTGAAGATAGAGAAAAAACTACTACTAAAATTCAAAATAAGTATAACTTAACTTTTATACATCCATCTAATAATTTGGATGTTATTTTAGGTAATTCTACAGTAGTTTCTGAATTAATTCAAGACCATCCTGATCTAGATTATATACTATGCCCAATAGGTGGAGGTGGTCTTATAGCAGGGTCAGCACTTGCATGTAAAGCTCATTCAAATAAATGTGAAATAATTGGAGTAGAGCCACTAAATGTTAATGATGCTTATAAATCCCTAAAATCTAAAAAAATTGAGTATAACCTCAAAACAGATACAATTGCAGATGGTTTACGAACTAATTTAGGAGATATAAATTTCCCTATAATATTAAAACATATAAAATCAATTATTTGTGTTAGTGAAGATGAGATTATTAATGCAATGAAATTAATTTATAATAAACTAAATATTTTAATAGAACCTTCTAGTGCTGTTACATTTGCAGGTGTGTTAAAAGAAAAAGAAAAATTTAAGGGAAAGAAAGTTGGAGTTATTCTTTCTGGTGGAAATGTTGACTCTAAAAAATTACCTTTTTAAAAATATTTTTCCAAATTAATTTTCGAATGAAGGTCCCTTCTTTTTTATTAACCAGTCTCTTTTTTGAACTAATGACAGAAACTATGTATCCTATTTTTATAAATATTAGATAAGTTAAACTTCTTAGGTTATATGCTCTTTTCAATGCGGATAATAAACTTAAAACAATCCCAAACCGCATTTTATACAGTGCTTCTCCTTGTAAATATTTGGCACTTTTATTATAATTTAAGCCTGTAGGTTTGAGATGCTTTACAATTAGATTTTCATTAGTCACCACCTTCCACTTATTATATTTTGCTAATAAAACATCAACTGTATCCCAACCGATAGATTCTTTTAAACCACCAATTTCTTGAAAACATTCTTTTTTGTAAGACTTGATAGGTCCTCTAACATGTTTTTTAGATGAAATATTTTCAAATATCCAATCATCATTTTTTTTAACATATAAAACACCCGAAGCCATTCCAACCATAGGGTCTTTTTTATATTCTAATATTATTTTTTCTAGATAATTTTTGGGAAGTATTATATCTGCATCAAATTTACATATTATGTCATAATTAGAGTCCATAGTATTTAAGCCTTGATTAAATGCATTGATTACTTTCTTACCAGGTAGATGCTTATTGTTTGAATTTATATCAAGCTTACTTATCCAGTCATAATTTTTTAAGTAACTATCAATTTTTGAAGAACTTTGGTCAGTTGAATTATCATTTACAAGAAGTAACTTTTTTGCAGCGTGAGATTGTTCAACAATTGATTTTATAGTCGACTCTATATACTTTTCTTCATTGTGAAAAGGAATTATAATATATACATTCATAACTTTCTTGTTAAATGTAAACTTGCTAACTATTGAAGCTTTTCAAATTCTTTAGAGTACGTTTCTTCATTATTGGCTCTTTTTTCACTCCAAGATATCTCTTTAGGTTTTCTTACTGCGTAAACAATATAATATCGTGGAAAAAATAATCTTAAAATTGGTCTAAATCCTATTTTTTTTGTTGGATTAGTCCACTTTTTTTTAGAGATTACTTCCCAACCTGATTTCTCAAGTAGCCAATCAAATTGCCAATGATTTCTCAAGTAGCCAATCAAATTGCCAATCTTCAAATTCATGATAATGTCTATCCCATTTATCATTAGGATTTTTATATGCACTTGAAAACCATAATTTTAATGGTATGCTAGCAATTAATTTATCTGCTTTAATTTCTCTTAATACATTAAAAGGAGCAACTAAATGTTCAAATATTTCAAATGCTGTTACAGTACTGGCATTTGATTTTTTAACTGTGCTAAACTCTGTATCTAAGTCTTCACCTTGAGTATTAAAAACAGTATAGTTGTTTTTTTTCATTATTTCAGAAAAAGGATTTGGAATACCCAGATCTAAAATTTCTTCATTAGTGTCAATATACTTTTTTAGAAATTCTAATGTAATTCGATATCTTTTGTGGGGATAATTATTTTTATACATTAATATTGATATACGATAGCATTTATATGCATTCCAGCTCCAACACTAGCAAACATTATAAGGTCTCCTTTAGTTAAATTATGTGGTTTCAATTTGTCCTTTCTTACAAGATCAAATAATGTAGGTACAGTAGCTACAGAGCTATTACCAAGTTTATGAATATTCATTGGCATTATATTTTCAGGAACTTGCATTTTATACAACCTGTAAAATCGCTTTATTATAGCTTCATCCATTTTTTCATTTGCTTGATGAATAAATATTTTTTTTAAATCTTCAATTTTATAATTGCTCTTGTCCAAGCAACTTTTCATTGCGGCAGGGACATTAGTTAATGCAAATTCATAAATTTTTCTTCCATGCATCTTAATGAATCTAGAATCATTTCCACTATTGGTATTGTAAGACTCTCCAAAAAATAAATAATAAATTTCATCAGTTGTATAAGATGCAGATTCATGAGAAATTATTCCCAAACCATCTTTTGAAGACTCTAATATAGTAGCACCTGCTCCATCTGCATAAATCATTGAATCTCTATCAAATTTGTCAACTACTCTTGAAAGAGTTTCTGAACCTATTACTAAGCATTTTTTTGCTATACCAGATTTTATAAAACTATTGGCTTGGATAACTCCTTCGACCCATCCTGGACACCCAAACAAGATATCATAGGCTACACATTTTGGATTTTTAATTTTTAATAAATGTTTTACTCTAGCTGCTAGACATGGTAACATATCACTTTGATCTGATGTTGGTTTAACATCACCAAAATTATGAGCAACTATTATATAATCAATAGATTCTTTATCAATATTAGCATCTTCAATTGCTTTTTCAGCTGCTAAATAACCAAGATCAGATGAGTTTAAATTATCATTTGCATATCTTCTTTCTTTGACGCCTGTGATTTCTTTTAGTTTATTTATTACACTACCTATCTCAGATTCAACCTTAGACCCATCTACATTATAAAATATATGGTTGCTAAAATCCTCATTTTTTTTTAAAACATTAGGTATATAGCTTCCAGTACCTGTAATTTTTACATTCATAAAATAATTTTGAAATAGTATTAAAAATTAATTTTAATATACAATCTAAGTATTTTTTTTGAAATAATTACTCTGTATAAGATTCTATTGGGGCGCAACTACAAATCAAGTTTCTATCTCCGTATGCATCATCAACTCTTCTAACAGAAGCCCAAAACTTATTTTCTTTAGTGAAGTCTAAAGGGTAGGCAGCTTGACTTCTAGAATAACCAAAGTTCCATTTATCTGCTGTTACCATCTTCAAAGTGTGAGGTGAGTTTTTTAATATATTATTTGATTCATCTACATTACAGCTATCAATTTCTTTTCTAATTTCTAACATTGCATTACAAAATCGATCAAGCTCATCTTTACTTTCACTTTCTGTAGGTTCTATCATCATAGTTCCGGCTACGGGAAAAGAGACTGTTGGTGCATGAAACCCATAATCCATTAATCTTTTGGCTATATCTGTAACCTCAATTCCATTTAATTTGAATGGCCTAGCTACGGGAAAAGAGACTGTTGGTGCATGAAACCCATAATCCATTAATCTTTTGGCTATATCTGTAACCTCAATTCCATTTAATTTGAATGGCCTACAGTCAATAATCATTTCATGTGCAGCTCTACCATTTTTGCCAGAATATAAAACTTCATATTTACCAGATAGTCTTTCTTTTATATAGTTAGCATTTAAAATAGCCATCTTTGTCGAATTTGTAAGTCCGCTACTTCCTAACATTTTAATGTACCCATAAGAAATTAGACATGCTAAAGCTGATCCAAAAGGAGCAGAGGATATTGAATTTATAGCTTTTTCTCCACCAGTCTTTATTATCGGGTTTGAAGGTAAAAAAGGAGCTAGTTGTTTCGCAACACATATAGGTCCAACTCCAGGTCCACCACCTCCGTGAGGTATGGCAAATGTCTTATGAAGATTAAGGTGGCAAACATCTGCTCCAATAGTTGCAGGGTTAGTTAAACCAACTTGTGCGTTCATGTTAGCACCGTCCATGTAAACTTGTCCACCATTATCATGAATAATAGTTGTTATTTCAACTATGTCTGCTTCAAAAACTCCATGTGTAGAAGGGTAAGTGATCATAAGAGCAGCTAAGTTATCTTTATGTTCTATGGCTTTAGCTTTTAAGTCTTCAATATCTATATTACCGTCTTCTGACGCTTTGGTTACAATAACCTTCATACCTGCCATTACAGCACTAGCAGGATTAGTTCCATGTGCTGAAGAGGGTATAAGACATATATTTCTGTTTTGATCACCGTTATCTTCATGATATGCTCTTATAACCATCAATCCGGCAAATTCTCCTTGAGCTCCAGAATTTGGTTGTAATGAGGTCGCAGCAAACCCTGTAATTGTAGTCAATTGATTTTCTAGCTTTTTTAAGATATATTCATAACCTTTTGCTTGAAATTTTGGTGCAAATGGATGAATGTTTATCCATCTATTCCAACTCAATGGAAGCATTTCTACAGCTGCATTTAATTTCATTGTACAAGAACCTAATGGTATCATTGAATGGGTTAATGAAAGGTCTTTTCTTTCTAAAGATTTGATATATCTCATTAATTCAGATTCCGAATGGTACTTACTAAAAACACTGTTAGTTAAAAATTCAGTTTTCCTAATTAATGCCTTAGGAATATTTGTGTTTTCACTTATAACTAAAATTTTATCTGTACTACATTTTAGGGCAGTAGAAAAAATTGAAACTATAGTGTTTAAATCTTCAATTGAAGTTGTTTCATTAATGCTTATAGAAACTGTATTTTTATCTGGATAATAAAAATTTACTTCTTTTAAGTTAGCTTCGTTTTTAATTTTTTCAATGTCAATACTTATTCGAATAGTATCAAAGAAATTACTATTTAACTGTTTTAACCCTAGTGAGGTTAGCTTTTTAGCTAGAACACAAGTACTATTATGAATTTTTTTAGCAATATTTTTTAGTCCTTCTGGACCATGATATACCGCATACATGCCTGCCATAACCGCCAGTAAGACTTGCGAAGTACATATGTTGGATGTGGCTTTATCTCTTTTTATATGTTGCTCTCTAGTTTGTAGAGCCATTCTAAGGGCTCTATTCCCATCTACATCTAAAGTTACTCCAATTATTCTACCAGGAATATTTCTTTTATATTCTTTTTTAGTGGCAAAGTAAGCAGCATGAGGACCTCCATAGCCTAATGGAATACCAAACCTTTGAGTGGTCCCAACCACAACATCAGCTCCAAAACTGCCTGGGGATTCCAAAAGAGTTAAACTTAAAATATCTGCTGCAACAGCTATTTTAATATTGTTATCGTTACAGTTTTTTATAAATGAAAAACTGTCACCTATACTCCCATCGGCGCATGGATATTGAATGAATGCTCCAAAAAACTCATCAGAGTTAAAATTAAATTTGTTTTCATCTTCTAATATCAATTCAATTCCAAGTGGAGTAGACCTTGTTCTTAATAAAGATAGTGTTTGAGGGAATATATTTTTAGAAACAAAATATTTGTTAATCTTATTTTTTTTCTGGTTTCTAGATCTAACTGCAAACAACATAGTCATTGCCTCTGCAGCGGCAGTACTTTCATCTAACAAAGACGCATTTGCTAACTCCATACCTGTTAAATCAGAGATGACAGTTTGAAAATTTAACAAAGCCTCTAACCTTCCTTGAGCTATTTCTGCTTGATAAGGAGTGTAAGCAGTATACCATCCTGGATTTTCAAGGATGTTTCGTTGAATAACAGCAGGTAAATAAGATCTATGATACCCAAGACCTATGTATGTTTTGTATACTTTGTTTAAATGAGATATCTTTTTTAAGTGCATTAAGTAGTCAGATTCACTTAATGGAGACTCCAAATCAAGGTTGTTTTTTAATCTAATGTTTGAAGGTATTGTTTCTTCAATCAAGTTTTCAAGTGAAGTAGCATTAACAGTACTAAGCATTTCATCGATATCAGACTCCCTAGGTCCAATATGTCTTCTAGAAAAAGATTCTTTATTCATCTAATTTTTTTCAAATAATATGCATGTAAAAGTAATTAATAAATGATATTTTTATCCTATTAATATTTATAAAAAAATGTTATTAATTAAACAACTTATTAACATTAAAAATTTAATCATAAAATTTTTTAACTTTTACATTATTAATCATAAAATTTTTTAACTTTTACATTAACTCTAGCCTACATGTTTCCTTGGCCGTAGTTTGTTTTCAATATATAACTCTTTTAAAATTCGATATAAATGTAGATTACATTTTACTTATTTTTTCTTTTTGTTTAAGCTTAAATGCCTACAACTTCATTAAATATTTTGAAATTGTATTTCTTAAATCACAAAAAAAAAGTGTATCCTTAAAATTAATTTGTTTTTTAACTTTTATATCAATAGTAACTTCTTTAGTGATAACTACTAAATTAACTGATGAAATGTTAGTCTTAGTTCTTTTAATGAGTCTACTAACACTATTTTATTTTTTTCCATTTAACTCAGTAAATAAAAATTTGAGAAAAACACCAGGGTTAAAAATTTTTATTGTAGCTATAGTTTGGAGTCTTTTAATTGTTGTTTTGCCAATAATAAATTTTACAGATAAATTAGATACTAGTTTTTTAATTTACTTTACACAAGTACTAATTTTTGTTATTGTAACTATTTTTCCTTTTGAAATAAGAGACTTAAATTCTGATTCAAAAAAACTGCATACAATACCACAAAGAATTGGCGTAAATAATACTAAAGTCTTAGGTTTTAGTCTATTATTTATTTTTATGATACTAGATTGTATTCAATATGGAATTTTATATTTCATAGCCTTTAAATCTATTCTAGTTAACGGGGTGGTTTGCTTAACAACATTCATTTTAATTCTTAAATCTACAGAAAAACAATCTGTATATTTTTCTTCTTTTTGGGTAGAGTCATTACCTATTTTATGGCTATTACTATATGCTTTTTAATGAAATTCCAGCTCTATTCAATAAGGCATTTATACTAGGCTTTCGACCTCTAAATTTTATGTATAAATCCATAGGATTTTCTGTTCCTCCTTTAGATAAAATATTGTTTTTGAATTTTGAAGCAATACTTTTATTAAAGATTCCTTTTTCTTTAAAATATTCGAAAGCATCTGCATCCAATACCTCTGCCCATTTATAGCTGTAATAACCAGCAGAATAACCACCTTGGAAAATGTGAGAGAAACTTGTACTTATACATGTTTTATCTAAATCCTTGATGAAAGTTAGTTTTTTAAGAATATTAATTTCAAAATCTTTTACATTTTTAATTTTTATTGGATTTATATTATGCCAATTCATATCTAAAATGGCAAAACTTAATTGCCTTAGAGTTTGACTTGCTTGGTTGTAATTAGCACTTTTCTTTATTTTCTTTATTAATTCTGTTGGAATTATTTCCTTAGTTTTATAATGAAATGCAAAAAGATTTAAAGCTTCCTCTTCATAACACCAGTTTTCAAATATTTGACTAGGTAATTCTACAAAAACACCAGTTTTCAAATATTTGACTAGGTAATTCTACAAAATCCCATAAAACATTTGTTCCTGATAAACTTTTGAACTTGGTATTTGCTAAAATACCGTGTAATGCATGTCCAAATTCATGAAATAAAGTTGTGACTTCATTAAAAGT
>Ga0209309_10004573_pt1 | contig 11378 bp, 7 predicted proteins | sample COGITO_mtgs_1204_2_FD_184807 | JGI IMG/M metagenome (GOLD analysis project Ga0209309, IMG submission 184807) | Pelagic marine microbial communities from North Sea - COGITO_mtgs_120412 (SPAdes) (version 2) | ecosystem: Environmental > Aquatic > Marine > Epipelagic ...
CGATCCGTGGAGCGCGTCGTGAGCACCAGCCTGGCGGCTGCCTTTCGCAGCGGCAACGGTCGAAAGACCAAATGGCAGGGCGACGTTGTGCATTCGCTTCTCCAGCTGAGCGTCAAGGACGGCGACACCATCGAGATAACTCGTCTTGAGTCGTCCCCCACGCGGGCACAAGCACTCAAGGTTGCTGCGGACAAGGGCAGCCTGCGGGCGAACGGTGTGGTCGTTTCCCCGATCGCTATCTGGACGCACACATCGCCCGAACAAGTCACCCTCGAGGTAGTTGGCCGTAAGACTCGGTCAGTCGACATTTGGAATAGCTGGTCCTTCGACGGCGTCGACTCGTCGTGGCTGGGCAGCGCTGGCATGATCGTTGAAAGCACCGACAACGTCCACACAGTGCGATGCAGCGATGGGTTGGGCGAACCAACCTTCGACGACCTCGTCGTCAAGATCGTGATTCGACATGGGTGAGAAAAACGCCTTCCGCAAGGTCGGTCTCGAGAAGCGATCCCGGCTCGTGAGTATCGGCGACCGGTCCAAGAGGCTTTCTACGTGACAGCTGGGCTGGTCAAGATCGTGGTTGTTTCCGGGACCGGGACCGAACCGGTCTGTGGGCTTCGCTCTCCTGGTGTGTTCATCGGCGATATGGCCACGCTCAACGACGAAGGTCGATCTGTCGACGTTGTGGCTGTGGCTGTGGAGGCCACAGCAGCAGTGATGATGAGCCCTGGCCAGCTCACGCGGCACCTCGAGGCATAGTCGTCGGTTGCACGTGCGTTACTCAGCATGCAGAGCCGACGGATCAACGAGATGATCCAACGGTCACTGTTCGGAGGCCTGTCGGTGAAAGCTCGTATTGCTCAGTGATTGCTTTGAGCTCAGCCCGGGCAGCGGCAGCGATTGTCTGGTCGAATTGACCCAGGAAGAGCAGGCACAGTTCATCGACGCCATCAGTGAATGGACGTTCAAGGCGCTTGGCGGGCCGCGTCGAGAGGGCCAATCGAGATAGCCCGAGGCCGGGTCATTGGTCTCGACGAACCGTTGCTGCGGTCTGCGTTGCTGGACAGTTAGAACGCTCTGTGTGTAGAACGCACTGGGCGAACCGCACAGCCGACGAGGCGCCATACCCCAACACAAAGCCCCAGCCCCAGCGCCACACACCGGCTTTACGGGAACGTCGCTAGCGGGCGACCGTAGAAACCTGGGCTACCCAGCGGTCATCAGTCGGTACATCGGCGAGGACCTCCGACGCTGCGACCGCAAAGTCAACGACCTGTCCAGGCGTGGTGTCTGGATGGACCCCGAAGAGCAGGCCTCGCTTCGAATGGTCACTGATCTTGATCCATGTCGGCGGGATTACAGCATCGGAGTCCGCCAGAATGCCGTGGGCGTTCGCGCCACGGGCATGCAAGAGCCCAAACTGGGCGGGTTCGTTACCCACCGCTGGCACCCATGTCACCTCGGGAACCTTTGAACCTCGGCCGGAGAAGATCCGGCGCAGGAGACTAATCTCTGGCAGATGCTCGGGGTCGACCCAGGGCGAAATCGTGATCCACTCACGCCCATTCGCTCGTTCGGCGATCTCTTGGATCTCGCTGGTCACCTCGGTGATGTCGCTGGTCCGAAAGTGCACCATTCGATGTTCGATTGCCACCCTGGCAGTGTCGCATCTGCGCATGGCTTTCCAACGGCAGCGCTCGACGTTGTAGGTTCGACGACGATGACTTCACTTTCTGAACGTTTCCGTGCATGGATGGATGAGCATGATGCTTCGAACCCTGCCACACCTGCAGCCACGGTTCTGGCACTCCGCGACGGCGACTCCGGGCCTGAGATATTGATGGTGCAACGCAACGCCAAAGGCACCTTTGCGAGCAACTGGGTTTTTCCAGGCGGCAAGGTCGACCCCGAGGACTTTCAGGCGGGCGATGACATTGTCGACGCAAGCCGTCGGGCAGCGAGTCGCGAAGCTCTTGAAGAGGCCGACCTCGTCGTCGACCAGTCGCAGCTTGTGCCGTTCTCGCATTGGATGCCGCCGTTGGTGGTGCCTCGCCGCTTTTCTACTTGGTTCTATGCAACCGAGGCACCACCAGGCACTGACGGAGACGTCACCATCGACGGCGGTGAGATCGTTGACCACCTGTGGGTGACACCAGCCGAAGCTCTTGCGAAACACGCCACTGGCGATGTGCAGTTGGTTCCACCGACCTGGGTGACGCTGCGGCACTTGGCATCGTTCAGCGCCACCAGCCAGGCTCTGCGAGCTATCGCTGACCGCGAACCACCCTTCTATCTGACCAAGATGGCTCGTAAGGAACCACCCACTGTCATGTGGCACGGCGACGCGGGTTATGAGACCGGCGACCTTACTGCAGATGGACCTCGACATCGGCTGGCAATGGTTCCTGGAGCGTGGTCATTCGAAGAACCAACCCCATCACCGTGGACATAACACTGTGACAGCCATAGCGAACGACCTCGAACCCGGATAGGCGCATCGGGCCAGACTGCGACCCCTCGACCACGTACCGCGGCCGGTCAGCCACTGCCACGTCGAACCGTCACTGCACTGTCATCTAAACGACACCCACGAAACAGCTGCAACGTCTTGAATGGAAGGCATGAGGAATGAACGGCCGACACATGATCCTCTCCTTCCTGAATGGAACGATGGCGGAGAAGTAGACGACGCAGCCTGGGTCGCAGCACTTGAGGCATCGCGGCGTCGGCAATTTGCTGAGCTCGCGGACCTGTAACCAAGACGCGGCAGACCACCCAAAGTCCAACCGCGCTCAGAGATACAGCGAAGCGACGCCGCCTCTGCTCGGGCGATATAAACCGGTGACGTACAACAGTGGCGTACAACGGTGACTTAGAACGGTGACTTAGAACGGTGACTTAGAACGGTGACTTAGAACCTGAGCATGGCTGCCCTCAGAGAGAGCAGCCATGCTCAGTTTTGAATGAGTGGAGTGGCAGGCGCGCTGCCACAGCGATCAGGCTTCAGCTTCGGCTTCGCCGTCCACCTCGAGGACTTCAGCGATCTTCTCTTCGGCCATATCGATGTTGTCGGTGAACTTGCCACCGGTCTTCTCGTCGACCATGTCGCCGGCCTTTTCCAGACCGCCCTTTACTTTGTCAGCGTTGCCGCTGAGCATGCCTTTTACCTTGTCAAGTAGACCCATGGGGTCCTCCTTATGCGAGTGTGCTTGGCCAACCCTAGGGCAACGCCAACATTTTGTAACGAAAACCGCCTATTGAGAGTCGCAAGATCTCCCTGACGTAAAGCCGTTCTCTACACTCGGCCCCGATGGAAGAGGCATTGATGACCACAGATATACCCGACGGCCAGCTCTATCTTGGTCGCACCAGCAGCGATGAACCGATCTTCTACGAAGCGTCGAATCTGACCACCCATGGCGTGATCGTGGGTATGACCGGGTCCGGCAAGACCGGCCTCGGCATGGTCATACTTGAAGAAGCGCTGCTCGCCGACATCCCCACGCTCATCATCGATCCCAAAGGGGACATGGGCAATCTGTTGCTCACATTTCCGAACATGTCGGCAACGGATTTCACCCCGTGGGTAGCTGATGACGACGATCCAGCAGCGATGGCGGACCTGTGGAAGTCCGGGCTTGCCCGATCGGGCATCACACCCAGCCGGATTGGGGAGCTGCGTTCGAAGTGCGACATGACGATCTACACACCAGGTTCTCAAGCCGGTGTGCCGCTTAATGTCCTTGGTTCGATGGCCGCTCCGGACGCGTCGCGAACCGAAGACCCCGTTGCGTTCGAAGAGTCCAAACTCGATGAGATCGAGGGCCTTGTCTCGTCGCTGCTCGGGCTTGTTGGCCTAGAGAGCGACCCGCTCAGCGGGCGCGAGCACATTTTGATGGCCAACATCATCGACGGCCGCTGGAGGGATGGTCTACCGGTAAGTATCGAGGAGATCATCCCGCTTGTGATGGATCCACCGTTCAAGAAACTTGGCGTCATGCAGGTTGACACGCTCTTCCCCAAGCCTGATCGCATGAAACTGGCCATAAAACTCAACGGCCTAGCTGCCTCTCCTGCATTCGCTGCGTGGAACCAGGGCGTGCCGCTCGACATCGACACCATGTTGTTCCAGCCAAATGGCGACCCCCGCGCCGCGGTCGTGAACATCCATCATCTGTCCGATGAGGAACGCCAGTTCGTCGTCACGTTGATTCTTTCCAAGGTCGTGACCTGGATGCGCAGCCAACCAGGCAGCGACGACCTGCGGGTGCTGATCTACATGGACGAGGTGTTTGGTTTCGTTCCGCCTACGGCAATGCCACCATCGAAGAAACCGATTCTTACCATTCTGAAGCAGGCCCGAGCCTTTGGTGTTGGTCTGGTGTTGTCCACGCAGAACCCTGTCGACATCGACTACAAGGCAATCTCGAACGCAGGCACATGGATGATTGGCCGGCTTCAGACCGAACGAGACAAGGCCCGGCTGCTCGAAGGTATGGAACGTTCCGACGGTGGCGTGGACATCCGAGAACTCGATGCAACCATCTCCAGCCTCGACAAACGCGAGTTCGTGTTGCACTCGACCAGGGGTATGCCTCAGCAGTTCTCGACCCGCTGGGCCATGTCGTACCTGGCTGGACCGCTGACGCGATCCCAGATCCGTGACCTCAGCGAGGACACCCAGTCCGATCCCCCTTCAGCGTCTGGTTCCGGACGACAGTCGAGCGCCCCAGCGCCGGCCGAACCAGAACTGGCCGACAACGAGTCAACCATGGCGCCGCCAGTAGCCAAGGGTGTCGATGTGCGATATGTCCGGGCTGGCGCCCCGTGGGCCAGCGATGCAGGGTTTGATCCGACCGGCACCCGACTGGTGCCTGCCCTAGCCGTGCGGATGCATCTGCTCTACGACGAGACCAAGGCCGACCTGCGTCACGAAGTCGAGTGGGAAGGAATCGTTCGCATCGATGGTTCCCGGGTTGATCCCGGCAACACGTTAGCCATCGACTTCGATGACCGCGACTTCTCGTCTGAAGTCGCAGGCGAACAGATCTATCTGCTTCCGGATGCGCCCATTGATAAGAGCACGTTCTTCACCCAGTCCAAGACCGCATTCAAGGATCATCTCTACCGTAACAAGTCACTCCAGCTGTTCCGCAACGCCGATCTCAAGGCGTTCAGCCGGGTCGACGAAGAGGAACAAGCGTTTAGGAATCGGTGCGCAGACATTGCTGATGACATGGCCGACGAACAGATCGACAAGCTGCGCGAGGCGCTGGTGAAGAAGGAAGACCGGCTGGACACTGACCTAACCAAGCTCGAAGACCGCATCCGCGAACTTGAGTACGACCGCGAAAGCACTCGTAACGAAGCCTGGGCTGGCGCGGCTCTGGACGTGCTTGGTGGATTACTCGGTGGACGACGGTCTCGGTCGACTGGCCGGTCGATCTTGCGGGGCCGGAAGGCCACCGGTAAGGCAGAGCAACGTATCGCAACGGCCCAAAACCGTTACAACGACAAACTCAGTGATCTCAACGAGCTCCGAGAGGAAGTCGAAGACGACATCAACCAGATCGTCTTTGAGTGGCAGGACAAAGCCCAAAACGTCACCGCCTACGACGTGCCGTTGGAGAAGACCGACATCGCCGTCGACGACATCGCACTGGTCTGGATCCGCAGCTAGAACAGCAAGGAACAACTCGAAAGCCGAACTACCTAGCTACCCGGGGTAGCGCAGCGGTCCGGGACTATGGACTTCAGAGCCCCAAAACAGGGTTTCGACGAGGAACAACTCGATACCCCTATTCGTCGAGCTCTTCGGGGTTTTCGAGGTTGGGTTCGGCTTCGGCGACCGAGGTGGGTTGCGCCTCAGATGTCGTGGCCGAGAGCGATGTAACACCTAGCGAACGAGATGTCACGAGTTGGTACAGATTGTCTTCTGAGCAGTCCTGATTGCGGGGATTCGTGGGTGCTGGGTACTCCTGCACCCACCGACCGTTGCGCACGACCATCAACACGAAACAAGGCGTTGGTTGCCGCCCACCCGGATCGGTCGCCGACAAAATGCCATTCGCAATATAGAAGTTGATGCCTTGCGCTACTCGAATGAGCGCTTCACGCGTTGGCAGCTCAGGTTCAACTTCGAGAACCCGGTTGAAGGCTTGCTCGAAGAGTCGGCCTGCCATCCAGCTCTGCAGGCCGACCTCGCTCCACCCGGCATCCGGTGCGACGGTCGCCAGGTTGGCGCGGTACAAGAACAAGTCGCCACGTGCGTTCGGTGACTCAAATGGGCTGTGGGCTATCCATGTGTAGACCCCTTCGACTGTTTCGCCGCCGTCGAGCAGGAATTGTTGGCTGTAACACCCCCACTCACACAACACGAACGCTGGTGGCTCTTCGAAAGCTTCGAGAAGCTCGATCAGGTTGCCGGGATCTGCAACCCACACGAGCGATTCGGCACCGCTGTCTTCCCAGAATCCCACGATGCGTTCGGCGGGGTCTTCCTGGAGATCCACGGGAAGTTCGAAGACAACTTCCATACCTTGACCGATAAGCATCTCCCGTTGCCGTTCGTTGGCCCGCTCGAGATCTAGGTCAAAGTAACGGAGTAGGCCCAGGTTGGATGCAGCGTCCGGGAACATGTCAACCAGGTACTTGGCGGGTCCGGCCTGGCGGATGTCGTTGAGGAACGGATTCGACAGGAACGTCACCGGAGAAACCGCTCGCCGTGAGCCGTAGACCTGCCCGGGAAAGTCAGCAATATTGCATTGTTCGGTGCCGAGCATTTCGGCACCTTCGGCATCGCCCAGGCTGTGGGAACCAACGATGGCAAAAAAGTCGCCTTGACAGACTTGGTCCAGTGCCGTGGGATGATCGAAGAGCAGCGAATCGATTGGCACAACTTCGACGAGGCGCCCGCCCAGGCCACCGTTCTTGTTGACCTCGTTGGCCCACGCCAGTGTGCCCAACCAGCCGTCGCGGAAGAGTTGGTCGGCGGTGCCTTGTGTCTCGTCATCGAAGACCACCGCCAGGCGAATGATCTCGCTCGTGAGCCCTGGCTGCGCGACTACGGGTTGGGGTGTCGCTGCCGGCCCGCCTGCGGGTGTCGGCTCAGCGGTCGGGAGCGGCAGCGGTGTCGGGGTCGGTGGAACAGGTTCGCTTGTGGCTTGAACGAGTTCCCCATCGGAGGAGCGAGCAACAGGGACCTGTGGGTCGCCGCAGGACGTGGCGACAAGCGCGACAACAACTGCTGCCACGAGCGCAGAGCGCGATGATCGGACGATGGAGTGCCAGTGCTTGATGCCCGCCACACTAGTTCCCATAACTCACTGATCTGCGGCGCCGGACTGCTCCAAAACGAAATGCCGAGCGGAACCCGCGTTTATCGAGCTCTGTGACCGAGGGCCAGATGATGGTCGATGCCACGGATGCGATCCTCCGAGCGGTGATTGACGTAGAGCACCGCCGTCTCGCTTGCGGTGCAGATGCGCTCGATTAGTGCGAGCACTACTTGCCGGTTCATGTCATCGAGGCCGAGACAGGGTTCGTCGAGAATGAGCAGCGGTGGATGTTTCACCATTGCACGTGCAATCAACAACAGGCGCTGTTCGCCGTAGGACAGGCCATTAAATGGCTCGTCTGCTCGGTCTGACATGCCCAGTAGAGCGAGCCATTGATCCGCAATAGCCTTCTGCATATCTGTGCTTTTGTTGTACAGCCCGATGCTGTCGTAGAAGCCGGAGATGATGACATTCCGCAGCCCGATGCTGACTCGGTACTCCCATTGAAGTGCGGTGGAGACATACCCGATGTACTGCTTGATCTGCCAGATGCTCTCGCCGGTGCCGCGCTGAAATCCAAAGACCTTGATGTCGTTGACATAACACTGCGGATGATCACCGGTGATCAATGAAAGCAGACACGTTTTGCCGCTGCCATTCGGCCCGCTCAACTGCCAGTGCTGGTTCGCCTCGATCGTCCAGTCGAGGTTCTCGAAAACCGTGTTGTCTGGGTAACGAATGGTGGCTCCGGTCAACCGGACCAGAGGATCGCTGGGATTGAGAGCTGGCAGCCGGGCAGCCGGGTCGGCCATGGGCACATCAAGCTCGCTCGTCTTCAAGTGCAGCAGTTGGTACAGCTCGGCAAAGGCGCTCTCGTCGTCGCGCCGCACCTGATAAAGCAGTTGCCCGTGGTCGATGTAGGCCACGTGGGTGATGAACTCGGGGCACTCGTCGAACCGGTTCAGCACGATCACTATCGGTACGGTTTCCGCCACAACCCGCAGGTGGTCTTGCAGCCACGTAAGCGAATCGTGATCAAGACCGTCAAAAGGTTCATCCAGAACGAGCAGTTCCGGACGGCTGGTCAACGCTCGGATGAGCATCACCTTTCGCGTCTCACCGGTTGAGAGTTTGCGAAACGCTCGGCCCATCAGCGGCCGCAGACCCAAGGTGTCGACCAGTGTCTGGGCGAGTTCATCATCGAGGCAGACGGCATCGATGATCTCAGCTACCGGCGTTCCTTCTGAGATCACGTCCAGAATGTCAGCGTCGTCTTTGCGGCGCTCGGCCTCGATGAGTTCCGACTGCCTCTCATAGGAGACGAGAGCCACACGATCGGGCAAACCCGACTGAGTGCCCGACAGACACTCTCCTTCACCGGCAAGCACGGCCGCCAGGGCCGACTTGCCGGAGCCGTTGCCGCCCGCGATCAACCAGTGTTCTCCTGGCCGGATTGTCCAGCTGATGTCACTGAGTTGAAATCGCCCATCGAAATCAACCGACAAGCCGCTGAGACAAATCGCGTCGGGGCAAGCCACATCCTGATTACTCATTGATCTACCCCTTCACACCGGACACTCGCCTGAGGAAGCGTCTGCCGGAACGCACAGCGACGATAAGCGCGGGCTCTTCGCATTAGCGAAGAGCCCGGTTAGGGCGCGAAGCGAACGGCGACTCCCCTCAGATGATTTGTTTCATGTCGGCCATGTAGCCGCGCAGCTCCGCACCGATCGCTTCGACAGGATGGCTTCGGATGGCCTCGTTCACTTCGATCAGACGAGCATTGTCGACACCGGTGTCGCTGAGGTCGAGACCCTTGCCGATGACGTCGCTCTTGATACCGGTCATGAAGTCAGCCAGCAATGGCACACATGCGTGGTTGTACAGGTAACAGCCGTACTCGGCGGTATCTGAGATGGTTGCATTCATTTCGTAGAGCTTCTTACGAGCAATAGTGTTGGCGATCAGCGGCGTCTCGTGCAGTGACTCGTAGTAGGCCGAGTCAGCGATGATGCCAGCTGCGGTCATGGTTTCGAAGGCCAGCTCGACGCCTGCCTTGACCATGGCGACCATGAGGATGCCGTTGTCGAAGTACTCCTGCTCGGAGATTTCGACATCACCGGCAGGGGTCTGCTCGTAGGCAGTCTCTGCGGTGGCCGCACGCCAGCCAAGCAAGTCAGCGTCGTCGTTAGCCCAATCAGCCATCATCCCGGTGGAGAATGCGCCCGTCATGATGTCGTCCTGGTGCTTGTTGTAGAGCGGACGCATGATCACTTTCATCTGCTCTGACAGATCGAAAGCACGGATCTTGGCAGGGTTCGACAGCCGGTCCATCATGTTGGTGACGCCACCGTATTTCAGTGCTTCGGTGGTGGTCTCCCAGCCGTACTGAATGAGCTTGGATGCGTAACCAGGCTCGATTCCCTCTTCGATCATCTTGTCGAAGCACAGAAGGGAGCCGGTCTGCAACATGCCGCACAGGATGGTTTGTTCGCCCATCAGGTCGGACTTGACCTCGGCGATGAACGATGACATGAGCACGCCGGCCTTGTGGCCGCCGGTACCGACCGCATAGGCCTTGGCCAGCGCCAGGCCTTCGCCGTTCGGGTCGTTGTCCTCGTGGACAGCGATCAGGGTCGGCACACCGAAACCACGGACGTACTCGGCGCGGACTTCGGAGCCTGGGCACTTGGGTGCCACCATGATGACGGTGATGTCGTCACGGATCTGCATGCCTTCTTCGACGATGTTGAAGCCGTGTGAGTACGACAAGCAGGCACCCTGCTTCATCATCGGCATGATGGTGTTCACGACGTTGGTGTGCTGCTTGTCTGGTGTCAGGTTCAGCACGACGTCAGCGGTCGGGAGCAGCTCTTCGTAGGTCCCTACGGTGAAGCCGTTTTCGGTGGCATTCTTCCACGATTGGCGCTGCTCGGTGATGGCAGCGTCGCGCAGCGTGTAGGACACATCGAGGCCGCTGTCGCGCAGGTTCAGACCCTGATTCAGACCTTGAGCGCCGCAACCGATGACGACGATCTTCTTGCCCTTAAGCGCATCGACGCCTTCGGTGAACTCGTCAAGGTGCATGAAGCGGCACTTGCCGAGCTCAGCGAGTTGTTCGCGCAGAGGCAGGGTGTTGAAGTAATTGGCCATGTGGTGCTCTCAATCAGGGGTGTATCCCGGTGGATTCTACCCATCGGTGAGCGTTTCGTAAATTGATATATACGCAACATGATGTCCCAATTTGTGCAACGCTGACCCAAAGTTGTGCATACTCACACGATGGACATCAGAACGCTGAAGCACTTCCTGCTCTTGTGTGAAGATCTGAACTTTGGCCGCGCCAGTCGCCGCGCCAACATCAGCACGTCCGCGTTGTCACGCAACATCCGACAGTTGGAAACCGAAGTCAACGCAACACTGTTCGCCCGCGACAACCGCACCGTCGAGCTCACCCAAGACGGGCACAAGTTTCAGCGCTACGCACGCAACGCCGTGCAGCAATGGGAACAGATTTGCTACGACCTGACCGACCCTGCCGAGCAACTCCAAGGTGAAGTAAGTCTCTACTGCTCGGTCACCGCCAGCCATAGCATTCTGGTGGACCTCTTGAACCGGTTTCGACCTGCTCACCCAGGCGTTGAAATCAGGCTGCAGACAGGAGACCCGCAACATGCCATCGGCCGAGTTGTGTCGCTGGACGAAGACTTGGCCATCGCGGCGCGACCTCGGAACTTGCCGGCGGGTGTGCTCTTCGAACCCATCCAGACCTCTCCCCTCATCTTCATCGCTCCCGCGGACTCGACTGATCTAGGCATTGACGACATGCCTCCGACCGATGCCAACAGCTGGCAACAGATTCCGATGATTCTTGCCTCAAGTGGCCTTGCCCGGACACGGGTCGACGCCTGGTTCCGGGCCCTGGGCGTGACCCCAAAGATCTACGCCCAGGTAGCTGGCAACGAAGCCATCGTGAGCATGGTCAGTCTGGGACTCGGCGTCGGCGTCGTGCCCCAGATCGTGCTCGACAACAGCCCGTTTGCCGAGCGTGTGCGCATGCTCGAGGTCATGCCAGCGCTAGAGCCGTACGACTTGGGGCTT
>Ga0209309_10004604_pt1 | contig 11338 bp, 7 predicted proteins | sample COGITO_mtgs_1204_2_FD_184807 | JGI IMG/M metagenome (GOLD analysis project Ga0209309, IMG submission 184807) | Pelagic marine microbial communities from North Sea - COGITO_mtgs_120412 (SPAdes) (version 2) | ecosystem: Environmental > Aquatic > Marine > Epipelagic ...
ACGCCGGGGCTGAATCCTGATTTGGAATGATCGCTGTTACCGAGAGCCCGAGCGCGGAGAACGCCATCGAACCAATTCCAACGCTCAGTGCAAAGACGCCAATCGAGCTGAGGTTGAACGTGACGCCGAAGAACACGCGCCCGATGATGGTCACGAGAATCGTCATGAAGACCACGATCACGAGCGAAGCCAGGATCTGGCCGATCATGTACGCGAGAGGCGACAGAGGCGTACCCCGCAAACGTTTCAACTGGCCGAACTCGCGTCGAAAGACCTGACCCATTGCCAAGTTCACGAAGGTCGCCGACACGATCGAGAGGGTCAAGATGCCGGGCACGATGAACGTGGCCACCTTGACCGTGTTGCCGTCACTCTCGATGTTCTCGTTGCCAAAAACGAACCCGAAGATCACCAGGAACATGACGGGGAACACCACGGTGAAGAAGGTCGCAGCAGGGTTACGTCGGAAGCTGAGCAGGGCGTACTTGGCAGCGCTGACGGTCTTGGCAATCATTGGGCGCTCCCTTCGTCGGTAAGGCGCAAGAACGTATCCTCGAGATTCGGGCGCAACACCGATAGCGAGTCGAGCCGACGGTTGTTCGCTGTTGCCCAACTGCTCAACGCATGTACGACTTCAGTGACCTCGGTCGTCTCGATGGAAATCTCACTGGCACTGGTCACGAGCAACGAACGAAAGGGGGCAGGCACTGCCTCGGACGGTGCATCGGCGGCGTCCCAGCTGATACGGGTGTGGAGTTTGACCTGGTCGGCGAGATCGGCAGCACTTCCTTCGGCCGCGATGACGCCGCCGCTGATCACCACGATGCGGTCGGCGAGATGTTCCGCCTCGTCCATGTAGTGGGTGGTGAGCAGCACAGTGGCGCCGACATCGCGCAGATGCTCGATCATCTCCCATGCCTCGCGTCGGGCAGAGGGGTCAAAGCCGGTGGTTGGTTCATCGAGGAAGATCAACTTGGGGTCACCAACAAGAGCAATCGCTAGATCGAGCCGGCGTTTCTGCCCGCCTGATAGGGCTTTGGTTCTCTGGCGAGCGCTGTCGCCCAAGCCGACAATCTGCAGGACCTCGTCGACCGGACGAGGAGCGTCGTAATATGAGGCATACATCCCCACCGCTTCACGAGCCGTGAGATCCGCATCGGGCTGAGACTCTTGCAACACGATCCCGATGTCTTCCCGCCACGACAGAGGTGCTGTTTGTGGGTCTTGGCCGAGTACCAACACATCCCCAGCGGTGCGGTCGCGGAATCCTTCGAGGATTTCGATGGTGGTCGTCTTGCCAGCGCCGTTGGAGCCGAGGAAGGCGAGTATTTCGCCTTCCGCAACATGCAGGTCGATGCCTTTGACTGCGTCGATGGTGTCGCCTGACTTGGTCTTGTACGACTTCGTCAGGCCGTTTACCTCGATAGCGAGATTCATGGGCTGAGCCTACGGGGCCGGGCCCATTCTCTCGACACCAAAAGGACCGGCCAGAACGTCTTGTCTCCCCGCCACCGGGAGGTGACGGGGAGACAAGAACACTCTCGACCAACTCGGGGGGAACTCAAGTTGACGACTATGGCAACAAATCAGTTCTGACCATCTCGGGGGGAACATCGATCCGATCAGTTGATCTGTCAGGGCTACGCCTCGCTGTTGCGTGCCATGGCAATAGTCAAGCGCGTGGGTGTTTCCGCAGTGTTGGCCATGTGTTACGAGTGTGTGGCAAGACATCTCACTGCTGTTCTCGAGGTCAGCGTTGGTAGTTCGGGCGGAGCAGAGCCGAGGGCCAATCCTGGGTGCGAAACTTCACCCATCAACGACGAATGGCCTAGATCTAACGGCCTGCTGGAATAGGCCTTTTTTGACGAGACGTCGCGCGAGATGAGACCGCCAGCCCAAATCAGTGCCCAATATGGGCTATCCCATACCCAAGATGACTGTCGTATGTCTTACTCGTAAGTACGAGCCGACCGGCGGTCACAGGAACCTAGCGAATTGTAGAGATTGCATCATGAGTGTTTCCGCATCACGCAGCCACCAAGATACGGGCGCTTCGTCTCGGTCGCTTCGGAGTGGGGAACGAGGTGCACTTCTCGTCGAATTCGCATTTGTTGCTCCCGTTCTCATCATGTTCGTCCTGGGAACAATCACCATGGGTCTCAGCTACAACCGCAGCATCTCGCTGAACAACAGTGCTCGCGAATCGGCACGGTACGGGGCGACGCTTCCGGTCGCTGATGACCTGGAGGGTTGGCTCAACTCGGTAGCCGACGTGGCGCGAGATGCTGCTGCGGGAGATCTAAGCGCAAGCGCCCCCGGGCAGTCAATCTGTGTGTCATTCGTACACACCAACGGCACGGACATCCATGATCGGACACTGACAGTGATCGAGACTTCAGGCAACCGCGTTGTCATCGCAGGCGTCACCTGCTTTGAGGATGGTCGAGGTAGCGATGAGCGACGAGTGCAAGTCTCGATGCAGCGCAACAGTGACGTGACAACGGCCGTCTTTACCTCCGACGGCGTTCTCAGTGCCCAGTCTGTTGCCCGGTTCGAGCGAGCGTAAGTAGATGGGGTTTCTACGTCAGGCCATGACCAGCGATCGGGGAGCGATTCTCGCAATCGGTGCTGCTGGTTTGGGAGCCATTTTGCTCGTGGGTGCGTTAGTAGTAGATCTGGGGTCGGCTCGTGTGGATCGAGCGCAGAACCAGGTTGTCACCGACGCTGCGGCGGCCGCAGGAGTTATTGGTCTTGTCGATTCAGGTGGTGTGGGCGGTTGCGAGGCAGCGCTGGGTTATGTCGAAGCACATGTGGGTCCGGTAGCGGGCCTTTCGTGTTCTGGTTTTCCGGTGGATTGCGACGCAATGACGCTGTCGACGTCAACGCTGGGTACCTCCGGTGGGTTGACCGTGACGATTACCCACCCAGTGGGAGACAACGATCCGATGATGTCTGCCGGAAGTACGAGTGCGGCGATCCAAGACTCAAGCGAAGCCGATGGCGATCGCTGTGATCGATTCGGTGTGGGAATCCAAGCGACGCGGAGTTCATTTTTCCGGGCGGTCACGGCCCAGTCTGTGGGCAGAACTTCGGTGCATTCGGTCGCTCGAGTCAGCGACGCATACGGCCGCGACCTCGTTATTAACCTTTTGTTGCTTGAACGAACCGAATGCGAAGCGTTGTCGATCGGCGGTGGCGGTTCGTCGGGTGGGATCACTGTCTCGTCTGTGACGGATCCTGAGACGGGTGAGGTGTACCCAGGAAGGATCGCCCTCGACTCGAATGGCAGCGGATCGAGCTGTAGTTCTCGGGGAACCATCCATGCGAATGGGGCGGGTGCAACCATTCGTGCCGATGGGCCGCCAGGATGCGCCAACGAGGTTGAACCATCGGGCTTTGGAATGGGGTGCGGTCGGCTCGAGACGCACGCTCCCGGTGCACCCGGCTGTAATCTGCCAGCCTGTACGAGCGGTGGAGTTATCACTCCACCACCGGTCAAGAGCCCTCGCCGGTTTACCCGGGCGCCGATCGACTACCTGTACAACTGCAAAGAGACCTACCCGGTGAGCTATGAGATCCGGGGTTGCAGCGAAGCATCTATCCGCACACCGTACATCGACGAATTGAGCAACTCGGTGGAGGCCTACAACTCGTTCAGGCGGTACAACGCGGACTCCCGCTTTCCCTGCCAGATCAACGGAAGCAGTGACCCAATTGTTGTACCGGAAGGAAACTGGATCGTTGACTGCCCTGATCTGCGTGTATTCCGTGAGCTGATCTTTGAGGGAGGAAACATCATCTTCGAAGGAGATGTGACAGTCGGAGCCCAAGGCTCGCTTCAGATCAATACGAACAACACGTCGACCTACCTTTGGAGCTCGACCTTGGATATGGACTACACGCAACACTCGGCTCAAGCGGCGTTTATGTATTTTAAGGGAGGGACACTCGACAAAAGCGCAGGTGCGACGCTCGAGATGCAGAACACGCTGGTGTACCTCTCATCCACCTCAGCACTCAAGCTCGGAGGCGGCGCAGGGTCCTTAGTATGGAGCGCTCCGCTCGAAGGGCCATTCACGAACCTGGCCTTGTGGTCCGAGAGCACACTCGACCACGGATTCGCTGGATCAGCCACGCTTGTTCTTGAAGGCGTGTTCTTCACGCCATTGGCCACCGTTGTTTACACTGGCAACGGCGGCCAAGCGAGCATCGAGGCGCAGTTCATCGCCAACAGGGCCTCGGCACAGGGCAACGGGCTTCTTGAGATAGCTCCCAAATGGGATCGAATCGTACGTTTCCCGCCGCCTGCAATAACGGAACTGATCCGGTAGTACTGGTTGCTCGGGCGAGTGCGCCTTTCCCTGTTCGGTTAGGCGCTTAGGCCAAGACTGTCGAGGAGTTGCGCGGCGAGCGGCGGCAGCGGTTGACGGTGTGGCCAGACAGCCCGGAGGCTGCGGGTGATGGCGAGATCCTTGACCTCGATCTCGACGAGCGAACCAGTCTCGAGTTCGGCTGCGACTGCGAGACGGCTGATCACCGTTGGCGAATTGGCGTCGAGAACCGCAGAACGGACGGCTGATGTGCTGCCCAGCTCAAGGACCGCGGTCGGCGGCCCGAGATCGAGAGCAGCGAGTGCGTCCTCGAGCGCCTCTCGGGTGCCAGAACCGGCTTCGCGAGTGACTAGGGGAGTGGCGGCGAGGGCTTCGACCGGGACCGTTCGTCGTTTCGCCCACGGATGGGTCGGTCCAACAACAGCGATCAGTTCGTCGGTGCCCACAAGTTGCTCTTCGAGATCTGGCAGGCTCGATGTGGTCTCGATGAAGCCAAGGTCAGCGCCGCCATCTCGGAGGCGTTCGATCACCGAGGTGGAATTTGCTACCTCGAGAGCGACGGAATCGCCTGGATGAGCGCGGGCGAAGCGGCCAAGCCATTGCGGCAATAAGTACTCGGCGATAGTGAAGCTGGCGGCAATACGGAGCCGCCCGGACTGTTCGGCCTGAAACGCCTGCAAGCCGGCCTTAAGTTCATGAGCGGACCGCAGAATGGCTTCGGCCCAGCCAGCTACAACAACACCAGCGTCGGTGGGGACCGAACCTGATGGGCTACGTTCGAGCAGCGTCATTCCGAGCTGACGTTCAAGGTGTTTCAGCCGGCTACTTGCTGAAGGCTGCGCAACACCGTGTGCCCCAGCGGCGCGAGACACGCTGCCAAGTTCGACCACGGAGACGAAGAGATCGAGCGACGCAAGCTCAGGGAACGACGGACCTAGAGGCATCGAGTGAGCCTACAGCCTGGTGCCCTTGTCATAGGTTAAAGCTATGGCCTTAGTTGGGTTAGGCCTCTAGCCAAGCGGGCGTGACTATGGTCACATGGACACCATGACACGACTGGGCTTTGTGCTCGACAGCGACAACTGCATTGGCTGCCATGCCTGCACCATCGCCTGCAAGAGTGAACACGACGTGCCGCTGGGGGTGAACCGGACGTGGGTCAAGTACATCGAGACGGGCACGTTCCCCGACGTTGCACGCAAATTTTCGGTGATGCGTTGCAACCAATGCGAGGACGCACCTTGTATGGCGATATGCCCGACGAATGCGCTCTTCCGGGCCGACAACGGTGTCGTTGACTTCCAGGACGACAACTGCATCGGCTGCAAGTCGTGCATGAATGCCTGCCCCTACGATGCGCTCTACATCAACCCCGAGACCAACACTGCACACAAATGCAATATGTGCAACCACCGGGTCGAGGTAGGCCTGGAGCCGTCGTGCCAGGTCGTGTGCCCAACCGAGGCAATCACCATTGGCGATCTCGATGATCCCCACAGCAAAATCAATCAGATCATCGCGCGCAACGAAACTGCAGTTCGCTCGCCAGAGCAGAACACCAAACCCAAGGTGTTCTACAAGGGAGCTGACCAAGCGTCGCTCGACCCAACACGGAGTGCGCTGTCAAACGACGGCATGATCTGGGCTGACCGCCTGTTCGCTGGTGATCCTGGTGGCAAGAGCCATCCTTCGGTACCGGTCGCACTTGGTTCCAAACCAACCGACGAGGACGGCGTCGTCGCACGCACGGCCTACACCACCGCCCACCAGATGACATGGAAAGCAAAAGTCTCGGGTTACCTCGTGACCAAGGCTGTCGCTGCTGGTGTCATGCTGGTTGCGGCGCTGCTTGTGCTCATGGGTCACGCCGACGAGCAGGCTGCAGTCGGTGTCGCCCCGCCAGTCATCGCCGGCATCTTCCTCGGTATCACCGGCATCTTGTTGATTACCGACCTCAAACAGCCTGGCCGCTTCCACTATTTGATCACTCGTGGTAGCTGGGAGTCGTGGCTCGTCAAGGGTGCGTACATCCTGATGGCCTTTGCACTGGTCTGCGGCCTGTGGTTCGTCGGCGGTCTCGCCGGGTCGAGCGGCCTGCTCAAGGGGCTTGCAATTCCGGCAGTCCTCGGTGCGCTCGGTACCGCCGGGTACACCGCATTCTTGTTTGGACAGTGCGAGGGGCGCGACCTGTGGCAAACGCCGCTGTTGTTGCCGACACTTCTGGCACAAGCCGTCACCGCTGGTGGAGCGACCTACGCCATCCTGGACCTGTTCATCGACGTCCCTGAAGGACAAGCAGTCCAGTGGTGTCTGCTTGGTGGGCTCGCTGCAACTGCCGCACTCATCGCTATCGAGCTCACCTCAAAAGGAAGCCGACATGTTGAGCTTGCTGTCCATGAGATGACGCACGGTGCGTACTCGCAACAGTTCTGGTTCGGCGGTGTCCTGCTCGGCATCGTGATTCCTGCAGTGCTCGTGATCATTGCACTCAGCACTGACATCGGTGCAGGGATCGCTGCAGTTGCTGGAGTTTCCGCCTTGATCGGCATGTTCGCCTACGAGGATTCCTTCGTCCGCGCCGGCCAGTCTGTACCACTGTCATGAGCGCTGTGTTGCACCGCTCCGCTGGGGCCGACGTTCGTCGGACATGGCTGGACCTGTTCTGGTCGCCTCCTGCGTCGGCTCCGCCCGCTCGTCCCTCGCTCCTACCTGTGTTGCACCGCTCCGCTGGGGCCGACGTTCGTCGGACATGGCTGGACCTGTTCTGGTCGCCTCCTGCGTCGGCTCCGCCCGCTCGTCCCTCGCTCCTACCTGTGTTGCACCGCTCCGCAGAGCAGCCCAGGCGCAGCGATGCTGCGATTGCGGGTAGCCCGGCTTTCGACTCGTTCCTCGCCGAAACCCTGTGTTCGAGTGCCCGCTTCAACGGTCACGGCCAGTGCCCAGCCACAAAGGAAACACCATGACTGATCTTACGAATTATCCGCCGTATGAGCAGTGGCACGACTGGACTGAGTTCGACGCCAAAGCATGGCCAACCAAGGTCGAGAAAAAATACACGCTGGTGCCGACCTCGTGTTTCAACTGCGAAGCCGGTTGTGGGCTGCTGTGTTACTTCAACCAGGAAACTGGCGAGATCGACAAGATCGAAGGTAACCCTGAGCACCCTGCTAGCCGTGGCCGCAACTGCGCCAAAGGTCCAGCAACGCTGAACCAGGTCTATGACCCTGAGCGCGTCATGTACCCGATGAAGCGGGTCGGCGAGCGGGGCAGCGGCGAATGGGAACGTGTCAGCTGGGATCTCGCACTCGAGGAGATCGGCGCTCGGATCCGCAAGGCGATCCAAGAAGAACGCAACAACGAGATCATGTATCACGTTGGCCGCCCTGGTGAGACGAACTACACCAACCGAGTGCTGCAGGCATGGGGTGTCGATGGGCATAACAGCCACACCAACATCTGCTCATCGAATGCCCGTATTGGTTACCAGTCTTGGATGGGCCACGACCGACCGTCGGCTGACTATGCCAACGCCGAAGTCATCTTCTTGATCTCGGCTCACCTGGAGTCAGGTCACTACTTCAATCCCCACGCACAACGCATCATCGAGGCCCAGTCCAAGGGCGCAACCGTCATCGTGTGTGACCCTCGGCTGTCGAACACCGGGTCCAAGGCCGATCACTGGTTGCCCACCTGGCCCGGCACCGAGCCGTTCCTTTGTCTCTCGATCATCCACCAGATGCTCGAGAACGGCACGTGGAATCGTGACTTCGTCAAGCGGTGGGTGAACTGGGAGACCTTCCTTGCCCAAGAGTTCCCTGACGTGCCGCAGGAATGGGACTCGGTCGAGGGAGCACTTAAGGCGCATTACGTCGACTACACACCGGAACGGGCCGAGAGCATCACTGGCATCGAAGCCAGCAAGATCCGCGAGATCGCCACGATCATTGGTGACCACCCAACCAAGTTTGCGTCACATAACTGGCGCGCTGCGGGCGCAGGTAACGAGGGTGGTTGGCAGGTTGCTCGGTGCCTGTTCTTCATCGCGGTGATGACTGGTTCAGTAGCGACGGTCGGCGGAACCAGCGGAAATGGCTGGAACAAGTTTGCACCAAAGGCCCCAATCGGCGCCCCAAAGATCACCAAGTGGAATCACCTCGAATGGCCGGAGGAATATCCCCTGAGCTACCACGAGATGTCGATCTTGCTCCCGCACTTCCTGAAGGAGGGCCGGGGCACGCTCGACACCTACTTCTCCCGTGTCTACAACCCGATCTGGACGAACCCTGATGGGTTCACCTGGATGGAAGCACTCAAGGACGAATCTCTGGTCAACTGTCATGTTGCGCTCACCCCTACGTGGAGCGAGACAGCCTGGTTCGCTGATTACGTACTCCCCATGGGCGTAGGCGCTGAGCGTCACGATGTTGTCAGCTACGAGACACACTCGGGCCGCTGGATTGCGTTTCGCCAGCCAGTGTTCCGTCGTTATGCCGAGATCGAGGCAGCTCGAGGCAAGGGCGCCGTGGTCACTGCCGAGTCACGCACCCACGAGTACAACCCCGGCGAAGTCTGGGAAGAGAACGAGTTCTGGATCGACTTGTCATGGCGTATCGATCCCGACGGCTCAATGGGCATCCGTCAGTGGTTCGAGAGCGAAGCCAATCCAGGCAGCCCGATCGGCATCGATGAGTACTACGAGATCATGTTCCGTGACTCGGTGCCGGGTCTGGCCGAAGCTGCCGCTGCTGCTGGCGAAACGCCGTTGGAGTACATGCGGAACCGGGGCGCATTCGCAATCGAAGGCGACCAGACCACACCCTATGAGCGCTCAGTCGATCCATCAGTAGTCGAGGGTTCGCACAAGGACAGCTCAGGCGTATACCGCAAGCCTGGCACGCCCGGCACCTGGGACGGTTCGCCTGAGACGCTCGCCGACATCACGCTCGACTCGCTTGGTGACGGTTCACCAGCCATCGAGATCGACGGCGAACTCAAGGAGGGCTTCGTTACGCCATCCAAGAAGCTTGAGTTGTACTCGACCACGCTGGCTGAGTGGGGCTGGCCCGAGTACGCCACGCCGAAGTGGATCCCATCTCATGTGCATCATCAGGACATGGACATGGAAGGCAACGAACGAATTCTGTTGCCGACATTCCGGATTCCGACGTTGATTCACACCCGTTCAGCCAATAGCAAATGGTTGTCGGAGATCTCGCACCGACATCCGCTGTGGATACATCCTGAAGACGCCGAGAAGCTAGGCATCGACGAGAACGGCCTGGTGCGAATCAGCACCCGTATTGGCCACTTCGTGATTCAGGCCTGGCGCACCGAAGGCATACGTCCCGGCATCGTTGCCGCGTCGCACCATATGGGTCGCTGGCGGGTCGAGGAAGATAAGGCTCGGTCGTGGGGCGCTGGCAAGGCAACGATCACCGACGACGGCGAGGGCGGTTGGAAGCTCAACCGCACCGACGGCATTCGTAAGTGGAAGAGCAAGGACAACGACACCGAGCGCATTTGGTGGAACGACACCGGCGTGCATCAGAACCTAACGTTCGCTGTCCAGCCTGATCCGATCTCTGGAATGCAGTGCTGGCACCAGCGGGTCCGGGTAACGCCAGCAGAAAAGGGCGACCAATACGGCGACGTTGTGGTCGATACCAACAAGTCGCGTGAGGCCTACCTCGAATGGCTGGCAAAGACTCGTCCGGGCCCCGGCCCGAACAACTTGCGCCGTCCACTCTGGTACGCCCGCCCCCTCAAACCCACAGCCCCCACCTACCTCGCCGACTAAAAAGTTATGTTCCCCTGGGGACGTAACTTTTCAAGCGGCTCGTCGATGCCGTTGTTGCACAGCATGGTGCACTCGTCGTAAATCGTCGTCGTCTTCAAGGCGGCGGCGAGTCCGGCGCGCCGCCATGTGGACCGCTTGAGTCGAAGAGTAGCCATACGGCTCGGCGATCTCTGACGGCGTGAACCGCCCCTCGTCGAGGGCGGTCACGACGGCAAGGCCCAGTAGTCCGTTGTGACAACGCGGCCTCACCTCGTCCAAGTCGCAACCCGCAGCGTTTGCGATTTCCCGCTTGATGCCAGCCAACGACCAATCCTCGCCGACTGAAAAGTTATGTTCCCCTGGGGACGTAACTTTTGGAAGAGCAACGAGTGGAAGGAGACGGTTCTGGACCTTGTCGCTAGGCCGAGGCCGTTCCACTTCGAGCCGATAATTAGGACCGAAGCGTTCGCGCACGACAGACGTGTTCATGAACGGTGGCTCTGGTCGCAGTCCCAGGTAGATGCCGTGGCTGGACCACAGACAGGTGGCGAGGCACACCCCGGAGTCTAGATCGAGCGGATTGCGGTGGGTATAGCGCACCTCGGTCATGAGATGTTCGTCGCTGAGGATCGGGACTTCGACGAACGGCGCTTCGAAGAATGGACCTGAGCTTTTGTGATGCCGGTGGAAGTACTTCGCGTACCTCGACTTGAGGTCTCGCATTGCCGATGACAAGACCGGTTCACGGCAGTACAGAACGAGGTGGACATGGTTGCCCATCAGACAAAAGGCTTGCACCTCTATCTGATAACGCTCGCACGTGGCGATGAGCAGATACATGAAGCGACGGCGGTCATCATCGTCAAGGAAGATGTTCCACCTGTTCGTACCTCGGGTCGTGACATGAAAATACGTGTGTGGCCGCTTCAGCCGCGGCGGTCGTGTTGCCATAAACGAACGCTAGATCTCGGGTGCGACAATCTCGGTTGGCGAATTGTTATGTTCCCCTGGGGACGTAACAATTCTCTGGTCGTGATCAGGGCAGTAAGTCTGAGCCTCTGCGGCGCCTACGGTGTGACGATGCGGAAGATCATTATTGATACGGATCCAGGCCAGGACGATGCCATTGCGATCCTCACGGCACTCGGTTCACCCGAAGAGCTCGATGTTATTGGCATCACCACCGTTGGTGGCAACGTGCCGCTGGACCTCACGACGAAGAACGCACTCA
>Ga0209309_10004606_pt1 | contig 11335 bp, 11 predicted proteins | sample COGITO_mtgs_1204_2_FD_184807 | JGI IMG/M metagenome (GOLD analysis project Ga0209309, IMG submission 184807) | Pelagic marine microbial communities from North Sea - COGITO_mtgs_120412 (SPAdes) (version 2) | ecosystem: Environmental > Aquatic > Marine > Epipelagic ...
TTATTGCAGCAAAGTAAAGCCAGTTTAGATCGCTTTTATCAAGTGATAAGAGATAAGCCACCTTCAACTTCGATTCCAACACCAGATGAATATTTAAGCGCTTTTTTTAAAGCAATCGATGATGACTTAAACACGCCACTGGCTCTGAGTGAACTGCATCAGCTCACTAAGGCTTTTTATACATCTTCAGATGAATTTGAACGACAACAACTTGCAAATGCACTGTACAAGGGCGGGCAATTATTAGGCATGCTTGCTCAGTCTGGTCAAAGCTGGTTCCAAGCTGATAAAAGCTCTGCATTAGACCAAGCCAGCATTGAAGCTGCAATCAAGCAGCGACAACAAGCGAAGAGCAATAAAGACTATGCTTTAGCGGATAAAATTCGCCAAGACTTACTTGATCTAGGCGTAGCATTAGAAGACAAGGGTCAGGTGACTCAATGGCATCGCCAGCGATAGGTGATCACTGGCGACCAAAAGCTGCTGACTATTTAGGGTTAGCGCCATTAATAATATCTCGAATAGTCACGGCATTTTGCTGAACTTTTGGCTGAGGCTTAGGTGCTGGTGAACCGTTTATAATCTCCCGAATTGACACTGAGTCTTGTTGCTTTGGCGAGCGCAGATCCAATAATCCTTCTGGTGTAAACCGAGCTGCCGGGCTGGCTTCTACTGAGTCTTGCGTGGCAGTACTTATCGCGCCAAGAGAAACTTCATCTTTGGTGGACAGATTATCCAGTGCGGTGGAAAGCTGTCGCTGGGCTGCCTTGGGCTTTAAATCACCCTCCCCATACGTAGAGTTGTGCAATAAACCGGCAGCGCCGTGTGAATGAATGTGTAACATTAAAGTCTCCTTGTAGCGATCTCGGATATTGTAAGGTACGAGTTATCGAGTTTGAGTGGCTCATCATCCGAGTATTAAGTGTGTAATTATCATCTTCTTTTTTTCGAAAAGTAGAAAGTATGGCCGATGTGTACTCGACTAGGTCAAATTACAACAAATTGCTGCTCAAACTCAATCAAAAGTTATAGTTTTGTAACACTTTATATTCACGCGAGGTTCATGCACCACTAACGGTCAAAACGCCACTAATTGCCAGACTCTGGTGCAAAGTTCTACTATAGATGTGAATTTATCTCATAATAAAATAACCGCAAGGATAGCAAAGGTATGCCCAATAACAACCCAATTGGTACCCAAGGCTTTGAATTTGTCGAATTTACCGGCAAAGACCAAGGGCTGCTAAAAATTCAAATGCATGAACTAGGCTTTCGACTTGCTGGTCGTCACCGAAGTAAAAATGTTTTACATTACAAACAAGGCAATATTAATTTTATCCTTAATTTCGAGCCAGACTCTCGTGCTGCTACATTTGCCGAGCAACATGGACAATCTGCAAATGCCATGGCGTTTAAAGTACAAGATGCAGCTGTGGCGATTGTAGAGGCAGAAAAACGCGGCGCCACGGTGATTCAAAGTAAAGTCGGCCCGATGGAACTGCAAATTCCTGCTATTGAAGGTATTGGCGGCTTGTTGATCTATTTGGTGGACTCAAAAAGTGCTCGTTCCATTTACGATATTGATTTTGAACCCATTGAAAGCACAGAGCATCCTGTTCAATCCGCAGGGCTTTTAGACATTGATCATCTAACCCATAATTTGCGCCGGGGTAATATGGACCTTTGGGCTAAGTTTTACGAAGATATTTTTAACTTTAAAGAAATTCATTTTTTTGACATTGTCGGCAAGCACACAGCCTTACTGAGCCGTGCGATGACAAGCCCTTGTGGACACATTAGAATTCCCTTAAATGAATCACAAGACGAGCACTCACAGATTGAAGAATTTCTTCGCAAGTACAACGGAGAAGGTATTCAACACATTGCGCTCAGCACTAAAGCCATCGAAACCTCAGTAGAGCAACTTAGAGCTAATGGTGTGCCATTTCAATCCACCCCCCAAACCTATTACGATATGGTTGATGAACGGGTTAAAAATCATGGTGAGAACACCCAACAACTGGCCAAGAACCATATTTTAATTGATGGAGCGCCTGATCAAAACAAAGGTATTTTATTGCAAATTTTTACTCAAGAAGCGGTAGGCCCTATCTTTTTTGAAATTATTCAACGCAAGGGTAATGATGGCTTTGGTGAAGGTAATTTTCAAGCACTGTTTGAATCCATTGAGCAAGATCAAATTCGCCGAGGTGTTATCAACAACCAAAGCCCCTCGGAGGTGGAATGAACCCATCAGGCCCTCAACCTCTTGGCTCAAGACGAGCCGAAGGTGATACCCATAAACAAGCCCATGTGCAACTACCCCACCAAACCTTTGAGCGTGAAATCGGTCGAGAAGGCTTTTTTGGGCAAAGCACTCACATGTATCACCAACAGCCACCAACGGCATGGATTGATTGGCAAGGCCCACTTCGACCGCGCGCCTTCGACTGTAATAAACTCAATGCAGCCACACCTTTAAGCCTGGATTTTGATCTGGATAATACGCCCTTTAAAGCCAATCAATTGCTGTTTAATCAACATTTACAACTGCACTACTGGACTCTCTTAGAACCTATGCAATGCCTATGTCGCAATGGCGATGGTGATTGGCTATTGTTTGTTCATGAAGGTGCTGGCGATCTTTGGTGCGATTACGGCCAGCTCTCACTTGTCAAAGGTGATTATTGTGTAATCCCAAAGGGCACGCTATGGCGCTTATCGCCCACCTCATCTTTACCAATGACGATGTTGCTCATTGAAAGCACTGACAGCCAATATATGTTACCAGACAAGGGCATTCTTGGGCCGCATGCTATTTTTGATCCAGCCTTGATGCAAACGCCCAGCCTCAATGACGCCTTTAAAGCCCAGTATACAACGCCACTGGCTTCAGACAATAGTTGGCGGGTGCTGATAAAAAAACGTAATCAACTATCTCAAGTCACATTCAAACATAATCCACTTGATGCAGTTGGATGGCATGGCGATCTCATGCCAGTAAAAATTAATGTCAGCCAAATTCGGCCGATCGTCAGTCATCGCTATCATCTACCACCTTCTGCCCACACTACTTTCGTGACACCCCACTTTGTCATTTGCACCTTTACTCCTCGCCCCTTTGAAACCGATCCAGAGGCTTTAAAAATTCCATTTTTTCACAGCAACGATGATTACGATGAAGTCATTTTTTATCACCAAGGCGACTTTTTTAGTCGAGACCATATCGAACCGGGCATGATCACCTTTCACCCTGCAGGTTTCACTCACGGGCCTCACCCTAAAGCGCTGGGCAACATGTTGAAGCAGAGCAAGCCTGCTACAGATGAATATGCAGTGATGATCGATAGCCGAGCAGCGCTTGATGTGGGTATTTCTGGGCCTTTGGTGGAGAATGTTAATTATGTCAATTCTTGGCAATCGCCTGCTGCTCTACCAAAAAACACTTAAGGCTCTGCGCCCACAACTATTGCCTTTTCGATGGACAGCAAAAACTGTGTTGCCCAATTGGGCTCAAATACATTGGCGACCACAGCACTTTTAGACACAACCTCAACTTGAGTGTGGTGCTCGGCAGCTTGATCCACAAAAATTGTCACATTTTCGCCAGACTTGAATGAAGTTCCTCCCCGTCGGGCAAGCATGACACCAGACTCTTTATCACCAGACACCAGCTCTAACCCCATGGACTCGGCAGCAGTAAGTATCACTGGCCACAAAACCTGTTTCGGTAATTTATACACTTGCGCAGGACCAGTTCCTCGAGTTGCAACAGCGTCAGGCAAGGTGGTGCAACCAGTGAATAGGTTGAGTAATACTAAGAATATAAAAAATAGGTATAGTCTTATAGTCATAAAATGAAACCTCCGAGAGTCTTGATTTTTATTTGAAGCCTGGGACTAGATATTAGCAGCACTATCAAAATTAAAAACGCCAAATGACCACTTGTAACGCTATGGGTATGTCCACCCATAGCCAACTCACTCATCCAAACCCGTTTTTTCACTGTCTTATCACAATTCAATTGATAGTTTTATTTACATAGTTAAAACTCTTGGTTCTCACAGACATTAAATATTCATGACACTTAAACCAACTCGGAGGCAATTATGAACGCAAAAGTACAGTCTATAAACCCAGCAACGTTAGACACTATTGAAGAATTTACTGCGCAAAGCCGCGAACAAGCCAACCAAGTTGTTGAACAAGCCCATCAGGCATTTTTAAGTTGGCGCGATCAATCCATAGAAGCCCGAGCCGATATTGTACGTTGCATAGGTGACCAACTTGGCCAGGCAAAAGATGAGCTTGCCAAAATGATGAGCCAACAGATGGGTAAGACGATAGCAGAAAGCGAAGCTGAAGTTGATTTATGCGTGCAAATTTGTTCTTACACAGCAGATCAAGGTCCAAAATTGCTGGCATCAGAATCGAAAGACTTGGAAAGTGGTCGAGGTGAAATTGTCTACCAACCATTGGGTGTCATATTAGCGCTACAGCCTTGGAATTTTCCATTATATCAAGTTGTGCGTTATAGCATACCAAACATAATGGCTGGTAACACAACCGTACTGAAGCATTCTGATGTAGTGTGGGGTACAGCTCGAAAAATTCAAGAGTTATACCAAGCGGCCGGCTTACCAGATCATGTCTTTAGTGTGATCTACGTCGATAATGAAACAGCTGATGCCCTGGTCGAACACGATAAAGTAAAAGGTGTCACTTTAACGGGCAGTGCAAAAGCTGGTAAAATTGTTGCTGAAAAAGCCGGAGCTCACTTAAAGAAAACCTTATTAGAGCTTGGTGGCTCCGATCCCTATATCGTGTTAGATGATGCACCAATTAAAGACATCATTAAAGATTGCGTAATAGGTCGAATCAATAATGCTGGTCAAACTTGCGTCGCTGCGAAACGTTTTATTGTGCTTGAGTCAAAGTACGAGGAATTTAAAAGCGCTTTTGTTGAGGCCATGTCAAAAGTTAAATATGGCGACCCCTTTGATAGAGAAAATCAAATGGGGCCAATGTCGTCAAAAAGCGCTCGAGACGGATTGCACGAGCAAGTGCAAGCCTCTGTAAAACATGGCGCTAAATGTCTTACTGGCGGAAAAGTGCCAGAGCAAACCGGTTTTTATTATCCAGCAACTGTTTTAGAGAATGTCAAGCCTGGTTGTCCGGCCTATGATGAAGAACTTTTTGGGCCAGTGGCGGTACTGTTTAAGGTTAAAGATGAGAAAGAAGCTTTAGCAATAGCCAACGACCACATTTATGGCTTAGGTGGTGGTATTTTTTCTGCAGATGAACAAAGAGCAAAAAAACTGGCTCTGCAATTGGAAACGGGTATGGTCAACATTAATGGCTATGGTTTAGCACAACCGGACATGCCATTTGGCGGCGTCAAGGACAGTGGCTATGGCCGGGAGCATGCTGGCTTTGGCATTCGAACTTTTGTGAATGTGAAGTCTATTGTCTATCCAAAATAGCGTTGTACTGATATTTTAAATGTCCCTAATGCCATTGAACTTTTTTAGTGCCAATGGCTTTTTTTTGCCCAGTACACTTGTTGAGCGATTTTCACGAGTTTACCGCGTCCTCTGGTCGAATGCTGTACCATACACCATAAGCTTAGCTCAAGGTTTGAGCGACAATGTCCAAGACTGATGTAAGGAATTTAATTAATGAAAATTGGTATATTATCGAGAGGCCCAAAATTGTATTCAACGCGGCGACTAGTGGAAGCTGCCAAATCACGCGGACATGAAGTGCAGGTAGTAGACACCTTACGATGCTACATGAATATTACCTCCAGTAACCCAACCGTCTATTACAAACGTAAAGGTGTCAAAGAGCGGCTAGAGTTTGATGCGGTAATACCTCGTATTGGCGCGTCCATCACCACTTACGGTACAGCTGTGTTACGCCAGTTTGAAGTTGGCAATGTCTACGCTATTAACGAATCCATCGCGATTACTCGATCAAGAGATAAATTGCGAGCTCATCAATTGCTTGCGCGTAAAGGTGTGGACATGCCAATTACCGGTTATGCCAATCGAGCGGATGCCACTGAAGATTTAATTGAATTTGTCGGTCACGCGCCACTTATTGTCAAGGTTATTAACAGCACTCAAGGTAAAGGCGTGTTACTGGCTGAAACGGATAAAGCAGCAGAAAGTCTTATCAATGCATTTCGAGATCTTGAGACCGAGTTTTTAGTGCAAGAATTCATTAAAGAAGCTGGTGGTGCTGATATACGATGCTTTGTGATTGGCGATAAAGTCATTGCGGCTATGGAGCGAAAAGCAATGCCAGGTGAGTTTCGTTCAAACTTACACATGGGCGGCTCAGCAACTGTTATCAAACTTAAACCAGAAGAACGAGCGTTAGCGATAAATGCTGCAAAAGTCATGGGCTTAGATTTAGCTGGGGTTGATATTGTACGTTCTACCCGCGGGCCACTTGTGCTGGAAGTTAACTCCTCGCCAGGGCTTGAGGGCATTGAAAGAGCAACCGGTAAGGACATCGCTGGCGCTATTATCGAGCACATGGAAACACGCTCTAAAAAAGGCCCGAACAAAGTGAAAGGCAAGGGTTAAGCGTTTTTAAAGTGTAGCAATGCCCAAACGTCTGAAATTTGAGCTTGTAAGCTACCACCAAGCGCAATAGGACTACTGCTTGGATTTTGAGATACCGCTTTATCGATTTTAGACAATACTCGATCATTAGCAGCCTTTGGTATGTCCTTTATACTCCTCGAGACATATGTATTAATTTTAGCTATAAATGGGGCGTCAGACGAGCCGAATTTATCAATGGGATGATTGCGGACAAATTGATCCCAATTAATCCGCGCGCAATTTTTTTGATGAACTGCGCGATCTTTATGATGAACTATATAAGGAACTGTATACACTTAATGGTCTCCTAACGTAAAAAACTTAATAAAGATGTGCTAACACCAATGAATGCAGTGAGGCACACTCTAACGAGAGCCACAACACATGTCAATATAGTGCTAACAAATAGAATTCTTTATTTCATAAATAACAAATGTCAGGATTTGGCTAGTCTATTTTTAGGCGCGTGGGCGCTATAATCAGGGAAATACCAGCCTTATGACGGATATTTTGAGCCTATTAGATCAACTTCGAGCTATTGCCTTGGAAGGCGTGCACTATTCTAATAATCCCCACGACACAGATCGGTACACTCGATTACTAACGCTCAGTGCCTCTCATCTGGGCACAGCTTTTGATTACGACCAAGAGTCTTTAAAAACACTGTTTGCCAACTGCATTGGAGTGACGACGCCAAGGTGCGGTGCAGACGCAGCGATTAAAAATCAAAACAACCAACTTTTAGTGTTACGCCGTGCAGATGATAACAGTTGGTGTTTACCATGTGGCTGGGTGCACTTGGATGAAAATTTCGCTGAGGCTGCGGCGCGAGAAGTGCTGGAAGAAACTGGTCTTGTTGTCAAACCTCAAGGGTATATTTCCATCACCAAAAAAGGCCCAGCAGACCAATCCCACTTGTTACATCAGATCAATGGATTAGTGTTGATGCACCCTATCACAATTGAACAGAGCATCAAAATCAGCGAGGAACATACTGAGTTTCAATGGATTTCAGCCGTTAGTGACATTGCTGATTGGCATTTTGGTCATCAACAACAAGCTCTTAGGTCACTCAACGTAACTCAAGCATTGTTATTGCCGTGTGATGATTTTTAAAGCGTGGTGCAAGGCTGGGATCGTAAAGCTTTTGGGCACAATGCAATTGCCTCTTTAAAAAAACACAGGGTAAAGGTACCCACAACTTTAAATCCAAGAGTAATATAGACTTTGGCCGCCACAGGATTATTGGTAAATAAGATTGCGGTTTGTACTTGTCGAGCATAGGCTTGTTGCAACATGGACGACAAAAGCATTGATGCGTAGCCGCGTTTGCGATGTTCCATCGGTGTCCACACTGGTCCGATCTGCACCATGTGTGGTAGTTGCGCGTTCAAGCCTGCAAGCGCCAATGGCTCACCAGCAACACTAAGCACCCAGCGATTACGATTTGTATTTGATCGCATCACATCGGCACGGATTGTCTGGTCTAACTCTGCCGTGTCCGCTGAGCCAAGCGCTTCAATGTTATAATTCTTGACCCACTTCACCAGCAATTCAAAGTCAGTTTTATGAGCCGGAGCAACAGTCCACTGGTAAGGTAGCGCCGGCAATGCTAAACACTGGTCTAGCGGTAATTCAAAAAGATCATCATCACTGTCCATACTTTTGGCCGCAGTATTAATCGCAAAAGCTGACTCAATAGCCCTGACAACTCTAGTCTCACCAATAATGCCTGCAACTGGCCGGTGAAATAGCTGCATGCTCTGCTCACAAAGCTGGTGTAAAAAGTCTAGATCGCGTGCATGGCCCATCATCATACCATTCCAATAATGCACAACAACCGCACAAAGCTTTGTCTCTTTAAAAGCTCCAACGTACTCACCTTGAAAATCCAATCCCTGATAGGTTACGCCTGTCAGGTGTAGATTGTTTTGCAAAAAGAGTGTGGTCGTTTCAGAAAGCCGCAAGAACTGTACAAGAGCTTTAGCATCGGCGTCGCAAAGCCTGCGGTATTGAATTTGCATTTTTATTATCCTCAAGCCTTGCGCTGTAAATTTAGACTCATTAGTGAGTTCCCATCCATAAACGGTCTTTTTCCGCCACAACTTTGTTGGTACTGTGCTCAAATCCTCGAGTACTAGGTGTACACTGCGGTTTTGCGCGCAGTACCGCCTTGTTGTGACGAAAAATTTCTCGTTTATGAACGCGAACTAGTTAGACAAGATCTCATCTACATTAAAATCACCCATCACATAATCTGTGGCGCCGTTGTAATCAACCACAAACTGAAATTCGATATGACCTGTTCTATGGGTTGGCCGATAACTTACTGTGTATTCTACCGGAATACTGAACAACACATCTTCAAAAACTTGCGCTAATTGATCCACTGAGTCCGCTTGGAAAAATTGGCCGCCACTGGTTGTGGCAATCTGATTGAGAATGGCGGCGTCCACATTACCAAGCCCTGCGATATAAATGGGAATATTATTTTGCTGCGCTGTGGCCAGTACTAAATCCAAATTATAACCAGGTCTACTGGCATTTTCTCGGCCATCTGTGAAGACGAACAGCACAGGCTGACTGGACGCGGCAAGATCGTTCAAGGCTAACTCAATGCCCTGGTAAAGCGCTGTACCACCACCTCTTTCTTCAAAAGCGATGGCACCGAATGGATCAGTAGAATTGCCGGTTTGCAAAGAGCCAATATCATCGGCAAATGTTCGGAAACGGGTTTCATTTGAAAGACTACCCGTGGCGCTATTGCGTTTATTAATTTCGTTAGCAAGGTTGTTGGCTTGTTGAATAAGCTCAGCATTGGCGCCTGCTTGTACCACAGAAAATGAACTGTCAATTAAATACATTACATCAATTTGTGTCACTTCAAGACCGCTTGATTGAGTTGCTTCAACGTCAACGAGGAACTCTTCTTCGGAGCCGAATCGTCGTTCTCGAAAACTCATGTTGGAATTATCTAGGCCGCGAACGAATCGAGTGTTAGTCTCGTCTTTTAAAACAAACTCAAATAAACCAATCACTTTATCAGAGCGAGTGCCTGAATCTTGCCGAAAACTAAAGGCGTCTGTGCCTTCAATGACAATGTCAGACACAGACAATTGTGGGGTGCCGTTGATTGCACCACCGTTGACTTGCCCACTACCGCTCTGACCACCTCGCTGGCCACCAGTACTTACGTTACCATGACCGGTATTTTTTACCGTAACGCCACTGCCATCACATCCCAGCATAGCGAAGCATTGCAATACAACCATGTATTTACACAATTTAAAAAAAGCATCCATTTTTTTTACTCCCACGAGTTCAAGGTTTCGATCGAATTATAGCCGTAAATATCGAGTCTGTTTAAGTTGACGTAGACTCACCATCATTCTCCTGGGGTGAATTAAACTCTCGAGTAAAAATTTCCCAAAAAGCGATAAATAAAACAGCAACCATTGGACCAAGTACAAAGCCATTTAACCCAAACACCGCAAAACCACCAAGGGTAGATAAAAGCACCAGATAATCTGGTAGCTTAGTATCACGGCCCACCAATAAAGGCCGTAAAATATTATCCGCCAGGCCAATCACTACTGCGCCATAGACCACCAAAATAATGCCTTGAGTAGCCTCGCCTATTGAAAATAAATACAAGGCCACGGGCCCCCAGATTAAACCAGCGCCCACCACAGGAATCATGGCGAGCAAAGTCATCACTACCCCCCATAAAAATGCGCCGCGAATATCTAAAATCCAAAAAATGAGCCCACCTAAAAAACCCTGCACAGCCGCGACTAATAAGTTACCTTTAACAGTAGCACGAGCAACTTCGGCAAACTTATTGAATAATAAGTACTCTCGTTCGTCACCTAGTGGCAGTGCCCGAACCAAAACAGCCACTAGTTGCTCGCCATCGCGCAGCATAAAAAATGCCACGTACAGCATCAATGATATGGCCACAATAAATTGCACCGTGCCCTGGCCAAACTGCAATGCATTCTGGGCAATTAACCCGCTTCCAGCGAGGGCAACATCGGATAATTGTGCCTGTATTTGCTCAATATCTAGATTAAACCTGGCTAAAAAACTCTTAATGATAGGAAAAGCAGTTTGTATCTGCTCAATCTGCGAGCTAAAGTCAAAATCACCACTTTTAAGGCGCTGGTAAAGATTAGCACCTTCGCGAAAAAATGAACCAATGACAAATAACGCCGGTAAAATACCCATAACAAAGCAAATTAACAAAGAAATAGCCGCCGCCAGATTTGGCTTGGGTTTACCTATGTTGAGTAACCGCTGATAAAGAGGCGCAAAAATAAGCCCTATCAGACATGCCCAAAAAATCGCGCCCCAAAAAGGCCAGAGTAAAAATAAAAACAGTATACTGACCCCTACTAAAGCGAGCAAAAAAGAATTTTTCTCTAAACGCGCCTGCTCTTTAGATAGAGGTTGGACATTGTCCTGAGAAGATGGCTGCGAATGGGATGAAGTTGACGTTGGTTTAACCATGGCTATAAGTCCTTAAGCTGCTTGTAAGCCGCTATCTTACAGGAACTTATAAGGCACTCAAACCTTTACGATTTTTAAGTCAGTCAATACTGCAGAATCAGTCATAAAGAAGTAGCAAAGCCTTGAGGCAGAAATATTAATAAGGCATCATTCAGGCCCAGCGCGGTTAGGATTTAAGGTCTATCACATATCAGTAAACTCAAGAGTGCTCG
>Ga0209309_10004610_pt1 | contig 11329 bp, 11 predicted proteins | sample COGITO_mtgs_1204_2_FD_184807 | JGI IMG/M metagenome (GOLD analysis project Ga0209309, IMG submission 184807) | Pelagic marine microbial communities from North Sea - COGITO_mtgs_120412 (SPAdes) (version 2) | ecosystem: Environmental > Aquatic > Marine > Epipelagic ...
TGGTAAGATTACCTGAACCTAAAAGAGAATATAGTGAGGATAACCAAAGACAAATTAACAGAGCGTTAACTACAATCATTGAACAGTTAAACTCTACATACTTAACACAATTAAAAGAAGACTCTGAAAGATATACCTTCTTTGGATTAGGATAAAATGGCAAATATATATAAAAACCAAAAACAAGATTTAACAACAAATACAGTTACTACTTTATATGCTGTACCATCAAACTCTAGAGCAATTATAAAATCTATTTTAGTTTGTGACGATACTAATAATGGTAGTGATATAACAGTTGATTTATTTAATGGAGACCCGGCGACCGCTGATAAATTTACCATATTTAAAAATAAAGCTATAGCAGGTAATGCTACAGAACAGTTGTTAAACGAACCCTTAATTATGCAAGAGAGTGAAACATTACAAGTAACCGCTGCAGATGCAAATAGATTGCACGTTGTAGCATCAATATTAGAAATCAACAGGGAGGACAGATAATGTCATTTGTGGAAACAGAAGCTTCAGTTAGGTATGAAACAATTAACGGTAAAAGAGTACCAGTAATTACACCTAAGACAGAAGTTACACTAACTAATACAGAAACAGGTCAAGAATATATGTCAGATGCAGAGGCTTTAGCAGACGTACAGAATGCTAATACAGCGACCAAGGCAGAACACATAAGAAGAGACGTAAATGTTACTGTAGAGGACATAAAAATAGGTGCTGACTTTAACATCAGCGATTGACGAACGTACAAAAACCTAGTAAATTGTGATACACTCGCCTATTTACAAGCTTTGCGTACTTGCTATTAATATATATTATAAAGAGAAACTATGGGATTTTTAAAAAAGATAACTAGACCTATTTCAAGAGCACTTGATAAAATAGTGCCGAATGAAATCAAACCTGCATTACCGTTTTTAGCTGCAGCCGCACCGTTTTTGGCTCCAGGTATTATGGGTACTAGTATGTTACAAAGAGCTTTAGTGTCTGGTGGTTTAAATCTTGGATCTCAATTAGCTCAAGAAGGGAGTGATGGAGACTTTAGTGCATTATCATTAGCTATGGCTTCTGGTATTGGTGCATTGTCTGCACCGGGAACGCCTTCTACCACAGGACCTGCAGGTCCTCCAGGATCAGAATTAATAACTACACCGGGACAACCAAGTGCCGCACAATTTTTTGAAACCAAAGGAGCTAGTATGCAACCAGGATTTGCTAAAAGTGGTTTAGGTGCATTAGAAAGTAGTTCAAATTATCTAACAGGTGTTGGTGAGACTTTAAGAACAAGTCCATTTAGTAAAGAAGGATTAAAAGCAGCATTAGTACCAGTAGGTCAAGGTATGACAGATTTAGGTATAGCAGAAGCAAGAAGAGCTCAAAAAGATTATGATAGAGAAATGGCTGACTATGAAGCGGGGATAGATTCAGAAAATTCAAATAGAGCATTTGCTATTAGACAATCTATGGAAGCTTATGGCTTTACAGAACAAGAAATTTTAGATGCAATCGAAGCAGCAGGATACAGAGCCGGTGGTAGAGTAGGATTAGAGTTTGGTGGTATACCTGCAGCAGTTGAAGATGTTGAAGAAAAACCAAAAGAATTTTTAGTAGATAAATTAAAAGTAACAGTGCAACCAGGACAATCTGAAGAGATGGGTATTTTAAATGCAATGTTTAATGATGTAGAAGGTGTAATGCCAGATGATAGAAAAATGGAATTTTATAGATTATATATACCTCAATTATATGAAAGAGGTGAAATATCAAAAGAACAATTTGAAGGTATGAAAGAAGATATATTAGGTGAAGGTAAAAAAGATGGTGGAAGAATAAATTTTGATCAAGGTGGGACTCCTGTTTATTTAGAAGATTCTATGTTTAAAGATAAAGATTATTTGTCTATGATGAAAAATACAGATAAATTTGAAGGAATTTTAGATTTACTTTTAAAAGAAAAAAGAAAACCTTCAGACAAAGAATTTAAAAAAGCTGTAGAACTATATAAAATGATGGAAGATCAATCAGCAGATTTTTCAGATAAATTTGATCCAGGTGATAAATACACGGATGCTAAAGATATTGATCCTAAAGATAGGCGTCCTATGGAACTTTTAATTATGGAAAAAATGTTAGGAGAAACAGATAAAAGAATAAGTGATAAAGATGTAGAACTAGGAAAAATGATTAAAGATATGGATTCTGGTGCAGGTGGTTATAAGGACGGCGGACTAATGAATTTAGGCGGAAGAGAAATGGATATGAGAACAGGTGGTTTTATACCTATTGGTAAAAAAGAAAGAGCAGACGACGTTCCTGCTAGACTTTCTAAAAATGAATTTGTAATGACAGCAGACGCTGTTAGAGCAGCAGGTGGTGGCAGTGTTAATAAAGGAGCAAAACGAATGTATGATTTAATGAATAACCTAGAGGCAAGAGTATAATGGCTGAAACAACAACGATAACAAGACCGGCACCCATAATAGAAGGTTCGCTTACCGCCTTTTTAAAATCAATTGACAAACTAGGAGCAGGTGCAGTACCTACAGATTTTGCTGGTATTGATCCATCTAGATATGCTCCAACCATTGCAACAGAATCACAGTTACAACAAGATGCGAGAACCGCGGCTGGTGGATTAGGTTCACTTACAGGACCACAAGCTTACCAACAATTTATGTCACCTTATCAACAAGAGGTGATTGATACAACTTTATCAGAATTTGACAGACAACAATCTATTGCAGACACAGCTAGACGTGATCAAGCTATTCAAGCAGGAGCTTATGGTGGTGGACGTGAAGGTGTACTAGCAGCAGAAGCTGCAAGAGGTTCACAGATGAACAGAGCAACTTTACAAGCTAATTTATTAGCACAAGGATTTCAACAAGCACAAGCGGCGGCGGCACAAGATCTAGCAGCTAGACAAGGACTTGGACAATACCAAACTCAATTAGGTCAATCAGGTCAAGCACAACAACAAGCAATAATTGATGCAGCAGCAGCAGCTGAGAGGGAACAACAGTTCCAACCATTCACACAACTAGGATTGATTGGCCAGCAACTAGCACAAATTCAACCAGGCGCATTTCCTACTCAAACAGTCGGGTATGCACCACCGGCAGCTCCAGCAAGTCCACTATCCACGGCACTCGGTGTTGGAACAGGTGTTGCTAGTATCGGTTCTAAGTTAGGATTATTTGGATAATGAGTAGAATTTTAAGACGACCAATGTTTAGAGGTGGCCCAGTCGATAGTCGCGGATCGGGGATTACGTCCGGATTAGATAAACCTAAAAGAGGTTTAGTAGATGAACCAGGTGGTTATGCTGGTTTTGAATTTATGACTCCTGAAAGACAATCTCCTGGATTAATTAGAATTGGTGAAGGTGCTGCTAATAGAAGAAGTGGTATGGATTATTTAAAAAATGCATTATTAGGACCTAGATTTACAGATCCAAATTATGTTTCACCTATGCAATTTAAATCAGGAACTGGTTTTGGTTTTATGAGTCCTGAAAGACAATCACCAGGTTTGACACAAATTGGTGAAGGTGTTCGTTCAAGAAATCCTCGTATGGGTGAACTTGGTATTGATGAGCTAGCAGACATTGTAAAATATAGTGGTGGCCAAGAAGCTGATATGAAAAAATCAGATTTAGAAATGGGTGAAGGAGATATAGATGAATCAGAAACATTATCATCAGATTTTTATGAAAAATTAGGTGTAGGTAATGTAGACGACAAACCTTATGAAGGTGGTAAACCTGGTTCTGATATGGATGATCAAACTAAAGTACCTGGTGTAGTAAAAGTAGGAGATATAAAAGAAGTAGGTGGTGAAAAAGAAGAATCTGTAGAATATACAGTAGAAGATTATATAAAAATGTTGGGTGGCGATAAAGCAAAACGTAGAGATTTAGGAGATATGTTTGCTAGGGCTTCTGCATCATTTTTAGGAACGGGTGATGTTAGAGAAGGTTTAGCAGAATTTATGAAATCTGAAGCAGCAGCGGGACCAAGTAGACGTGAGAAAATAGAACAAGCTGCGGCTACATTAGATATTAAAGATAAGATTGCAAGTAAGAGAGCAAAAGAAAATTTAAAACAAACATTAGCTGGAGTAGATTATAAAATAAATGCAACTATGGCTGCTCAAAAAGCAGCAGCAAGTTTAGAAAATAAAAGTTGGATTGATTCTTTAAAATATGTTTCTGAAAATTTATACAAAGGAACTGGAAAAGGATTAGATAGTACATCAGTTATTGAAGATACATTAAGATTAAAATATCAAAAACCAGTTAAAAAATTTACTGTATCAAGCGAAACTGAAATACCTAAATTAGAAATTAGTGAAGGATTTTCTATAGTAGTATTACCAGATGGATCTAGAAAAATATATGAAGTAAGTGGTGGTTCTGCAAGAGAAAGAACTGATCTTCAAGTATAGGAGGTAGGCAATGGCTACTTTAGGTGAACTTTTAAATGAAAATACAAATAGTATCACTACAGATGCTGATGAAAATAGTAAACCAAACGCATTTGTATCTGCGCTTGCAGGGATAGGTTCAGGTCTTTTTAAAATACCAGAAGGTTTTGTATCGCTAGGAGCAACATTAATTGATTTAGGTGGTGACACAAATAAAGCTGCTGAAGTAGAAGAATTTTTTGCAAAAATAAATCCATTCGATGAAATGGCAGAAGCAACAACTGCTGGTAAAATTACAGAATTAATTACTAACATTGGAGTTCCTGGTGGTATTGCTTTTAAAGTTGGTAATGGTTTAGCTAAGGGAGCTTTAATTGCAAAAAGAAGTGGTAAGTATTTAGACTTAGGTGGAGATATGTCTAAAGCTGTCTCTAAAAAAATAAAAGGTGGTAAATTAGATAAGGTAGAAAATAAATTATTTAATGAAGCTTTTTCAAAAGGAGCTACAGGTTTTGAAAAAACAGGAGCATTTGGGGCAGGTGCTGGTTTAGGAGGATTGGCAGAAGGAGTATTTGTTGCTGATGTTGAAGACGCAGGAACCTTTGGAGATTTACTAGGAGGACCTACAGAATTAGAAAGAGATACGGATGATCCAACTACAGAAATATTAAATAGATTAAAATTTGGATTAGAAGGTGCAGGGTTTACAGGAATTATAGGAGGAGTAGGTAAAACTATTTCTAAATTAAGAAACCAATCAGGAACTGGAAAAGCAATTACAAAACCATTTGATAAATGGATAGACAAATGGATTTCAAAACCTTTAAGAGCTAGGGGATCTGATCCTCAAGAAGGATTTGAAATGCGTAATAAAATGGATGGAGAAATTGCTGCAGATAGAAATGCTGCCGAAAGAGCAATGACTACTGTAGATAAAATTGGAGAACGTATAGTTAAGAATATGAAAAAAACATCTGCTGCCGTAGATGATAACACTAAAAAAAATCTATTTAAAGAAATGAATGATTTTTTAATTGGTAAGAAAAAATTAAAATATAGTTTTGATTATGTAGATGAAATAAATATTGACCCTAAGACGGGAAGTACCTATGAAGCAGGTTTTGGAGAATTTGAAAAATTAAAACCAGGAGCAAAACTTCCTGAAGTTTTTAAAAGAATAGATCCAAACACTGGTAAACAAGTTACTCAAAAACTTAAAACAGGAGAAAGATTATTTAATTTTAGATTTGACGATATAAATCCATTAGACCCTAAAAGAAGAAGCATAGCAGAACAAAATTTTAGAAAAAGATTAAAAACAAAATACGGAGCAAGTGAAACAGATATTGAAAATTTATTAGGAAGTTTCAAAGGAATGCGTAGCGTATGGGAGGATTTGTTTACTCAATATGGTAGAAGACTTACACCATCTGCTTTAGATGATTTTGAAACAATGATTCGTAGTTCTTTAACAGAAGCTATGGATAGAGGTTATCAAGCATTTAAAAATAATTCAGGTGATTTAAATTTCGCAAAAAATTATCCACCAACTAAAGCTATATTAAAAGAAGCTACAGAAGACATACAAAAAGAAGTTACAAGATTAAGTAAAGGAACTGTTAAATTAACTGATGAAGAAGCTGGTAAAATAGCTGATGAAATATGGCAAGGATCTTCATTACCAAAAGGTGTTTTACTTTCTGGAGGTAAACAAGGTGATGTAGTTATAAAAGATGTACCAGATTTTTTTAGAAATTCGGTAGCTGACAATCTTGAAATAAATGATGTTAATGTTCGTAACAGAGATACAGCTAGATTATCTGAACTTTCTGATCAAGGTAAAGCTATTACAAAAAAACTTTTAGGAAAAGCAGAAAACCCTATGTCTACATTAGTTGAGGGAACTGCAAATTTATCTTCACAAGTTAGATATAATAAATGGTTAGATAATTTAGTAGTTGAATCAAACAAATTAAAAAGAAATTGGGATGCTTGGGACAAAGCAGGTAGAGTAGGGCCCGAACCACGAGCTCCTTTTTTATTTGCAAACTCTGGGGAAGCTAGAAAATACACAGGTGGTACTGGAAATGATTTTAAAACTATATCTCCTCCGGGAAAACAAGACGCTGTAAGAGGCACACCTATTGGTAGATTTTATGATCCTAAAGCAAAACTAAAAGCTGTAGATGAAACAGAAGCAGCAAGAATTGATGCAAAAGTAAAAGATGCTGTAGATAATGAAATAGCATTAGCGTCTTCGAAAGGTAAACAATTAACTAAAAAACAACGACAAAGAGCAGCTGAAAAAGCAGCTGAAATAATAAATCCAATTGAAGGTAAAGTAGCTTTAAATGATTATGCAAATGCATTGGGACAAACTAAAGAAGTTTCTAAAAGTTTTTTAGCTCAATTATATCAAAATACTATTTTATATCCTAAAGCAACAGCCCAAATGGCTAAAACAATTCTTGCACCATTTACACACGCAAGAAACTTTTTAAGTGCCGCAGCGTTTGCAGGTGCGAATGGATTTTTACCTTTTGGTAATACAGCAGATGTCAAAGCAGCGTGGAATGCTTTACAGGTTGCAGGCCCTGGAACTAGACAAGCAAATGCAATGTATCAAGATCTGTTAAGATTAGGAGTAGTTAACTCTCAAGTTCAATTAGGAGATTTAAAAAAACTTTTAGAAGATGTAGATTTCGGTGGTGTATTAAATAGAATTGGTCCAGACTTTAATGGAGTAAATACTTTCTTGAAGAAAATGAATGTAGCTAAAAAGTTTGCACAAGATGCATATACAGCTGAAGATGATTTTTGGAAAATATTTACATACTTTGGAGAGAAAGCAAAATTAGATAAAGCTTATAGAAATGCAGGATTACAATTAGGTCAAGAGTTTATAGATCCTAAAGGAGTTAAACAAGTATTTAACGATGAATATTTAAAAAAGACAGCAGCTGATTTAGTAAAAAATAATGTACCTAATTATGCATTTGTATCTGATTTTGTAAAAGGTTTAAGACAATTACCATTAGGTAATTTTGTAGCTTTCCCTGCTGAAATTATGAGAACAGGAACTAACATTGTAGATACTGCTTTAGATGAAATTTTTTATAAAGTTACAATTAATGGAAAACAAGTTAGTCCTTTAAGAAATAGAGGACTACAAAGATTATTTGGTATGGGAGTAACAACAACTGTATTACCTGCAGGAGCTGTTGCTACATTACAAACAATACACGATGTAAGTGATGAAGAAATTGATGCGATGAGAAGATATGTTGCAGAGTGGTCTAAAAACTCTACCTTACTTCCTTTTAGATCTGAGGACGGTAAGTTAGAATACATAGATTATTCTCATATGAATGCCTACGACACACTAACTAGACCCATACAAACTGTTATTAATGCTGTCAATGAAGGTAGAGAAGATAAAGATGGTATTATGGGAGATTTCTTATTAGGTTTAATTGAATCTACAAAAGAAATTGGATCTCCATTTATAAGTGAATCGATGTGGACACAAGCATTGCAAGATGTATCACCTATCTTAGGAAGGGGTGGAGTAGACGCACAAGGAAGAAGAATTTATGATATGCAAGTAGATAGTATTGGAGATGCTTTATCTAAGTCAGTTGGTCATTTAGCAGAAACACAATTTCCTTTAAACTGGAATCAATTAAAGAGACTAGGATTAGCTTCTGTAGCAAAAGTAGTTCCTGAAAGTGATATAAGATTTGGACCAAGAGGAGTTGAATATGAATTAGGTAATGAATTATCTGGTATTGCTGGATTAAGAAGAGTGAAGATAGATCCTTCAAAAGGTATTAACTACAAAATTACAGACTACAAAGATGGAATAAGAGCTTCAAGAAGTATATTTGCAAGAAGAACTTTAACTGGTGGGGTAGTTACTCCTGAAGAAGTAGTAGATGCTTATATAGAATCTAATAGAGCTTTGTTTGATATCAATAGAGAAATGTTTAAGGACATCAAAGCTGCTCAATCTTTAGGAATGTCTGAAGAAGCAGTTGAAGAAAAAATGGTTAAAAGAGGAGAGCGAAGAGCTTTTAATGCATTAATAGATGGAGAGTTTAGACCTTATAGTATTTCAAATGATGTTAAAAATATCTTTGAATTTAATGCAGAACAATTAGGTTTACCAAATCCTTTTGATGCAGCAGAAGATGTAATAGATACTATTAATGAAATATTATCAGAAACTCCTGTTTCTTTAGATGTGTTTCCTGATCTGCCCAATCCGTTTAGACAATCAATTATACCTAATTTAGGAAGTACACCTGTAGGACAACTACCACCATTAGTTTCAGGAGCAACGCCTACACCTAATATTGTTGGTGGACAAAATGTAAGTATACCTACAATTGCAGGTCAAACAACAGAAGAAGAATTTAATAAAATATTTCCCAATGGATAATCAATGGCAATAGAACCTAAAAATACAAGAGAACACATCATATCGCTTTACGGACACGTGACCGGATTAAAAAAAGATATTTCACAGATTAAGAATAATCACCTGAAACATATCCACGAAGATGTAGAAAAACTGGGCGGTAAAATAGACAAGATCTATTGGGTTCTTTTAACTGTAGCGGGAACTGCAGTACTCTTTGTTTTGGAAAAACTAATTAACTAGGAGGATCTATGGAACTTACTCGTAATTTTACGCTGTCAGAGCTTACCAAATCAGATACTGCGATACGTAAAGGAATTAATAATAATCCTAACGCAGAACAAATAGAAAAATTAAAAACACTTTGTGAAAAAATTTTACAGCCAGTACGTGACCACTTCGGTAGAGTTAAGGTGACATCGGGGTTCCGTAGTCCAGAGTTGTGCCAGGCCATTGGTAGTTCAATCAACAGCCAGCATTCACGAGCGGAAGCCGCAGACTTCGAATGTGTTGGAGTTGACAACGCTGAACTTGCAGATTGGATACACAGAGAGCTTGAATGGGATCAGCTGATTGTCGAATACTATACTCCTGGAGAACCTAACTCGGGATGGATACATTGCAGTATTACAGAAGGTACACCAAGAAAACAATTTCTTCACGCTTACAGAGAAGAAGGTAAAACCAAATACAAACCAATCCTTGGCAAAGCTAAAGATATATTATAAACAGCTCCAATGGAGAACAGTTTATTAGTACACAAACATTTAATCGTTCGAGCAGAAGCATCACGTCCACCGATGGATGAAGAACAATTAACTGAATGGATGAGAGAATTTGTAGAGTCTATAAATATGAAAATATTTATGGGTCCTTATGTAAAGTATTGTTCAATGCCGGGAAACCGTGGCATCACAGCAGTTGCAATTATTGAAACATCACATATCGCTATGCATATTTGGGATGAACCTAACCCTGCATTAATGCAGTTTGATGTTTATAGTTGTGGTGAGTTTGATGTAGAAAAGATTTGTAATAAGATTAAAAAAGATTTTGATATAGAAAAAATAGAATACAAGTTTTTGAATCGCGAAACGGGATTACAAGATATTTAACGACACATACATCCGTAAAAATTACCAGTGCCATCATTCATTATGTGTAAGTTTAGTGCATCCACATACCCCGTTAATTTTATTCGAAGTATTTCACATAAATCAAAACAATCAACATCACCCACTAACTCTACACCTTCTAACATTTGTTTTGTAACAGGTATTAGCTGATACAAACCATCATTTAGAATAATTAATTCCATTAGATCTCGTAACCCATATCTAATGTTAACATATAAACTTTTTTAGGAACCTTCTTTTGATCATTTACATAAGTATAATGATTCATTTCTTTTACAATAGGTTCAGGTAAAGTATTTTCTTCAACCATTTTATTTATATTCCATTCCCAAACTTTGCCATTACTAAATTTATTTTGATATAAGAAAGTTATATTATGTTTATTTGCTATTTCCATATTAGTTATAAATTTATTTTCTTCTAAAATAAAATCAGGATATTTATTGTGTTCAAAATTTCTTTTTTTAAATTCAATAATTTTACTTTTATTCCAAAAATCAAAACGCTTATGTTTTTCTATTGCTATTTTTAGTTTGTCTTCTTGATATTCTGGTTTATTATTTAAATACTCCAGTTGTACTTTTAGATCGTGACTATCACTTTGATTAAAATTTATCATATCCAGTCTCTTAACTCCTCTCCCATTACTTGTGTTGCTATGTTTATTTTTTTACGCAATGCTTTTCGTATTTTTTCATCCACCGTTTTGGGTGCAACAAGGTCTACGTAAGTGACTGCTTTCTTCTGACCTATTCTGTGTGCTCTATCTTCTGACTGTAATCTTTTCTCTAGATCATAACCATTTGAATAATAAATAACATTATTCGCAGCAGTTAAGGTAATACCATAACCACCTGTTTGAGGATTTCCTACAAAGAATCTTGCTTTAGAGTTTGGATCTTGAAACTTTTTAATATTGTCTTGTCTCTTTTCAGCGTCGATCGCACCATAGTATTGTACAATTGAATCTTCACCATACTCATCACTAATTGAATTTACAATTTGTTTAATATCATAAACATAATTAGCCCAAATAATTACTTTACCTTCTACTTCATCTAATACTTCTAACAATGCTTTGATTCTATTGCTCTTTAGTTCGGTAATACTATCATCATCATTCTTTAAATGACCACAAGTGATCTGATGCAAACGCATCAGTTGTGTCAGTACGTGAGGCGCGGTTGCCATTTTACCTTTTAGAGAAGCGAGGGCCGCGGATTTCATAGTCGCGTAAGCTTTAGTTTGTTCTTCTGTTAATTCTACTTGTCTTTCAACATAAGTTTTAGGAGGTAAATCTAGACAGTCTTCTTTCAAACAACGATAAGAAAACTTC
>Ga0209309_10004632_pt1 | contig 11283 bp, 10 predicted proteins | sample COGITO_mtgs_1204_2_FD_184807 | JGI IMG/M metagenome (GOLD analysis project Ga0209309, IMG submission 184807) | Pelagic marine microbial communities from North Sea - COGITO_mtgs_120412 (SPAdes) (version 2) | ecosystem: Environmental > Aquatic > Marine > Epipelagic ...
TGTACTCTATTTCCTCTTTTAGCCATCTTTTAATTATTTTAAAAAACCTTTACTTCTGGCATCTTTCAAAGCAGCAGAAATTCCAATTCTATTTATTGTTTTGAGGGCCGAAGTAGAGATTTTTAATGTAATCCACTTATCTTCCTCAGGAATATAAAAACGTTTTTTAATAAGATTAGCATCAAATTTACGCTTAGTTCTATTAAGGGATTTAGAAACATTGTTTCCTACCATTCCTGTTTTACCTGTTAATTCACAAATTCTAGACATAATCTTATAAATTTATTATAAATATTCTTATTTACGAGGTGCGAATTTACAAATTCTTTAATATATGACAAATATTATATGTCAATTTTTTAATAATTCTTTTAATAATAGTTCTAAAGATTTATTAACTGACTTTCCAGTAACTCTTTCTCTAGAATTACCAAAGTTGAACTCAAATGAAAAAATCTTTTCAGGAGTTGCTACACCAATGTAAACGATACCAATTTCTTTACTAGAATCTCCTTTACTAGGCCCTGCATTCCCCGTTGTTGCTAAGGAATAATCTGAACTAAACATTTTTTTGGCATTTAAAGCCATCGATTCAACTACCTCTTTACTGACAACAGAATATTTATCAATTAATTCCTTGTCGACGTTCAAATTATTTACTTTGGATTCTGTTGAATAACAAACCATGCTTCCCTTGAAAAAGGATGAAGCACCAGCTATAGATACAAAAGAATCTGAAATTTTTCCACCAGTAAAACTTTCTGCAAAAGAAATTGTCAAGTTATTAGAAGTTAATTTATTAGCAATTAGTTTTTCTATAGACTCATCTTCTTCATAACCAGTAAATATATCCCTAATTAACGGTAATAATTGAGCTGTGTAAAAATTAATTTTATTTGTTATTTTTTGTAAATCATTTCCTTTAGTTGAGAGTCTTAACTTAACTCTTCCAAGACTTGGCAAATAAGCAAAACTAATATCATTCGGAAGAGATTTTTCCCAATCCTTTATAATTTCAGCTATACTACTCTCACCCATACCATAGGTAAGTATTGTCTTATGAATTATAAATGGTAGGTTGCACTCATTCAAAATCTTTGGAATAACACTATTTGTAATCAATTCCTTCATTTCAAAAGGGACACCAGGTAAAAAAACAAAAATTGTGTTATTTTTTTTTAGCCATAAACCAGGCGCACTGCCTTTAGTATTTACAAAAACATGAGACTTAGATGGAACTAAAGACTGGTCTATATTAACTTGTAATAATGGTTGTTTTATATATTTTTTCCAAATAAATTTAATATTGTCTAATACAACTTGATTAGTTACAAGAGTGTCATCGAAAAACTTAACTATTGTTTTTTTAGTAATATCATCATTTGTCGGACCTAAGCCACCAGTAACAATTACAATGTCTGAATTATCAATGGAAGAATTTAAAGTATTTAGAATATCTGATTCTTTATCCATTATAGAAGAAATTCTATTTACTGACAAACCAATTTTATTAAACTCCTTAGCTATAAAAGCTGAGTTTGTATCAATTGTTTGACCAATTAAAATCTCATCTCCAATTGTTATTATTTCTGCAGTCATTATTTTATTTTCAGCTTGAAAAACTCTTCATTTTCAATTTTTCCAATTAATTGATCATTAATATTTATAGGTCCAACTCCTGAAGGGGTCCCAGTAAATATAACATCTCCAATTTTTAAAGTAAAATATTTAGAAACATAAGAGATTATCTCATCGATATTCCACAACATTAAACTAGTACTACCTTTTTGAGTCAAGTTTCCGTTTAATTCAAGAGAGAAAGTCAAATTATTAACATCCTTAAATATCGATTTATCTACCCACTTTCCAATTAAAGCAGAGCCATCAAATGCTTTTGATTTTTCCCAAGGCAATCCTTTAGATTTTAATTCTGACTGTAAATCTCTAGCAGTAAAGTCGATTCCTAAAGATATTTCATCATAATACTTATGACTAAATTTTGGATCAATAAATTTTCCGATTTTTTTTATTTTTACCAAAATCTCAACCTCATGATGAATATCATTGCTAAAACTTGGAATAAAAAAAGGTTGATTTTTTAAAATAACTGAAGTGTCTGTTTTTAAAAATATAACAGGTTCAGTTGGCCGATTATTTTTCAGCTCATTAATGTGATCAGCATAATTTCTTCCGATACAGATTATTTTCATTTATGACAACTTATTATTGAGCAATTTTAATTTTATAGACTTTAAAGTATTTTTAGTGTATAGTGGAAAATCTGCATTTAATAGCCAATTAAAATAACCTGAATCTGTTTTTAAAATATCAAGAACTAGTTTTCCTTTGTGCTTACCAAATGAAAAACATTCTTGATTTTTTTCGTTAAAAACAATAAATCCAGCGAGGTCAGCAAACTTACTTCTTGTACTAAAATTAGACAAAAAAGAAATATTATTTTCTAAATCATCATATTTTTCAACTTGTGCTTTTAAAATCTCGTAGGTTGCTTTTGTATCAGACTCTGCACTGTGGGCTCCAATTAATTCTTTATCACAATAAAACTCGTAAGCAGCTGACAAGTTTCTTTGTTCTTTTTTATGAAATATATTTTGAACATCAACACATTTATTTCCTTTTAAACTAAAATTAATATCAGCTCTAATCATTTCCTCAGCTAAGAGTGGAATATCAAACCTATTGGAATTAAATCCACCTAAATCAGAGTCTTTTATTAAAAGATGAATTTCTTTAGCTAAGTCTTTAAAAGTCGGAGAATCTTGAACTTTTTCATTAGAAATTCCATGAATTGCTACAACTTCATCAGGGATATTAATCTCAGGGTTTACTAACCATGTATGAACCTCTTCTTTTCCTGATGGAAATACTTTTAAAATCGATATTTCAACTATTCTATCTTTGGAAATATTTACCCCTGTTGTTTCAAGATCAAAAAAACAAATTGGTTTAGATAGGTTTAATTTCATTAAGTTGATTTTTATTAAATCTCCGTATTAATGTCCCATGCCTCCAAGTAGTCTTTAATGCATTTTATAAATTGACTTCCTAAACCACCATTAACTACCCTATGATCATAAGAGTGTGACAAAAACATTTTATTTCTAATTCCTATAAAATCACCTTCGGATGTTTCAATTACTGATGGCATTTTTCTAATTGCTCCTAAAGCCAAAATACCAACTTGAGGTTGATTAATTATTGGTGTACCCATTATGCTTCCAAAAACACCAACGTTTGTTACAGTATAAGTACCATCCTGAACATCGTCAGGTTTTAATTTACCAGCTCTGGCCCGTTGAGCTAAGTCATTGACTGTTTTAGCCATACCAACTAAGCTCAATCTATCAGCAAACTTTATAACTGGCACAATTAAATTTCCATCTGCTAAAGATGTTGCCATTCCTATATTAATATTCTTTTTCATTAAGATATTATCGTTATCTACAGAAATATTCATCATAGGATATGTTCTCAGAGCAACAGAAACTGCTTGCATAAAAATAGGCGTTAAAGTAAGTTTCTCCCCTTCTCTTTTTTCAAAATCATATTTAACTTTATTTCTCCAATTCCATAAATTGGTAACGTCTACTTCTATAAAAGACTGAACATGAGCAGATGTATTTAATGAATCTACCATATGCTTAGAAACAAGTTTACCCATTCTAGACATTTCGATTGTACTGTCAGTGTCAAGATTTGAGGGTTTTAAATTCGATTGAAAATAAATATTATCAACTGATTTATTTTCATTTAGTTGTGGTTTTACAAAACTATTATTTGATTCTAGATATTTTAATATATCATTTTTATTGATTCTATTATTTTTACCAGAACCCTTAATATGCTCTAAATCTTTTAATTCAATTCCTTCTTTTTTCATTATGCTCTTAACAAGAGGAGAAAAGAACCTTTCTGAGTTATTAAAATCAATTTGAGGTTTAGATTCATTTAGATTATAAGTGGGAACAGGTTCTGAAATACCTTCATTTTTAGTAGCTTCAACTGACTTAATAACTTTTTCTTTAAAATCACTTATTTCCTCAATAGAATCAGAACTGGATACTTCTATAATTGCAATAGTTTGACCAACTTGAACAATATCATCAACCTCAAAACATTTTTCAATCAAAACCCCTTCAAACTCGCAAGGAACTTCGGTGTCAACCTTATCAGTTGCAATTTCTAAAACAGCTTCATCCATCTCAATCTGATCACCAATTTCTTTTAGCCAGGAAGTGATAGTTGCTTCTGCAACACTCTCACCCATTTTAGGTAATTTTAATTCAAATTTTGACATTAAATATCAGGTTTTGTAAAATGCAAAATTAAGTAAAATTCGTTTAAAAAGCGGATGAAGACAACAATTTTATTTTACCCTAAAAATGTACTATTTGACCTTTTTTATCCTTGAAGTCACTTCCAATATAAAAGGTTGTATTGGGAACAAGAATTCTAAAGTTATTAGTTTTTGATAAATGTTCATAATGATAAATAATTTCAGAAAGTAAAATAGTATTAAGATCAAATACTAGCAATGAATTTTTTATTTTTTTATTTGACAAATAATTTAAATCAATTATTGTTGATTTAAAATCAAATTTGTCTACTAGCGATTTTGTTATTAAAAATTTGTTTTCATAGTTAACTTCAGAATCTTGTGAATTAAATATATTTAAAATCGTTATTGACAACTTTTTAATTAAAATTAAAACTTTTATCAAAAGCCACACAACTAACTTAGATGATAAAAATTTATTAAAATGTTTCTTGTAAAAAATATACATAGCATTATAAAACCTACTAACATAGGTGAAGTTTTTATTGGTACTCTCACCCTTAAAATGAATTATTTTAACATCGCCTAAATAATAATTAAAATATCCGTTTTTTAAAGCCTTGTAAGAAAGATCAATATCTTCTCCATACATAAAATATTCCTCGTCAAAACCATTTACTTTATCATAAATACATTTTTCAGTAAACATAAAAGCTCCAGCTATCACATCAACATATCCTCTATCATCATTATTTAGACTTGAATAATAAAACTTAGATATACCAATTATTTTCATAAATGAACTTAATAAACCAGGGACAGTTCTTTTACTTTCTCTTAAAAAAACACCTGTTCCATCAATCATGTGACATCCAACAAAACCAACTTTTATACCAGATTCATAAAATTCTAAAATTTTAAAAAAAGTATCTTCATTTAATACAATATCAGGATTTAAAACACATATATATTTGCCACTAGCTTTACTTGCTCCAATATTATTTGCTTTTGAAAACCCCATATTGGTTTGATTTTCCACTAATAATACTGATGGATATTTATTTTTAATTATGTTACACGAATCGTCACTTGAAGAATTATCAACAACAATAATTTCAGATTTAATATCAGCTTTTAATAAAGATTTCTGGACACTATAAAGACAAAGTTCAAGAAATGAACTTGAATTGTAATTTACAATGATTACTGATAAAACCAATTTGTCTAAATTTTAATTGAACTTTCAAATGGAATTCTATTTATTATACTTCTACCAAGAGTAATTTCATCGGTATATTCTAAATCATCACCAACTGAAACTCCTCTTGCAATGGTAGATGTTACAACATCAAATTTATTTATAAGCTTGTAAATGTAAAAATTAGTAGTATCTCCTTCCATTGTAGAACTAAGAGCAAAAATAAGTTCCTTTACAACACCAGATTTTACCTTGTCTATTAAAGAGATTATATTTAAGTCATCAGGACCAATTCCGTCCATTGGTGATATCTTACCTCCTAAAACATGATATAAACCTTTAAATGAACTTGTGCTTTCTATCGCCATAACATCTCTTATATCTTCAACAACACATATAATTGAGTTATCTCTTTTAGGGTTTGCACATATTTCACAAGTATCAAAATCAGAAATATTATGACAGTTATTACAAAATTTAATGTTATTTCTCATCAACACTAACGCATTGGCTAGGTCTTCTGTCTGATTCTTTTGTTGTCTTAACATGTGTAGTGCTAATCTGAGAGCAGTTCTTTTACCTATTCCAGGTAACTGTGAGATTTCATTAACAGCATTTTGAATTAATTTTGAAGAGAATTCCATAAAACAAACTTACAAATTAAATGATTGTATTTATAAATGTTATCTAAATTATATTTTATATTATATAAGTTATAAATATGTATTTTAATATATTTACATATATGAGTTCAGGACATATATTAATAGTTATTTCATTGTATTTTGGTGTATTGTTATTAATCTCTAAACTAACTTCCAAAAATGATAATAATTTAGATTTTTTTAAGGCTGGAAAAAAAGCTCCTTGGTATCTAGTAGCTTTTGGAATGGTAGGTGCTTCTCTGTCTGGCGTTACATTTATTTCTGTTCCTGGATGGATTGAAAGTTCACAATTTAGCTATCTACAAGTAGTTTTAGGATACTTTGCTGGTTACCTGGTTGTTAGCAATGTCTTACTTCCAGTCTACTACAAGTTAAATGTTACATCGATATATGAATATTTAAATACTAGGTTTGGCTACACAGCTCATAAAACTGGTGCTGTATATTTCTTTATTTCAAGACTTTTAGGTGCTTCATTTAGATTGTTTTTAGTAGCTATAGTATTGCAACAATTTGTTTTTGAAAAATGGGGTATTCCATATTTCGTCACTGTTATTATTTCTGTACTATTGATTTGGATTTATACAAATAAAGGAGGGATAAAAACAATAATTTGGACTGACAGCTTACAAACTTTATTTATGCTTTTAGCGGTAGGTATTTCCATTTATGAAATATTAAACAGCTTAAATTGGACATTTTTTGATTATATAAACTCCGAAGATTTTGCTAAGTATAACAAAATTTTTTATTTAGATAATATTTATAGTAAAGAATATTTTTTTAAATCTTTTATTGGTGGAGCGTTTGTGACTATTTGTATGACTGGTTTGGACCAGGACATGATGCAAAAAAACTTAGCATGTAAATCATTAAAAGATGCCCAAAAAAATATGTTATGGTTTAGTGTTGTTTTAGTAATAGTGACTACTCTATTTATGGTTTTAGGAAGTTTATTATTTGTTTATAAAGCAAAAAATGGTATTGAAATACCAATGCTAGACGGACAAATAAAAACAGATTTATTATTTCCAGAAATTGCACTTAACGGAGATCTTGGAATTGTATTATCTCTAACTTTTATATTAGGTTTAATCGCTGCAGCATACAGTAGTGCAGATAGTGCATTAACTTCTTTAACAACTTCCTATTGTATAGACTTTATCGACTTTGAAAAAAAGACTGAAAAAGAGCAATTAATTTTAAGGAAGAAAGTTCACATTTGGATGAGTTTAATTCTTGTAATAATAATTATAGCCTTCAAATATCTTTTGAGCTCTAATGTTATTGATAGCTTATTAAGGGTTGCTAGCTATACCTATGGACCTCTTCTTGGATTATTTTCTTTTGGTTTATTTACAAGATTAAATATCAATGAAAGAAAATTAATTCCAGTAGTTATTTTAGCTCCGCTATTAACTCTTTTAATCAATTATTCTCCTACTTTTTATTCAATATTTAGTTTAAATTTTGAAAACTGTATAGATATCTCATTTTTTGATTGTTTAATAAATAATTGGGATCAAGCAAGCAGTTATGCTAAAACTAATTTTTATCAATTTGGATATGAATTATTAGCGATAAATGGGCTAATAACTTTCATTGGATTATATCTTATTCGAGACTTAAATACCAACAAATAAAGGGAAACTCAATTGCAAGAAATTAAATTTAACTAAACTAATTATCTCTCATTGACCATACCTCATGAATTGGATTTCCTTTACTACTAAAACCTTTGTGTTCCCATTTTTTATCTAATAATTCAAAGTTAAACTTAAGACTAACTCCAACTCTTGAATCATCTCTTGAAAAAAATTCTATATTTTCTATATAATCTCCATTTATGGTTGAATAAGTTCCACCACCTGTACCCATAAATTTTTTAGTTTCAGTATTATAGGCTATCCATTGAAATCTTTTCCCTGATAAAATCTTCATAGTTTTTCTAGGCTTAGTTGTATCTCTTAGCTGCTTTTTACCATCTCTAAATCTAGCTGACATCAACCAAGCTCCACTGAGCTTTCCTGGTGTTCCATCATCAATTCTTTTAAAATTCATATCACTTCCAACTACAAACATAGTTGAATCGCTTATTTTAACATCGAACGATATTATTGAGCCAACTCGGGTTGAATCATTAGTATCAAATTCTACTTTTTCAGTCATGATATTGTTATAAAATTTCCATGTTCCTCCATTTGAATATATAAATTTACCTGTTAAAGCCTCATAAGTGGTAAGCACCTGGAATGATTCTGAAAAAATTACGATACTTTTTAATTTTACACCATCTTTTGAAATATGATTTCTTTCCCAAGCACCAATAAAGCTTTGTGTATTAGCGTTAGTTTGTTTAAAACATATGTTAATTGTTAGAAACAATCCTAAACACGATCCAAAAATTATTAAAATATCCTTCATATAATAAATATAACAAAATGAATTATAATTTATAAAATTACATTTTAAATGTCAGTTTGTCAGTCTGTGTGCTTTGGCATTCTTATTGAAGGTTAAATATCAAACTTTAAATAATTAAAAATGAAAAAAGGTAATATTAATGTTTCTGTAGAGAACATATTTCCATTAATTAAGAAATTTCTATACAGTGATCACGAAATATTTTTAAGAGAATTAATTAGTAATGCTACGGATGCCACACTAAAATTAAAGCATCTTTCTAGCATTGGTAAAGAAAAAATTAAATATGAAGACCCAATTATTGAGGTAAAAGTTGATAAAAAAGGGAAAAAACTTCACATCATCGATCAAGGTTTAGGAATGTCAGCTGATGAAATTGAAAAATACATAAACCAAGTTGCTTTTTCTGGAGCAGAAGAGTTTTTAGAAAAATATAAAGACTCAGCAAAAGATTCAGGAATTATAGGACATTTTGGATTAGGATTTTATTCTGCATTTATGGTTTCAAGTAAAGTTGAAATTATTTCAAAATCCTACAGAGGAGATGATGCTGCGCATTGGTCTTGTGATGGATCACCAAATTTTACTTTAAAAAAATCTAAAAAGAAAGATAGAGGTACTGAAATAATTCTACATATTGATAAAGACTCAAAAGAGTTTTTAGAAGATTCTAAAATAACTGAACTACTTACAAAGTATAATAAGTTCATGCCAGTTCCTATAAAATTTGGAACTAAGGAAGAAGAATTACCATTACCAGAGAATGCGGAAAAAGATGCGGTAGCTGAAAAAATAACTGTTGATAATATTATTAATAATCCTAAGCCCGCTTGGACAAAGCAGCCGAAAGACTTAGAGGATCAAGATTACAAGAGTTTTTATAAAGAATTGTATCCTATGCAATTTGAAGAACCTTTATTTAATATTCATTTAAATGTTGACTACCCTTTTAACTTAACTGGAATTTTATACTTTCCAAAAATAAATAATGATTTAAATATTCAGAAAGATAGAATTCAACTTTATCAAAATCAAGTATTTGTAACTGATAACGTTGAAGGAATAGTCCCTGAGTTTTTAACAATGTTAAGAGGAGTTATTGATTCTCCTGACATTCCCTTAAACGTATCCAGGTCTTATTTACAAGCCGATGGTGCAGTTAAAAAAATATCATCTTATATAAGTCGAAAAGTAGCAGACAAACTAAATTCTTTATTCAAAAACAGTAGAGAAGATTTTGAGAAAAAATGGAATGACATCAAGATAGTAATTGAATATGGAATGTTAAGTGATGAGAAGTTTTTTGATAAAGCTGACAAATTTGCCTTGTATCCTTCTGTTGATAATAAATATTATACTTTAACAGAACTGACTGATAAAATAAAGGATAATCAAACAGACAAAGATGATAAATTAGTTGTTTTATATGCTTCTAACAAAGTTGATCAACATAGTTATATCGAAACAGCTAAAAGAAAAGGCTATGAAGTTTTACTTTTAGATTCTCCAATTATTGGGCATCTAATTCAAAAACTTGAAGGTTCTAAAGAAAAGATTTCGTTTGTTAGAGTAGATTCTGACCATATCGATAATCTTATTAAGAAAGATGACACTAAGATTTCCAAATTATCTGATGATGAGAAAAAGAAATTAGAAGATATTTTAAAAGAAGAAATCCCTTCTGATAAATTTACAGTACAACTTGAAAGTATGGACAGTGAAGCTGATCCTTTTATTATTACTCAACCGGAATTTATGAGAAGAATGAAAGAGATGCAACAAACTGGTGGCGGCGGTGGAATGTTTGGCATGGGTAATATGCCTGAAATTTTTAATCTTACTGTCAACACAAACTCAGAGTTAGTTGGGCAGATTCTTGGAACTAAGACTAAGAAGAAACAATCTAGACTAATAAGTCAAAGTTTAGATTTGGCAAAATTATCTCATGGTCTCTTAAAAGGTGAAGAGTTAACTAACTTTATCAAAAGAAGCTATGATATAATTAAATAAGATTAAAATTTTATTAAAAAAAAACCGTTATCAAGCTGATAACGGTTTTTTTTTAATAAAATTTAACTTTTAATAGTGATTTATTATTTTATATTTACTCTCAAAATAATTTCACCTATAGGTTTAATTAAAAACTTGAATGAATGAAAAGATTAAGTAAGATAAAAATAACTTTATTATTTATACTATTTATAATTTCAATTAATTCATTTTCTCAATTTAGTAAAACACATTACATACCACCTATCGGTACGCAAGGTCAAGGAAGTGGGACTCCTCAGATTCAATACATGTATATTTCTACTCCCAATGAAAATCCAATAGATGTAATAATTACTCCAATTGGAGGAGATCCAATTACTGTCTCTATATCCAATTCTAATCCATATGAATATTTTATTGGTAATGGCAATCAAACAAATTTTATTGCTTTGTCTGAAAATTCAGGTCAAACATTTAATAATAAGGGCTTCATTGTTGAAGGTGAGGATTTAGTTTATGTATCTGCGAGGTTATTCACAAGTGATGCTTATTATCAAGCTGCAGGACTAGTTAGTAAAGGATTAGCTGCTCTGGGTAAAACTTTTAGAGTAGGAACTTTTGAGAATCTTGGTGATGACATGAGTAATAGTTTTTTGAATTTTGTAACGGTGTTAGCCACTGAAGATAATACGACTGTAAATTTCTCT
>Ga0209309_10004636_pt1 | contig 11276 bp, 11 predicted proteins | sample COGITO_mtgs_1204_2_FD_184807 | JGI IMG/M metagenome (GOLD analysis project Ga0209309, IMG submission 184807) | Pelagic marine microbial communities from North Sea - COGITO_mtgs_120412 (SPAdes) (version 2) | ecosystem: Environmental > Aquatic > Marine > Epipelagic ...
ATAAAGTAGAAATAAGTGAGGATGGAGATAAGATAAAAATTGAAACCTCTGAAGGAGATGAAATTAAAATCAAGAAAGACGATGGAGAATACAAGAAAAAAGTGGATAGAGCAGACGGATCTGAATCGAAAATAAAAGTTGATGATGGTGAAGTAAAAATAAAAAGAGATAACTAAGCATCTCTTAAAAGCAATAAGAAAGCCTCAACATTTGTTGAGGCTTTCTTATTTTATATCTTATAAGTACCAATTACATATTTGCTGCTACTTTATTTTCTTTAATCTCCTCCACAGAACTTAAATAACGTTCTGCATCCAAGGCTGCCATACATCCTGTACCTGCAGCAGTTATAGCTTGTCTGTATTCTTTATCTTGAACATCTCCTGAAGCAAAAACACCAGGAATAGTTGTTTTGGTGCTTTTACCTTTTGTAATAAGATATCCCATATCATCCATCTCTAACTGACCTTTAAAAATATCGGTATTAGGTTTATGTCCTATTGCAATAAACAATCCGGTGATCTCAATTTCTTCCTTCTCTCCTGTTTCATTATTCTTCATTCTTAAGCCTTCAACAACTTGCTCCCCTAAGACTTCGTCTACTACAGTATTATATTTAAGAACTATATTTTTGGTATTGGTAACTCGGTGTTGCATTGCTTTAGAGGCACGCATTTCATCTTTTCTCACCAACATGGTCACCTTTTTACAAATATTTGCTAAATAAGTAGCTTCCTCTGCAGCGGTATCTCCCCCACCAACTATTGCCACATCCTGACCTTTATAAAAGAATCCATCACAAACCGCACATGCAGAAACTCCACCACCTCTTAAGCGTTGCTCACTCGGCAAGCCTAAATATTTTGCAGTTGCACCGGTAGATATAATTACCGTTTCAGCTTCTACCCATGTAGTATTATCGACACAAGCTTTGTGAATTCCTCCCGGCTCTTTACTAAATTGAACTTCAGTCACCATTCCAAATCTTACCTGAGTTCCAAAACGTTCTGCCTGTTTTTGAAGATCCACCATCATGGCAGGCCCATCTATTCCATCAGGATATCCAGGGAAATTATCAACTTCAGTAGTTGTGGTTAATTGCCCACCAGGTTCCATTCCGGTATACATTATTGGTTTCATATCTGCTCGGGCTGCATAAATAGCTGCAGTATAACCAGCAGGCCCAGATCCTATAATTAAACATTTTATTCTTTCTATCGTATCTGACATTTCAAAATATATTTAGTCCTGTAAAAGTAGGGAGTTTAACCAAAAACTTACAAGATTTGTTATTAAGATTTCCTATTTGTTTATAATTCAACTGAATTACACACGTTTTAAACAGCAATTTTGTCCAATGTAATTAGTAAATAGTATTATAAAAAGTAACTTTGACGCCAATTATGGATATATCACTCTTTAGTACATTCGATGTTTTGGGAACCATAGCTTTTGCTATTTCTGGCGCTTTAGCAGCTATGACCAGGAAGCTGGACTTATTTGGGATCTTTATTATAGCATTTGTTACAGCAACTGGAGGAGGAACTGTTCGTGATATCCTTATTGGCAATAATCCGGTGATGTGGATGGAGAATACGTTTTATATTTATTTAATAAGTGGGGTCACTTTCCTTACCATTGTTTTCCGGTATAAAATAAATCATCTAAAAACTTCTCTATTTCTATTTGATACTATTGGATTAGGAGTTTTTACCATTACCGGTGTAGAAGCAGGTATAAATAATGGACTAAGCCCTATAATTTCAATTGCCCTTGGTGCCATAACAGGAACATTTGGAGGTGTAATACGGGATATACTCTGTAATGAGATTCCAGTGATTTTTAGAAAGGAAATTTATGCTACCGCTTGTTTAGTAGGAGCTTTAGGATATGTGATATTATATAATTTAAATGTAGATAACGATGTGATCTACGTAGTTACTTCGCTAATCGTAATTAGCATACGATTAGTAGTGGTGAAATTCAAAATAGCACTTCCTTCCTTTACTATGGAACCCGAAGATATAAAACCTCCAAATATCTAATGCGGTAATTTCTTCTGAAGTAATCCGTAAATAAAGGTTCCTAGAATTGCGCCCAACAATACTACAAGTATAGAAACATATCCTGCGCCAATAAGGGTATAGATTGGTCCAGGACAAGATCCTGCTAATGCCCAACCAAGTCCGAAGATTATTCCTCCCACTATATATCTTGTAAATCCTTTATCCTTCGGAACAAATTTAATTGGTTCTCCAAAGAAGGACTTGATGTTATTCTTTTTAATTAATTGAATCCCTAAAACTCCAAGGATTAAAGCAGAGCTAATAACTCCGTACATATGAAACGATTGAAATTGAAACATTTCATAGATCCTAAACCAGGAAGCGGCTTCAGATTTATACATTACAATTCCAAAAAAGATTCCTATAAATAAATAACTAAGTGTTCTCATTTTAAAAAATTAAGGGGAATAAAACATGGATCATAAATAGTCCACCTATAAAAAAACCAATTACAGCAATTAATGAAGGAACCTGAAGATTACTTAAACCAGAAATTGCATGCCCAGAAGTACATCCTCCCGCATATCTAGCTCCAAAACCAATCAATAAGCCACCAATTAAAAGAATAGATAAGGTTTTAATATTTAATAAGGCATCTATACTAAAAAGTTCGTCGGGTAAATAAGCATTTCCAGCGCTAGTAAAACCTAATTCTTGAAGCGTAGCAACCGTCTCCGGATTAATTGTTACTGCAGAATCGTTGGATAAAAAATGAGCTCCAATGTATCCACCAATTATAGCACCTATTACAACGACCAAATTCCAACGCTGTGCTTTCCAATCGAAACTGAAGAAATCTGCTGCGTTATCTGCGCCGCACATCGTACACATCGTTCTCAGGTTAGAAGACATTCCAAATTGTTTCCCAACAAATATTAAGAGAAACATTATTAACGCTATTAAAGGTCCGGCCAAATACCAAGGCCATGGTTCAAAAATCCAATTCATAATTTGAAATTTATTATACTGCAAATAACCCATATTTCAGATAATCGAACAGTAACATTTGTTACAGTCGAGAAGAATTAAGATAACTTAAAAAATAAAAGCCGAATCAAAAAAAATGACCCGGCCCGGAATAAAATGTAGTAATTAATATTATAAAGGAATATTACCATGTTTGCGATCTATCCTTAAAACAGATTTTTTCTCTAACATGCTAAAAGCCTTCAGGAGTTTTTTACGAGTATCTCTTGGCATAATTACCTCATCTATAAATCCACGTTTTGCAGCTTCAAATGGGTTGGCAAATTTCTCGGCGTACTCTGCTTCTTTTTCAGATAATTTCAACTCTGGATTTTCGGATTCCTGAATCTCTTTTCTGAAAATGATCTCACTGGCTCCCTTTGCTCCCATTACTGCAATTTCTGCAGTTGGCCATGCAAAGTTTAAATCGGCACCAATATGTTTGGAGTTCATCACATCATAGGCTCCCCCGTAGGCTTTTCTGGTAATTACAGTAATTCTCGGCACAGTTGCTTCACTTAAAGCATATAGCAGCTTGGCTCCATGCAAGATTATTCCATTCCATTCCTGATCTGTTCCTGGCAAGAATCCCGGAACATCCACCAATACCAAAAGTGGGATATTGAAGCAATCACAACAACGTGTAAATCTTGCTGCTTTTTTAGAAGAATCTACGTCCAAGACTCCAGCCAAACTCATTGGCTGATTAGCTACAATTCCAATACTTCTTCCACCTAAGCGAGCAAAACCAACTATAATATTATCGGCGTAATCTTTATGAATTTCAAAGAATGAATCTTCATCTATAATCCCCTTAATCACCTCATGCATATCATAAGGTTTATTGGCACTATCGGGAATTAAACCATCCAACACCTCTCTTATTTCATTATTCAGTTCATAAGGAAGCTTAGCTGTAGTTTCCTTATTATTCTGAGGTAAATAACTTAATAAATGCTTGATATCTTCTAAACACGCAATATCATTGTTTGAAGTTAAATGCGTTACACCAGATTTAGTTGAATGTGTGCTAGCTCCTCCCAATTCTTCGGAAGTCACTTCTTCATTAGTAACCGTTTTTACCACATTAGGTCCGGTTACAAACATATAACTGCTTCCTTCTACCATCACCGTGAAATCTGTCATCGCAGGAGAATACACCGCACCTCCGGCACAAGGCCCCATAATGGCAGAGATCTGTGGGATTACTCCAGATGCTTGTACATTTCTATAAAAGATGTCAGCATACCCACCTAAGGATCTTACTCCTTCCTGAATACGAGCTCCACCAGAATCGTTTAAACCAATGATTGGTGCTCCCACTTTCATGGCGTGATCCATTACCTTACAGATCTTTTCAGCATGTGTTTCAGAAAGTGCGCCTCCAAAAACTGTAAAATCCTGTGCAAAAACATACACCAACCTTCCATTTACAGTTCCATATCCAGTTACAACACCATCTCCATAGAATTGTTGTTTTTCCATACCAAAATCGGTGGTACGGTGAGTTACTAAAATTCCTATTTCTTCAAATGAGCCTTCGTCCAGAAAATAATTCACTCGCTCCCGAGCGGTTAATTTTTTCTTTTCGTGTTGTTTGGCTATACGCTTCTCACCTCCACCTAAATGGGCTTCAGCAATTTTGTTATTTAAGATCTCTATGTTCTTCTTACTCATAATAGTATTATGATTTTTTTTTAATTCAATTGGTTATACTCAAATTTTTCTTCATGCTGAACTTGTTTCAGCATCCCAGTAAAGTATGGAGGAAACCCTGAAATGAATTCAGGGTGACGAGATCATTAATTGTGAGGTAACCTTGTTAATTCCTGATCTTTTAAATATTGTTTCAGTGCAATTAAGCCTGCTAGTTTTGCTTCCTCTTCTATTTTACCCGCTAATTTCTCTGCTGAATAATAATTCTTTACGAAATGTGTATCAAAATTTCCACTTCTGAAAGCTTCATGTTCAAATACAAATTTTCCAAAAGGAAGGGTGGTTTGCACTCCTTGTACTTCATATTGGTCTATTGCAGAAATCATTAATTGTATAGCTTCTTCTCTTGTCTTTCCATAAGTAATGAGTTTAGCTAACATAGGGTCGTAATAAATAGGGATTTCCATTCCCTCTTCAAAACCATCATCCACACGAATACCTTTTCCACTAGGCGTTCTATAACGCTCTAAAGTTCCAACACTTGGCATAAAATCTTCCATAGGATCTTCAGCATACACACGTAACTCTAAAGCATGCCCTTTAATTTTGAGATCCTTCTGAGAAAAAGCTAATTTTTCTCCTCTTGCGACTTTTATTTGTTGCTCTACCAAATCTATTCCTGTAATAAATTCGGTTACGGGATGCTCTACCTGTAAACGCGTATTCATTTCAAGAAAATAGAAATTATTATTTTCATCCATCAAAAATTCAACGGTTCCAACTCCTACATAATCACAAGCTTTTGCAACTTTAATTGCTGCCTCGCCCATTTCGTTTCTAAGCTTTTCATCTAAAACTACAGAAGGAGCTTCTTCTACCACTTTTTGATGCCTACGCTGAATACTACATTCTCTTTCGAAAAGATGTACAAAATTATCATGAGTATCTGCCAACACCTGAATTTCTATATGCCTTGGAGAACCCACATACTTTTCTATAAAAACCGATCCATCTCCAAAAGCAGATTCTGCCTCACTTATGGCACGTTTCATCTGGTCTGCAAGTTCCGATTCTTTCTCTACCACTCGCATCCCTTTACCCCCGCCTCCGGCAGAAGCTTTTATAAGAATTGGATACCCAATATCTCCAGCAATTCCTTTTGCTTTTTCAACATCTGTAATTGCTTCGTCTATACCTGGAACCATAGGAATATTATATGCTTTTACCGCATCTTTAGCTGCAAGCTTGCTTCCCATAACCCGTATCGCTTTTGAACCAGGTCCAATAAAAGTAATTCCATTTTTTTCTGCTTCCTCGGCAAAATCTGCATTTTCACTTAAAAACCCGTATCCTGGATGAATTGCATCTACATTATATTCTTTGGCAACTTCTATTATTTTATTTCCTAATAAATAGGATTTATTAGAAGGTGCTTCTCCTATGCATACAGCTTCATCGGCAAATTTTACATGAGGCGCATTTCTATCTGCAGTAGAAAAAACAGCTAAGGTTTTAATCCCCATTTTTCTGGCAGTTTTCATCACTCTTAAAGCAATTTCTCCTCTATTTGCTACTAATATTTTTTTCATGTATTCTGAATTGTATTTGAAACCATTACTAGCTTCAATAATTTTAAATGATTAATCCTCTGTAAAGAATTATTCCATTTCTATAAGTAACTGATTCTTATCTACCGCATCTCCTTTATTAACACTAATAGATTTTACCACACCATCTCTAGGAGCGGTAAGTGTATTTTCCATTTTCATTGCTTCCAAAACTATTAGATAATCTCCTTCTGCAACTTCTGCCCCCTGTTCAACAAGCACATCTAATATTAAGCCTGGCATAGGTGCCTTAATATCGTTCACTTGTTTTGTGGTATTTATAGATAATCCCATATCTTCTATCTTCAGATCCAATTCATTGGAAATGCTCACCTGATAGGTGTTTGAATTTATCTTAACCAAATATGTTTTTTTGAGAAAATCTGAATTTAAAATTTCTGCTTTAAAAGATTTCCCTTCCTGTAACACATGAAATTTAGAATCAGAAATTTTTTGAGTATCTAAAGAAAGTATTTCATCATTTGTAAATCGATGCTCATAAGAATCGTTCACCTTCACTTTATATTTTTTATCCATTCTGCGCTTTTTGAATGCCTAATTTCATTGAAAGTTGTAAATATAGAAAAATGATAAATGAATTTTTAATTATTCCATAATAAGCATGAGATAATAAAAACTAAAAAACCTCTCAAATATAAATATTTGAAAGGTTTATAAAGTTCCTATGATAGGGTAGAAAAAGTTTGAGAAGTTAAAAAACGGTTCTCTTATATATTATTCAAAATCTTTTATTGCATCGCTTAGATCATAGATTTTAGTATCCTTAAATTTATTCTCTAAAATACTGCTCCCGGCTGCAGAACGATATCCTCCTGCACAATGAACAACTATTGGTTTATTTGTAGGAATATCTTTAAGGTTATCTCTTAGGTTATGCAAAGGAGATGCCAAAGCTGTTTCAAAAATTTTTCCATCTGCAATCTCTCCTTCATTTCTAATATCTACAATGGTGTATTGATCTTGATTATTTTTGAAATGATCCAGATCTAAGACATCCGATTTTTTTGAAACTGAATCGGATAAAGTAATAATCTCTTTCAATTGCTTTTCATATCCAATCTTTACAATTCTATTCAGTAATTCATCTATATCATCTACACTTTCAACCATCAAGTAAAAAGCTTCATTTGGCTCTATGATTGCTCCCAACCAAGTTTCAAACTTTTGCTTAGGAGAACTAGCCATGATATTAATGCTATTATATAAATGTGCTTTCTTAAATTTTTCCTGATGCCTCACATCTACAGTAATCACACTAGAATCTACTTCAGAAACATTTAATCTAAGTAAAGCTCCCTTAGCTTTATTTACATTAATTGCACCTTTTTTATTGACATCTACATTATATCCAAAGTAAGATGGGATAAATGGCTGATCCTTTAAGATCTCTTCAACAAATTCTTCTTCAGTTTGATCTCTAAAAGCCCAATTTCCTTGACGTTCATTCCCTAAAGTACTAGAAGAATCACTACTCATATTCTTTCCGCATAAAGAACCCGCACCATGCGCTGGAAACACAGTAGCGTCGTCTGGAAGATCGTTGAATTTATTATTTATAGTGTGGTACATATCTTTTGCCAGTTCCACACGTTTTGCGGTCATATTCCCCACATTCTCACGTAAATCTGGTCTGCCAACATTTCCAATAAATAAAGTGTCACCCGTAAAAAGAATGGTTTCATTTCCTTTTTCCGCTACGATAGTAATACTATCTGGGGAATGTCCTGGTGTGTTAATAGCTTCAAAATTTATTTCTCCCATTTTAAAGGAATCTCCATCATCGAATGATTTATGCTTATACTCTGCTCCTAGTAATTTACTTACATAAATTGTAGCGCCTGTTTCATTACTGATTTGTAAATGACTGCTCACAAAATCTGCATGAGGGTGTGTTTCGAAAACTGCAACTATTTCTGCATTCTCATCTTCGGCATATTTATAATATTGCATGGGATCCCTACTTGGATCTACCAATGCCATTTTTCCGTTACTTACAATTGCGTAGGAATAATGAGCTAATGCTTCATCATTAAATTGTTTTACTTTCATTTTACTACGTTTTTGTTATTATTTTCTTGAGTTGGTTTATTCTTATTCTTAAATGGAAATACTAATTGATTTCCAAAATCCTGAGGAAAATCTTCATCTCCATCAAATCCTATTTCTATATTTTTTCCATTCTTCGGAACATATGCTGTTCTGAAAATATAATCCCACAAACTTAATGTTAAGCCGAAGTTCATGCCATACGGATGTGATTCGGGCAATTCTTTTGAATGATGCCAAATGTGCATTTTTGGGTTGTTAAAAAGGTATCCAAAAACACCATAATTCCAACCCACATTGGCATGGTTTAAATGCCCAACAAACACGGAAAACATATGTACTATAAAAAATTCCTGAATTCCGAAGCCTATCATTGCCAATGGAACATATTGCACGGTTTTATAAACGATAGTTTCCATAAAATGAAATCGGAATTGTGCTGCAAAACCCATCTCTTTTACGCTGTGGTGTATTTTATGAAATTCCCATAACCAAGGTCTTTTGTGTAATTGTATATGCACGTTCCACTGTATAAAATCTGCTATAATAAACATGATAAATAGCTGGCTCCATCCGGGTAAGTTCTGAATATTAAAAGCTACAATATTCTCTATCCCAAAAAGGCTCAGAAAATCATTGAATAACTCTACTCCCACATTGGAAAGAGCATTGTAACCTATTAATGAAAAAAGAAAAAAATTGAAAAGAATATAAAACGAGTCTAACCAGAATCCTTTTCTAAAAGCCGATTGGTTTTTTCTCCAAGGAATTAAAACTTCTAAAATCCATACCAATAAAGACAAACCAATTAACCAATAGAAGTAATTTGTCCATGAAGGATTAGTTATTTCCTGAACGAGATAATTAAAATATCCCGAAAACGATTCTTGTATGATTTTTAAATACTTCTCCAATTTTTTAACAATTAACTTCGCAAAAATAAACAATTGAAGACGTTAAGGAAGTAACATTTGTTACAGTTCTCATTATATTAAAATAATTGAAATTGATTTGCAGTAGTTCTTCCTTTTATAAGTAAAATTTAGAAACCTCTTCCAGTGACTTTCTCTCAATATTGGGTACGTAGGCAGGTTGTTTTGCATATCCAACCGGCAATAATAAGAATGCCCGTTCGTTCTCTGGTCTATTAAGAACTTTGGTAAGAAAATTCATTGGACTTGGAGTATGAGTTAAGGTTACCAGTCCAGCATTATGAATAGCAGAAATAAGCATTCCGCATGCAATTCCCACAGATTCGTTTACATAATAATTATTATGTTTTCCCCCGTCTTCATCAATTTCATAGGCCCTTTTAAATACCACAATAAGCCAAGGTGCTTCTTCCAAAAATGGCTTTTCCATAGTAGTGCCAAGAGGAGCCAGATCTTTTAACCAACTTTCACTCATTCTCCCTGTATAATTCTGCTTCTCTTCAATTTCGGCAGCTTCTCGAATTTTAGATTTTATTTCAGAATTAGAAATAGCACAAAAAGTCCAAGGTTGTTTGTGCGCTCCAGAAGGAGCTGTAGAAGCCGATTTAATAATATTCTCTATAACTTCTCTTGGAACGTTCTTTTCTGAAAAATCTCGAATAGATCTTCGCTTATCTATCCATTCAAGAAAATCTTTGCTAGCATGAAGCATCTTCTCTTCAGTAAACAATTCTGTTTCATGTAGATAATGTGTAAAACCATTAACTTTAATACTCTTTTCTGAATTCATCTTAAATTATAAGTTATATTTTATATTCATCATCTGGAATCAATAATATTTTTCCGGAGCTTTTACCAGCTTCAAAAAATTCATGTGCTAGTTTTCCTTCTGAAAGTTTAAAGCGAATTGGATCTTCCAAAATAAGTTTACCACTCTGCAGCCAATCGAATAAAATAATAGCTCTTTTATTTCTCTCTTCGTAAGTTTTTATATAACTCCAAAGATCTCCTCCACTCAAGGTTTTACTGGTATCCATTAGCATTCTAGGGTCTACAGCTTCGGGATCGCCGCCACTCATCCCATAAAATACAACATGACCTTTTTCCTTTGTTACTTGAAAACTTTCCGGCAAAGTTACACCTACGCTATCGTAAACCACATCTACTCCTTTTCCTGTCGTGATTTCCAAAATCCTTTTACTCCAATTTTTGTCTAACAAAATACTATGATCTGCCTTATGCTTAGAAATAATATTCAATTTAAATTCGCTTCTACTCAAACCAATAACAACGGCTTCTTTCATTTTGCAAATTTGAGTAAGGATTTGCCCTACTCCACCAGAGGCAGCATGAATTAATATAACCTCTCCCTTTTTAACATTATGAGAATCTTCAGATAAGTAATGAGCTGTTAATCCTTGTAGTAAAACAGAAGCTGCTGTTTGATAGGATATCTCTTTTGGTAATTTAATTACATTATCTTCTGGCACCTTCACGTATTCGGCATTGGCAAATGGCACATCAGTAAAAGCAATACGATCACCAAGTTTAAATTTCGTGGACTTGCTTTCAACTATTTCTCCTGCACCTTCATATCCTGCTATGTATGGTGGATTTCCTTTTAAATGATAATTACCTTTTCTTCTATAGATATCGGCATAATTAAGTCCGATAGCTTTCATTTTCACCAAGACCTCGCCAAAATCTAAAGTAGGGACATCTGTTTTTATATATTCCATCACTTCCGGCTCTCCAAATTTGGAAAAGGTAAGTGTGTGCATTTTCTGATCTTGCATTTTTCTGTTTTAAGTAGGAATTATAATTAATTAACTGAAGTATTTATTCGCACAATAAAAGGAAAATATCAAGATAAACAATTTTAAAGCAGGTTACTTTTATTAGGTATTTTAGACATGGCTCTTTCAGCAATAGCAGTAATAGAAAGCGATGGATTTACACCTGGGTTTGCAGAAATCATTGAG
>Ga0209309_10004638_pt1 | contig 11273 bp, 14 predicted proteins | sample COGITO_mtgs_1204_2_FD_184807 | JGI IMG/M metagenome (GOLD analysis project Ga0209309, IMG submission 184807) | Pelagic marine microbial communities from North Sea - COGITO_mtgs_120412 (SPAdes) (version 2) | ecosystem: Environmental > Aquatic > Marine > Epipelagic ...
ACTTGCTGGCGGTTTCGTAAGCTGTGAGCCGCAGAAACCTACCAAGGGCTTCGACCCCTCAACTCTTGACTCATTTATGAGCAGCCAGTAATGGACTTTCTCAAGATGATCAAGATGATTCTGAACACATTGGTGGAGGAGTACCGGTACCAACGTATGCAACAAACAGGCACATCGTCTTTTTGTGCAGCTTTGCCTGTCGATCCTTGCAAAAGCTTTCTCGCACATCTGTCTCCCTCACATGGCTTCCGATTTTCGAGCCCTCCGTCTCCACGCTCTCACCATTTGTGACCGTCTCAGCTTCAGCAACGCTCAGGTCTCTCCATCCGTCTGTACGTGCTCTTTCCCCGCTATGCCATATATCTCCAAGGCCGAGATAGCCTTTGAGGCCCAACAGTAGACGCGTGGACTTGTGAACAAGCCGCTTCAATATCCCGCCATGTCTTGCCTTTGCACTATTGGTTTCTTCACTCGCCCTTTGAATGGCATGACGGCTTTGGAATCGCGTCGTAAAGGTGCCCCCTCCTCTCATTCCATTTCCTCTCGTCAAGGGATATATCTGTGGAGATCCCCCGGGAGGCATCCTTTCTACCGTCTTGTTGCTTGAGCCACCCATTCTCGCATCTCTCTCGCCATTATTTGCAGCTGACATCCATTTGTCCCACTGGACTGCAGTGCCTCCTCGGCGCTCTTGCGCCCCTTCAGCCCGCTCGATAACTCTTTTACGACGTCTCGTGCCGCGATTCTTCCCAATCTCACCATCTTGAGACATCACGTCGAGAACAGCCGCACCCTCTCGCTGAGAGCTCGCGCGACTGCTCGCGCCCAGCAAAGGAGACTTGGAAACATCGATTTCAGGTCTGGCCCTCTGTCGGGAGGGGGCTGTGCCACTCTCATCAGGCCTCTGAGGGTGAGACGCCGCGAAAGGCGAAACGATCTCCCCGGCCTCTATTTCTGTTGCACGAACAATCTTAGCAAGATGAGCCGGACTTGGATCACTCAGCGCACCGGTCTCAGCGATCTCTTTTGCGGCCCTGGAAGCGACAATAGCCGGCATCTCACCATACTTCATGAAGAAATCCCACTCGGCCTGTCGATCCATTGGTGAACAGTCAGCTCATATTTTCCTGCGGATTTCATTCAATCTACCTATAATCGAAGCTACAATTACATCAACCTGGGTGCGGGTATCTCGAAACGCCATTTCACCGACTTCGTCCTCCATGTCATTTTTGTCATCGTCCACTTCCCCGTACGAGGAGATGATGCTGCTTCCATCGGACGAATGTTCTTGCCCTCCTCGCAGCACTAGAGCCAGAGCAGCCTTCCTGATCCCCTCTACTCGGCACCGTACTGCCGGTTTGGTTGGAAGCTGTTTGTGTGAAGCCCATGTCTGTGGCGAAATACAACAACCACATCCGCCAGCATCGAGACCTTGGATCACGGTCAAGGCTGGATCATGGTGTACTCCTCTTGTAATTGCGGCCTGATCTAGCCCCCAGCATCCGAGGAGCAACACCCAGAGTTTAGGCGCCCACATGCGACCCACCAAAGGTGCCCTCTAAAAGGAACGTAATAAAGTTCTCTCAGCCTCGAGAATCAGGATTTCTACGAACAAAAGGTGTTGCCCCGGCTCCCACCGCCCACGTCCTCGCGTCCCGTCAGTGGTGTGGGCCTGGGATTTTTTGTTATGCGGATTCTTTACCGCGGTCTCCCGGCCCCTGCTCTAAACTGTTTGCCGCTCTGCGATCTGCGACAAGATCTCTCACATGGACGTGTGGGCTCAAGAGGATGTAAACGGCTAGCACACAAAAGTCACGTTCCGTATGAAGTAGATCTGCCCCATCTCCTTTTCTCTTGTCTCCGTTGACGTGTCAGTACAGCACGTGTCACAGACCCGACCGACTGGTCGTCTCATGGGCACGGCGCTGGCTCTGCCGCCTCCGATGGTGTCCTCCGCCCCAGTGGTGCAGGTGGTGGCAGTTTCGGCGGGTGGAGGGTCGTATGCGGGCGTGCTGTGCGGTGACGCGTGAGGAGGCTCCCGGCCGTGTTTTTTTCGCGGTCTGGGTTGTGTTCTTCCCCCCTTGGGGTGTTTGCGTGCCTGTCTGGTTTGGCTCGGTTGTTTGGTACCCGGTCTATACGAGTTGATTCGATACACCCTTTCTCTCTCACGCTATTAGAGAGCTTTCCCCACATAGGTTATGTGGCGCGCCTTCACCCCTTTCTGCTTTTCTTCGGTCTGTAAGCACTCGGTGTGCGAGGCTACTCGAGTACATCTCTTCTCTCTGGAGGGGAGTGGAAGGGGCCTTCATCTTCTGCGCTTTGGAGAACCCATTCCTTGGCCCATCCGGCGGCCCGATGGCTCTGCCCCACTCCAGCACGAGCAGGAGGAGAATCTGCAGAGCCCGCTTACGAGAACCGAGGCGCCCGACCATGGACCGGAGAACGGGCGATGCCGAAGGCTCGCACACAAGTACAAACCTGACTATCCAGGACGTGCCACAGGCACCTGGGGCCTAACTGATTGCATTCTCTACATTTTGCCAAGGACCAGCCCATCAGATCTAACGGACGTTTCATTTTTTTCGCTGTTCTTGCTGGTCGGATTCGCTGTGAGCATCCGAAATAGCCCTGCGAGGAGGTAATCAATCTCGGGGTCTGCAGAAGGCACCGAGAAGAGATTCGGTGTCACCTTGTGTTGTCGAGGAGCGGCGACACTCGGAAAACAGCACTCAGCAGAGCATCAACTCGAAGCTCTAGCGCCATACCATTCCGAATCGCCCTACAGACATTTTCCAGCCACAATTACGCGTGCTGTGCCATGTTGAGTGAGCCGCTGGCTCAAAAGTGGCGTTCTGGCGACTAGCGTTTCACAACGGTGGGCGATACCAGACATCGGCGCTGCGTCTGCAACTTTCGAGGTTTCGATGTCCCTGCGGCTTCGTGGAGCTGCTGTCGATTCGCATCGCGGCGATCCTCCCCAGCGTTGTCATCCCGAAGAAGTCTGCTTATGCACTCGCTGTCAGGTCAAGACAAGACGAGCAGACCCAGGGCGGCGGACGCCGTGGACTTGGGACCGCGGAAGCACCTCCTCTGCTGAGTGTCGCGATTTTACGGTGGCGTGCCAATATCTGGAGCTCGCCGTCGATCACAAAAAACATAGAGTCGCCAACCGCACCGCTCCTGGCAAGCTTTTCACCACAAGCGCTCTTAGCCCATGACCCAGATGCATCGCATCTCTAGCTGAAGTCCACTATGCCGGCACCAGCACTACATGCCGCGTCAAGTGGGCGTAATGAGTCTCACATATTGGTTTGCGCGGAAAGTGTGGCGAGTCATGTCGGAGATGAGCTCCGCAGCCTCTTGGGTGCAAACGTTCCGGAACAACGGCGTCTTCTTCATGATCTCGATAAGAAATGAGGCTTCGTCGATGCCCCCAGCTATTCGCGCAACTTTCGCAGACTGAAACTCGCTATCATAAGTCTGGCTCTTTGGCAGGAGCGAAGTAGCATTTCCATGAGCATCCTCAGCCTGGGTAGAGCTGTGTCCGGAGTGAAAATCGCGAGGTACAGATTCTCTGCTTGGCTCCCTCTGTTGCCCAAAGCGAACACTTGCTTCCCCCCGCCGCTTAGGAGCCTTGGGTATCTCCTGCGTGTGGCCGTAGGCAGCATTCCTTTCCCTGGGCTGCCATTGAACGCTCCGTCAGCTGGCTGGCGATTTTGTGGGTGAGAGCGCGCTGCAAACTGCGAACTAGGCAGAAGCTTCTCGGGGCAGTCGCACCCGAACGACAAGAAAGCTGGTAGTCACTTTGTCTTGGGTCGCGCAACAAAAAATCGATTCATCGAGGGCTTGCAGAATGTTCATCACCTCACGGCGCCGCAACACCAACCTCAACAAAAATCTGCAATTCCTTCCCGGAAGTCCTGGGCCCGGTCCACACAAATTTCCAAGGCGAACGGGCGGGACCGTACTGCCAGGGCACTGGCATGTCCAGTGACCAGCTTGATGCATCCGATCAGCCCACAGCAAGGCGATGTCCATGGAACCTGTCGCACGACAGCAAGCGCGATTGCTATTGGGAGGGGGAGAAGGTTCCTGGTACGTCCCCACTTTGAACTTGCGACCATAGACGCTCCCGATGGCAAGCCACCGTGTGCGATCAACACAGATCGCGAGGCACCAGTGCATGGAATATCGATATCAGGATAGCTGACCAGTGCCAGCAGCCTAATTCTTCGCGAACTGTAGGAATATGCGAAAATTGCGAGGAGCAGCGTTCCCTGTGGCTCACGAAACTACTGGCGTTAGACAAGTCAGGCTTTACAAGAAGGCAGCTCCTCTCGATCCTCAATCGCCAAAAGACCTATGAGGGCTGCATTCAGGTTGTCCCACTTACCCAAATCGGTGAGAGAAGCGAGATGCAGGGATATGCAGGCACTTCTGACTCAGCAGCCTCTCCACTTTTAGATCATACGCACGATGAACCAGAATCGCATCATCGACCATGTCACTTCGCCAGCACACGAACCAGAAACTACGAATATAATACCTATTCCCGATAAAAAAATGTCTGCAGCGAGCCTTGGGTCTGCGAAACCAGTCGCAACGTCTACGATGTCCGTTATCCCGGAAGCTATACGCTATTTGGCAGAGGGTGTCGGCAGCGCTAGACTAGCCACGGCGCCTGGTCCCGCGATCTTCGACAGTGATTCGGTACAGCCTGATCGCTCCGTGACAGCACCAGAGGAAGGGTTCCCGTTCACCTCGGGTACCAGACGGGTTGGTGGAATGACAGAGGCCGAATGGGACGCGGAGGAAGAGCAGACGCGGCGCTTTGAGCAGCGCCGTGCGCAGCGACTAGAGGTGCCTTTCCAGTTCCTTGCTGCAGTCGCAACTTGCCAACTCGCCCCGAGGCTCAACAGTGTTTAGGGCTGACGGATAGAAGTCACACAGGAAAAGCGGCTGCGCTCTCAGATGGCTCGCACGCAGTCCCGCGCGGCAGCTGCAGCACGTAAGGCTTCAGACTTGAAGAAAATTACTCGCCGCAGCACTCCGTCGAACTTTGTGGTGTTTCCCGAGGCTACTCGAACACCATCCCGCTGCAAGGTACGTGTTTTGCCCGCATCAGTGATACCCGTAGGTCAAAACTCTCTCTGACTGTATGCAGAATCGAGAACATCCGGCCCAGCTGCTGCCAACTGCTGACTGAATAAAGCACAGGAGATGGAGCCTAACACAGTAACGTGGGACGAGAGCGAGTTTGTTTCGTGCTGGAAATGTGGGCGAGATACGCTCGCGCGGGCAGAAAATGTGATGCCTCAAGTAATTGGAGACAAAGACCACCTGTATAGGGCGCTGCCACTGCCTGGGTACGGCTGCGTCGTTACTGTGCCGTGTCTGCAGTGCGCTGGCAAACCACAGTGTCAGGTCGGCTTTTTGCGTACTATCTGCGCAGTGCGATGGGACGGGCGGTGGGAGCCGCTCCCGCACTTCTTACGAGAAGAGATCGCGGGCGACGCATGGCGTGAGGTGCCAAGTGAGCTCTGCCGCGATCGCGCAGTGTTGCAGATGCTGCACTGGTTTTCAAAGACCCGCGAGGCTCGTGAGGATGACCATGCAGGGCTTCCGCCGCCTGCACTCGACCGAGGCGCAGCGCTTGTCTTTCGCGGTGGTGAAGCAGCAGGCTATGCGACCTTTTGCGATCAACTTGTGGAAGATGAGAGCGGCTGGCAGCTTCCTGCCCTCTACAACATCTTTGTTCGTTCACAGTTTCGTGCGCGGGGCTGCGCCCGCCAGCTCCTCTGCTCATTTTTTCGCCCTGCGAGTATTGGCAAGCGCCGCACTCGCCGCGTATCTTTATCTGGTGGCACAGATAATACCCAGGGTGACGGTATAGGAACGGTGCAGTCTATGGAGGTCGAAGTACCACCAGGTATCGACGAAAGTGGTTTGAGCTATCTCGACCTGATGCAGATCGATCCGCCGGTGTCAGCCGCACTCGTGACTTGCATGGCGCGCGTTCTGACTGCGAAGGAACTTGAAAACATTGTGTGTGACTCTGGACCGCTGCAATGCGGCGCGGTCACGTATCAGATTGACCCCGTGGCGCCCAAGACTCGAGTGTTCTCCCCAGCCGCGCAGGGATATGTTCCATTTCCTCGCGGCAAGGGCGAGCGGGTAGTCATCGGAGGTCTCGTCCCCTTGCAGAGTTCAGAGTTCGCAACAAAACTAATCGGATCGGCTGTTCCTGTCAAAGCGCAATCTTGAAATGATGTATATTAGTGAAATCACAACGTTCGACATGATCTCCCGGGACACGCGTGCCGCATCAAGCATCGCACGCCTCGCCCGATGTCTAAGCTGCAGCAGTTTCGTCAATAGAAGGCGCGGTCTTGTCTCGTACCGAGGATAGAAGTGCGACGTAGAGCGCAGTGGAGTGGTCGCGGATACAGTAGGGCATGAAAGCCGCCTTGGCAGGGAGCAGCATCCGGTCGAGCTCAGCTGCTTCTGAGGGCGAGCCGCACGCCTCTACGCGCCGTGCGAAGACCTCGTCGCTACGGGCGTACAAAAATAGGAACGACCCGACTGGTGCGTACGAGCCAGCAATGCTCCCAACGACCCCACCAAGATACTGCGCTGCCCGACGCCCTGAGCCACATTCGCTCGGTGACCCGAATCCAGGGCTGACCAGAGACAGCATTGATAGTATGGAGCTCGCGTGTGGTCCCAGCAGTCGTGGGATGATGTCACCCTGGTTCACGTAGTTGCGTGTCGACTCGCCGACCGTGCGAACGATCGCCGCCTGCGACGATTCATCAGGGTCCTTTTCGAAGTTCAGCGAGGAAGCTCCAAACACGAGGGGTGCGCCAAATGTCACCGCCGCGACACGGCACCCACGGAGGGCTTCAATCCATCCAGAATCTATGACAGCATGCAAACGCAGAAGAATTGCGCATCCACCGCCGTACGAATGGCCTGTAAACAGCACCGTCGGCCCCGCCCGGCCAGCCGTGCGGCAGCAGGCGATCGCACTGTGCAGCTTTTCAAGAATTGAGGGTGCACTCCACGCGACGCCCATAGATGGACCCTTGTTGACCTATCCCAGATGAAACTTGAGACCGAGGGCACTTCGCGGGGCAGGGGGGTTGAGACGGGAGGAGGAGGCAACCTTGACGCCGCACGGTAGCGCGGCTGGGATGAAGACAAGGTCGTGGATGGTGTCCGACCAAGACCAGGTGCCGCGGTACACTACTATCACCCGCGCCCGGCGCGCGTCACACAGGACAGCCCACTTTGGGTGCTGCAACTTTGACGCGCCGTCTTGCGGCTGGATGTGCACTACCGTGTACCCTCCCTTGCCAAGCGCAGCAGCGCATTCCGACTCGTCCTCCAAGTAGATCTCGTGTGCGGCCTGCGCGCACTCCAGATCTTGCTCAACCTCTGCTACATTCACCGTCAGATCTGCCTCCGATGCGCGTCGTCCGCTTTCCTGTCGCTGCAACTGCCCACGACCAGCAGCCAACGCCGCCGCAGCGCCACGTGACCTCGGTCGAGCACCCTCATGAAGTTGCTGCACCACCCACTGACGGTAAAAGGGTTCAATGACGTAATCGCCTATCCCTGCAGCCTTGCTGCCCAAGTGTTTGGCCCACTCCTTCCAGCGCGGCCTGCTGCTGCGCCCTGCGTCAATGCTGACGTCGTCGTTGCGCGAAATACCCATGTCACCATTGTCTGCGTCAGCCGCATCGCTGCCCCTTGCTCTCCCGTCCCACCCATTGGATATCAATCTCGAAGAAAGTGCAGCACCACGAACCAGCTCCCCACGGTTTGGGTGTTCCCCTTCGTCTTCTTGTTGAAGGGCCTGTTTGTCGCACGAGTGTGCAGATTCGTTTTCATTCGGTGGGCCGTCCTTACCTCCAACCATCTTCTCTAGATGTGCTTTCCCAGATGTAGGGCAGCCAACTTCTTCCTCAGAATTCTGGCTGCCTGGTTCGGCTACAGGGTCCTCGCAATGCTGGAGTTCCGCCCTCGCCCGCTTGCTCCATGCCCATCCGGCAATAGCTGGGCAGGAGGGAAGCGCTCAAGATTCAGAGGATCGCAGGCGCCAGGAATTCGCATGATCAAAACATATCTGAGATGTCAGCTGAGGCCCACCTGCGAGGGCAGTCCCTGCTATCGTGACTGCTGTGGCGCCTCCTCCCCTCCGTGCCTACGAGCGCATCGAGGTCACGTTTCTCACTTCAAGGCCGGTCGCAAGACGCTGGCTTGCCATGGCATTCGGAGGCAATCACGTTAGCATGAGATCTCTGGGAACTTCCGCCTTCTTCCATCCCAGTGTCCAGATGCTCGCGCCTCGTAGCGCAGTGAACCCTGCTCCACGTCGAAAGTGAACGTTCCGGTAATTCGAGGGCGTTCGGGTCAAAATTCCCAAAACGCGTTCGAAGAGAGTGCTGGCGGTAAGCCCTTCCTTTGAAGGGCAGGCATATCCAGTGCTTCATCTGAAGTTGGGCGACCACGTGTAAAGGGCAAGCCTTTCCAGTGCTTCATCTTACGTTTGGCGACCACGGGTATCTGGTGCTATGCCCTGGTCCGGTGGTGCACCCGTTCAGCACTTTTCACAGAGAGCGTCGCCGATGATCCGCTCCGGCGCGAAGAAACTCATGCACGACTCCGATCAAGCCGTCGTACCAATCCATCATTTAGGTGTGCATTCATCACCTCTTGCGACACAACGCTCTCCTGGGAACGTGGCGGAGCTTTACTACACTGACGGGGAGCCCGTATCCAGCACGGTGGGGACTGCCTTTGTGCAGCTTACAGGCGGAGCAAGCCTCGTCGCGCTCTCATGGGTGCTTTTCGGCAACGTGGGCCTCGCACTAGCCATAGTTTACGCTGCTGGGTACTTCGGTGAGCAGCTCGCAAATGTGCTAGCGGTTGTCATCAGGATCCCACCGCTCACACTCATGCTCGGCGCCGGGCTGTTCCTTCGTAATGTGCCCGGGCCATGGATGAGCTTGGTCCAAGAAGTTCCCGCTGACTGGACAGGGGCTCTTCGCACGGTGGCAACAGCTGTGATAATTCTGCGGGCAGGGATGAACGTTGACCTGGCAACAGTCCGTCAGTATTGGTTCGGCATTTCGTGTCTGGCCGTCGTCCCCGGCTTCTGCGAGACGATCATGGTAGCATGTCTTACGCAGCTGCTATTTGAAACCGGCTGGGCATGGGCGCTGATGGCAGGTAAGTCGCAGCGGTAAGCCAGAGATGTTATGGAAAGAGCTCTGCCTCTCATGCCCTGCTAGCCTTCGCCGGACTCATCAAGCTTCCCCGACAGGCTTCGTGCATTCTGCAATCTCCCCTGCAGTCGTTGTACCAGCGGCAATCTCCCTGAAGGTGCGTCCAAGTCCCGTGCGATAAATGCCGTGCCCAGTGTGATTGGGCGACTGCATCGCAATCAGGGAGAATTGACATTGCATTTCGTCTCCTGGGCAGGAGCGTCGCCTCGGCGAGGGCAACGGCACACCAACCAAGCTTCTCTCCGCTACCTGTATCGGTCCGCTTCTGTCCGCCATCGCTCTAGCGCTAAATCACTCTGTACTCTTTCGTGTGTGGTGACATCCATTCCCTGCTCGCCAGAGGTCGTACTCGCTATCGTCGGCTTTTCATTCACGTTCAAGCTCGCGGTGCCGGTTCTCGATGAAGCATACGAGCCGCCGCAGCCAAACTGGCTCATCGTAGGCGTCCCGATCTTCGAGATCGTTGGTGGCCTTGTTGGAGGCATTCTACTCGGCGGAATTGTGCGCCATCGCTTCCAATCCCCTAGCACATCACGAGCCCCAAGGCCAGCGCCAGCTAATTGCTGCGGACACAGCGAGGCGCCGTGCCTAGCACCGCTGGCGCTAAGTTTTCAGATTGGTGTCTCCACTTGCAGGCAGCTCTCGCGCATCCATCAGTTGTCGAGTCGCTCTGCGCGCTGCAGCTGGAGACCCTGACGCCTGAGCGCGTCTCAGCGGCCACCCAGCTACGCCGCAACTCATCCTTCTGGCTCCTCCTGGGTCTAGGCATCCTCACCGTTGGCGCGTCCAAGCAATACGAAGTCGCAGGGGGAGGCGCTCTCGCTGTCCTCGTGATGTCTGTCTGCTGCTCCTTTTCCTGGAACTCCGTTTTTTCAAAGCACGTCTCTGGGCGCATGGCGGATTCATGGGCTCTCGTCCAGCGCGCCCTTTTCGCTACGATGGGCGCATCGGTTGATATCTGGGGGATGACTGCTTTTACAGTGCAGTGGGCCACCACACTCGTTGCTGCGGGTCTTGGTGTGCGCTGCCTGGCTGCCCTCCTTGTTTCCAACTCTGGGGGGCGCCATGACATGTCCCTTGCTGAGCGGGTCTTTGGCACGCCCCCGCCCTCACCTGTCATATTTTCTTGCCACATAAGTATGCACCACGAGAGGCTGAAACAGACGTGCTGGTTTGCGCGCTGCAGTATCCGCGGCGTGGATCCCGAAGGCAACAATCCAAGCGGCCCTTGCCTCAGTTCCCCTCGATTTTCTGGAGTCTCTGTGGGGCACCTCGCCTTCTGACCCCGCCCGAATCATGTGGCTGGAAAAGGTGCATCCCCTCTAGCTCCCGTGCCGACTGAGCCCTTCCGTCTACGGCGCCCAGCTGATCCATGAACCACCGCTGCTATGCGCCGGATTCGGTTCAATTCTTTCCTCCCGCCCTCGATGCTGCCCCCGCTGAGTTACTGTGCGAGTCTCCACAGGCCAAGATAATCCAGGTGGCTGGCGCATTGTCGATCCTCTTCACTGCTCCACTTGGAGCGTTTCTCATCCACCATCTCGGGCCCACGTTTCTTCCACAAGTTGCTGTGTCTGATAGCTCAAAGGAGGACAGCATGCACGAGGCACTGGGGCCTCTCTCTCCTCGCACGCCCCTTCCGCCGCCCCCGAGGGAGCTTGGTGCGGTTCCACCGGCCAACGACCAACCTGCGGCGATGGCTGGGATCCCGGGGCCTTCCGCGCTCCAAAGTGCGGCTGGCGTTGGATACGTGCACGGTGCAGAGCCGCCCTCGGATGCCCTTTACGCGTCGGCCCACGTCGCGCCGGTCCAGTTCTCCTACCGCCCGGATCGTGCGGCGCTGCCGCTGCGTTTGCGCCCAGACTCACCAGCACGCGACAGCAGCCAACCATGGCACAGGACAGGCAGCGACTCGCCGCTCGAGGCTGTGGAAGCGCCGTCGCCAGACCTGCCCCCGGCGATGGCCCCTTCTCGCAGCGG
>Ga0209309_10004639_pt1 | contig 11273 bp, 14 predicted proteins | sample COGITO_mtgs_1204_2_FD_184807 | JGI IMG/M metagenome (GOLD analysis project Ga0209309, IMG submission 184807) | Pelagic marine microbial communities from North Sea - COGITO_mtgs_120412 (SPAdes) (version 2) | ecosystem: Environmental > Aquatic > Marine > Epipelagic ...
GACGGCACGAAGGCGACAGAGGCATCACGGAGTTTTACCTACCCGGCAATGACACTGGAGGAGGCGAAGGATGAAACGGTTTGAACATGAAGTGCTGACTTTCAGCGTCGCAAAACCCAAAGAGAAGGCTTCCATGAAAGCAACCCTTTCCGAATGGGGGGCGGCGGGGTGGGAAATTGTGTCCGTTGTCCCGAGCGACATGCACAGTTATTCGCTTACGGTTTTCCTGAAGCGAGAGTTGAACGAGATCACCAACACTGACGACGAGGTTGCTTAGGATGTATAGAGGTATTGTCTATATTGCCGCGCTACTGGCCGCTTCGCCTGCCGTTTCGCAGTTTGTGGAACCCAGCGAAACCGATGTGCCAGCTTGCAACGAACGTCGAAACCTAAGTGACCCATTCTTCGACACACTGGATTTTAGAGAAGCGCATCGTTCCACACTGATTCAGAGAATGAGAACGGCACAAGCATTCACTAAAATTGTTGAGGATGGTGATTGCTCGTGTGAAACCCGTTTCCCAGATTGGCAAGCCTCAATCCAATATTACTTGGACCAATACGCACTGATTGAAGATCGGCACGAAATATACGCGCGCACCAGATACTACGAGTCGATTACAAATGAACGTAGGCAGGAAGCCCGCGCTATTTGCGTTGAGCAAGACAACTGGTGAGGTTCAATAGATGAGTGTCGTTGCATACTTTGTAGAGACAGCGGATCGCTATCTTGATTCGGCGGCGGAGTCGCAATTCGGATCAGTAGCTTCAACGGTTGGAACGCTCATTATTCTGTCTGCAACTCTTCTGGTAATCTTAATTTTCATAAACATGGCGTTTCAGTATCGCTCGATGGATGGTAGAACCGCCTTCTGGTTAGCCCTAAAGATTACGCTTGTTGGTATCTTTGCTACTAATTGGGTCCAGTTCAACGCATTTTCTGATGCAGTTCTAAACGGCGTCGACAGCATTGCCGGTTCCTTGGTCGCTTCCGTCGGAGGAGGCAGCCCCGGCCCGTCTGGGACATTCGCGGAAGAGTTCGATACTCTGATAAACACGCTCGGGGAATATCTCAACGCGGCTGGTGAAGAGCTGAATTGGATGGCCGGTGCCATGCTGGATATTCTGGGGTTGCTCATGCTGGCGATACTTGGAGGTTTGGCGACGTTCATTCTTGTGGCCTCCCGGTTGATGATCGCGCTACTCATCGGTCTTGCGCCAATCATGATCTTTCTGACGTTGTTTGAGGTCACAAAGGACTATTTCTCGCGCTGGCTTTCCGCCTTAATCTCATTCTCCATCTATCCGATCGTAGTAGCCGGGGTTTTCGCAACGATAACAGGTGTCGCCTCAGCACTTATAGGTGAGCTAGGTGATCCTACGGCTGCGACGAATATCGGGTCGCTGGTGCCGTTCTTTATGATGATCCTGATGGCAAAGGGGTTCATTATTGCGACGCCGTTCATCGTCAAGGCAATCTCCGGCAACATCGTCATGCCTGCGCTGACAAGCGGAATGGGCGGAGCATATAGCTTCGGTCGTGCGGCGATGGGTAGCCGACAAGCCCTGAATCGTTACGGAGTCGGTTCTGCATCTGGCCCTGAAGTAGCAGCTCTTAAGGCAAGAGCTGCGGTAGGGTATGCAGCGACACAGGGCCGCAACCTGTTCAACCGAACACCTTCCCCGGCCAATGACAGTCCTCCGGTTTCGACCGGCACTGGTCAGCAAATGCGCCAGCAGGCCGAAAGGTCCGAACGCCTTCGCAAGAAATGAAAAGGCCCGTGCAAGCGGGCCTTTCTTCTGTTTCACAAGCGTCGAGCTATTCGGCGGCAGTCGCCGCACTGCCCCCTGCCCTCTCTGCCTTGGCTATTAATCCGTTGAGGCTGTTGTTTCCGACCACGACGGATTCTGCTTCCTCGTCGGTCATGTTCGCGGCGATCTCGCTGTCTCTGCTTTGTTTTTCAGTCTGCATCATATCTTTCACCTTCTGAGCCTCCAGCTCGCCGATCGCATCGTTAAGACGTGATGCCTTCCTCGCTGAAACAGGAATGGAGCCCGTCGCGGGCGTGGCCTGGGCCATTGCGATTGAAGGTTCCGGCTGCGCGGCAGCTCCTGTCCTTTCGCCCTCGTTTGCCACCCCTGCCCCGGAGTTGGGAGCTTGCTTGTCCTTGCTGCTCTGCTTCTCCTCCTGTGCGTTCTGCATCTTGTCGAGCTTGGTCGAAAGCTCTTCGACCTTCTTGGACAGTCTCTGGCTGGCCTCGGCCTCGGTCGGATAGGGCAGCGGCCCGGATTGGGCCGCATGGATCTTCTTGAAGGTCCGATCCTCATAGTATTTGATCCGCTTTGCTCGGACCGGCATTTGTGCGTCGACCACCATGACAATATCGTCCAGAGACATGCGCCGGGCTTCATCCGGGTGAAGCAATGCCGACTCTTCCGTGCGCTCGGATGTGCTGCGACCTTCAAACGGATTACCACCGATCGCGCGCGACCTCGTGACAACGCGCTTGGTCGTGGTGCCGACTGCTTCGCTCAATTCTTCGATCGTCTTGTTCTCGGACGGGGTGAGGTAGAGCTTCACGCCAGCATTTCCCTGCATCGCTCGACGGGTGTTCTCGCCGTATATCTCGTCCAGCGCCGGTATCGTCTGCGTCACGACGGCAAGGTGAGCATTGTAGGAGCGTAGGGTCTCGAAGCTGCTGGCGACGATCGGCATCTTCCCAAGGCGGTTGAATTCGTCCAGCATGATCATCACCGGCCACGGCTCGTCTTTGCCTGGCTCCTTCTCCTGTAGAGATGCCAGAAGGTCAGAGAAGAACAGTCGGATTAGTGCTGCCATCGGTTCGACCATCAAGGGCTGCACTTCAAGATAAACCGTGAACGGCTTCTTGCGGATCGAACGGAAATCGAAATCCGACGCCGATGTGGCATCATCAATCGCCGGGTTCGACCATTGATCGAGTCCCGACGTTTCCAGAAGCGAGAGATAGGACGTTAGCGTGTCGTTATTTATACCGGACAGGTTCGTGAACATCCGCTTTGCGTTCGGGTTGTCCACCCTACTGGCATACAACCGAAAGGTCTTTGGCTTGTCGCCTCCTGCGGTCGCCAACCGATAGACCTCGCCCAATGTCGGCTTCTTCAACTGAAACGCGTAGAGGCCACATGCGACGAAGAGGTTGATGCCACCCTTCAGCAACCCCTCTGCCCGCTCGCTCTTCGTTTGGAGGAACAGGGTTGCGAGAAGCTGCAACTCCATCTGCTGCTGTGCCGGGTTCTCAAGCTCCGATATTCGCAGAAGCGGATTGTAGCGATGCGACGGCGTTCCCGACCAGTCGGTCGGAGCAAAGCGGTAGATCGCATCCCCCTGCGCCGCCCTGTGCCGCGAAGTCTCCTTAAATAGCTCTCCCTTCACGTCCAGCGCGACGGCCGACCCCTTGAACGACAGAAGGTTCGGGATGCTGAACCCCGTCGTCTTACCACGACCCGTTGGAGCCACGACCATTGCATGTGGAAAGACGGTCGATGACAGAAGCTCGGCCTTACTCTTCGGGTCGCCCATCTTGCCTAGGATGAACCCGCTCCCCGGCTTTCCGAAAAACCCGTTCTTCTTGAGATCCTGCTTTGTCTGCCAGCGAGTCGCCCCGAACCGGGTCAGCGCATCGTTCATCAAGGCCGCGCTTAGGAGCAGCCCGACCACCGCAAAGCCACCGATGATGATGTTGACGATCTTGAACTGGTCCGGCCGTACGGTCCGCATGGGCAAGTAATCTCGTGCCAGCATCAAGAAATCTATTTCAGCCGAAACTCCATAGCGCGTGAAGGTGATGTAGGCGGTTGCGACGACATATCCGATCGCCGCGCCCAAGAGGGCAAAGGTGATGACTCCCGCGAAAATACGGCCCTTACCCATGATCCGGTCCCTCCCCGGTCGGCTTGGAAAAATCAGACTTCACGTCTAGGATGATCGTTCTGTCCTCATCGTCCCCAAGCTGGCGAAGAACGACGCCGACGCCTTTGCCCTTTCCGGTCGGTTCGATCCTGAATTGACGATTATCCATGGGTGATCCCCTTCTCGCCGCGTGTGGTGCCGTGGCGGACGCGCTGTGCATCGACCTCGGCGTCCACGATCTCTTCCTGGACCTCGTGCATGACGTCGCTGTTGGCTGTGGTCTCATCGCCTTGCAGGTAAGTCTTCGTGAGGTAGAGCCGGTCCAGACGATCCTCCACACTCTCACGCAAGGCATCGGCATCGCCGTCCCGAAGCTGTCGGACCTGCTCGCCGGTCATATGGCGTTCGATTTCGTCCCGGAACTCGCGCTCCGACACGGCATCGCTGAACGGACGATCGGCGGAATCCTCCCGCATTGCGGAAAGGGCTTCCTCGGTGCGCGGCCCGATTGTCGCCGCTCGGGGAACCTCGTTCCGCTCTGCCTCAATCGCAATCTCGGCTTCGCCGTCCGCCTGTCCGTCCAACCCCCGTTCGCTCTTGGCCTCCGTTCCCTGCTGTTCTGTGCGAAGTGCGCCCGTTTCTAGCCGCACCACGTCGCCGCGCTCGATGAGGCTATCGTCCTCACGCAAGGCGTCTCGCTGCGTCTCGGTCCAGCCCTTGTCGCGGATCACGCCCGCCGCTTCCAATCGTTCGCCGAGATCGGCATGAACGCTATCGAGCCGCGTCGTCGCCTGCTCCAAGCCCTCTCGGGTATAGAGATTGATCCCCTCCTTATCGGCAATCTTGGAAAGGTCGTCCGCCAGCCATTGACGTTCAAGGGCGGCGTTGCTGGCACCCGCCTCGACGCGCGATATGACCTCGCTGGATGAAATGCCGGTCCCGCGCAGGGCCGTGTCGATCTCGGCCCGCGTCCGCGGCTCCTGCATGGCGGCTATCTTGTCCTTGGAGATGTTGGCCTCCGAATAGACCCCAGCCCTGGATGCTTCGGCGTTGAGGGTTGCCGACCTCTCTCCCAGAGGATTCATGTGCGCGACCCCCTGATAAATCTCGTTTAACTCCTTTTCGAGCGCTGCCCTGCGATGGGGTTCGGCGCGCACGATCATCTGCTCCGCCCGTTCCGCCTTGCCCCTGAACTCGCTGACGAGGGCGTCGAAGTTTTGTCCGTCCTGCATGTAGATCACTCCATCTGATTTGAGGTTGCCGCCGCGCGCCAAAATCTCGGTGGCTCTGAAAAGAGCGTTGGCGACGTCCTCACGGTTGTCCCGTGACGCTTCGCCGGAAAGAAACCGATAAGTCTCGCTGTGCCGGGCTATCTGACCAAGCGCAGCGTCTAGGTCCTTTCCTACCCGCTGCCGCTCCACGGGCACCCTGCCCTCCCGCTTCGCTTGGTAAATCTCGTCCAGCGAGGCCTTATATGTCGTAATCCCGCGTTCGACGCGCCGTGTCGCTTCAAGACGGATGCCGCGCTTCTCCGCCGACTCCACCATCGCCAGCCTGAAATCATCATAGTTGAAATGATGGTCTTTTCCGAGATAGAAGGTCTCCCCATCCCGGCTCTTCCGGTTCAGGACGATGTGCGCGTGAGGATGCGCCCGGTCCTCGTGAACCGCGATCAGATAGTCGAATTGGCGACCTTCCTGCGCGAAAAACCGTTCGCATATCTCGGATCCCATATCCCGAACGTCGGACCCCTTCGTTCCGATTGGATATGCCATGAGCATGTGGGTCGTGTGGCCCATCTTCGGAGTGAAGTTTTCGTTCCACATGCCGGAAAACCGCTCGGCCACGTCGTCAATCTGCTCGGCGTCGAGGCGTGCGAGACCGTCATAGGTGCTGCGGCTGTCGACGATGTAGGATGATTTCGTGGTCAGGTATTCGATCTGGTTCCTAAGCTGGGCCTTGGTGTGGCAGCCGCCGCTCTTGATCGCCTTGAAGATGGCCGGGGAATGGCCCCTCGCCGCCCGCGCCATCTGGTTCTGACGGCCCATGCCCTGCATCGAGCCTCGAACCCTGCTCCACCCCTTCTCGAACAACTCGCCGGTGACAGCCGTGACGGCATCAGTCCTGGGCATCTGCAAGCTCCTTAAGCGCCGCATTTACGCGCACCGACAATCTGGCACGTCGGCGCTCTACCATCTGCTGAACCTGGTCTCCCATCTCGAAAACAAATCCGGCCAAGGATCGCATCTGGTTGTAGCTTTGGTCCGGGAACGGTGGGCGCATCCCCTTTATGTTCGCCTCATTCATCCGCTTCGCGATCTGGCTGACGTTGTTACCGATGCGATTGAGTGAGGCGCTGACACCGTGAAGGGCGTCGCCCATGTCATCATCAGGCACGAAAAGGTCTTCGGCGATCTGGATCAATTGCCGCAATCCGTCCGATCTGGAACGGACGCTGTGCCGTCTTAGAACGACGTCGAAGGTCGCGAGCTCGTCCTCCGTAACCGTCACGCTCACTTGTTGCGTCCGCGTCCCGCCATCCCTCCGACGATCTCTTTCACTACGCAGCGTGTAGTAGATCGTTCTCGGCGTGACGCCGAAATCTCGAGCAAGCCCCTGAACTGACGCACCATTTTCGCGCGAGCGAACAATGTCGAACTTCTGGTTCCGCGTCAGTCTGGGCTTGCGAGCCATGTGAACATACATCCCCTATTTCTTGCCATCTTCTATACTATCGCTTAGGCTTTGATGCAATGCAAATTGCGGTCAAGTGTCAAAGCCGTTAAGAGCGTTAGTATTCCGTTTGAGCATCCCCTCGGGATGCGTCGGAGCGTTGAATACGCGACCTGCCCAAAGGGCCCAGAAAGACCTCCCAGCCGCCGTCCATTTGCTCTGGGCTACCTACCCTTAGATTTTCGTGACTTCGCGCCGTAGCCCCTCAGCCAGCAGCTCTGCGGCCCCTTTCGATATGAAAGCGATGAGCAATCCCCCTTCTAAAGGCGTCAGTCCATCCATACTTTAGGGAACAGGGAACAGTGAACAGGGTAAAGTGAACACGGGAAAGCGGATATGGAACGGGGAACAGTGTGCGGCAAAAAGGGAACGGTAGAAAGGGGAAAGTGGAAAGTGGACGGTGATAGGTGATAGGTGATAGGTGATAGGTGATAGGTAAACAGGGAATAGGGAATAGGGAATAGGGATGAGGGAACAGAGGAAAGGGAATGGTTGACAGGGGAAGGTGAACAGGGGAAGGTGAATGGGGGACGCGGTGTGCACCCGCCTCAAACCTTCGAACTTGAATAAGGTCGCTTCCAATGCCGAAAGATCCCCCAAAGAATAAACCGAACGACAACATGAAGGTCATTGCGGTCATGGCCCGCAAAGGAGGGTCCGGTAAAACCACGCTTGTCCGAGCCTTGATGAGCGCCATCGCGAAGTCAGGCCGGACCTGTCTGGCCCTTGATGCCGATCCGCAGCGCGCCCTGATTGGCTGGGCGAAGCGGATCGAACTGAAAAGCGATCGCGTTTTAGTTGAACAGCTCGACCAACCTAGCGATCTACAGACGGCCATCGACTTCGCGTGGAGCGGTGGAAAGACCGACTACATCATCATCGACACGCAAGGCGCTGGCGGTCAGTGGGCCGATGATCTCGCCGTCCACGCCGATCACATCGTCTGTCCGGTAATGCTGACCGAAACCGACTTCGACAAGACGATGGACACCTTCCAGTGGTATCAGCGCCTTCGAGACAGGGCGGACGATTCCTCGGCCCTCCCCACCTTTACCTGCGTCGTGTCGAGGGTTCCCAGGAAGGCCACCAAGTCGATGCTCGCGGTAGCTACGAAATGCGCTCAGACGTTCCCGGTCCTGCCGATCATGTTCATGGAACGAGGCCAACATGCTGACGCAGACGCGGAGAACCTTCTGCACGAGCTGGCAGACAAGAAACGAAACGGTCCACCATTCGGTTGGCCCCATGCCAAAAACTTCGATGAGGCTGTCGAGGAAGCCGCCGACATTCTCAAGGCTATCGAGGAGGCGCAATAATGGTCCGCAAGACGATCGCGCAGTTGACCGGGATTGATCCCGAATACTCGAAGCAATTTGTAAATGATGGTCAGCAAACCGAACAACCAACTCCGGCAAACCCGGAGGCTCCGAAAGCCCAGAAGGCGAAGAAGCCGCCAAAGCCGGACACACCTCGCAAAGTCAAAGAGCCTGCAACGGCTTCTAGACAATCCGCTCAAAATAGCCGCAAGCAAGTAAACCTGATGCTCTATCCGTTGGTGCGACATAGCGCCGATCTCGAACACCTGACGGCGCGAGGAATACCGGGCTCCGATGTGGTCAAGCTGGCCGGACGACGGGCGCTCGCGACTTTCGAGCCGAAGGCGGTGTTCACCGAACTCGCGGATGGAGATCGGCTTCCAACCAAGCACGCCTACAAAACGAACAAGACAGTCGATACCGCCGTGATGGACAAGATGCGGACGAAGACCGATCCCCTGAACCTGCGGGGCGACGGGTTTCTGCTGCGCGGTCAGATCGAACCGATCTTCTGGAAAGAGCTCGATGCAGTCATTCTCGAAATGAAAGATCGTTTTCCTGACGAACCGGAATGAAAAGAAGATCTGCTCCAAAGGGGGGGGGAGTTTAGGCTTCCTCCCCCCTAAAGCAAAATAGACAGGGCCGTGTCCTCGCGCATCGCGCTGCGGGCCGCACCACCCCTGTCGATTTCGCTTCACCCCCCACCTCTCACGCTCGCCGCTCGGCAGGCGGTCAGCGAGGCTGACCGCCGCATCCATCGTGTCGTGATGCGAGGTCGAAAAGCCCTGCGACCAGTGGATGAAGAGGAAAACCCATGTCCAGGCAGAAGAGACTCCAAGCGAAAGCGGTGCGCCGCATCCTCGATGCTAGAACGCGAGAGGTCGTCGGCTGGCTCTACCAGTGGAACACCGGCGCACTTGTGCCGCGTTGGAAAGACGCGCCCGTCAAGGAGGTAGTCTATGAGTGAGAACGGTCTGTTCGCCTTGCACGGGGAGGACGCGGTGCATCATCTGGGCGTAATCTATTCCACAAGCGAGGCGACGTTGCGAGCTTTCGGCGCGTCCTACATGCGCGACCCGAAGACGATTGGCTCTCTCAAGCTGGTCAACCCGTCCGGCCAGCTCGTCGCCACCTTCGACGTATGGACCGATAACTGGAAAGATACCGCCTGCGATTCCGCATCATCTTCCATTTGCAATAGAAAAACCGTAGGATGAACAGGATAAGGAGACATGCGATGTGTCTGAAAATGAAAACGATTTTGGGCCTCGTTCTGGCTCTCGCTCCGGCTTCCGCCTTCGCTTGGGAATATGAACTCGAACGTGGCGTCGATCTCTACAGCGCCACTGATGGGGTCACTGCCGTCCGGCTCGTTTGCGATCCCAACAACGTCTATGGCGGAACGCCGGAAACGGCGGTTCTCGTCTGGCTTGGCGGCACCGACGACGCGACGGCAGACGCCACGTTCCGGTTCGCGGACAATGTGAGCGTCACCGGGCCGATGGTCCATGGCCGCATCAGCAAGGCTCATGTGGCAGCGGAAGTCTGGAATGATCTTATGGCGGGTTTCCGGTCGAACGAAACGGTCGAAGTGACCGTGGGCACCCGAACGGAAAACGTGACGCTCGGGGAACCGATGCCGTTCACCTGCACCTGACGCGGCCCGAAGGGCACGGCGCGTAGCGCCGGGCGGGGGCGGAAGCGGGCGCAGCTCGGTTCCGCCCCCGTCAATTTTGGGGTCTCGATCCTGGACACGTCAGCCGGAACGAAAAACCCTCGCCACAATAGGCGAGGGCAGGGGCCTTTCGGCCAACGGGGAGTCCGCTGACGGTATCAACGGATTCCGGGATGCAACGGTCTTATTGAACAGCCGCTCACGCGGCCACCTGTTCGTCCGTCTCTGCGGTGCCGGTCGCGGCGATCACGTAATCAACCGCTTTCTGCGCTTCCGATGCCGCCTTGAAAATCATGCCCTTGTCGGCTTTCAGGGCCTCAAGCCAGCCTTCGACATAGGCGGCGCTCTGGCCGAAGTCCGGGTTCAGGCCAAGGCGAACGCACAACATGCAGTTGCCGATTTCCGCGACCAGTTCCTCGAACGCATAACCCTTGCGGTCGGTGTATTTCTTGATCCGGTCCAGCCGCTTTTCCGCTCCGGTCCAGTGCGTGATTTCATGGGCAAGGGTGCCATAATATCCTGCCGCGTCGTGGAAGGTCGCAATCGGCGGCATGTGGATGCTATCGGTCGCGGGGCGATAGTAGGCGCGCGGCTCGTCGCTGGTCAGGATTTCCGCGCCGGTTCCGGCAAAGAATGCTTCAAGCTCTGCGTCGGCCTCGGTGCCAAGGTCGCGGGCCGGATCGGGGCGGATATAGTATTCCTCCGGCAAGCCCTCGATCTGATCGGCATTGAACACGTTGTTGAACTTCGCATAGGGGATGCGGCGCTTGTCTTCGCCCTCGGGCTTACCTTCGTCGTCCTTCTCGAACGTGCCGTAGAAAACCGATTTCGCGGCCTTCGCGCCCTTAATGACGTTGCCGCCAAGCTCTTGTGCCTGCCGAAACGTCATCCAGCGTTCGGATGTGAACCCGCGTTCCGCTGCCGTCGCCCACAACATCAGAATGTTGATGCCGCGATAGGCTTCCCCATTGTGGCGGACGGGCAGACAAGCGCCACCCCTGCCGCCAGTCCAAGGCTGCCGCCACGGCGGTGTGCCTGCCTCGATCTGCGCGATGATGGTATCGGTGACATGCTGGTGAAGGTCGAAACGTGCCTTTCCCATGTTCAACCCTCCACTGCGAAAATGACGGTTTCGTCCTCGACCGTGTAGGGCACGGCCTTGGACAACAGTTGCGCGACGGCTTCTGCGGGAACCGTGGCAAAGGTGTCGGTGATGATCCTGCACATGCGCTCGCGGTCGGCCTCGAAAGCGTAGCCGTTGATTGCCCATGCGATCAGGCCGGGGGTGTGAACGGCGGGGGATGATCCAAGTCGATAGGTAGCCATTGGTGGCCCTTCCTTGTGGCGATGCCCTGTCCGGTCTGGTGCCGAAAATCGGGGCGGGGTTTCTGGCGAGGAAGCGCGAAGCGCGCCCCTCTCCTGAAAACCTGCCTCCCGGCGAGGGCAGGAGGGGGGCCCGCGCAAGGTTGTCCGTAGGGGCGAAGGGGAGGGGGATCACCCGGCGACGCAGCCCGACCGCAGGGGAGGGACCGTCGTCGGGGACACCCCTTCGCCCCGTCAAGCGGACGGCCTTGCGTGGGGGAACCGGCGGTTCCCTTCTTCTCTTTGGCGGTGACGTGGCGTTCGGCTTGTCCGAACCCCGAACCGCGCCCCAGCG
>Ga0209309_10004641_pt1 | contig 11270 bp, 11 predicted proteins | sample COGITO_mtgs_1204_2_FD_184807 | JGI IMG/M metagenome (GOLD analysis project Ga0209309, IMG submission 184807) | Pelagic marine microbial communities from North Sea - COGITO_mtgs_120412 (SPAdes) (version 2) | ecosystem: Environmental > Aquatic > Marine > Epipelagic ...
TGTACTGGACGGTATGGCTTATCCCGAGTTCAAGTTAAGTAAACAAAGTTGCACATTACACTCAAAGCAGCTTATTGAGAAACTGCTTTGAGTTTCACCATTAAGCTTTATAAAACCTAACAACGCTGTCTTGTTGCAAAACACAAGAGTATTTAGTGACACGCTTGGACTCTGGTTTCACTTTCATTTTTACTAACGCCCCGCCCATAGCTTTCATCCATTTAGTCTTGTGGCTGATATATTCAATAGAATCTTCACCGTAACGCTTTTTAGCTTCGGTTTGGCAAGCTTCTATCACTTGAGCTTGCACTTCATCCCTGGTTAACTCAGCTTGGGCTATTGCAGTTGAGGAGCCAACTACATTTAATACACATACTATAAATAGTGGTTTTAGAAATTTAGTCATCGGTTTTCCTAATGGGTTGATTGAGTTGACAGACTCATTTAAATGGAAAATCGATAAATAATCTCACCGATTGCGAAATCCTGTAGTGATTTTCGAAATCGGTGATAGAAAGCTAGAAATCGGTCAGTTCAGGAGAGGCAATTAGGCCACTTATTTTACGAAACTCACTCGGTGTCATGGTTTTGAGGGTTTTAAAGGCTTTGTTAAAAGTGGTTAAAGACCCATAACCAGATTCGATGGCAATCGTTAGAATAGGCGTTCTAACTAATTTGGGGTCGGATAGACGTTTAGCAGCGTCCCTAACTCTATAGCGATTTAAGTAATCGTTAAAATTTCGGTAGCCAAGATGCTGATTAATCAGACGTCTAAGTTGATGTTCGGGAATAGTTAGGTGATCTGAGAGACTCTTAATCGTTAAATCAACCTGACGATAATAAAAGTCTTGTTCCATGGCATAAGTTAATTTCTCTAACCACTGACTGTCTGCTAACGAGGGCTTGGGAATTTCATGTTTAACTAATTCAGGGGTTAATTCATCAATCGATTCTACTAATATATTTGAGTTAGAAACTAAAATAAGAAAACCGAAGGACATAGCAAAAATGCTAATGACAATAACGTTAAGGTAATTAATATATACTGGAAATTCACCATGCCCATATATAAATTCGTTGACCACAATAAATAACAAAAACCCACCCGTGGTTACCGACAAACTTAACCGCAAAAAGCGGCGACACTCAACCAAGTCAGATTGCCAATTCCGAAATACATCAAACAGACCTAAAATCGTTAAGGCACTGGTAACCAAGAGTGACACCATATGTATGATTGAGCCGTCTAGTTCTTGGGGAGACTGAAAACATTGGTAAGTACCCAACGCAATACAAACGCCTAACCCAAGATAATGTCCTAAATGTAACTTTTGATCTTTTTCACTCATTTGAAACAATGTTGAGGCAAACATCCAAAACAACGCGGGGCTTGCCATAGCGACGATACCAAAAAATAATCGCAGAAAGAATATATCACTGACCAGTGGCTGCAAGATGTAACACGCCGCGCTTAATAACAGTAAACTTAATATTTTAGCCGTTAAAACGTGTCGATAATCAAACATAAGCTTGCACACAACCAACAAAATTGCGCCGCAAGCCATACCAGTCAAGACTAGGAAAAAGTTTTGCATGAGAAAATAGAAAAATTAAGATGAGTTTTGCGAATGATAGCGCAATTAAGTCAGTGCAGCGGGTATTAATTTGTAACTATTTAGCTATGTTTTAGCCTATTTTGACAGCACTTGGATTTTTTGCTGAAGGATCATTTTTAAAAGTTCAGCTGCCGCCTCGGCATCGCACAATGCTCGGTGATGGCTCTCTAGTGGAATACTAAAAGCGTCACACAAATTGCCTAATGAATATGACTTAAGACCGGGAAAGTACTTCCTAGTTTCCCTTACCGTGCATAATTTGGGCATTGAAAAATTTCGCTCAATTCGTTGATATTCTTGTTTAAAAAAACCATAGTCAAAATTAACGTTATGAGCTACAAATACACAATTTTGCATAAATCCATTCAGGCTATCTGCTACTTCACTAAATAACGGCGCGTCTTTTACCATATCGTTGCTTATGCCAGTGAGTTGAGTGATAAATTTAGATATATGCCTTTGTGGGTTGATCAAGCTACTCCATTTATCGACTATTTCGCCGTTAATCATTTTTACTGCACCAATTTCAGTGATGCGATGTTGTGGCTGTTTGCCACCCGTTGTTTCAACATCAACCACCACGTAGGGCTGCATAGGATCAACAAACCACTGAACTTTACAGATCTGTACATCAAATCCAGCATGCTGCAAGGCGTTGATACTGATAAATTGGTTGGGGCGAATTGAATCACCAGGCGCTTTCACTTCTTCGAAGCGTAACTTGCCATTTTCTATAATCATCAAATCTGGATAACCATCATTTAACCCATGATAATTTTGGGTCATGGCTCTCAAGTGGCTGACCACTGCCGCAGGCTCTGCGGTTGCTAAAAAAATCCTTATGATCTGCATCATGTGTGAATTCCAACGAAACATACCATTAGGTTGCCCGTAATACTGAGTAGCGATTTTTGTTAGATAAGTAGTTGCACTGGATGGCTGATAAAACATCAGTAAACGTTGCTCTATAACGTCTTTTAAGTTTTGGTAAATCGTATTTTCTTTAACAATCTTTGGTCTAAGATCAAACTCAGTAGCCACTGAATCGCCATGATGATACAAGTCTTGCCAAAATGTCAGCCCAAACAAGGCGTTAAATAAACGATTTTCGGTTCTAAAAGCAGTGACATTCAAGCGCTGGTAATACTCCTTTACGCCCTTTTCTACTTGGTCTTTGTGTATTTCATCAATAACCAAACTCACACTATCATCTCGCAATTTTGCTGTGAGTTTACTTATTTTGACTTGATGAAACTTACGTTCATAGAAATCTTCGGCGAACAGTAATAATGTATCATCCAAGGAATTATCGATAATCTGCTCCAACTCCTTTTTAACCGCATCTTTATCGCCTAACTTATAAAGCTCTCGCAAATATTTTTCCTGTGCTTTTGGATGATGAGACGCACTAAGGTATTGCAAGGCACAGCGATGATTTTCGGCCAATAATTGTTTACCTAATAAATAAAAAAACTCATCTTTGAGTCGTTTAGATTGGGCACAATGGGTAACCACAGCAAAGGTTTCTGCTATTGATTTGTTTTCTAATACATAATCTTGGATATGTAATTGATTACGTTTTAGTTGTCCAAGTTTAAAACTGTAATAGAAGACACACTGCGCCTGTTCCAAGTCAACAAATCTAGCGTTAGGTTGAGAATGATTAGATTGGGTTTTTAATACCCCAAGATCACGTCTGGAAAACTTGTCTAAGCCACTGCTTGTATCACCAAAAAAAAGAAAGAGTAAATACGCCAAATTTGGCTCAAAATTTTTGACTAAAAATTGTGTCACAAGCTTTGATGAAATACATTGATGCTTTGAACAAGACTGTATCAGATGCCCTAGCAAAACTATTTTTGGCGCGCTTTGTTTAACGTCGGTAATTTCATACTGATTTAAAAGATCAAGCAGTTGAATTTTGGTTAATTGTGCTAGCCAATCATGGATATCGTGGGTCTCTAATTGACGTAATAAACCAGCTTGTTCTAGCGTAAGCAATTGGCCATGACAATCGTTTATCTCGTGATAGACCATCTTATTAAGATGAATATATCGAGCTTGCCTATTGATCACTCTGACAAACATACACTTTGCGTCATGCCCTAGCCCTTGATAACAACTCAAAAAATCTTGATGTTCTGTATCTAATAAGTGCTCACAATACTGAGTGATAAAATGAACAAACTCATTAAAATGATCAAGGTAGTATTTTTCAGGTAATTCCTTGGGATATTGGGGCATATGCGTTGTTACTATTAAATAATACGCTCATTATATACAGTAGTTTATACAGTTGTAAAAAATAACTACTCTGCAACAAACTATTCAGCTAATGACAGCAGCTAATGACAAATTTAGTCAAAAATAAAAGGCTCTTTATTCGCTTTGATTCGGATCCAATTCAAAGACGTTCTGACTGACTTTCGCGAGAGGAGATTCTGTTCAATCTTGTTTTTACCTGGAAACGGGATCATGCTCAAACCAATGACCATAGTGATCAAACCTTGACCAGGCAACACTAACATTGCAATCCCACACACCAACAAAAACACCCCGAAAATGATTTTTGCAATTTTTACCACGCCGGATACGCTGCTAGTCATCAAAGTGTCGGGTGGGACTACATTAATGTCTGTATCTGAGAGTTGTTTACGTAAAAAGTATCCCTTATCCATTTTTACAATGAAATAACTGATCACGACAAAATAAGCAATGGAAACAGCAGTAGTTATCACTATGGTTAAGAATATAAAATTTCCACCAAAAGTATTCGTTAAGAATGTTGCAATGTTGTTGTAGGATTCACTGAGCACGTTGGTTTTCCGTAATTAATGGCAGCACGTTACTTAAGGTGGGTTTTATGCAAATGTTTGAAGAGTTGTTTGAATGGATTTACATTCATTGGGTAACCATCATCGTTATTTTGCATATTAGCTTATCTGTTATGACATCGGTACATGTACTTCTGTTCAAAGAAAACGAACGCACATCATTGGCATGGATTGGTCTTGTTATATTTTCACCCGTCATGGGAAGCCTATTTTATTGGTTATTTGGCATAAACCGTATTAAGCGAACAGCGCAAAAAAAACATCCAAAAGCACTTAAACCAGACTTTTGCCACCAAGAAAAACCCATTGAGTTTCATCATATTCCAAAAAATTGGCATTCACTCATCATTGCTGGAAACAAAATCCATTCCACTCATTACCTAGAAAATAACACCATTACCCCCCTCATCAATGGCGATAAAGCCTACCCAGCAATGATCCAATCCATTAAAAATGCTAAGAGCCATATTGTTTTATCGAGTTACATATTTGTCAACGATTCACTTGGCCATGAATTTGTTAAGGTGTTAATTGAAGCACACCAGCGAGGTGTCATTGTTAACGTTCTATTGGATGGTGTCGGTGTGGGATATAGCTGGCACCAATCAGACCAAGCTTTGAAAAAACAGGGGATAAAAACAGCGCGTTTTCTACCGGCAATTTCTTTTACTACTATTCGCTTTATCAATTTAAGAAACCACAGAAAAATACTCTGCGTAGACGGCGAAGTGGCATACATGGGCGGCATGAACGTTAGTAAGCGTAATCTGATTAAATCTGCAGAGCATCCCATTGATGATGTACATTTTAAAGTGACAGGTCCAGTGATTGATCAGATTAGTCAAGTATTTATAGAAGATTGGTTTTTTGCTACAGATGAGTTAATTCAATTTCCCACCTATAAGCAAAACACAGTAGCGCAAATAAGCGATAAACCCGTGGTTGCCCGAGTTATTCAAGATGGACCAGATGAAGACCATAATAAAATACGTTGGACACTCATTAATGCTCTAGTATGCGCACAAACGAGCGTAAAAATAATAACCCCCTATTTTATTCCAGACCAAACCTTAATGACATCTCTTCACGCCGCGGCCTTACGTGGCGTGTCAGTGGAAATTATTGTACCTCAACACAGCGACATTCCATTTTTGAACTGGGTGATGCAAGCAAATTACTTGAGAATAATAGAGCATGGTATACAGATATTTAAAAACAAAAGACCTTTTGACCACAGTAAAATTGTGATTATCGACGACCTTTGGTCATTTATAGGTTCCAGTAACTGGGATGCCAGAAGTTTAGAATTGAATTTCGAGATCAACCTAGAATGTTATGATGCAGATCTTAATGCAAAACTCACAGATTTATTTACCTTAAAAAAACAAAATTCTATTGCCGTTGTTGAAGACGAAATTAATGATTTGCCTATTTACAAAAAAATTCGCAACAACCTATTTCGTCTATTTTCACCTTATCTGTAATGCTAACCAATTATTAACTATTATGCGTTTTATTAAAGGTCAATGTCTTTATGCTTAGAAGTCGTTATAGCTCGGTGGAATCCTTAGAGATTATGGGCCATGCGCCAAAACAATTAATGGGTCCTGACATCGAAGTACTGATGTGGAATGTCTTTAAATGTAAAAGAAAAGGCTGGCGCGACGATTTTATAAAACTGGCGCATAACAAAGATTTAATTCTGTTACAGGAAGCCATATTAAACTCCCCCTTCGACACCCATTTTAAAAAATCCTTACAGCATCAGTGGATGATGGCGCGTAGCTTCAAGCACATAAAAACCAATATCGAAACTGGCATTAAAACCGGCTCAACCGTTGCGGCGAAGAAATATTATTTTTCAGCGTCAAAGCACAGCGAGCCAATTTCAAAGACCAAAAAAATGTTGCTGGCAACGGAATATCCATTACATACACTGAATGACTCATTGCTGGTGGTCAACGCCCATCTTATCAACTTTGTGTCCTTTCAAAAATTCAAAACCCATTTGGATCAAGTTTTCCAAACGCTGGAAAATCATCATGGCCCCATAATTCTGGGGGGAGACTTTAATACGTGGAATGGTAAAAGATTGAAATATTTTAATCAGGTTGCTGCTTCTTTTTCCTTAGAGGAAATTGCAATCACCCGTAAGCCAAGGATAACTCATTTATGGCAGCATCTTGACCATATTTACTGCCGCGGATTAGAGATAGTCGATGCCCAAGTGCATACCCATATCCACTCTTCTGACCACTACCCAATCAGCTTATCTTTACGTACATTACATCCAGTGGCAACAATATGAATGAGTTTTAAGTAACTAGTTATTGGGATGATTGTCCAACTAATTTTTTGGTCTAAGAACAAACCATTTTTGCTGCTGTAGGCAAAAAGTAAGGCGCATAAAAGGCGGCGGCCACGCGGGATCCTGTTAGAATAACATCTGGCCAGATGGTGCGTAGCACTGCTCGAATCTATTTGGCGCAAATGTGCCATTTGCTGTCAAAGCAGTGGCTCGGCTAAATTGGTATTAATAGTTGTGTGAACCACCTTTGCGGCCGTTCGCTGGTCCTGATTTCATCGACACGCATGTTTGACCTCGCAGGACTTCCAAGCCGAGAAAAAGCACGCTTCGCGCCATCGTCCCGCGCGGCGTCCGCTGCACTTTACCTTTCAGGCCAGCTGAAGCTGTTCCATATTTATCCCGTAAATATGGTCAACAGCAAAAAATAGAGTATCCAGAAAAATGCCGCCGCTACTAAAGTTTTTAACCGCAAAAAATGGCGGGAAAAACAGTGGCGGAGCCACTAAAGCGGTATCGGCGAATCCGATGTTTTTGTTTTATCTTTTGCTCACTCCCTCGCATTTATGTTCGCCAATTATCTGGTGAATTTAGTAGGGCAATTTGCAAGGAAGCAAATTGAGTTTGCCGTCGTCGGGAACGACTGAAAACGACCTGCTAAATTTGCCAGATAATTGGATGAAGAACATAGTTTGGCGAGCGGCCCTTTTTGCTTACTTTTTGTGGCTGTAGACAAAAAGTAAGTCGCACAGAAGACGGCCGCCGCGCGGGATTCTGTGAGAAAAACATCAGGGAAGATGGTGCGTTAGCAGTGCTTGCATCTATTCGGCTCAAATGTGCCATAAGGAGCCAGTCATATCCCGCAGGGTGAGTTAGCGTTATAGAAGGTAGGAGACGGTCAAAGATTGTCATCAATTAACCTTAAAATCTGAGAGTTCAGCCGTCAGTCAAATTTTAAACGATTGTAATACTACGAACGAAAGCTGACTGCCAAGCCTTTCAGTACTAATTGGCTCGAAATAGACACTGCCCTGCTAGATATGAATGGAACTTTACTTAAACTGAATTTTGGTTACAGCGCATTTCTTTAACAATTACTAAAAAAATAAAATTAGTACTTTTGAGATTTAACCCAGTTTTCCAGATCGCAGTTGAATTAGCCAAACACTTATACTAAATGCAGTGCCCGTTTTATTGAAGTAAAGAACGGCTAAACGAGCTTTTAAGTAGTAATGTAAGTGAAAAAGTAATGTTTCTTAATGATAGGGTCAATAGAGCCAGAAGCAGTTAACTTACCTTAATTGACTATCTTTGCTACCCCGACGATTATAGCCTGCTACTGATAAGTGCTCTTTGTCGAATTTGGTCTGACATGTGACACAGAAACGTACTCCTTTGACAGCCTTACGACGAGCTTCTGGAATCTTGACTTCACATTCTTCACAATAAGTTAAGCTATTACCTGTAGATAATTGGCTACGCGACCTTGCTACTGCATCTTCCACGTTAGCATCAATTTGATCTTGTACTGCCCCATCTTTTGCCCATCCACCTGCCATGATTTACTCCTTATTAATACGGATATAATAGACCTATTTACCGATATTTTCGTTAATACTTTGTTTAGGTATTGAGATAACAGAGCTACCTGTTTTTATAACAATTAGCCAATAGGAGATCCCCAAAGCGAGAATCACTGCCGCGGATGCAAATACATATTCTGAAGTCACTTTTTCGAAGTCCAGAACAATAATTTTTCGGGATATGGCCATTAATGCCGTTGCAACGACGATCTGCACATGGATAACTTCTTCTTTTAGATAAATCGTAATATTTTGAAATATTTCGATCGCAATTAATACGGCCAGAAATGCGCCAAAAATAGCCAATATGTCATTTATGCTCAATAGGCCGTAGGGTACTGTTGTAATTTCTTTATAAAGAGTCAGTCCAACATCAATAACTCCCCATAAAATAACCAATGTCATCATGACAGCAAGAACTCGCACAGCATAATGGACAGCATTACCTAAACGATTAATGAGAGGTTCGTTTTCAATTTTTTTCATGCTTATTACTCATTGTTAAATTTCATTAAGTTACAACAAAAATTTCTTTTTAGACTTTATTCAAGACGGTGCTTTTTCGGTTTAATGAGTTCAGGCAAGTCTGTTTCGCCCAAGCTCTCTAATAAATTTATCTCAACAGAGCGCGTCATAGCGCTTAACGCTAAATTGTTAGCTGAACGTCCAAATGGTTCTTCCAACTCTTCACTCAATGCATCTAATCCAAAAAACGTATAGGCAACGATTGCACAAAATAACGGGGTTAATAATCCCTGTGAGGCTACGATGCCAAAAGGCAAAATAAAGCAGTAGAGATAGGCGGTACGTTGAACAAGTAACGTATAGGCAAAGGGCACTCGGGTATTTTGAATACGCTCACATGCCGCTTGGACTCCGGCCATAGAAGTTATGTGCTCATCGAGACTCTGTATCAAAAAATCGGAAAGAAGATTTTTATGGCGACAGCTTCCCAATTTGCGTCCCATCAGGCGCAGTAGGGCATCCGGCAAATTCTGCGATTGGCGTAATTTTTCGATGTCATCAGCTTCAAGGTACTTTTCAATATCTGCCCAGGGATCTGATTGTCGAAGTTGGTGTCTTAGCGCATGATTAAAAGCAATGGTTATATATATAATACGCTTTTGTACGCCAACACCGTCCGTCAATATGTGAAATCACCTGGCGGGATAAGCTGCGGGAATCGACAATGAGTTGTCCCCATTGTTTACGGGCTTCCCACCAACGGTCGTAGCTTGCGTTGTTTCTAAAACCAAGAAATAGTGACAATGCCACCCCTAATAGCAGTAATGGCGCAAGTGTAAAGCTCGGAAATATTGCCGGTAAATAGTATTGTGTGGCGGCAACTCCCGCTCCCAGTAGCGTGACAAAAAGAATTTGTGGAAAAATAAGCGGCACAATAGAACCACGTAGGATAAAGAAAAGTTGAAATGCATTAGGCTTATCACGAACAATCATTATTATTTCCTACTATGGTTGTAAAGCGGGCGGTATACATTATTTGTACAGGTGAGTGGCATGAAAGCGCAGGTGCTCTTCAATGAAACTCGATATAAAGTAGTAGCTGTGGTCATAACCTTCATGAATAGCCAACGCCAATGGATAACCACTCACTTTTGCTGCTGCTTCTATTGCTTCAGGCTTTAACTGCTCAACGAGAAAATCATCCGCGCCGCCCTGGTCCACTTTAGCCGGCACGAACTGTGTCGCTTGTCGCATCAATTCACTGGCATCATGTTTTTTCCAAGTCGCTTTATCTTTACCAAGATAGGCGTTGAAGGCTTTTTTACCCCAAGGAGCAGTCATTGGATTACAAATGGGACTAAATGCCGACATCGATGTGTAACGCTGGGGATTTAGCATCGCTATGGTCAATGCACCATGTCCGCCCATTGAATGACCGCTAATTGCGCGTTTATCTGACACGGGAAACATCGCTTCAATCAACGCAGGTAGCTCATTAACCACATAGTTATACATCTGATAATGACGATCCCAGGGTGTCTGGCTGGCATTTACGTAAAATCCCGCACCTTGTCCTAAATCGTAACCTTCATCATCTGCAACGTTTTCACCGCGAGGACTAGTATCCGGGGCGACAATTGCGATACCCAATTCGGCGGCGATGCGCAGGGCCCCGGCTTTTTGCATAAAGTTTTCATCGCTGCAGGTTAAGCCCGAAAGCCAGTAAAGCACAGGTACTTTTTGTCCGTTTGATACTTGCGGTGGTAAGTAGGTAGCAAACCGCATACTGCAATTTAATGTAAGGGATTGATGGCTATACTGTTTGTGCCAGCCACCAAAACTTTTATTGGCACTAAAATTTTCAATTGTCATTGGAATTCCTAAAAAATCAGCCCAAAATCAAAATGATTTTGGGCTGCAAAGTGATTGTTACTTGTCAAAATGAATGACAGTGCGGATACTTTCGCCTTTGTGCATTAGCTCAAACGCATCATTAATGTCTTCAAGTGCCATGGTATGGGTAATAAAGTCACTGAGTTTAAATTCGCCGGCTAAATAACGCTCAACATAATCAGGTAGCTCAGAGCGACCTTTAACACCACCAAAGGCTGAGCCACGCCATACACGACCGGTCACTAACTGGAATGGGCGGGTTGAGATTTCTTGTCCTGCTCCGGCAACGCCAATGACCACTGATTCGCCCCAACCTTTATGGCAACACTCTAAAGCAGAGCGCATGAGGTTGACGTTACCAATACACTCAAACGAATAATCAACACCACCATCGGTTAGCTCAACAATGACGTCTTGAATTGGTCTGTCATAATCTTTTGGGTTAATAAAGTCCGTAGCGCCTAGTTTTTTAGCGAGTTCAAACTTACTTTCGTTGATATCAATTGCAATTATGCGACTGGCTTTTGCCATCGTTGCGCCGATAACAGCAGACAAACCAATACCACCAAGACCA
>Ga0209309_10004646_pt1 | contig 11265 bp, 18 predicted proteins | sample COGITO_mtgs_1204_2_FD_184807 | JGI IMG/M metagenome (GOLD analysis project Ga0209309, IMG submission 184807) | Pelagic marine microbial communities from North Sea - COGITO_mtgs_120412 (SPAdes) (version 2) | ecosystem: Environmental > Aquatic > Marine > Epipelagic ...
TTGCATCCAAGTGGCGAAAAATTGATCGCAGATTTACAAGGATGATAGTAAATGCCATGAATCGCCAGAGCTTTTTCTGTCGCCAAAACTTCCCTCTGCTCGACGCTCCTGTCTGCGAACTCTGCGCCTCCGTTGACCTGGCCAACCGCCACCCATCCACGTGATTTCCGGGCCACGATTTGATTGTGGTTACACTGATCGTGGTTGACAAAATACAAACATCATGCATGGAGCGGGTTGCGACTAGCGGCTAGACCTGCTGGTGCGATTCCTTATGTTTGATCGGTCCTTGGAATTCGTGTCTGTGCAATCTGAACCGGCAACATCCACCTCTTCCGGCACCACCGCAAGTAGCTTTTCTGCGCTTGCTGCACTTGCGCATCTTTCCTCCAAAAGCGGTAGCGTCGATACGACTTTCTCGACAGAGTTTCGCTCTGCCAGTTCTACATCATTCTTGATGTCGTCATGGTCGCCGTGTCGTGTCGCACCGTCGCCTTTCTTGTCGTCTGGAACCAGGAGGAGGACCGTGGTGAAGACAATAGCCGAAACAAGACACCCCGAGAAGATAATCATACGGTTGCCCGATACAGAATATCTACAGAATTGGGCAGGTCACGTTAGCGTGTCGCACGCAAGAAAAAAAGGAACTCCGTCGGGCCCGGAACCTATTATTCAACGCTGGGGGAAAAAGAGGGCCTATTACAGCGCCAGGATATCAAGCTCTCCGATTGAAGGCCAAGCTTGCATGCCCGGTCGCAAAGAGCCAGAGATTACGTCGACAGCCACGCCTGTGCGGGATCGGCTCATGCCATTGATTGGCAGTACATGAAATGTTCAGGGCATGTTGCTCTGGCACCTGATATGAATACGCCTACATTCATGACGGAATAAAACACCCCAAAGGCGAATGCCCGATTGGTAGTAGTGGTGCAACCCTTGATAGCAAGCGTCAACACCTGTAGCCCGCGCGCCGTTTAAGGACTCTGTTCATCTGACCATACTCTGGCTCATAGACTTGCACAAGAGCACTCACCTAATTGCACGTTTTTGGGAGGATTACCGGGACGGTGAAACAGCCACCAAGCGGTGACAGGAGGTAGAAAATGAGATAAACCTCACTTTTTGTAGTCGAAAATGCCAGCCAACCTCTTGCCACACTGATCGCACATGAGTATTCCGTCAGTGCGTCGTGGGTGCGGGGGGCTCATTTTCGGTGGCTTGGCAACACTTCTGCGCGCCTTGAGGCAAGGCCGAAACCACACTCAAGAATTCAAATCAGTAGGCTGGCAAAACCAAGCACATCGCATATGGCGCACAGGGTCGAGTGGCTTGGGCTCGCACAAGGACAAAGTGCTGCCCAGCAGCAGGCTTCTGCGCACCCCCAGCCTGTCGACCAGCCACCCCAAGGCAAGCCCGTAAACAGAAACGGCGAACCCCTTCGCTCCAACACATAGTCCCGCCTCCTTGTCCGTCATCCCGAACTCGTCGCTCAAGAAGATTGTTACAACGTTCTGCAAGAAGTGGGACAAATCAGGATGCAGATCAGGTAAGGGTTGCGGAGAATGGCCGAAGTGAGAAGGCTCGGGGGAGTGGCTAGACCGCTGCCGCGAAGTACGCATAACTCTCGATCAATTTGAGCATGAATATGACCCACAGTATCCGCGGAGAACTCTGCAGCCGAATCCGTTTTAGACTAACCCGCGTTCACCATTTTCGGTCCCCGTTCTGACCGGGAGCGGTGCATGGAAGGAGTTCGGGGAACCTGCAGTGCCAGGAACTGTCTTTTTTGTTCCCCCACCCACCCCCGCACCTCATTCGGTAACGGCGCGTTGCTGCCATGCTCCTCATCACCCTCGGACATTGTTAAGGCGCGGCCTCGCCTTTGCCTGGCCGCCTTATGTCGGTGCAGAGCCCCGCCAATGTCCCAAAACACTGCCTACACTATCGCCATCTACCCCAAACGCAAAGATACGACCCCGTACAACCGACTCTTTGTCTGCGGCAACAATCGCGCCAGCCAGCTGCCAGCTTCTTCAGAGCCACGACGCCGCTGTCACCTGGCACAGCGGTGACGAGATCCGGGTCGGTCACGCCAGCATAAACTTAAGCTGAAAAGTCGACACACAAAGCGGGCGGCTCGGCGGCTGGCGTGCTCGGTTGATGCCCTCTTGGTTTTTTTTTTGGGTGTGCATGCTTCCGCTCTAGCGGGTTTGTCTGGTGTGCGCGCCCTTGCGGTACGTGTTCATTCGATTACGTGTCCTCGTGCAACTGGCCCAGCTCCCGGGGAGTTTGATGGTGCCCTTACTTAAACATGTCGAACGGATTAGGAAGCCCCTTCAGCAGCTCCGGAGTGTCGCTGTTTTCTTCCTGCTCTCTGCGCATCGCTGCGTCCATCTCTTCCATGCTCGGGCGCTCCGCGCTCGAGAGGAGCACTTTCGGAGGCCCGATCTTGCGCGGAACTCCGAGGATCCACTCGTCTGGGTACGAGCGGTAGAGCACGCCGCCGCTCCATGAAGGGAGCGGCGCGGTCTTGATGTAGAAAACACGCTGGTACTCCTCCCGGAAGAATGCCTGCATGAATGCCTGCAGCTCAGCGGCGCACTCGGCCAGACTCAGCCTGGAACCGGGAAACGGCGGTACCTCCTGCTCTTTGTTGTCATAGACGATTTCGTCGAGACGCGCGTTCACGAGGATGATCACACACCCCATCCCCACCTCACGCGACAGAGACTCGAGTGCCTTCAGCTGCTTGGCCTGCGGCCCAACGACAAGCAGCACCTCGGTACCGTCAGGGACCGCGGATGCGCTGGTCGTCGCCTCCTTCTTCGCCGCTCCTGCACAGCACCGCGCTCGGGGAATGAGCTGTGCTGCTGTACCAGACAGGATCTCCCCAAAAGGGCTAGACACTCACCGAAACCCCCACCCCCTGAGGTCTTAGCCTTCTTCTGCTTCGCATCGAGCACAATGATCTTGCCACCGAAGGCGCCGTCCCACTTCTTCTTGGCCTTGTTCGCCTGCTGACTATCTGCGAAGGCGACCACGGTCGTATCTTCCAACTCCGTCCCCCGAAACATCTCTGTAACGATACGAGCAAGCTCCCTGAGAATTTGCGGCCCGTGTTTCAGAGACTCATTCAGATTCTGGGCTCCACAACTGCAGAATGGCTGGCACCTGTCGGACGCGTAGCCCTCCTCCTTGGTAACCATGGGGATCGCATCATCGGATTTCTTCTTATCGCTTTCTACGCCGAACGAGCTCGCATATGGAAACTGCAGGTGGTTTCAAGATTCGGCACCAGGGCCAGAGGAGCGATGCCTGCGCAGCGCAGTGCTCGATCTAGAGAGGTGGTTGCAGGCAAGTAGATTTGAAAATTACCTCGATGTCCATGCGAGAATTACGTTCCGACAGTGCCGCCTGGATAGCTCCACGAAGCTGGTCGATGCTCTCCTTCACGTTTCGCGGCACCTGCGTTGCCATGGAGATGGCAACGCAACGCCGGGGCTTCTCCACCCGCGGGACAAGACTTATTGGAGAGCACGTCGAAGTTGGTGATCGCCGGAGCGAGTGAAAATTGGCCGCTGGAGCTGGGCACCAAGCACCTGTGCCTCCGCAGAGGATCAGCAAGATCGCGCCGCGCAACGCCCTGTGACGCATTCTGTGCGCCCGGCCTCTGCTCTACATCCAGATGTAGAGCAGGTTACGAGCCTCAGTTGGTAGGCTCCAATTTCCTGCGCGGCCTTTGGTTCTGCCATGTCCGGCTGGCCGGGCGGCACCACCGTCTCGGTGACGGATGACCTCCACAACTTGGCGGCATCGAAGACGGGTATATCCGTTCCGCTGAAGTTCAAGCCTGATTACTCGCAAGTCGGCGATCGCCGCCCGTTCGAGGATCCGCTCCGCATTGAGAGCGACACCCGCGATGTTTACCCGTATTTTGGAATCAAGCAGGTGGCGTTCGCGCCCCTCGCTTTGTAGCACCGAACATTAGAACACCCCTCAGAGCAAATCCAAGTGTGTTGTGATTGATGCTTAAAGACTTTGGCACGGTTCGTTGAGCAGGAATTCAACAGTCCACTCGATTTCCCACCAGTCAAGGGTATGAACAAGCTTTCGTTTCCCGGACAGCAGCCCACTCCGAGTAACGACTCGGTATTCCTCCATACCATCGTGCCCGTTCTTTCCTTCTCTTTTCGTGGGGCTGCTTCTCCGGTCATGGCCTGCTGAAGTATGCAACCCACAGGTTATCACGCTGTGGTTCAACAGTGTTGAGGGGGAGAAGACGGCGATCCGCATTCGTCCGAGCGACACGATCAGCTCACTGCGGGAGCGCATCTGGAAGATGATGTACTCCTCTTATCAGATCATGCAGCATGACGACGATACAGACCTTCGGTCCAGCCCGAGCTCCTGTCGCTACCTGCAACGTGCAGGCCCAGACCAGCTGGCCCCACAGCGGTGTCCTTGTTTTCCTAACTCATCTTTCTGCGGATGATCAGCGTCGTAAATGCGGTCATGGCCAATGGTGCTGAAGTGCCCATTTCGACGGTCGAGGACGTGCCTGTGACCTCGTCGCTGCCCGGCAATGCACACTACTCGAGCTTCCGGTCGGAGCCTCCCAGCCTGCCTACAGGCCGCATGGAGCGCAAACACGTCCCGGAGGCAGGAAAGTACCGCATTCCGCGGCGCTGCCCTCAGGTGCCGAAGGAGCTCAAGCTCTTCGCGGGCGCGATCGAGCTCGAAGACGACGAGGTCATCCTCTCGCGGTGCGTAAACACAGGGGGGCCGCCTGTCACGGAGGTGCGCCGCATCGGGAGCTACAAGCTGATCGACCAGGCCGTGATCCGTGCGGAGCACGTGCTCACCAAGGCGGAGCTTCTCATGCAGGACCGCGAGATGGACTCGTGCGCCCCCTCTCCTCCCCACTTGCGTGAGTCAGCCGCCGCGCACGACCGTTCCGCGACACGTGCCGGTCGCGCGCTTCTGCGCAGCGACACGTGCCGGGGTAACATGCTGAACTCCTCTTGAACAACCATTTTTTTGGAGCAGGGATGCGCGCGGGAATCTGCCGGAGTTCGATACTGGGCTGCGCAAAGTGGCTGCAACTGTGCTCGACCCGGACTTCTACGTGTCAACCCTGGAGCAGCTTCCCGGGATCTTCGCAGACCTGGTCAGCGGGCCGCCGCCCGACGACTTGACATGCACGTCTAACTGCGACGAGGTTGGCCGTCCGCACGTCGGCCGACTTGTCCCGATCGCGGACGGGCCGAAGACTGAGCGTGACAAGCGCCACCGCAACTACCGGGCGGGCATGGCGGCAAGCCAGGCGCGACCGCCGCCGGAAGTGCCGGCGCCGTCCGCTACCATGGCCATGATTTGAAATCGTAGTGATGTGGGTGGGCGGAGGATGGAGTCGATGCGGGTCGAGAGATGCACACGGGTGTGTTGGCAAGAGAGGCGGCAGAATATTTTGAGAAGGGGCGGGGGCTTGAGATCGTGAGCTGGTGGCTTCAATATTGAACCCGCTTTTACAGGGCGAAGACAGGGCAAGTCTCGAGATGCTGCCGACATCTCCTTACACAGATCCCGCTAGACAACACTTCTGCTCGAAGCCGAAAGCTATCGCCCGGTTCACCCACCGTGCAGGGTGCTGATGAAGGTCAGGCAATCGTTCTGATCAACACCTGCTCGTTGAATGCATCTCACATGCCAAATCTCTGTCGCCAGTGCTAGGCCTGTGCTCTTTTCGTATTGGGTGCCGCTTGGAAGCGGTGGTGGGGGCTTTACAATAGTCAAGGCTGCCACAAAGTTCCCAGTCTGCGTCGTTGACCAGTACAAGAATCTGGTAGCGTATACGAGTGCACTCAAAAGCCAGATTCGACCCCAAAACGAGTTATCACTGCGACTTCCCCAGACTTGGGTGGGTTCCTGCGGAGCTGGATTAATGCTGGGAGGGAGATACCCCGGGTCTGACGGTATCACCCTGGAAAAACATCTCCGGACGCTCCTTCACATGATTATCCTGCAAAACAATCTTCACTGTCACCTTGCAACCCGGCGGTACAGCGTTCAGATCTTGTCATTCGCTTCCAGACGAGAAAACTCCCTGTGGGTGAGAGAAGCAGTTGCCTTGATGTGCGCAAGTACGTCGCGGATTGTGAGCTCGGCTTTATCGCCAGTGGAAGGAATGGAAATGCGAAATTCTTTTTGTCCATCGAACAGAAGCTCTAGCCCACCGCTGCCCGGGCATTCCACGCCGAGTCAGTGCGGTTTCTTTCCTGCCTGCAGACGCAGTGCATTCTGGGAAACACGGCTTCCCTATTTCCACAACCTCGTGCTACATTTCAACTGCGGATCACGGCACGAGCCCGATGTGGTTCTCCATCTTTGCTGAAGGGAGTCCCACCTGAACTGGACCGTGATCTCCATGCCGCCCGCGATCCCTCCTTCCTGCACCGACCTCCAAGTACGCTATGGAGTTCCCCTACTGCAGGGAACTCCATTGCGAAATGGAGCTGATTTCAACACAGGAATCCGCGGTGCCAGTGGGGTCCGTGAGGCTTGGCAAGCGGTGCAGGTCCGTGGAGGCGTGCCGAGGGCACAGCATCAAGGGCAGTGTTCGAACAATGCCTCGGATCCTGGATTCTGCGCCGCACATCAGCGATATTGAGGCTGGGCATGCAGCGCAGCGCGCCAGCCCTGAGGCGCCTTCGCTCCCACCGCCCGAGAACAGCCCCCCCGGGCACCTCAGGTCCGCGGGGCAGGTATTTGCACTCTACCGCTTCGATGATGGAGAGGACAACAAGGCAGCGCTGAAGGCTTCAGGACTCCACGGACAACTGCTTGCACTTGCTGTAGGGGATGTTGTTCAAGTTCATCACAAGGTGAGAGCATGCTGCACGACACATATCTGCTGTCCCCTGTCCCATGAGCCATTTCTCGCTTCGCTTAAAAGAACTGTGAGCTGCACCAGTCGCGCAGCGCCGAGAATAAGCAGCCTATCATATGTCAAAGATTGATAGCCACCGGCTGAACATGCAAGCGCGACCGGCACAGCACGTTTCTGGTTGGTGGTTTGGGAGCAAGATTGGGGGCAAGAGCGGCTGGTTCGCGGAAGCATTCACCACGGGGACTTCATTCCATCCGACCATCCGCAAGGGCCGACGACGAAATCGCAACATTCTGAAAAAGCGGGAGTCGCTGGTTTCGGTCAACGAGGACGGAGCCATGGACTTCTGCCCAAGGTCTTTCCCGGACCCTCACACGCCCGTTCCAGCCTGCCCTGCAACTCCAGAAGCGCGCCATTGAAGCTGAACACCTCTATCCGCAGTCTGGACCCGGGGGCAGGCGACGATCGTTTTGGCACGGACGCCGCGCCGGACGAGCCACCGCAGGGCGGGCGCGTCGTGCTGCAGGCCCACCTCCCGGGGACCCAGACTCACCGCGCGCCCAGCCCGCGGCACACACGGGGTGCCCACTAGGCCCGACGTCGTCCGGAGTTAGCGGTGGTCTGACCCATGCCTGGCTTGCCGCCGCAGGTGCGAGTGCCGGAGGGGCTGGCGCCCGGGCAGAGCCTCATCGTTCGCCTGCCAGACCAGGTCAGCGCCCGAGATACCTCCTCCCGCGTGGCCCTGTGCGCACGGCCGCATCACGCCGCCCTGACAGCCACCGGGGTTCGTGGGTGCCCTGGGCTGTGCTCAATGCTCATTTATGGGGGCATGGGGCGCAGGAGGAGATACGCGTCTTGGTTCCGCCCGGGGCGCTTTCTGGCACAATACTCGACGTTGCGATCGACCGGCCTGGCGGCGCAGCGCCGGACCAGGACGCCCCGGTGCGGCGCGCGGACTTCTTGCCCCACCGCCTCCCTCTCGTACTAACTGGACACGTCTCGTCCCTCCCCCCCGTACTAACTGGACACGTCCCACTCGGTCTCGGCGGCCCGCAGGCGCCGCATTTCCCGACGGGTCGTCTCAATGACGCCGACGGCGCGCGCGAGTACACGGGCGGGTCGCCCTTCGCGGAGGAGTGCGTGGCGCAGGGGCGCGCGGCGTTCGAGGCCGGCGACTTCGCAGCCGCAGTGCAGGCCTTCAGCGAGGGGCTCGCGCACGCGCCGGCGCACGTGGTGCTGCGCAACAACCGCTCGGCGGCGCTGCAGCGGCTCGGCCGCGCGGAGGAGGCGCTTGTCGACGCGGGCGCGTGTCTGCGGATCGACCCGGGGTTCTACAAGGGCTGGCTCCGCAGCGGCGAGGCGCTGCTGCTGATGGGCAGGCGCGCCACCGCTCCTGCCCCCATCGCCTCCGATGCAGCAACCCCCGCCTGCATCTCCCGCTCTTTCTCGGGGGCGCCGCGGCGCCGTTGGCTGCTGTACGTTAAACGTGCGGCGCCCCGCGCTGCAGGAACGCGGAGGCTGCTGCTGTGCTGGCGCAAGGCGCCGCGGCGGGGGGGGAGGGGGAGGAGGAGCTGCTCGGTCTGCTCAGAGAAGCGCAAGCACTCGCGCAGGAGGGACCTGGCACTGCGCCCTCCGCGGACGCAGAGATGCCGGACGCCGCGGAGGAGGCCCGTCCGGTGCTCCTGCCGGGCCAAGAGGCGCCCGCGGCGCTCGGCGTGCGCCCAGTTGACTTTGACGAGGAGCTCTTTGCGTACTGCGACGCGCCGGTGCAGCCCTGCAACTACTCGAGGCCCAGCGGGCGGGGTCCTGCGCCGCTGCGTTGCTGGCTGACCGTCAGGCGTGGCGCGCGAGTGTGTGCAGTTCTTGCCAGCGACAGTCCATGGCAGCACCGGCCAGCTCGCGAGTGCGCAGGCCCGTGCAGAGGACTGCAGAACGATCGGCAACGCCCAGTAAGTCAAGCCCCCCCGCACGCCTTGGCTTGTCGGCGCCCACCGGGGCAGCCATCCAGCTTGCCCCATTCCAGCGGTTGCTGGGCGGGGGGGCGGTACCGCGCCTGAGGGCGATGGGGGCGATGCAAGGTACGCTGCTGCGCGCTTCTGCGAAGCCGCGCACTGCTTCTCTGTGGGCCTTGCGCTCGTGCCGGCGGACCCGGTTCTGCTCAACAACCGCTCTGCGGCGCTTCTGCAGGCTCCCCCCCACGCCACCTCCGCCTGCTGCGAAACCGACAACCCCGAAGCCGCGCCGCTGCTCGGCTCACAGTCCTGTCGCCCCTCCTCGCCGCAGGCCGGCGACGCACGTCGCGCGCTGCTCGACGCGGAGAGCTGCATTGCCGAGCTCCCGGAGTGGCACAAGGGCTGGCTGCGCGCTGGGCTCGCAAGGAAGCGCATGGGCGACATGTTGGGCGCGTACGGAATGTTCCTCGCTGCAGCACAGGCCTTGCCTCACTCAACTCCCAGCACCCCCGTCCCAGTCCCCAGCGAGCCTTCTCTCTGACACGCCCCAGCCCTGCGTGCGCCGCTCACAGCTCAAGCGGGGAGGCAGGCGGACGCGGATGGCGAGGGGCTGCGCGAGCTGCAGGAGCTCGCGGCCCTCTCCGCGGAGCAGCAGGAGCAGCACGAGGGGCGGGGGGGGTGGTTCGACACGCCGCGGGGCATCCATCGCGCCACGGGATCCACGCCCCTCGCGCAGGACGCCTTCACCGGGGAGGAGGACCCTCCCGGAGAGGGTCTTGGGACGCAGAATCGTGCGGACCACGGGCTTGACGACAGCGGCCCCAGGGAGCTCTCAGCCTCGCCTCCCGCGGTGCCGCGCCTCGACTTCTCTCGACTGGCGCTCGCAGAGACGCCCGGCGACGCTGGTGAAGCGGGCGACGCACAGGAGCCGGCCGACCCGCCTGCGCACCCGCCGCCGCGGCTGCCCGCGCCCGCCTGCGCCCCGGCCTGGCGGGACTCCCCGCGTGTCGGGTCCTCGCAAGACGCCTCGTCGCTGCTCCGCGGGCCCGCTGGTGCCCCGTACGCCGAGCAAGTCGGTGCGGCTGCGCCCGGAGCCGGAAACGTGGGCACCCGCGCTGGTCAACCCGCGGTGGAGCGCTACGCGGACTCACCCAGAGGCCGCATGTTCGCGGAGAAGAAACGCGGGTGGGACTGGGACAAGAGCTCCGGCGCGCCGCGCGCGGGCGGCGGATCTGGCGGCGCCTCGCCAACCCGACAGCTGGACGCGAGCGCAGACGGCCTGAGGCTTCTCGCGGAGTCCCTGGAAGCGTACATTCCACCCCCTGCACCCGCGCGCGCGCCGCGGCGCGAGCCGGCGCGGGGGCTGAGCGGCGGGCGCGGTTGCAGCACGCGTGCTCTGCTGCACGATTCTCGCTCGCTGCTTCACGACGAGCAGCGCCCGCCGCACAGCGACAGCGCAGGCGACAGCGCAGTGGACCAGCAGCCGTTGGCCTCACACCACAACCGAGGCAGCAGCGCGCACCCGGCTGCGCTGTCGCATCGCCCGGCGGCGCACCCCTCTGCCACTGCAGGGCGCGGCGGAGGGGCAAACGCCCCAGCATACTTTGCAGCTGCGCTGGTTGCACAGATGCGCGACGTTCTGCAGGTCTGCCCCGGGTGAAGCGGCGCCTGCATCAACGCCTCCGCATGGCTGAAAGCCACCCACGCAGCGGCCCGGACCGCGAAGGAACCGCCCTGTCCGCTGCTGCTGGGGGACCTTACCCTCCCGCTGCCACGCAGGCCTACTTCGCTGAGTTCGCGTCGGAGGAAGAAGAGGGCGAGGCGGTCGTGCTCGCCGACTCCTTCGGGTCCGCCCCTCCTTTCCCGCGCCCAGCACCTGGTTCCGCCAGCGCGGCGCCGCCTGCGCTGCAAGCTGAACTTACTCGGGTGTGTGCAGACTTTCGGGGCTGGACGCGGCGGATGAGGAGGATGTGCTCGACCGGCACCTGCGCCGCAAGTTCGGGCACGGCCTGGCAGAATGCTCAGGCGCGGAGGGCAGACTGATTGCGCGACGCGGCGCCTCGATACTCTGCTCGACGTTCGGGACCTTCTCTCCCGTTTCTTCGAACCAACTTATACTTGTACTTGTGACTTGGTCAGTGGCAGTGCGCAGCGGCGATGGTGATGCATGGTGTCTGGGGGCAGGTGTAAAGCGCACTTTGATTCCATCGCTGCGGCACGCGAGTGCGAGTTCTCACACGAGGACACGGAGCTTGCGCCTGGCGAGGCCGATGCTGACGTCGACGCGGCGCTCGAGCGCATTCCGGGGTCCTACATCTGACATTTCAGGAAACGCCAACGTCGTGAGATAAGAGAAATGGGGGATGTGTAATGCAAAGGATCCAGCCCGCTTCGCCTCCTTTCTGCCTTGCGATAAAGTTGTCTTTA
>Ga0209309_10004649_pt1 | contig 11260 bp, 8 predicted proteins | sample COGITO_mtgs_1204_2_FD_184807 | JGI IMG/M metagenome (GOLD analysis project Ga0209309, IMG submission 184807) | Pelagic marine microbial communities from North Sea - COGITO_mtgs_120412 (SPAdes) (version 2) | ecosystem: Environmental > Aquatic > Marine > Epipelagic ...
TTTCAAGGATAGTGATATCCCATTTAAGGTCATTTCCTTTGATAAAATCATCCACAGGGTAAATCCTATTGCGCCACGTTATTTAGAGAACGAAGAAAGCGTAAATGAGGTGTCAAGGGTGTTAATCGAAAACCTTTTAGAGCAAAGAGAAAGCGGAACAACTGGCACGACAAAATTCTTCAACGATGCTGCGGAAGGTTTGATTGGTGGATTGATTTGGAAATTAAAAACAGAATATCCCAAATACTGTACGCTACCACATTTGATAGCTGTTTATCAATTTCTCGATACTAAAAGTTTGATTCAGTTTCTGGAAACCAACACCACCTCAAGGGCGATGGCAGATGCTTTTATTAGTGGCAAAGATTCTGAAAGACAGACCGCAGGTGTAAAAAGCACCCTGGCAAATGCTCTGAAACGAATTAGTACCCAACGGATTTTTATGGCACTATCTGCTGATGAAGTGCCACTCGATATAAATAGCGAAGAAAATCCAGCAGTGATTTCAATCGTGAACAACCCCAAATTCGAAACCTCCTATTCGCCTGTAATTGCTACCATTATTCACACCATTACCAAACAAATGAGCGTGCGAAATTCTAAACCGTCTTTTTTATTGATGGAAGAGGCGCCTACCATTAGACTGCTGAATATGCACCGTATTCCGGCAACATTACGTAGTTATGATATTGCCACCATTTATGTGATGCAGGATAAAATACAGAACGATATGATGTATGGCGATAAGGCGAGCAAAGCGATTTTAAGCAACCTGTCCTATCAGTTTTTCGGAAAAGTCAATGACCCAGACACGGCTAAATATTACGAACGCTTTTTTGAAATCATTAAAGACCCGACTAAAAGTATTAGTCGTGGCCATAACTTGGATTTTGATACACGCATTACAACAGGCGAAAAGGAAATCCCAAAGATTAGGGCTGATGTGTTTTTTAGATTAAAGCAAGGCGAGTTTATTACCTACGCTGATGGAAGGGATAAAAAAGTGCAATTCAAATTAGCCAGAATTCAAAGGCAACTTCCCAAAGAATCTAAGCAATATTCTCATGCAGATTTAGCGGCTAATTTTGAGCGGGTTTATGATGAGGCGAAGTCGATTTTCCAGAATTGAAAAATCAACAAATAAATAGTTACGAAATCATTTCACTATATAGAAAGTTAATTGAAATGATAAAGACCCTTAAAATTTATGTAAATTGTGCAACTCTTTTAAAACTTCAAAAGTTATAATGCGTATAGATATTGCAGGTAAAGTTCGTGAAAAAAAATTAGCAAGTAATAAGGCTTTGTTGCCACTATTTGAAGCTCTTGTGAACTCTATCCACGCTATTGAGGAACTTAATTCCGATAACCCAGGATTTATTGAGATAGAAGCTGAAAGATTACCTCAAGAAAATTTAGGTAGTGAAAATAACGATTCCAACTTTGATAAGAAAAAACCAATTATCGCATTTAAAATTACAGACAATGGTATCGGCTTCAATCCAGACAACTGGGACTCTTTCAATTTGGCTCATTCCAGTTACAAGTATAACAAAGGTGGAAAAGGCATAGGTAGAATAACTTGGCTAAGAGCTTTTAGCAGCGTACAAATTGATAGTGTTTATCGTCAAAACGGCCATTATAACCGTCGTCAATTTGAGTTTAAAATTAGTAAAGACGGTGTGGAAAATCCACAAGATAAAAAAATTGAAACACCTAATCCTCAAAGACGCACTTGTGTGTATCTTAAAAATTTGAATGAGCGTTTTCAGCAATGGACAAATAGTGACTTGGAAGACATTGCTATTAAGATTATCGAACATTGCTTTAGTTTTTTCAGGGAGCAAGATTGTCCAAGAATAATTTTGAAGGACGATTATGATGAAATAGTGGTAAATGACTATTTTAAAAATTACACCCGTGATTCTTTAGATAGAAAAAGTGCAAAAATTAAGGGTCATAATTTTGACTTCGAAATAGTTAAGATGTATACATCAAAACCTGATAATAAAATTCATTATAGAGCTCACCGCAGGGAAGTAATGAGTGATAAGCTAACTGATTTTATTCCTGAACTGAAGCAACCATTGACCGATGAGGAAGGCGAGAAGTTTTCTTTGGCGGTTTACGTTTCGAGTGATTATTTGGATGATAAAGTTAATGAGGAGCGAACAGAAATATCTTTTTCAAAAGCAGACGAATTTTTCCCAAAAGAAATAGAAAAAATAGAAGTAAGTGAAAAAGCTGTAGCTATTGTTAGAGAACTCTACCAAGAATATATCAATATTATTGAACAAGACCGACTTGAAAATATTAGAAAATTTGTAAGCAGACATCCACGATATCGATATTTAGAAAAATACAAACTGGAAGAACTAAAAAAGATTTCTTCAAATCTTGGAGGTAAAAAATTAGAGATAGAACTCTTTAAACTTCAGAATGAGCTTGAGCGAGATGTAAAGCGTGAAGCAAACAAAATGTTGGACTCAATTAAAGAAATTGACCACAAGGCTGCTTTTGACGAAACACACACCGATTTATATAATAAAATAATTGAAGTCGGGAACTCTAAACTCGCTGAATATGTAGTGCACAGGTCTTACATTTTAAAACATCTGAGCAAACACTTAAAAAAATCCAAGAATGATAAATACTCGAAAGAAGAAATTATTCACAATCTCATTTTCCCAGTCAAGAAAACCTCTGACGAAATACAATTAGAAGAACACAACTTATGGGTAATTGATGAAAGATTGGCTTTTCACGATTATTTGGCATCTGACATACCTCTTACAAGTAACAAAAGGACAGAATCTACTTCTCTGAAAAGGCCTGATTTGGTTGTCTTTAACAAGGCACATCTTCTCAATGAAAGTGATAATTATTCTTCAATTGTAATTGTTGAATTTAAAAAGCCAATGAGAGACGATTATAATGAAGCAGACAATCCGATTACACAAGTCTTGAATTATGTGATTGAGATTCAAGAAAATAATGCCTTAGATGCCAACGGACGTCCTATAAGCGTGAGAAAAGGAACACCTTATTATGCATATATAATTTCAGACCTAACACCGAAATTGAGAACGTTAGCGAAAAAAGCTGGCTTTACAGCCCACCCAGACAATCAGGGGTTTTTCGCTTACAATAGTAATTTTGAGCTTTATACCGAGATAATAAGTTTTGATAAAATGGTCAAAGATTCAAAAAAGAGAAATCAAATTTTATTCGATAAGCTAAACCTACCCACCCAATAAATTTGAGTCGTCGTCAATTTCATATAATATTATATTGCATTTTAGGCATTATAACATTAATCCTTACATTTCTTGTAATCCTATCGTTTGATGCTGCTAACGAAACAGCAAACTGGTCTTTCTTTAACTTTGATTTTACCAGTAAGGATAATATTATATCAGCTTATGGTGGCTTATTATCTGGTATTTTATCCTTTATTACTATAATGTTCGTAGTTCTCGACCTCGTTTACCAGCGACGTCAAGCGACATTTCAAGAAGAAGAAAAAGTTAAAGAGAGAAAGACGGAATTAAAAAGCGCTTTAGGTGTTGTACAAATATACGTTGAGAGGCTCTACGAAGCCAACATAAAACAAGCTACAACTGCATTTGAATATAGTGCTAAAGAACTTGAGGACTCTACAGAAATGAATAGAATGTCATTTCACCCTAACACGTATCCAAGTTTAATTTTGAAGTTAGATAATACTTTAGTCTATAATGGCTTTCTTGAATTTAATCCAGGTAAGGACTGGAAAAAACTTTATGCAAATCTATACAGCGTTGCAGATTTCTATAATAAGTCAACCGAAGAAATGATGCAAAAGCATAAAATTCATTTGGATAAAAAATATAACCATAGCATTCGTATTTCAGTAATTTTGGATGAATTAATTGACGGCGTTAGTGTATTGCGAAATGAAATAATTGCAGCTTATGGTAGCGATAATCCCCTATTGTTTACTGACACAGCTTTCCAAATTCTAAATGACTTTAAAGAAGCAGCAGTTGCCATTACCGAAGCGAGAAATCAACAAATTGAAGATGGTATTCCAACTGACGAAATTTCGAACTCAATTTCAGATTTTAGAGTGAATATAGTTGGCCCCTTGTTTGATGGAATAATGAGCATTTATAGAAAAGATAATTTATTGAGTCCACAACTCAATAATCTCTTATCAAGAACACAAATCTTTTTAAGGCAATCTGAAAAATTAATCAAAGATTCAAAAGATTATGCCTCACATATAGAGTATTACACTAAAGAATATTTGAGTGCCGAATCTATTTATCAGGAAAAATTGAATGAAATAAATTTAGCCTTGGGTAATATAATTAAATCGTAATTACTTCTTGTAAAATACTCGCTAACCTTTACTGCGAAAGAAACTTCCATTCGCGATACTTATTTCTAATTTCAAAATGAAGTGGTAATAGATATCTATTCATTGGGTACGATTGTCTCATTAAATTAAATACCACTATTAAATAGTGGGTATATTCCTCAAAATATAGTGAACTTTTCTATCTTTAGACCATATTAACAAATTAGGTTTCAAAATGAACCGAATTAAAGAAGTTCTAAAAACAAAAGGAATCTCGCAAACTTGGCTTGCCAGCCAAATGGATAAGAGTTACAATTCTATCAATGAATATGCTCGAAACAAAAGGCAACCAAGTTTAGAAGATTTATATCAAATTGCTGAAATACTCAAAGTTTCCGCAAAGGACTTACTAATCGACAAAACCAAGACAAGTGAGTAAAAAGGAGAAGAATCTCGATATTTTCATAAGCAAGCTCTTAGATGCCGCGAAAATTAAATATAGTGCTGATGGAAGCAGTATAAAAGAAATAAATGATGCACTAAAAACCGCTTCTAAAAAAGGAACTGGGCGCGTTGGATTTCCAGAATTCGTTGGAATTTCTAATGATTTTATCATTGTAATTGAGAACAAATTGGATTTGGACAAACAAGCAAACTTCGTTAACGAAGACGCTGCTGAATATAAGACTGATATAAAGTCCTTGAAGGATTTTGCTGAGAACGGTGCTTTACATTATGGAAAACATATAGTAGAAAACACGAACTTCAAAAAGGTATTTGCTTTCGGCTGTTCTGGAGACGAAAAGCACCATATAATCCGTCCTATTTTTATCGAGCAAAGTGATTATAAACTACTACAACCAGTAGAAAATTTCGAAAATTTCTCTACTGCCAATATAGACAAATATTATCGTGAACAAGTTCTTGGAGAGACGCCACCGGAAGTTTTAGAATCAGAAGAATTAATAAAACAGTCTGCGGTACTACACGAGGCATTGAGAAACTATGGGCAATTAGGCGATAAGGAGAAACCGTTGGTAGTCTCAGCAATTCTGCTTGCTTTAAGTGATAGGAATTTCAAAGTTGAAGATTTAAATGGCGATGAAGTGAGAACTGACGGAGAAAAGATTTTTGATGCTATTGAAGACTATATGAAGCGTGTTAAAGTAACACCTCAGACTAAAAAAGATAAGGTATTACGTCAATTCAATATTATAAGAGACCGCACATTACTCAATCAAGTTGATGACAGATTAGAAAAAACACCATTAAAGTATTTTACAGAATTTGTCCAAACAAAAATATTGGCTTCCATTACTGCTAATGTCAAGGAAGATGTTTTGGGTAATTTTTATGGGGAGTTTATGAAATACAGCGGTGGCGATGGAAAAAGCCTTGGTGTAGTATTAACGCCACCGCACATTACTGAATTATTTTGCGACCTTGTCCAGCTAAAACCAACAGATATCATTTTAGACCCTTGTTGCGGGACGGCTGGTTTTCTTATATCTGCGATGCACCAGATGGAAAATATGGCGGAGAGCGAAGAACAGAAAAAACATATTAAATCTAATCAACTACACGGAATTGAAATCCGTGAAGATATGTTTTCCATCGCCACAACTAATATGATTCTAAGGGACGATGGTAAAAGCCAGCTTGTTCCGGGTAACTTTTTAGCAATGGAAGCTAAAGAATTGAGAAAGCAAAATTATACTGTTGGTTTTATAAATCCACCATATTCACAAGCTAAAGGGAAGGATACTGCTCATTTATCTGAGATTCATTTTATTGAACACTTGTTGAACAGTTTGGGCGATAATGCCATTTGCTTAGCTATAGTGCCTCAATCTACAATGGTTGGCAAACGCAAAGAAGATAAACAAGCTAAAAAAAGAGTTCTTGAAAACCATTCTTTACAAGGCGTTATTACACTCAATAAAGAGACATTTTACCGTATTGGTACAAATCCTTGCATTGCCATTTTTAAAGCACACAAACCACACGACGCAAAAGAAAGAGTCAAGTTTTTCAATTTTGAAGATGATGGTTTTGTTATAAATAAGCACATTGGTCCAGTAAAGACTGAGCGCGCTAAAGAAAGGAAAGTTAAACTCTTGGATTGTTGGTTTGATAGGGATGATGCCGAAACAAAATTTATGGTCAAAACGACTATCGAGCCGACTGACGAATGGCTACATTCATTCTACTATTTTAACGATGAAATACCTAAAATGGAAGATTTTGAAAATACAATTACAGATTATCTCACTTTTGAGTTTAATATGATTATGCAGGGAAAAGGATATTTATTTGAAAAAGAAGATTGATATGACTTTAGATTTAAAAAATAAAGAGTGGCGAGAATTTGTTTTTGAAGATTTTTTTCAGATTGATTCGACTTCAAGCGGTATAGACCGGAATAAGCTCATACGTTCGAAAGGTAGTATCCCATATTTAACACGTTCTGACAAAGACAACGGCTTTGATTCTTTCATTTGCGTGCAAAATGATAAGTATAGCATTGACCAATCAAATGTAATTACAGTAGGTCTTGACACACAAACTGTATTTTATCAACCCAACAAATTTTATACAGGTCAAAATATTCAGATTTTGAAAAATAGCCATTTGAATAAAGAAATTGCTCAATTTTTAATTCCATTAATTAGGCGTCAAATGGAAAAATTCAGTTGGGGTGGAAATGGCGCCACCTTAACAAGGCTTCGTAGAAGTAAAATTTTGGTCCCCATAAATTCAGAAGGTTCAGCTGACTACCAATTTATGGAAAGCTTTATGAAGCAAAAAGAAAAGGAAAAAATTGAAAAATATAATTTCTATGTAAAGAAACGCTTGAAGAAAATTAAAGTCCCTGAAACAGTTAAGTCTTTAGACGCTAAAGAATGGAAAGAATTTGAAATTGGAAAATTATTTAATTTATCACAAGGGAAATCGAAAGGTCTCAATCATCTAAAAAAAACAAATTCAGGAGTAAATTATCTTGGAGCGACAAATCAATATAATGGAGTGCTTTGCCAAGTCGTAAAGGATGAAAACTTGGTGCATATCGGTAATGGAATAGCTTTTATTAGAAACGGAGAAGGTTCTATGGGTTATTCTGTTTACAAGGAAGAAGAATTCATCGCTACCTCTGATATATCTGTAGGATATAATTCAAATTTAAATCGTCATACTGGATTATTTATTACAACTGTGGCAGACAAAGTAAGAGGTAAATACAATTTTGGATACAAGAGAAGTGGAAACAGATTAAAAAAAGAAAAGATATTGCTTCCTATAAACAAACAGAACGATCCAGATTATGAATATATGGAAAGCTATATGAAACGATTGGAATATAATAAGCTTAATTCCTACTTAACGAATAAAATGCTGTAATTAAACAATGACCGAAACAAACCGCATAGAATACAAACGTGAACTGTCCGATGGGCTTGAAAAAGAGGTCATTGCTTTCTTGAACTACCGTGAAGGTGGCATTATTCATATCGGCATCGATAAGGACGGAAACACTTATGGTTTGGCAGATGCAGATGGCGACCAGCTGAAAATTAAGGATAGATTAAAGAACAATATTCGACCTTCCGCACTTGGTTTGTTTGATATTGTTAGTGAAGAACGAGATGGAAAAAACATCCTAAAAATCATTTTGGCGAGTGGTCCCGAAAAACCCTATTACCTCAAAAAGTATGGGATGAGCGAAAAGGGTTGTTTCATTCGCTTGGGTTCAGCAGCTGAACCGATGCCACAAAAAATGATAGACGAGCTTTTTGCCAAACGTACCCGAAATTCCATCAGCAAAATTAAAGCGGGTCGGCAAGATTTAAGTTTTAGTCAGTTGAAAATCTACTACGAAGAATCGGGACACACCCTTGGTAAAGCTTTTGCAAAGAATTTGGAACTACTAACCGAAGATGGCGCATTCAATTATGCCGGCTATCTTTTGGCAGATAAGAATAACACTTCTATTAAAGTGGCCAAATATTCGGGCAAAACCCGAACAGACTTGATAGAGAGCAACGAATATGGTCACGAATGCCTGGTCAAAGCGACCAAGCAAGTGATTGATAAAATTGCTATCGAGAATAGAACCAACACAAAAATAACGGCCAAAGAACGACAACAAGCCAACCTTTGGAATCCTATCGCCTTACGCGAGGCCATCATTAATGCCTTCGTGCATAATGACTATACCAACGAAATAACACCAAAGTTTGAAATCTTTACAGATAGAATTGAAATCACTTCGGCAGGTAGTTTACCAGAAGGACTAAGCGAGCAGGAATTTTTCGAGGGCTTTTCAGTTCCGCGCAACAAGGAATTGATGCGGATTTTCAAGGATTTGGAACTGGTAGAGCAATTAGGATCTGGCATCCCTCGTATTTTGGAACACTATGGCAAAGAGAGTTTTAAATTTTCAGATAATTTCCTTAGAATGACTTTTACAGCTAAAGAAACTGCTGTTGAAGATGGTGGTCAAATAGGTGGTGTAATGGGTGGTCTAAAAGGTGGTCAAATAGGTGGTCAAAAAGATGATGAAATTGACGATATCAAAAAATTGACACATAGACAAAAGGAAGTTTTGAAATTAATTGCTTCAGATAACCGAATCAGCCGTTCAGGAATAGCAGAAATTCTACATATAAACGAATCTGCAATCCAGAAACATCTAAACAATTTGAAGGATGCTGGCTTTATAGAGCGTGTCGGTGGAACACGAGGTTATTGGGAAGTTAGGATAGAAAATGAAAACTAAAAACAGAAGTGGCTAATAAAAAAAGACAGCATTTCATATCCCAATTCTTATTAAGAAGCTTTTCGGTTACAACCAATTCAAAATCAATTAATTTATATCAAAAAGGAACAGGTAAAGTTATTAGAAATGCCCCTATCAAATCTCAGGCTCAACAAAAATACTTTTATGGGGATGATGCAGTTTTCGAGGATTATTTAGCAAATAGTGAAAATACGGCTTCCAAAGTTATCAATCGGATTAAAAATTACAATACCCTTCCAAAAGTAGGAACGAAGGATTATTCCTTCTTACTTCATTTTGTGATGATGTATGCTTTTAGAACAAAAGCATCCGTGGCAAATACAGAAGAAAAAGTAAATTCTGGTATTCAGAAAATTGCTCAATTTGATAAAACTTTAAGCAAAATAGATTTTTCAAAAGGTAGAGTATCACATCCAGAACCAGCAGCATTTAATTTAGCCTACAATATGGATAATTGGGTCATAACCGGCGATTTGAGCTTAGGTCTGATAAAAAATGAGACAACAACAGAATTTATAATTTCGGATAATCCATTTGTACAATTTAATCCTATTCAATTATCTCGGAAAAAATTCCCTAATAATGGTGGCCTATTGAGTACTGGATTGATAATTTTCTTCCCGATTTCGCCAAAGTTATATTTAATTTATTACGATAAATGGGCGTATAGAGTAAATTTTGAAGATGAGAGTTCGTTGTCTCTAACTGATGATTACGATATTCATAACCTAAATCTTTTGCAAGCAATATCGGCAGAAGAGACAATCTATTTTTCATCAGAAAAGATAACTCAATACATCAAAAACTTAACGGATGAAGCCTCTTGGCACAAGAAAGATAAACACATTAATGATGAAGTAGTAGATAAAGCAAATCCAGATAAGAAATTATTACTTTCATATTATATAGAGCATTTACATAATCCTGAATTTGCATTTCTTAAACTAACCGATGCTGCTCGAAATGAAAAAGATAGTATAGGTATGAATTCATATCGTAATAATGAAATTGTTGAATGGATGAAAATGGATAAAAGTAAAATGAAAAGTAATATTTAGACTTTTTTTAAAAAGGCGATTTATCCTTTGAGCCTCTCGCATCCGCTAACCATTTGCCATTTTGTTGGACCAGTTTAAAAACACCAGGCGTTTTATCATAAGCTGTGGTATATTTTACCCAAGCCACGTCGCCCATAATTGTATCCTGCAAAACAGTAAAGTTGGAATCGTCCTTTGGTGTGGCATTGAACATATTTATGGTATTCATATAGTTGGAATACGCCTGTGGTGTTGAGTTAGCTTTTAAAGTTTCTTCATCCTTTTCATAAAAACTTTCAATAACAATTTGGGCTGTGGCACTTGGTCCCGAGATTTTAGTTTCAGAATTAGCACAAGAAAGGAACAGTACTATGAGCGAGAAAACAACAATTTTTTTCATAACAGTATTAATTTGGGTTATTAATATATCTATGTGATAGTTTCATTTCTATATTTCGTTCGCCATCCTTTTCGTTCAATTCCAAAATTGCCCTGCGGTCATCGGATAATGAGAACTTGGGCATCACATATACAAAGCGAGCCATTTCATTTTCCTTAATCTTGGACGGCAGATTATATTTATATATCGGTTCTTGATAGAGCCGTTGCAACGATTTTCTTTTCCCTTTTTGTCTTGTTTCAATTGAAAGGTTCAAGAAATTTAAATCGTAATCCAAGGTGGAATTATTCTCAATCTGGATAACGAAGTAGAGTTCTTCTTTATCAAAAACAATATTCTCAACACTTAACACAATACCTTCATTTCGCTTTTTAATTCGACCTATGCGCTGTTTTCTATTGAGAAGATAAGAGCAGAATTTTTGGTAATAATAGGTGCTATTATCTACAAGTTCTTCAGAAGATTCAGCAATAACCGATTCAGTAACAATCGGTTTTTCATTACCGATACTACTTGATAGCGGAATAAAATAATTGAGCTTAGATAGCTGTTTTTTATACCTTACAATATACGAAAAAATTGAACCATTTCTATTGACTACCAGTAGATTACTTTCTTTGCCAGGCTTTGCTTGAAGAAGTCCAAAATACTGTTCTTTTTCACGGTTGTAGGTAAAAACAAAA
>Ga0209309_10004652_pt1 | contig 11259 bp, 12 predicted proteins | sample COGITO_mtgs_1204_2_FD_184807 | JGI IMG/M metagenome (GOLD analysis project Ga0209309, IMG submission 184807) | Pelagic marine microbial communities from North Sea - COGITO_mtgs_120412 (SPAdes) (version 2) | ecosystem: Environmental > Aquatic > Marine > Epipelagic ...
GCCAATTAAAACTGAGCGCCATCACCCACGGAGAAAACACTGCGAGCATCAAAGTCCTGGAGGCCCTGGGGTTCACACACCTAGGGCAAAAAACCGTGGCAGGATACGACGGGCCTTCCGAATATTTCGAGGTAGAATTATAGTCCGAGCTTGACCTTCAGATTGCCCAACATGGCCGCCGTCATCGCTTCAAGATCGTACTTTGGTGTCCAGTTCCAATCTGCCTGCGCCGCACTATCGTCAATACTAGCAGGCCAACTGGCCGCGATATTCTCGCGGAAATCCGGGACACAGTCCATTTCAAATCCTTCAATGTGCCCTGCAATGCTCGCCGCAATGGTCGCTGGATCGAAGCTGATGCCCGCCAAATTATAGCTGTTGCGCACTTTTACCAGTTCCGCCGGTGCCTCAGTGAGCTCTATGGTCGCGCGAATGGCATCGTCCATATACATCATCGGCAATGCACGGTGCTCGGATAAAAAGCTCGTGTAGCGACCTTCTTCCAAGGCCTTGTAATAGATCTCGACGGCATAATCTGTGGTTCCGCCGCCCGGTTGAGATTTCCAAGAAATGAGTCCAGGGTAGCGGATGGAACGAACGTCCACGCCGTACTTATTGAAGTAGTATTCACACCAACGCTCGCCAGCAAGTTTGGAGATGCCGTAGACCGTCGAGGGCTCCATAATGGTTTGCTGTGGGGTATGGTCCTTTGGAGTAGTCGGTCCAAAAACGGCAATGGAGCTGGGCCAAAAAATCTTTTGAATGACTCCTTCACGGGCCAATTCCAGCACGTGCAGCAAGCTTTGCATGTTCAGGTCCCAAGCCTTCATCGGGAATTTCTCCCCAGTAGCGCTGAGCATGGCCACGAGGTGGTATACGGTATGGATCTTATATTGCTCACATACTGCGCGCAGGGCACCGGCATCGCTGGCGTCTAGGATTTCAAAAGGGCCGTCTTGGAGTTCGGCAAGGTCGCTGCGACGAATGTCGGATGCTACAACGCTTTCGTTGCCGTATTTCTGGCGAAGGGCCAAGGTAAGTTCAGTCCCTATTTGCCCGCAAGCGCCTAGGATAAGGATGGTTTTGTTCATGCTCTGAATGTGATAAAGATCAGAATTAGGTCCCTCAAAGATAACTTATCTTTGCACTATAAATCACCCGTCTATGGATCCAAATGCTGGGAAAAGAACGCTCGTTAATAAATTGAGTCGAGAAGAACTGCAGGCTAAGCTTGATGCAGAATCCTTCCACCGTACAACGGTTTCTTTTTACAAATATGTCATCATAGAAAACCCGCAAGCCTTGCGTGATGAATTATTCGCGCAATGGTCGGAGTGGGATTGTTTAGGACGTATTTATGTCTCTCGCGAAGGTATTAACGCACAAATGAATGTTCCACAGCATCATTGGGATGCCTTTGATGCCTTTATACACGGCATGGAATATTTCCATGATGTACCCTTTAAATTGGCCGTGACGGACAAGACAGAAGGAAAGTCATTTTTGAAGCTTGTCGTCAAAGTTCGAGAGCAGATTGTGGCAGATGGACTTCAGCCGGAAGATTATGATGTTACAGATGTTGGCGCGCACTTAACAGCGAAGGATTGGAACGACGCCATAGAGAAAAACGATCCAGTGGTGGTGGATATGCGGAATCACTATGAAAGTGAAATTGGTCATTTTGAAGGCGCTGTTCTTCCTGAGGCTGAAACCTTTCGTGAGGAGCTCCCTATGGTACTGGAAAAACTCAAAGGTCAGGAAGACCGCAAGATCCTATTGTATTGTACCGGCGGCATTCGTTGCGAGAAGACCTCTGCTTATTTGAAGCACCATGGGTTTAAAGATGTCAACCAATTGCACGGCGGCATCATTGATTATGCACGCCAGATTGAAGAGGAGAAATTGCCCAATAAATTTCACGGCATCAATTTCGTTTTCGACGAACGTTTAGGTGAAAGCATCTCGGATGAGATCATTTCAGAATGCCATCAATGTGCCCAGCCTTCTGCAAACCATGCAAATTGTGCCAATAAGGCGTGTAATCTTCTATTTATTCAATGCGAAGAATGTGCAGAAAAACACGAAGGTTGCTGCACGCCTCAGTGCATAGAAGTTATTCATTTGCCCGAAGAAGAGCAGGTTGAAATCCGCAGAAAAGCGAAGGAAACGAAAAGATTCCACCGACATACGAAGGTTAATTTGCGTAATGCCTTTTCGGAGAAGTAAATTGGCACACAGAAACTAGACAGAGAACCACCATGCAAGACAAAAGAGCACACCTGCAAGAACTTCAAAAGCAGAGCAAAGTTGGCGGCGGCGAGAAACGCATAGAAGCCCAGCACGCGAAGGGTAAATTGACCGCTCGCGAGCGCATTCACTTTCTTCTCGACGAAGGGAGTTTCCAAGAGATGGGAGCGCTCGTTCAGCACCGAAGCAATCTATTTGGTCTAGATGAGCAGAAAATTTTAGGAGATGGAGTCGTTACGGGGTACGGTACTGTGAACGGCAGACTTACCTACGTTTATGCACAAGATTTCACCGTTTTAGGCGGTTCACTTGCCGAAGCGCACGCAGAAAAAATCACAAAAGTGATGGACCTTGCGATGAAAACGGGTGCTCCTGTGATTGGTCTTAACGACAGTGGTGGCGCACGAATACAAGAAGGTGTCGTTTCGCTCGGGGGGTACAGCGATATCTTTTACCGCAATGTTCAAGCCTCAGGCGTCATACCACAACTGTCAGCTATGATGGGACCTTGTGCAGGGGGCGCAGTATATTCGCCTGCCTTGACCGATTTTATCATGATGGTCGAGGAATCCTCCTACATGTTTGTAACGGGCCCAAATGTTGTTAAAACTGTCACGCACGAAGAGGTTACCTCTGAAGAATTGGGCGGGGCAAGCACTCACGCGACGAAAAGCGGCGTAACTCAATTTACGTATCCAAACGAAATTGCGCTGATTGAAGGATTGAAAAAAGTACTCTCCTACATTCCGCAAAATTGTGACGAAGAACCACCTTCGTTGCCCTATACATCGGGCGACGAAATACGCATGGGGCTTCAGCACATTATCCCAGATAGCGCGAACCAGCCCTATGATATTAAAGAGGTGATCAATGAAATCATTGACGCAGATAGTTTTTTCGAGGTGCACAAAGACTTCGCTGAAAATATTGTTGTGGGCTTTGCCCGTCTCGCCGGGAAGTCCATTGGCGTTGTAGCCAATCAGCCTGCCTATTTGGCGGGCGTATTAGACATTCAGGCTTCCACGAAAGGGGCTCGATTCGTCCGCTTTTGTGATGCCTTCAACATCCCCCTTTTGGTGCTAGAAGATGTACCCGGGTTCTTGCCTGGAACAGATCAGGAGTGGAACGGCATCATCACCAATGGAGCGAAATTGTTATATGCCTTTTGCGAAGCTACGGTTCCACGCATCACTGTGATCACACGCAAAGCTTATGGCGGTGCGTACTGTGTGATGAATTCGAAACAGATTGGTGCCGATATGAACTTTGCTTGGCCTACCGCGGAAATTGCGGTTATGGGTGCTAAGGGAGCGGCAGAGATTATCTTCAGAAAAGAAATAGCGAGTGCTGAAAAACCTGAAGAGAAATTGGCGGAAAAAGAAGCGGAATACGCTGAAGCATTTGCTAATCCGTACCGTGCAGCTTCTCGTGGGTACGTGGATGAGGTAATTCTTCCAGAGCAGACTCGAGAACGACTTATTCGCGCCTTCGCAATGTTAGAAAATAAAGCGGTTCAGTTGCCTAAGAAGAAACACGGTAACCTCCCGCTATAATGCTTGTAGATACCCACTGCCATCTTTACGACGAAACTTTTGACTCGCGCGAGCAGCAGGTCGAAGACTTGGCCCTGAAAAACGGGCTAACAAGGATTCTTTTACCCAATATCGATGTAAACAGTCTTCCTAAAATGGATGCGGTAGCCGCAAAGTATCCGGCTTTAGAGATTCAAAAGATGATCGGTTTACACCCTTGCTATGTCAAGGAAGATTGGTCGGACCAATTGAATCAAATAGAAGCATGGTACCACCAAAAGCCCGAGGAATTTTGTGCCGTTGGTGAGATTGGCCTTGACCTCTACTGGGACCAAAGCACTCTAGCAATACAGATCGAAGCATTGAACAGGCAGATCGATTGGAGTGTGGATTGGGACTTACCCATCGCACTTCACGTACGCAGCAGTTTCAAAGAACTCTTTCCTGTACTCGAAGCCGCTCAAGAACGTCATGGCGGAAAGATACGCGGGGTTTTTCATTGTTTTTCCGGCGGTAAGAAGCAAATCAACCGGGCATTGCGCTTAGGAGAATTCTACTTTGGTTTGGGCGGTTCCATTACCTACAACCGCAGCGCAACCGATCCTGTAGTCCTGAGCATACCACAGGACCGAATCCTATTAGAAACAGACGCTCCATACCTAACCCCTAGCGCATTTAAGGGCCAGAAAAACGAGCCTGGATTTATGCTGGACGTGGCGCAAACAATCAGTGAAATCAAAGGTGTATCTTTAGAGGAATTGGCGGCGCTCACCACGGTAAACGCGGAAAAACTCTTTGGATCATGAGGAAAATTTGCCTGATATATACCGGGGGAACTATTGGAATGCGACAGAATCCAAATGGAAAACTGGCACCGGTGGATTTTGAGGAATTGCGTAAAAGTATTCCGGCGCTGAGTTTATTGCCTATTGAATTGGTCGTTAAAACCATGGACCGCCCGCTGGACAGTTCAGAGATGCACCCTTCCGTTTGGGCGAATCTTGCCTCGGAAATTTATGCCCTCCATGACCAATTTGACGGCTTTGTCGTATTGCACGGTACGGATACAATGGCCTTTACCGCCAGTGCACTAAGTTTTATGCTGCGCGGCTTAAAAAAGCCGGTCATCATTACGGGCTCGCAACTCCCTGTGGGAGTCTTGAGAACGGATGCTGTAGAAAATTTGCTCAGTGCATTAGAGTTTGCAGCGATGGAAGCCGAAGGTGCAGCTGTCATTCAGGAGGTTGGTATTTATTTTGAGTATAAACTTTACCGCGGAAATCGTGCATACAAAAGATCCTCTAACGAATTCAATGCCTTTAGTTCACCTAACTTTCCTGCCTTGGCAGAAAGTGGTGTCCGAATGACCGTGCACAAAGAGTTGCTTTGGCGTTCTCCTTATTCAAAGCTAGAATTGCACAAGGGCTTTTCTAATGAAGTCGGTGTTGTGACCTTGTATCCGGGATTAGATTTTAGCGCTTTACAGGTCCAACCAAACTGGCGAATTCTATTATTGCGCACTTTTGGCGCTGGAAATGCACCAAACAGCCCCGATTTTATTGAATTTTTATCAAGGTGTAGCGACAATGGTACCGTTATTGTAAATACCTCGCAGTGTGTTAGCGGTGCTGTAGTTCACGGCTTGTACGATAGTTCCTCTGCTTTGGAGCGTTTTAATGTGTTGAGCGCCAAAGACATGACTTTCGAATCGGCCCTGGTTAAATCCATGCTGCTTTTAAGCGAATCGGCAGATTTAGCGGAATTTGGATTGAAGTTTTCCTCAAGTCTTGCTGGAGAACTGACAGAGTAGTGTAAGGACACCAATTTTTTGTATTTTCGGCGACGCATTACCTACTGAAACTATGTAAGCAGGTATTGCAATAACATTAAAATGTATTTAAACAAATAGTAAAATGAAAAAAGCACTCTCTTTGCTTGCTATCGTTGCCCTTTCATTGGGTACGGTTAACGCCTATGCTCAAGAAGATATGGCGACAGAAGAAGTAGCAGTTGAATCTGCTGCATCTGAAACTATGGATTCAGCCGATGCAGTTGTTGACTCTGCTGGAGCGACAGAAGAAGCAGCTCCTGCTGAAGAAGCTCCCGTGGAAGAAGTTCCGGCTGAAAAAGGCTTCACTCAGATTTTGAAGGAAAAATTCATCGAAGGTGGTGCATTCTTTATGTCATTCGTACTACTCGCCTTAGTTTTAGGTTTGGCGTTGGTTATCGAGCGTATCATCTACTTGACCTTTGCTCAAACCAACACTGAAAAACTTCTCGAAGAAGTTGAAGGTGCGTTGAATAACGGCGGTGTTGAGGCTGCTAAAGAGGTTTGTCGCAACACGCGTGGTCCAGTAGCTACTATTTTCTTTGAAGGGTTAGATCACTACGATGAAGGAATGGATATGGTTGATAAATCAATCATGAGCGTTGGTTCTGTAGAGAATGGAAAATTAGAGAAAGGTGTTTCTTGGATTTCATTGTTCATCGCCTTGGCACCAATGCTTGGTTTCATGGGTACGGTAATCGGTATGATTGGCGCATTCGACGCAATTGAAGCAGCAGGTGATATCAATCCTTCTCTTGTAGCGGGTGGTATTAAAGTGGCACTTTTGACAACGGTATTTGGTTTGATCACTGCGATCATCCTACAGATTTTCTACAACCTTATCGTTGCAATGATTGATGGCATCGTGATCAAGATGGAAGACGCTTCTATCTCATTCATGGATCTATTGGTTGAGCACAACAAGAAAAACGCATAATTAAGATGCTTAGTAAACTTCCATTTATTGGACGTGTCCTAGGTATTGTACTGGGAGTCATTGGTGTTATCATGTTTATCATGGTTTCATTAAATGAAGACAGTGCATCTAGCTATGTGTCCTACGGTCTATTCACTACCGTTGTAGGTATTGTTATAGCTGTATTGAGCTTCGTGCTCTCATTAACGGTAAACCCTAAAGGGATCCGTGGTGTGGGTATCGGTTTGGCGGCTGTGATTGTCGTTGGTATTTTGAGCTACGTGCTCGCTGACGGATCAGACTTTGCCTCTTATAAGAACGTAACTGAAGCAGAAACGAAAGTTGTTAGCGCGATGCTAAATGCATTCTACATCATTGGTGCCGGTGCGGTACTTGCTGTAGTCTACTCTTTGGTTTCTAGAGTTTCTAAATAACTATTGATATGGCAAGAAATAAAAGAGCCATACCAGAAATTAATGCCGGATCGATGGCGGATATCGCCTTCCTTCTCTTGATTTTCTATCTGGTAACCACAACGATGGATACCGATAAGGGGATCAACAGGAAGCTACCACCTTGGGATGAAGAAATCATAGAAGATCCACCGATTATCAAGGAGCGCAATATTTTCACCGTTCTCGTGAATTCGAACGATCAGTTGTTAGTAGAAGATGAATACATTGAGATTTCACAATTGCGTGAAAAAGCAATGGAGTTTATCGACAACAACGGTGATGGATCTTGTACGTACTGTAAAGGGTTCAAGATACCGACTAGTGCGGATAATCCAGATAAGGCTGTCATCTCACTCCAGAATGACCGTGGTACTTCATACGGTATGTACGTGAAGGTTCAGAACGAGCTCGTTGCGGCTTATGAAGACCTTCGCGAAAAATATGCGGAAGAAGAATACGGTAAGTCGTATAGAGGGATGGATCCTGAGGAAGATAAAGACATAATCAAGGAGATTAAGACGGCATATCCTCAGAAAATTTCTGAAGCTGAACCTTTAAATATTGGTGGCTAATGGCAGTAATTAAGAAAAAGAAGGATAAGGCACTACCGGCGGTAAATACCTCGGCGCTTCCTGATATTGTATTCATGTTGTTGTTCTTCTTCATGGTTGCTACGGTAATGCGTGAAGTGGATTTGAAGGTGAGTGTAGACAAACCTCAAGCAACAGAAATTCAGAAATTAGAGCGTAAGTCTTTGGTAACTTATATCTACGCAGGTTCTCCTCGTGCAAAGTTCCAAGATAAGTTTGGTCGTTCACCTCGTATTCAACTAAACGATGCTTTTGCAACCATAGATGATGTGCAGTCATTTGTCGTTCAAGAGCGCGAAAAGAAGAGCGAGGAAGACCGTCCTATGATGACCATGTCTATCAAAGCAGATAAATCTGTTAAGATGGGTCTTATTTCGGATATAAAATTGCAATTGCGCAAGGCGCAAGCGTTGAAAATTAACTACAGTTCATTGCAACCTAAAGACGTGGATGCGTTGTACAGTTCAGAGAACTAAGTAAAGAGAAAAGCTGTTTTGGCGGAGAGCCGGTTCCTTTTGGAACCGGCTTTTTTTATGCCTGATTCGGACGCGATAGCATCCAAAGTCCTAGAGCCAATGGCAACAGTCCTATAACGGGCCAAACGTCACCAATCAAGGAACGCTCTGTGAGTAATTGGCCGTTGTTGAGGTATGCCGTGCCCAAGGCAAATCCGTTGTTAATGAAGTGAAGAGCAATGGGCGCCCAAAGCGTACCTGTCCAGTGCTTTACGTAGCCGAAAATCACGCCCATGAAAAGTATAGGCAGAAGACTCAAGGGTTGCATATGTATGAGACCAAAGCAAAGTGCGGTAAGCAGTATGGCACCGTGGTGGGACCACTTTTCTGTAAACAGGCGCTGAAGTACTCCTCGAAAAAAGAATTCCTCTCCAAAGGCGGGCGCAGCTACCATTACAATGGCGTTCAATAACAGGGTTTGAAGAGTCATGTTAGAGAGCAAGCGTGCTAGGGCCAATTCTACTTTTGCTTCCTGAATTTCGAGGCTATGAACCCACGGCGCATCCGGAAGAAGTAGCGTGTTGAATTGGCTCAACAGGTCTATAGCAAAAAATGATCCTACAGCTACGAAGAAGAGTCCTGTATAGAACCGTCTGCCCTTGATTGCTGGAGCGGTAAGTCCAAGGAAGTCTAAAGGTTTTGTACTGACCCAAAATGCAAGAATGATTGGGGGTACAAGAAATAGGCCAATGCTGTTAAAGAACTGCAGAAGGCGTAATTGGTTTGCATCTGTGCCATTGAGCGCATCTGTTCCCGTAATAAGTATGCCTATGCCTGTAAAGATTGTTGTGGAAATAAGAACGAGCATTAGAAAGGCCATGCCCGTACGTAAAGGACTCCATAATTCTTTGTTCGCGTGCGACATCGCTTTGTACTTTTGTGGTAATGGTAAAGATAGGCGATATAGAGCTAGGGGAGTTTCCTCTATTGCTCGCACCCATGGAGGATGTGAGTGACCCCCCGTTCCGGAAGTTGTGCAAAGACAATGGAGCGGACGTGATGTATACAGAATTTATCTCCTCAGAAGGCCTTATTCGCGATGCTGCAAAGAGCGTCAAGAAATTGGACTTTTACGAATACGAGCGACCATTGGGGATTCAAATTTTCGGAAACGAAATAGAAAGCATGCGCCAGGCTGCGGCCATTTGTGAGGAGTCAAACCCTGATATAATCGATATCAATTACGGGTGCCCGGTTAAGAATGTGGCATGTAAAGGAGCAGGAGCAGGCATTCTTCAAGACATACCTAAGATGGTGAAGATGACTGCGGAGATTGTGAAGGCCGTCAATAAACCGGTTACGGTTAAAACGAGACTGGGCTGGGATGAAAGCACGAAATATATTGTCGATGTAGCAGAACGTCTTCAAGATGTAGGAATTCAGGCCATTAGTATTCATGGCCGCACGCGGAAACAGATGTATAAAGGCGAGGCGGATTGGTCTTTGATTGCTGAGACAAAGAATAATCCACGCCTACATATACCCGTTTTTGGAAATGGCGACGTAGACAGTGGTCCCAAAGCAATGGAATACCGCAACAAATATGGTGTGGATGGCATTATGATCGGTCGCGCGAGTATTGGCTATCCCTGGATATTTAACGAGATCAAACACTATTTTGAGCATGGTGTAGAAGCCAAAAAACCAACGGTAGAAGAACGGGTAGCGGCAGCGCGCGAGCATTTTGAAATGAGTTTGAAATGGAAAGAAGAGCGCTATGCAATCATGGAAACGCGAAAGCATTACACCAACTATTTTAGAGGGTTGAGTCATTTCAAACCGTACCGTACGAGATTGGTGACCCTAGAGAATCCCAACGATGTTTTACTGACGCTCGACGAAATTGAATCGGAATACATTGCGAAATACGGTAACGATCAGGAAGGTCCAGAATCGGTTTCTACGTTGACTTACAAAACAGAGCGTTAAGCCTGGTTGATTTGCTGAATCACTTTACCAGTGGACCACAGGGATATGACGGTTCCTATGCTTAAAACGATTGTTGTCGTGAGTAAATAATGCCGCCAAGACAGGACAACGGGATAATACTCTTGAATGTATCCAGAGCCTAGAGATACGACACCAATGTACTTTTGAATGAGTATAATTGAAGTGCCAATACCCAGGCCAACCGCCCAACCCGCGAGGACTATAAGTAGACCGTTTTTAAAAAAGATAGCGCGTAGTTGTGCATTCGAGGTTCCCATGGACCAGAGGGTATAAATGTCATTTTTCTTCTCGAGCGCAATAATGGTTAGGGCAGAAACGATCCCAAAGCTTGCGAGAACGACTACGAAGGCCAGAATAGCTAATACCACCAGTCTTTCGGAGCGCATCACTTTAAAGAGTGTGGCTTCTTGTTCTAATCGATCTGCGATGATGGCGCGGTCTCCAAAGTACGCTTCGATTGATTTTCTCAACGCATTATCATCATCATAGACTTCTAGATAGGAAGGGTGTTTAGCACCGGTAAAGGTTTGTACCCAACTTCTTGGCGCGATGGCTTTATTGACATCATAATCCGGCTGCACAGTATGAATGGAGGTGACAAATACATTTTTTGCTCGCACTGCATCACTGAGGTTGAGCGCCGTGGTTGTGGCGTCTATTTTAGGCAAGTAGATCGTAATGATCGGCGGAGGGTTCGCGTTGGAAACACCGAGATGGTAGGCCACTCCTGCTCCTAAGGCCAACGTATTTTCACCAAGATCGAGGCTGGGGTCTGCCTGGGTAAGGAGGTGTTCGTTTAAACGGTGCTCCCGAATATATTCATTAGAGACACCCAATACATATGTAATGTGTTGATTCTCGCCTTGAGCAAGTAAAACGCGTTGCTCGTAAACGGGTTCAAATACTGCCTCTGGATAACGGGTCGCTGCTGTATTGAGGTAAGCAGTATCTTCTGCCGAGAGCACAAGATTGGTCCCACCTGTAGGGCTGATTTTAAGTGGGGGATTGGCATCTTCGAATTGGTCTGCGACGAGATCCTCAAGACCCGCAAAAGCACTAAGAACTACGGTCATCGCTGCCGTACCAAGCGCTAGTCCCACTAAGGCAGTTAAGGACATCAAGCGAATCGCTCCCAATTTGCCTAAAGCAAAGAAGTACTTTCTTGCGAGGAATGTAGAGAACGACTGCACAGTCCTTATTTAATGGGACTTTCGCCGTCGCCACGA
>Ga0209309_10004661_pt1 | contig 11243 bp, 12 predicted proteins | sample COGITO_mtgs_1204_2_FD_184807 | JGI IMG/M metagenome (GOLD analysis project Ga0209309, IMG submission 184807) | Pelagic marine microbial communities from North Sea - COGITO_mtgs_120412 (SPAdes) (version 2) | ecosystem: Environmental > Aquatic > Marine > Epipelagic ...
AGCGAGGCGCGACTTCCCTCGCTTCTTCTTCTTCCAAACGAAAAAACCGAGAGGAAGATGCCGAGGTTTAAACGTATGCATCGTGTAATTTCTATGTCTGTTTTTTTGTTGTTGTACTTATTATTGTTGTAATATATGCTTACGAATATTATTCGCCTTTGGCGTTCCGCGCAAAGTTGCCGCAGGGACGAAGAAAAACCGTTACGAGTGTTAGGGTTTAGCGACCTTTCGGGACACCCAATTCTTATACTACCCTCCTCACAAATTTTCGAACACGTCGAAGACTTTATATTTATACATATCATGTCGGAGCCGGTTCTGGAAAAATCAAAATCCACCCTCTCGAAGGGCACGTCCAGTGCCCCGCAGACGTGGGCGGAGTACAAGGAACGTTTGAAAGTTTTCGGCTGGCAAAACGGGACGAGTTATAAATGGTACTACTTTAATTTGAATTGTTGAAAATTGCGGAAAAGAATCGTTTGAATTCGGGGGGATGAGAGATATTTTATTGTTTTCTTTCGCGTCTCTGTCTCGCCCTTCTGTTTCTTTTATTCGCGCGAAAATGCGTGCGATCTGTCAAGGAAACGCATTCGAACGCAACGATTCGATCTTTTCATGCGGAGCGATCGAGAGTGGTCGAGACAGAGAGATGAAAGTCTGAACGACATTTTAACCGAATTTTGCCCCAGCCTTGTGTTTTACCTCTTTTACAAAGAACGAGAAAAAAATGTAAAAGAGAGCGCTAACCACCAAAAACTCTCCTTTAAACGACAGGAACACGAAGGTTGAATTTTTCACCGGAGCGGGCGACATCGAAGCGTTCGGGGAACTGTTCTTCGATAACTTGGCGACCATGCTCGGGGTGACCGGCTCGGCGATCGGGCACATCGGGTACGGGATTCTCGCGGCGCCGTGGAGAAGTTGGGGCCCGGAGGGGTACGCGTTGGCGTGCGCGCAACAGTGGGAGAAAATTTACTACGAATGGAACATTCCGGCGTGTGGTTTGTGCTTACTGTTTGGCAACGTGTATTACGCGTGGTTGGCGACTCGTCTGGCGACGAAGGAAAATCGAACGGATGTAACCGCGCAACCGTACGGTATGAACACAACGGTTATCTACATCATGTTATACGCCATCACTTTGCCGGCTCTGGAAAGGGGTCACGATAAGTTCGCTCCATGTATCGATTTCGCTAGTCGATGTTCGGCAACGGACGCGGAAATTCAATCTGGGGCGAGAAAAGCAGCCGAATATGCTTGGGAAGTTTCCGTGACGGCCAACTTTATCGTCGGTTTGTTCGAAGTCAGCGGCTTCTTCTTAGGCGACTTGGTCAGGTGGTTGTTTCCAACCGCCGCCGTCTTCATCCCGTTATTTGGCGTTGGTTTCATGTGGTTGGGCTACGTGTACGTCGTCGATATCTTTGAACACCCGATGATGTGCTGGCTTCCATTCATGATTGTCTTGACGGGTTTCTTTGGGAACGTGAGGTACCCAATCTACAAATCCGTCACGTTTCCCATCGCTTTGTTGGCGATTTTGAGCTCCTCGGCGTTTGGCTGGATGGGCGCATGCGAACAGTCCACGGACGACATTGTGTACGGCTTTGGATCGCACACGACCTCGGTTGCAGCGCAATACAACGGAGTAGATGCTGCAACTGGGTTAGCCCGCAAGACGTGCCAAGGTACGGACAAAGCGTTAGCTAAAGCTGCGTGGAAACAGTACGCCGGTAAGGGCGACATCTTCGGCGGCTTTGGCAAAGGTTTAAAAGGCTTCACCCACTCTGATGTCAAGGATCTCGTTGCTCAATCTTTACTCTATGGCGCGATTGGCTTTTTAGGCTCGATGGCAGATGTCGAATCCGCCGAGATGGCTGGTGATTCGTATCCTATGGCAGAATGTTTGATTTTTGACGGTCTCGGAACGATGATTGGTGCCCTCGCGGGCAGTATCTACGGTACGACCATGTACATCGGTCACCCGATTCACAAAGCGCTTGGTGCTAAAATCGGTTACTCGCTTTTGAACGGGGTTGTTTACTTTATCTTGTTCTCTAGTGGTATCTTTGCGAGTTTGTACAACGTGATCCCGCTTTGTGCGAACGGGGCTATTCTTATCTTCGTCGGTCTCTTGCTCGGTCGACAAGCGTTTGAGGCTACTCCAGCGAGACACTACCCGGCTTTATTATTGGGCGTTATGCCGTTTATCGCGAACAAAATGTCTTTGGAATCACAAGGAAACCACTCGTACGATATGGGCATTCAAATGATGTCCGCGGCTGGCGGTACGATGTGCGGTATCTTCCTTTGCTGCATCGCGTGCTTCGCCATCGATAGATCTTTCCACAAGTGCGTCGTCGTTTCCTTCTTCATGTGCTTCCTTTCCTTGTTTGGTTTCTTCGCGAGTCACAACGATCTCATCGATCCGAGTACAGGCGTTAGAGGACCGCGACACGAGAAGTTGGGCATCTACGACTCGAGCAGCGACTTGAACCAAGGCTGGAGATGGGCCATCTCGTGGGCCATGGTTGGGGTGTACTTCGCGGTGCACATTCCGTTCCAAAAGAAGGGCTCTCACGTGAAGATGCCGATTGACATGAGAGATATGAAGGCCGACCCGTACGATTCCGATACGGATTTGTCTTAAAACATCATGTTTACTCAACCGAAGTTAGACACGTGATGAAAACGAAATAAATATTTATATTTATACTACGCGCCGTCGACGAGGAACGCGCGTTTCCAACGAGCGTTCGCTCACCGAACTGTACATGCACGACGGGCGCTTAAAAAAGAAAAATGAAAATGATGATACTGTCCAGATTAACTTAACACGAATGTAATTCTTACATCAAATACACAACACACGTGCACCTAAAACTCCTCTTCTTTTACTCTTTTTTCTTTCCTTCTTGCGCTTGTGCTTCCGTTGCTCTGCTGTTCTTCCGTCTCAGCGTATACGCGATCGCTTTGCACAACAAGGCGACTTTCAAGACCGCCACCGCACCGGTCGTTTCTAAAACGGTGTAAAACTCTTTCGCTTTCGTCCACGAACTCAACGGTCGCACCATGGACCCGAACATGTTCGCGAAGGCATTTTCGAGCTTGTCCGCGACCGTCTCCCCGGGAGCCATGTAGACGTTTAAAGCGAGCGCGACGACGAGGTAACGGAAGACGATCCTAGGTATTTGGACAGAAAAGGAGGAAGAGGAGGAGGGAGTGCTACCACCGGTGGCAGCGGGGGAAACCATTTGAATTGTATGAGTACGCGGACGGACTTTTGAAAGCGTGGTGGCAATGGAGCTTTTGAAGAGTACAGTACTGTGTGTTAGAATAACAACGAGACGGTATTTACACCGATGGCTTTTTTAGGAAGAAGTTACGCATCGGGCGGAGAATATCCTCCGAGAGTATTTACGTCGCTTTTAGGTATTGTTGCGCGTTGTTTTTGGACGTACGCTACGGCGCGTTCGGCGGCGGTTCGATCGATCAGTCGCGGCGAAAAGGAGGACCGAGCGCCGTAGAGATCCTCTCGTAAACGGATGATTTTTGTGGTATTTATCGCGTCGTGTATTTCTTCGTCGTCGTCTTTAGATGATGATGAGGGAGATTGTGATGCGAGGTTTCCTTTTTGCGCTTTGCGTATGTTTGCGTCGCGCGTGGTAAACGGTGGTTTCTCGTCGCCGAACGCGCGCGCGGAGCATTCGGCGAAGGTGGTCACGCGACACCCGTCCTCTTTCGCGTACCCTTTGGCTTCCACCGCGCGCGCGCCCGGAATCCCGTACGCAACAACCGTGAGCATTGTTGCGTATCTCGTATCATCGTCATCATTTTCACCTCCAACTCCTCCTCCGCCGCCGCCGGAAACGCTTCCGACACCCGCGGCGACCCTCACGCTCTCGCTCGTTTCCTTCGCCCACAAATCCACCTTCGCTATGTCCGGCGCGATGCCTAAATACCTCGGTTCATTCGCCAACGCTTCGCACAACGCCTCTTCCGTCACCGCAAACACGTGGTACACGTTCGCATCGTTCCAATCGTTCGTCACCACTAACGCTGGATTCATGTTCGGTCTTCTTTGTCTTCTTCGTCCTTCTTCGTCTTCGTCTTCAAAGTCTTTCCGGACGTGTTCTCGGCACCCTTCTGGTTTCACGTCGAAATACATCTTCACGCCTCGAACGAGCGCGAACCCAATAAACACGGCTTTATCTTCCTCTCTTACGCCGTCTAGGTTCTTCCTCAGCGCGAATCCGTCTTGCAAGGTGCCGGAGACCGCCAGAAGTCTTCTCTTCTTCGTCACGTTTCCCCGTCGAAGTTTCCCCGTCAGACCAAAACCCATTTCGAGCAAGACGCCACACGCGAAGCACGCGAGCGATGGTACCAAAGATTTCGCGAAGGAGAACGGTTTTAGCATCGTCGTTAACATCGTCAGCGTTTTGTCCTCATTTCTTCTTTCTTTTTCTTCTTCTTCTTCTTCAAGAAGCGCGTGAATTTTTGTATAACGTAACGAACTCTTTTCCCAAGCAAAATGTGAGGAAGGAAAAAGCAACACAAGGTGGGATTTTTACGTTTGATGAGTATACGTTTTAATGATGTTTATATTTACAGACACTCGCGCTTTTGTTCGGCAGAGCTTTTCTAACGCACATTTATACGTATTGGCGTTGTATTCATTTAAGGGATGCGTTTCCCAACGTCTCCGACGTCGACGACCACGGCGTCGACAAAGTCCAATCTCTCGTCGTCGATGGCCGAAACGTCGGGCGCTAACGCGGTGATGTATCTGTCAAAGTATAAAATTTGTTTCAAAAGCGCCCCGAACGCTCGAGGGAACTTCACGCCGTTCTCTTCACCGGCTTGGATTATTTTTAAAGCGACATTTTGCGCTTCGAGTTGGTCGACGGAAACCGCCGCGGTTTGCGAGCGTTCGTCGACGACGACGGTGGGTTCGATTTCATCCAAAGCTTTGTAAACTTCCCGGAGGTCGTTGGCAAATTTCGACGCGTCGACGTCTTTCTCAGCCGCACCCATGGTGATTAACGACAACGCCATTTTATCGTAATCGCGCGTGGCGGTAGCCGCGAAAAACGCGCGAACGGATTCGTAGGTTTCCACGGAGAGACTTCCGACGATGCCGAAATCGATAAACCCGACGCGACCGTCGCTCAACGCTAAGAGATTACCCGCGTGGACGTCCGCGTGGAACGTTTCGCACGCGAGCACGGATGAAAACCAAACATTTAACGCGTTCACCAACACATCCTCAGCGCTTAATTTTACGCTCGGGTTCAACGGGTTCATCGCCACTCTCCCGTTTTTCTTCAACTCGTTCTCCACGTCTTCTAAATTCGTCAACGGCGACCCGTATAAACGTTCCATGACTAAAACTTTCTTCGAGCTCAGCTTTTCGTATATAAATGGTGCCGTCGCTAACGATTCTAACTTTGACGATTCAATAAACCGAGTGAAATCTCGCACGTTTTTCGCCTCTTTCCTAAAATCCGTCTCTTCCATCATGCTCGATCTCAAGTCGCTCACGATGTCCACTAAACTCGCTCGATTCAACTCTGGGTTCAAAAACGTCAGCACTTTCGACGCGACTAACGCGAAGCTCAAATCCGCTTTCAACACGTCCTCAACTCCTGGTTTCAAAACTTTCACCACCACCTCTTTATTCGATCCTTTCAACACCGCCGCGTGGACTTGCGCCACGCTCGCCGTCGCCAACGGTTTCGGATCGATCGAATAAAACTCTCTGTCGATGTCTAACCCTTCTTCTTCTAAAATCCTCTTAATTTCTCCAAAAGAAACCGGCGGCGTATCGTCCAAACACTTCTGAAACTCGTCCACAAACTCTTTCGGAAACGCGCTCGGCGTCGACGCGATGAACTGCCCAAACTTAATATACGTCGCCCCGAGCGCCTCAAACAGTTGCCTCAACGCCGACGGTGCCGTCATTCGCTCTAAATTACCGCTCTGTATTGTTTTCACCCCTAACTCAAATATTGCCCGCGCGGCTTGTACCGTCCTCGACACCCCCGCCGGCCCGGTCGAAGACGCCACTTGCGCGATATCTCGCACCAACGCCTGGAGCTCCTCCGCCCTTCGCAACACTTCCTCCGGTGAATTCCTCGAGGAAGTAGACGTAAACGAAGAACTCCGTCCTCGGTCGTCGGTTTTTGTTCTCGAAGACGAGGGTGATGATGGTAACGCGTTATACTCCGCGCGCGTCAACATCGCGCGACGACGACGAAGGTGATGACGTTTCACATTTCCCCGAGACGAAGACTTCAAAGCGCGAGGAGGAGAGCAGCATCGGCGGAGAGAAGAAGAAGAAAAATGAGGCGCGTGAAAGGCGTTTTCAGCGGTAAAGGACATTTTCTCTTCTTACGTGCGCGTGAAAAGTGTGCGCGCGTGTGCGTGTACTCTCTGCCTAAAAATGACGATTGTTCCTCTTTTCTTTCTTGTCGTGTGAATTGCAAATATCTACGTTTTGGTCCAAAATACAAAACAAGCGTGTCTCTCTCTTTCTTTCTCTCTTTCGATGATCCATCTGTTCTCAAGAAGCTGCTTCTCTTTCTCGCGCTCGTGCTTCTGCTTTTTCTGCTGCCTCGACAAATCGAGCGTATTCTTCGTCCGTTGGTTCTGGGCACCCTTTTTCGAGCAAGTAGTTTTCGCAGTCCGGGTGCTCGAAGTAACGAGCTCCCGCGACGAGTTGCCAGTAGTCAATAGGCACTTTCGCCTCTTCGACTAAGTATTTGAGGCAATCGAGGCGGCCTAACTTTGTAGCAGATGCCACGCAGGATTCCTTCACCTCCTCAGATATCTTTCTTTCTTCAACAACATATTTCAAGATGTTTATGCGACCATATGCTGCTGCCAGTTGTGCCGCATATCTTTCCATATCTCGTGAAATTTTCACTTTGTCGAAAAGAAATCGAACACAGTCGAGGTGTCCTCCTCCAGCAGCTTGAATGCACGACTCCTTTTCATCATACGGGCAACCATTTGAGATGCAGTATTTCAGCATCTCGAGATTACCTTTACGTGCGGCCTCATTAGTCGTTCTTTCATCCCACTCACACTGTTTCACTTCTCTCGCCCACTTGAGAAACTCGAGTTTGTTCGTTAGAGCAACTTGCTCGCAAAACCTGGCTTGATCCATCACGTATCCATCGTTATCTTTCTCTGCCCAGTGCATGTAATTCCACGCGAATTCCAGCGTCGAAATGGATGAGCATTCAACAATACACCAAGGTATTGCTGATACGTCTACCCCGGCGTACTTAAGCACACCCCGACTCTCTCTATTCACGCACGCAAAGAAAAAACGATCCGTCGTATTCAATTTCGAAAGCACATGCGAGACAAACACATCCTTATGATGCAACACCAACCCGTTCCAAAGAGGTGACGACGACGAGTTCGTTCCCTGAGAAGAAGAAAGCGCAAGATTTCCGAGGTGTGCAGTTGCCGCCCTCGCTTCCTGCGTCTTTTCTTTCTCGTCGTCCTCCTCTTCCGAAGAAGAAGAAGAGTAGTTCAGTTTATCCCACTTGGAATAATCGATGCGAGACATGCGAGACTGTTTTTGTGGAAATTCGAACGTTCAAAACGTGTCATAAATACCCTTTGTTTGAGCGGCGAATAGTAAGAAGAAGACAAAAAGAAGAAGACAAAAAGAAAGAACGCGCGCAATCAATAATAAGAATAATGGCGTGGACAAACTTCGTGACGGGCGCGGCCATCGTCGCCGTGGCGTCCTTGATGCGTTCGGATATTCGAACGAGCACGTCGATGTTACGACGGAACGTGAAGACGATTCGAAAGATGATGGAAGACGTCTCGAACGGGGAAAGCATCGGGGAGGTGGTGAAGAAAGGCGAGGAGGAAATCGCGAAGAAGCTGAAGAAGTGATCGTTGGTCTTTTCGTTTAAAAGAGAGAGGACGTTGGAGACGCGCGCGCGAAAAGCATTCTTTAAAAGAGCATAATAAGAAAAACTTTTAGGGGAACTGTGTGTTCGTAACAGATATATGCGAAGGGGTGCGCAACAGCTACTGCAACACGCGCTCGGAGGAGAAGGAGGAGGAGGAGAGAAGATGGGTTGGTTGAGTGGTGGTGCGAACAATAATAATAACAACAATAATAACGACGCGTTGTTGTTTAATCCTTCGGCGTCGTACCCGTCGATCCCGCACATCAACTCGGGAGTGGAGTTTGGCGACTTCAAGTTAGAGAAAGGCCTTCAATTGAAAGTACCGAAAGTTTTTAAGGTGTTGTTCACCGTGTGGTTCGTGTTTAGTCTCGGCGTGCTGATGGTGAATATGGACGAGTTGGAGATGGACCAATCGAGATTGGTGTCGGTGTATTTCAGCGCGCCGAGTTTAATGACGTTGGCGCTGTGGTTATGGGGGATAAACGTGTATTTGTGGCACGAGAAGATGAAATTGGTGCCGTCGCCGTTGGTGGTGTTTAGTGAGAAACATACGAAATCGTTCGCGAACGAAGACGCGATTCCGCACGCGTTGGATGCGTCCGCAATATTTGGCATCGCAGGGGTGATGTCGGTGGCTACGGCGACTGGCGCGGCATGTTTTAGTAAAGCGCTAAAGGACGAAAACGAAATAGCGGCGTCGTTTTACATCTTCTTCTTTTACGTGTTGGCACCTTTGGTGATATTTTTCGCGCCGACGGAGAATGGTTTCCTGTTTGGTACGGCTAGGAAAGGTTTAAGAGTCACCGTATCTCGAATTGCCGCGCCAACCGCGCACGCTATTTCCTTCGCCGATTTCTTCGCCGCCGATGTTTTGTGCTCGTTCGCAAAGTCGTTATCGGACGTTGAGAGAGTGTTTTGTAGCGCATTCCAAGGTCACGTTTTATCTCACGCGGCTGAAGGCGCGTGTGGCGATCAAAGTTGGCGCATTCCGTTTGTTTTGTGCATTCCGAGCGCCATTCGATTGTTTCAGTGCATTCGCCAGCGAAGAGACACCGGCGACGAGTTGTGTTTCTGGAACGCGGTGAAATATTTTTCCGCGTTTCCAGTCATTTGGTGCTCTGCGTTGAAATATCACGTGGACGAGGACGATTGGGAACGGTTGTATCGACCGATGTGGTTCGCGTTTGCCGTCGTGAACAGTAGTTTTAGCTATTATTGGGATTTAACCCACGATTGGGATTTACCGATGGTGAAGAAGCTAGTGTTTCCTTCCTCTTCTTCGGCATCGAGCGGTGGTGGTGGAAACAACAACGAGAACAACATCATCGCCGAAATAGAAAGCAACGCCGAGAACGAAGCATTCGCCCCGTACGGTTTGCGAAACAACAGATTATACAAGGCGCCAGCGGTGTACTATTTCGCGTGCGCGACCAACCTCATGCTCCGCGTCTCGTGGACGTACAAACTCGCCGCGCACTTACGGAAAAACTCGCGAACCGTGTTCTTCGTGTCCGCGTTAGAAATCGTCCGACGGTTCCAGTGGTCCATCTTTCGCATCGAGAAAGCGTACTTGAAAGCCAAGCGATCCGCGATGAATAGCCGAGAAAATAGCTTCATTTAATTTAATTTTAAAAGCGTTTACATCAAAGTTTACAAAATATACAAGTGGTTTCGCACTCCAATTAAAAGAAGAATAATAATAATAATTTAACTTATTTATCATCGTCCAAGAAGAGATGTTACTTTGCATGCTTCGACAGCCACTCTAAACACACGTCCACGTTGTGTTGACTCTTGCACGAAATGCAATAGCAGCACACCTCCCTGCCACTCAATCGTCTCAACTCCATCGCATCAATCACCGTCCTCGCGTCCGCAGCGTCCTTCAAATCCGACTTGTTCCCCAACACCAACAACGGCACCCCCGCCACGGCTGGTTTCTGCATCAACGCGTGCAACTCCGTCTTCGCCAATGGAAAATTCTCCTTATCCGCCGCGTCCAACACGTACACCACCGCCGTCACCCCTCGGCAATATCGCTCCCACATGTTCCGAAACCGCTCTTGACCTCCCATGTCCCACATTTTTATGGAGACTTTGTTCTTGGTCACTTTTCGCATGTTAAAACCAACCGTCGGGATCATGTCCTCCACGAACTCCCCGCCGGAAACCACGTTCACGAACGACGTTTTCCCCGCGTTTTGTAATCCTTTTTAAGTGAGCGAGAAAGAAAAAGAGAGTTTAAAGAGAGAGAGAAAAGAACACGATGTCAGTCTTTCTCAGCAGCCTCGGTCGTTTCCCCCGTTGGATCCTCTCGTTCCGATCCTCGACGAAACCCCCGCGCGGACGACCGGATTGCTGCCTCTCTCCCGAACCAATCGAGACAACAACGACGAAGAAGAGAGAGAAGAACGCCGCGAGAACTCAAAAACGAAACGGGTAACCCCACAAAGCCTCTCGTAAACTCGTCGCAGAGAGAACATAAATATATTTTAATCGTCTCTCGAACAAAAAACATCGGGGAAAGAAAAAGCTGAATTACACAAACGAAAGACGCTCTCGTCTCTTTCTTCCGTGTCGCGTGTGTGTCCACTACATCTCACCTATCAGAGCCAACTCCATCTCCCGGTTGAAAAACAAAAGGCGAACCCAGCTGAGAAACGCGAAGAACGCGTCCGCGATCATTATTGTTACTTGTTTGCGCGTTGAAACGTGTTAATCAAGTTAAATAGAATAAGTGCGTGTGTGTGTCCCACTGAAAAACCAAGGGGCAGCCCACTCGGAAAGAAAGCAAAATGGAATGATTTAGGGTCTTGGTCTGTTTTTGTCCATTTGATTTTTTTTTCAAAAAATCACCTAAGAAACACCAACGCAACACAAAAGAGCGCAAAAGCGCGCTCTAGAGTAACACGAGTGTATTAGATGCCCCCGATAAACAACACCGAGGAAGAGAAGACTACCGCTACTACTACCACGGCTGCTGCTGAAAAGTTTAAGTATTCGACGTGCGTTCGTTTTCTCTTCTTTGTTTTCTTTCATTTCATTTCCTTTTCTTTTTGTTCTCGAATGAATCTCAGTTTTGAACGATACGACGGAGAGAAAAGTCTCTCATCATCATCATCATCATCTTCTTAAAACCTATACATATATTAACGCTTCAAAACGATCTCTCTCCTCGAACGAACGAAACGACATCGTCATCATCATTTTGCGCGTAAACAACAGCGCGCTCGAATTCCCGTTCGCGACGAAAGAGAAAGGCGAAATCGTGTTCAACTCGATACACGTGGACCCACCGATTAATACATC
>Ga0209309_10004663_pt1 | contig 11236 bp, 9 predicted proteins | sample COGITO_mtgs_1204_2_FD_184807 | JGI IMG/M metagenome (GOLD analysis project Ga0209309, IMG submission 184807) | Pelagic marine microbial communities from North Sea - COGITO_mtgs_120412 (SPAdes) (version 2) | ecosystem: Environmental > Aquatic > Marine > Epipelagic ...
AGTAGCGCCTGTCACGGCCGCTGCCACCGCGACATCACCTCCGGCAACGTCACCTCCGGCAACATCAGCCTCGGCAGCATCGCTAGACGCGCCAGCAAACGTGGCCACTCCCCCGTTGACACCGCCACCCCCAGTCTCTACCGAGGTGGTGCCGGTGGCACCAACGCCGACGGTCGGTACGGTGCCTGTTCAGAAGCGTAATCAGCCGTTATCTTCCGCCGATATTGGCCAACACGCATTGGTCTTAAGCGCCGTGACTGAGTCGTGGGTGGAGGTGATTGGCCGGTCGGGTACACGGGTCTTTACCCGCCTGATGAGCCCGGGTGACTATGTCGTTTTGGGGGATGAGGATCTGCCGTATAACGTGTTGGTGGGCAATGCGGTGGGTGTGCGCGTCTTCTCGCGCGGCGAGCCTGTGGATGTGCAGGCAACGGCGCGTCTGAACGTGTCGCGCTTTGACGTGAACTGAATTAAACAGATACAGGGTTTTCAAATGACGACCACTCCAGCAACGACAACGACAGAGACAACGACAACGACCGCCGCACCGGTCACGATCTCGCAAGCCCAGAAGCGTCAAACGCTGCAAGCCCGTGTGGCTTGGGGCGACCACGTTGTGACCGTCGGAGGCGATGCGCCGGTGCGGGTGCAGTCGATGACAAACACGGACACAGCGGACGCCGTGGCCACCGCGATACAGGTAAAAGAGCTGGCTCAGGCGGGCTCTGAGTTGGTGCGCATCACGGTCAACAACGATGAGTCGGCCAAGGCCGTGCCCTACATACGCGAGCAATTAGACCGTATGGGAATCATGACTCCCTTGGTCGGTGACTTTCATTACAACGGCCATCGTTTGTTGGCCGACCACCCTGATTGCGCGCAGGCCCTGTCCAAGTACCGTATCAATCCGGGTAACGTGGGTCGGGGTGAGAAGGGCGATAAGCAGTTTGCCCAGATGATCGAGATGGCCTTGCGCTGGGACAAACCCGTTCGCATTGGCGTCAATTGGGGTAGCTTGGATCAGGATTTATTGGCCTCGATGATGGATGCCAATAGCCTGCGCGCGACGCCTTGGGACGTTAAGCAAGTCATGGTTGAAGCGCTGATTTCATCCGCGCTGGCCTCGGCTGAAACGGCCCAGCGTTTAGGTATGTCGCCCGCTCAAATTTTGCTCTCCTGCAAAGTCAGCGGTGTGCAGGAGTTGATCACGGTGTATCAATCGCTGGCGACGCGCTGTAACTATGCGCTGCATCTCGGCTTGACCGAGGCGGGCATGGGGACCAAGGGTACCGTGGCCTCGGCTACCGCCTTGGCGGTTTTGCTACAGCAAGGTATTGGTGACACCATCCGCGTATCGCTGACACCCGAGCCAGGGGAAGCGCGTACCCAAGAGGTGGTGGTTGCGATGGAGATTTTGCAATCATTGGGCTTGCGCGCGTTTGTTCCGAGTGTCACGGCCTGTCCCGGTTGTGGTCGGACGACCAGTAGCGTCTTTCAAGAATTGACCAAAGAGATTGATGACTACATGCGCGACGCCATGGTGGATTGGCGCGATCAATACCCCGGTGTTGAGAGCATGAAGGTCGCGGTCATGGGCTGTATCGTCAATGGGCCTGGTGAGAGCAAGCATGCCGATATCGGTATCAGTCTGCCGGGCACCGGCGAGGCGCCCAGTGCACCGGTCTACATCGATGGCGAAAAGGCCATGACACTCCGAGGCGATGGCATCGGTGCGCAATTTAAAGCGGTTGTGGAAAGCTATGTGCAGAAGCGCTACGGCGCCTCACAAAACACAGCGGCATAACATGCTACGAGGCGGCGTCAGTCGCTGTTGACATTGGTATTTTTGTAACGAGTTTTATGGCTGAAAAGTTAGTTGCCGTTAAAGGCATGAACGATATTCTCCCCGCGGAGTCCGCGCATTGGGAATGGCTGGAGTCCGAGTTGAGGGACTTGATGGCAACGTACGCGTATCGCAATGTACGAACACCCATTGTGGAGCCAACCGGGCTGTTTGTCCGTGGGCTTGGCGAGGTCACCGATATCGTCGAAAAGGAGATGTACTCCTTCGAAGACCGCCTGAACGGCGAGGCCCTGACACTGCGCCCAGAGGCGACGGCAGGTGTGGTGCGCGCAGTGGTGGAGAACAATTTGTTGTATGACGGCCCGCGCCGCCTGTACTACATGGGCCCGATGTTTCGTCATGAGCGCCCTCAGCGCGGTCGCTATCGACAGTTTCATCAGGTGGGTGCAGAGGCCTTGGGTTTCGCAGGCCCAGATGTCGATGCAGAATTGATTTTTATGGCGTGCGATTTGTGGGCAAAGCTTGGCCTCACGCAGGTGCGTTTAGAGATCAACAGCCTTGGTCAGCCCGATGAGCGCTTGGCGCATCGCGAGGCGCTGATCAGCTACCTCAGCGCCCAAGAGTCGTTATTGGATGAGGAGGCCAAGCGCCGCCTGCACAGCAACCCTTTGCGCATCCTAGATACGAAAAACCCTGCGATGCAGGGCTTGGTAAATGACGCGCCCAAGTTGATGGATTATTTGGGCGAGGCCTCGTTGGCCCACTTCAATGGATTGCGCGCCATTCTCGACGACGCGCAGGTGCCTTATCGCATCAACCCGCGCTTGGTTCGCGGCATGGACTACTACAACTTGAGTGTGTTTGAGTTTGTGACCGAGGAGCTGGGCTCGCAAGGAACCATTTGTGCGGGCGGGCGCTATGACGGCCTGATTGCGCAGATTGGCGGCAAGCCTGCGCCGGCTGTTGGGTGGGCGTTAGGGGTTGAGCGGATTTTGGAGCTGTTGAAGAGCCAGTCCTTGTTGCCTGCAGCGCCGGTGCCCGATGTGTACGTGGTCGTTCCCAGCGCCGATCATGCGATGGTGGCGGCACAGGTCTGCCGCGCCTTGCGCACGGCGGGTGCTCAGGTGCACATGCACGCGGGTACCGCAGATGGTCAAGGAAGCATGAAGTCGCAGTTCAAGCGTGCAGACGGTAGCGGCGCCACCTGGGCCGTGATTCTAGGCGGAGATGAGCTGGCTGCTGGGGCGGTGTCGGTCAAACACTTGAGGGGCGGGGCCGATGCGCAAGGGACGGTGTCCTTGGGCGATCTCGCAGCTTGGTGGGCGGGACAGGCGGCCTAAGCCCAGCGTCGCCGTGTTCGCTGAGGCATTCTTGCCCAGTCGCCCATAAAAGAGCGGACTACGCCCTACAATAGCCAGTGCACGGGTGCCCAGTGGGCCGCGTGCAACCGTGACATTTTTATACCTTAGACAGACGCAGGCAGGCATGGCGACACAACAACTCGATCTAGAAGAGCAAGAGCAACTTGATAAGCTCAAGGATTTTTGGCGTAAATGGGGCAATGCCATCACGTGGGTGGTGATCGCTTTATTGAGCGGCTACGCGGCATTCAATGGCTGGCAGTTTTGGCAAAACAAGCAAGCGCAAAAAGCGGGCGCAATTTATGACCAAGTAACGCAAGCGGTTGCGGCCAAAGACGTGCCCCGTTTGACGCGTGTCGTCGGTGATTTTCGCAATGAGGCCAGTGCCTCAATCCTGTTGCAACACAGTGAACTGGCGCTCGCCAAATTGGCGGCTGACAACGGTGACTATGCTGTCGCGGCTGCCGCGCTAGATCGTGTCATCGCGGACGGTCATGACGAAGGGCTGACAGCAGTGGCGACGTTGCGTTTGGCTGGCGTTTATATGCAGCAAGGCGCGATGGACAAAGCCAAGGCGTTACTAGCGGGCGAGTGGGCTGTTGCGTTTCAGGGCTTAGTCTCTGACCGTCTGGGCGATATTGCGATGGCGGCATCCGACAAAGAAGCAGCGCTAGCGGCGTATCAACAGGCGTGGGCCACTTTGAGCGAAGATGCGGCCTACCGCCGGCTGGTTGAGGTCAAGTTGAATGCACTCGGTGCGGTCGCCGGGGTTTCCGGGGTTGTGGGGGCGCAAACAAAGTGATGAACCGCATGGTTTTACGCGTGCTGGGCTACGGCGTGGGCTTGTTCTTGGTTGGCCACTTGGCAGCATGCTCCTCTGTCGACGTGCCACAACCAACCCCGCTCAAGCCGTTAGAGCCGCTACTCAGCGTCTCAGAGGTTTGGCAAGCGCCATTGGGCGGCGAGGTCGGTGACGGTCTGCGCATGGCAGCGCATGACAACTTGTTGGCAGCGGCCACACTTGATGGCCTGCTGCGGGTGATCGATACAGAGACGGGTGAGACGCGTTGGTCAGCGCAGTCAGAGACCGCGCTGATCGCGGGCGTTGGTTTTGATGGCAAGCGCGTCGCGGCCATTGATACCGAAAATGGACTGCAGGTTTTTGAAGCGGGCAAGCATCTATGGACAGCCCGCTTACCTGCGCGCAGTTATACCCAGCCCTTGCTTGCGGGCGGGCGGGTGTTCGTCTTACTGAGCGACCGCCGTGTGGGCGCCTTTGATGCCGATACCGGGGCGCAACTGTGGCTGCGTCGCTATGCAGACTCAACATTGGTGCTGGCCCACCCCGGTTTATTGGCGGCGGTAGCCAATACCTTGGCGGTCGGTTTAGGTGAGCGGTTTAGTGCGATCAACCCCGATAATGGCGCCTTGCTGTGGTCGACGCCGCTGGTTCGCCCAAGAGGTATTGACGAACTGGAGCGCCTGGCTGACTGGGTGAGCGGGGCGGTTTTTGCAGGTACCCGCGTCTGTGGGCAAGCGTTTCAAAATGCCGTCGGCTGTATTGATCTTGCGACGCGCCGTGCGGAGTGGACGGTCCCGTCTAGCGGAGTGAACGGATTGGCGGGCGATGTTGCGGCGCTTTACAGCATCGATGCGACAGGAAAAATTTCCGCAATGAAGACGGACAGTGGGGCGTCTATTTGGACGCAACGAGATTTGTTACTGCGAGGCTTGACTGCGCCCTTGTTGCTGGGTCAAACAATCGCTATCGGAGACTTCGCGGGCTACGTGCACTGGTTGTCACGGACAGACGGTCAGATCATGACGCGCATGTCAACAGATGGGTCGCCCATCGTTGGCGCGCCGTTGTTGGTTAATGGCACGGCCGTCGCTGTGACTAAGCAAGGCACGGTGTACGCATGGCGACCACAATGAAGCCTGTGATTGCCCTGGTAGGGCGTCCCAACGTGGGCAAATCCACGTTGTTTAACCGGATGACAAAGACGCGTGATGCCATCGTCGCTGACTACGCGGGGTTGACCCGCGATCGGCACTATGGATCCGGTCGCTTGGGTGCTAGAGAATTTATTGTCATTGATACCGGTGGCTTTGAGCCCACGGCAGAAACCGGCATCATCAAAGAAATGGCCAAGCAAACGCGTCAAGCGGTCGCCGAGTCAGATGTGGTGATTTTCGTGGTGGACGCGCGCGAGGGCTTGAGTGCGCAGGACCATGACATCGCCTCGTTTCTTCGCCGTTTGGGCAAACCCTGTTTGTTGGTTGCCAACAAGGCGGAGGGGATGACCCAAGGGATACAGTTGACCGAGTTTTACGAGCTGGGCTTTGGCGAGGTAATCCCCGTTTCGGCCGCACACGGGCAAGGTACGCGAAGCCTCATTGAGTTGGCATTAGAGCCCCTCAACTTGCCGGAGTTGGATGACGAGCCTGAAGTTGATGACGGAACCATCCGTCTCGCCGTTGCCGGACGCCCCAACGTGGGCAAGTCGACGTTGATCAATGTTTGGCTAGGTGAAGAGCGGTTGATTGCCTTCGACATGCCCGGCACGACGCGGGATGCGATTAGCGTGCCGTTCACCAAAGACGAACAAAAATACGAGCTCATTGACACCGCTGGCTTGCGCCGTCGGGGCAAGGTGTTTGAGGCGATCGAGAAATTCTCGGTGGTAAAAACCCTGCAGGCGATTGAGCGAGCCAATGTCGTGGTGCTCCTGATTGACGCAATACAGGGTGTCACGGATCAAGACTCGCATATTGCGGGCTTCATTGTTGAAAGTGGCCGCTCCGTTGTCGTCGCGATCAATAAATGGGATGCCGTTGACAGTTATCAGCGTGAATTGGTGAAGCGGTCCATTGAGCAACGTCTGGCTTTTTTGCGTTTCGCTGACGTCTTTACGATTTCAGCGATCAAACGCCAGGGCTTGGAACCGGTTTGGAAGGCCATTGCGCACGCGCATGCGTCGGCCACGCGCAAAATGCCCACCCCCAAACTCAGCCGTATTTTGGAAGAGGCGGTCGCCTACCAGCAACCCCAACGCAGCGGTATGTTCCGGCCTAAGTTGCGCTATGCCCACCAAGGGGGCATGAACCCGCCGGTTGTGGTGGTACACGGTAACTCGCTGGAGCACGTAACGGAAGCCTATAAGCGCTACCTCGAGGGGCGGATTCGAGAGGCGTTTGACCTGACAGGCACGCCCCTGCGTGTCGAGATGAAGAGCGCTGACAACCCCTACGCCAACAAGTCGTAAATTCCTTAAACCCTGTCGCGGCGCGGTTTTATTTAAAATCGATATCGGCGCGATGTGGTAAGGTTAATCTTTTAAAGCACACAACACGGACCATATCGTGAGTAATAACAAAGGCCAACTTTTGCAAGACCCGTTCTTAAACCAATTACGGCGCGAGCATGTCCCTGTTTCCATCTATTTAGTGAATGGAATCAAGCTTCAGGGGCAAATTGAATCGTTTGACCAGTACGTCGTCTTATTGCGTAATACGGTAACTCAAATGGTTTATAAGCATGCTATTTCAACGATTGTGCCTGGACGTCCGGTGCAATTTACGGGGCCGGGCGACACAGAGCAAACTGCCGAGTGAGTGAAGACGCGCCCAAGGTCGTCTTGGTCGGCGTTGACTTCGGGCTACCCAATTTTGACGCGGAGCTAACCGAGCTAGGCCTGTTAGCCGAGTCAGCAGGCTTTGTCGTTGCTGAACGTGTGACCTGTAAGCGGCGCGCACCCGACGCTGCCCTGTTCATTGGCACGGGAAAAGCGGACGAAATCAAGCTCATTGCAGAGGGCGTTGGTGCAACAGAGATTCTGTTTGACCAAGCCCTGAGCCCCGCCCAACAACGCAATCTTGAGCGAACCATGGGCTTGGCGGTCAACGACCGTATTTTGCTTGTTCTCGAAATTTTCTCTCAACGGGCGCGTAGCTTCGAGGGCAAGTTGCAAGTCGAGTTAGCTCGTTTGCAGTACCTAACGACGCGACTGGTCAGGCGTTGGTCTCACTTAGAGCGCCAGCGCGGCGGCGTTGGCCACCGAGGTGGCCCCGGAGAGCGCCAAATTGAGTTGGATAGACGCATGCTGAATGACAGCATCAAACGAACCAAGGAGCGACTGACCAAGGTCAAGCGCCAGCGTCAAACCCAGCGCAAGCAGCGAGAGCGCTCGGGTACCTTCAAGGTATCGATTGTTGGCTACACCAATGCGGGCAAATCCTCGCTGTTTAATGCCTTGGTTAAAGCGCAAAGCTACGCCGCAGATCAGCTGTTTGCCACCTTGGACACCACCACGCGCCAAATGTACCTAGCGCCAGTCGAGGCCTCGATATCGATCTCTGACACCGTCGGCTTTATTCGGGATTTGCCTCACGGCTTAGTGGCGGCCTTTTCTGCCACCTTGCAAGAGTCGGTGGAAGCCCATTTGCTATTGCACGTTGTAGATGCGGCAAACCCCGCTAGTTTTGAGCAAATTATGGCGGTGCGGGAGGTCTTGGCCGAGATTGATGCGGGTGAAATTGAGCAGATCTTGGTTTTCAACAAAGCCGACCTGATCGAACACGACAAAGCCCCAGAGCGCATGCGCGATGAGTTGGTGCATGACGGCCGGGCGATCACGCGTATTTTCGTGAGTGCTCAGACAGGAGAGGGGCTTGATGGCTTGCGCGACCTGCTCGCAGAGCGCTATCAGGCATTCGCCACCGACCCCGCTGCTTACATCCCGGAAACAGACGACCCACGGTTTGCGCACTTAGCGCGTTAACCCTAATGCCCCTAGGCTGTGAGCGGGCGAACAACTCATGCCACAATTAAACCCATTGAAAACAGATCGGATATCCATTACATGACTGCGATTTCGCGACTTACTAATCGGCCAGGCATCTTTGCGCGTCTGGTGCGGGTGTTTAACCTCAACGGTTCAGACTGGGGCCGGGGCGAGAATGACAAGCCTAAATCAGACCAACCAAGTGGCTCTGACGAGGAGCGTCAGCACGACAACGTTGAGCCAATCCGCCCATCCGGACAAGGCGGTTCGTCACAACGTCCGCGTAACCAAGACGGGCCGCCCGACTTGGATGAACTGTGGCGTGACTTCAATCAGCGTTTAGGCGGCCTCTTTGGCGGCTCGAACGGACGTAATGGGAACGGCAACGGCAATGGCAATGGCTCTCCGCCACCCTTCCGTCCAGACGGCAAGTCTGCCGGTATTGGCGCGGGCCTGATCGTCGGTGTGCTGCTGCTGATCTGGTTGTCTACCGGCTTCTTCATTGTGCAAGAGGGTCAGCAGGGCGTGATTACCCAGTTTGGTCGTTACCACAAGACGGTTGGCGCGGGTTTCAACTGGCGTATCCCGTATCCAGTGCAGGCGGAAGAAGTGGTTTTTGTGACCCAAATTCGTTCGGTGGATGTGGGTAGTGACGCCATCGTCCCCGCAACGGGCTTGCTGGAGTCCGCTATGTTGACGGCGGATGAAAACATCGTCGAAATTAAATTTGCTGTGCAGTACCGCCTGAGCGATTCCCGAGCCTACTTGTTTGAGAGTCGTGACCCCGACGCCGCGGTCGTGAAAGCGGCTGAGACAGCGGTTCGCGAGGTGGTCGGAAAAATGAAGATGGACTCTGCTTTGGCAGAGGAGCGCGATCAAATTGCGCCGCGTGTGCGTACCCTCATGCAGACGATTTTGGATAGATACAAAGTCGGTATTGAGGTCGTAGGCGTTAACTTGCAACAGGGTGGTGTGCGACCACCTGAGCAAGTTCAAGCGAGCTTTGACGATGTATTGAAGGCGGCGCAAGAGCGTGAGCGAGCCAAGAATGAGGCCCAAGCCTATGCCAACAACGTGGTGCCACGAGCCGGCGGTGCTGCAGCGCGTTTGCGCTCGGAGGCCGAGGCTTACCGTGCACGTATCGTGGCGCAGGCTGAAGGTGATGGCCGCCGTTTTGAATCCATTTTTACCGAGTACAAAAAGGCGCCTGAAGTGACTCGCGACCGCTTGTATGTGGACGCGATGGAAGAGATTTATAGCAACGTCAGTAAAGTGTTGGTGGAGTCCCGTGATGGCTCGAACCTGCTGTACCTGCCGTTGGATAAGCTCATGGGCTCTGGCGCCGGCTTGCGTGATGGCAGTGCGCCGCTCACCTCGTCGCCTTCTAGCTTGTCTAACCAATCACCCACTCTCAACCTAGACGGTTCTCGGGCGCGTTCACCAGATAACGCGCGCTCGCGAGACGGCCGATAACGGTCACGTTGAACCACATTTAGAGAATTACAAGAGGTTGTTATGAATAAGTTAGGTCTATGGATTGCATCGCTGGCCATATTGCTAGGGCTCGCCAGTTCCACAATGTTTGTTGTTGACCAACGCCAATTTGGCGTGGTTTATCAGTTGGGCGAGATTAAAAGTGTTGTGACGGAGCCGGGTTTGAATTTCAAGCTCCCGCCGCCCTTCCAGAATGTTAGCTACATCGACAAGCGTTTGTTGACGCTAGAGAGTACGGACACCGAGCCGATGCTGACTGCGGAAAAGCAACGTGTCGTGATCGATTGGTTTGTGCGCTGGCGTGTCTCTGACGCGTCGCAGTACATTCGTAATGTTGGCTTGAACGAGCGAGCTGGCGCGCTGCAATTGAACCGCGTGATTCGTAACTCTTTCCAAGAAGAGGTGAACCGTCGTACGGTGTTCCAATTGCTCTCGTCTGATCGTGAATCACTGATGGCGGACGTCAAGGCGCAGGTCTTGCGAGCGGTTAACGGTGCTGAAAAGCCGTGGGGTATGGACGTGGTCGATGTGCGGATTACCCGCGTTGATTATGCCGAGACCATCACCAAATCGGTTTACGACCGTATGGAAGCAGAGCGTAAGCGGGTGGCGAACGAATTGCGTTCTACCGGCGCGGCGGAGGGTGAACGCATTCGCGCCGATGCAGACCGCCAGCGCGAAGTGATTTTGGCTGAAGCCTACCGCGACGCCCAGACCCTCAAGGGTAAAGGGGACGCAGAAGCGGCGGCGGCCTACGCAAAGTCCTTCGGTCGGGACCCCGCCTTCGCTAAGTTTTACCGCAGCTTGGAAGCCTACAAAGCCAGCTTCACCTCTAAGAATGACATCGTGGTGTTGGATGGTGACTCGGACTTCCTCAAAGGCATGAAAAGCGGCCTTGTGGGGCCGACTAAGTAAGCGGGTTGCTTAAAACCCGTTAGGGCCTTTGCCCTAACGACGCGCCGAAACGCTGCACTGGTATCCCACCAGCGCAGCGTTTTTTTTGAGGCCTGTTCGAGATTGTCGGTTCACGCGGAGCGCATAAAGTGCCAGGTGCGGCGAGCGTTACAATCTAAGGCTGTATTCCCACATCTAAACTTCTATGTCTGCTTGGGTTCTCCCAGATCATTTGGCCGATGTCTTGCCCTACGAGGCGCGCCAGATCGAAGAGCTTCGCCGCGTGCTTCTGGACGCGGCGCGCACCTTTGGTTACGAGCTCGTGATGCCGCCTTTATTGGAGCATCTCGAGTCCCTGTTATCCGGGACTGGTGAGTCCTTGGACTTGCGCACCTTTAAGTTGGTTGATCAGCGTACCGGCAGGTCGTTGGGTTTGCGCGCAGACACCACGCCGCAAGTTGCTCGGATTGATGCCCACCTATTGAACCGTCAGGGTCCTGCGCGCTTGTGCTACTGCGGGCCTGTCGTGCACACGCAGCCAAGCCATGGCAATGCCTCGCGCGAGCCGTTGCAGTTTGGCGCAGAGCTATACGGCCACCAGGGGCAAGAGGCAGACCTTGAGATTTTGGAACTGGTCCTGACCATACTCAAGCGCGCCGGGGTAGGGACGTTTGTGCTGGATTTAGCCGACGTGCGCGTCGTGGATGCGTTGTTGGCACCCGCTGGTTTGGATGCAGGCAGCGCCTCGGCTATCCATCAGGCGCTGGCCAAAAAAGATACGGCCACCCTCATCGCCTTGACCGCAGATTTGCCCGAGGCGATGCGCGACGGCTTGCGCCTGATTCCTGATTTGTACGGCGGTGTACAGGTACTAGAGCTCGCACGCAACAGCCTACCCA
>Ga0209309_10004664_pt1 | contig 11232 bp, 10 predicted proteins | sample COGITO_mtgs_1204_2_FD_184807 | JGI IMG/M metagenome (GOLD analysis project Ga0209309, IMG submission 184807) | Pelagic marine microbial communities from North Sea - COGITO_mtgs_120412 (SPAdes) (version 2) | ecosystem: Environmental > Aquatic > Marine > Epipelagic ...
ACCGCCCCCTGGATATGGATTTGCGCAGCGGCTTTGGTGACGGTTTTACCACCGCCCATGCAGCCACCGGACCGCTGGACGAACGCCCCGCACCGGACAACCGCGGGGTGATCTCTTACCCTAATTATCAGGTCGCGGTGGCGCGGCGGGGTGACACGCTGGCTGATGTCGCAACCCGCGTAGGGTCTGATGTGGGCAGCCTGTCGCGCTATAATGGCATCGACGCCACAGTCCCCCTCCGCAAGGGAGAGATCATCGCCTTGCCGACGCGCGTATCCGAACCGTCACCAGCAACGGGGGCATCCGGTACCGGCCCGATCACCACCGCTGCGGTCGATATTCAGTCCATGGCCGGCGGCGCGATTAACCGCGCGCCCGCCACCCCCGGCGTGCAAACCACTGCCCTACCATCGGCCCAGACCATGACCCGCGAAAACCCAGCGAAACAGACCGGGATCGAACCCATCCGCCACAAGGTCGAACGCGGCGAGACCGCCTATACCATCGCACGCCTCTATGCCGTACCGGTAGAAACACTGGCCGAATGGAACGGGCTCGGTGCTGATTTCTCTGTCCGCGAAGGTCAATTCTTGCTGATCCCTGTCGCGCAACAGGCCGCGCCAAAACGCAGCGCCGCTGTGCCTGCCACAGCAACAGCCACTGCGCCGGCCCCCACGGCCCCGACACCCACCAGCCTGCCGGGCACCGGATCCCCCACACCAACCCCGCCAAGTGCAGCAAAGCCCCTGCCCCCTGTGGATGAAAAACCCGCTGCACCAAAACCCGAACCCGCGGCGGCCAAACCCGTCGCTGATGTGGGCAAGACCACACAGCCCGCATCATCGGGGCGCATGTCGCCGCCCGTTCAGGGCAGCATCATCCGCGCCTATTCCAAGGGCAAGAACGAAGGCATCAACATCAAAGGCACCCCGGGTGCTGCCGTGAAGGCCGCCGATAGCGGTACCGTCGCCGCGATCACCAAAAGCGCCGAAGGCGTGCCGATCGTCGTGATCCGCCACCCTGACAACCTGCTGACTGTCTATGCCAACGTCGCCAATGTGTCGGTCGCCAAAGGGGATAGTGTGGCAAAAGGGGCGAACATCGCCAAACTGCGGCCGGGCGACGATTCATTCGTCCATTTCGAGGTCCGCAACGGGTTTGATAGCGTCGACCCGACACCCTATCTGAACTAAGCAGCCTGAACTAAGCTGAATTTTCTAATGTTAAATTTGGTCCTGTGGCCCCCCGAAGGGGACCGCAGCGAACCTATACTGGCGCAGTCACAAAGTGACGCCGCGCCGCCCAGCCAGATCAACAAAGTACTGCCACGCCACACGACCCGACCGCGCACCGCGCGTGGCCTGCCACTCAATCGCTTCGCTATGTAGGGTCTTGGCGTCAATCTCTACGCCATAGGCATCACAGTAGCCGCGGATCATATCCAGATATTGCTTTTGATCGCAGGGGTGAAAACCCAACCACAGCCCGAAGCGATCCGACAATGACACTTTTTCCTCAACCGCTTCGGCAGGGTTGATGGCCGAACCGCGTTCGTTTTCGATCATATCGCGGGGCATCAGGTGGCGGCGGTTCGACGTGGCATAAAGCACGACATTCTCGGGCCGCCCTTCGATCCCACCATCCAGAACCGCCTTGAGCGATTTGTAATGCGCATCGTCATGACCAAAGCTGAGGTCATCGCAATACAGGATAAAACGCTGCCGCGCGCCACGCAGAAGGTTCAGCAACCGGCCCACCGACGGAAGGTCTTCGCGCTGCAACTCAACAATGCGCAACCGGTCATGGCTTTCGCGGACATGGGCGTGCACGGCTTTCACGAGGCTCGATTTGCCCATCCCCCGCGCGCCCCAAAGCAGGGCGTTGTTGGCAGGCAGTCCAGCGGCGAACTGCGTGGTGTTGGCCAGCAACGTATCCCGCGCACGGTCCACACCGACCAGCAGCGACAGATCGACTTTACTGACCGTTTCTACCGGTGCCAGATGGTCAGGCCCAGTCTGCCAGACAAAGGCACCTGCCACTTCAAAATCGGGGGCTTTCAGCGGCGCAGGAGACATCCTCTCCAACGCCGCTGCGATACGGTCCATAGGGTCACGGTTCACTTCAGGTCGTCCTCATCCTCTTCGAACTCTGCAAGGATCGGGTCATCATATTCGTCATCATAGTACCCGTCTGCACGCAGTTGTTCTTCTCGTTTGCGTTCGACACGCCGTACAAGAAAGATAGAGATTTCGTAAAGCCCATAGACCACAACAAACAGGATCCCTTGGGTGATGACATCAGGCGGTGTGACCAGTGCAGCCAGCACCAGAATACCGACAACCGCATATTTGCGCACGTTGCCAAGCCCTTCGGCGCTGACCAGACCTGCCTTGCCCATCAGCGTCAGCAGAACCGGCAGCTGGAAACACAGGCCAAAGGCCACAATAAACTTGATCGTCAGGCTCAGGTACTCCTGCGCAGAGCCCTGAAAGGCGATCGCCGCGATCCCGCCTGCGTTATCCGTGCCCTCCCCCACAAGCGTACCGGCCTGCTGGAAACCAAGGAAGAAATCGAACGCCAGCGGCGTTACGACGTAAAACGCAAAAGACGCGCCCAAAAAGAACATCAGCGGGCTCGAGATTAGGAACGGCAGGAAGGCACCCTTTTCGTTCTTGTAAAGACCCGGGGCCACAAACCGCCACAGCTGATAGCTGATGTAAGGAAAGCCCAAGACCAGCCCGCCCAGCAAAGAGATAGAGATAGCGACGAAAAAGCCCTCTTGCAGCTTGATTAGGATCAACCCGCAATCATCCTGACCGCGCTCGGCCATCGCTGAACACAAAGGGTGCGTCAGAAAGTTAAAGATCGGATTCCACACGGTAAAACAGATCACCATGCCGATGATAAAGGCGATCACCGAATGGATCAGCCGCGTGCGCAGCTCTGCCAGATGCTCGATCAGCGGGGCGGCACTGTCGTCAATATCGTCCGAAGCACTCATGTGTCACTCTTTTTGGCCGCTGGCGCTTTAGCCGCGGCTTTCTTGGCCGCAGGTTTCGCTGCAGCAGGTTTCTTTGCGGCTGGCTTTTTTGCAGGCGTCGTTTTTACAGGCTGGGCTTTTGCAGGTTGGGCTTTGGCTGCCGGAGCCTTCTTGGCCGGCGCTTTTTTCGCAGGGGCCTTCGCAGCCTCTGTCGCCGTCTTTTCGATCTGGGGTGCTGCGGACGGCGTGGCTAGATTTGCCTCGGCGGCTTCGGCCTGCGCCAGCGCTTCCGAGGCTTCACGCTGCTTGCGCTCTGCTCCGGCGCGGGCGGTCGCAGCCTGGATCTTTTTCACATCCTCGGCGCGCTCGGCTGCCAGCTTGCCGGTATTGCTGTCGGGGTCAAACTTCGTAAGCGATTTGGTCGCGGATTTCACCTCGTCCATCGCTGATCCCAGCGGGTTTGTGGCTGTCTTCAACGACTTGCTCAAGCCCGCCGACATCTCGCGCATGCCGGTGTCGTCGGCCGCATCATTCATTGCGCTGCTGAATTCACGCGCCATACCCTTGGCCTTGCCGACAAATTGACCGACCTTGCGAAACAGCACGGGCAGGTCTTTTGGACCCACCACGATCAGCGCAACAACGCCGACGACCAATAGCTCTGACCACCCCATATCAAACATGAGAGCTTACACCCGGTCCTTGTCGGTCTTCGTTTCGGTGACAACAATTGTGTCATCGCTCAGCTCTGCGGTATCCTTGTCGCCATTTTTGACGTCGTCTTCGCCTTCGCTGATGCCCTTTTTAAAGCTGGTGATGCCTTTGCCCACTTCGCCCATCAGGCTGGAAATTTTGCCGCGCCCGAACAGGACCAACACCACAACTGCAATCAGCAAAAGACCCGGAAGGCCGATATTGTTCAACATAGTCTCTACTCCATATTCCGAATATAGGCACGGGCGGGACTGCCCCCGTGCCAGAAAACTCTGATCCTTTTTAGGCCCGCGCTCCGGCAGCTTGAAGAGCCAAACCAACGGCGGCGCTACATCGTGTCGCAAAATTTGTGTGACCGGACTGCGCCCCATACGCTCCTGACAGTTTTTTGGCAGTTGCCTTGCGCCGCCGTCCGACACGTGGCACATCCTTTACCATGCGTCGCAGTGATCGATTGTTTTCCTTGCTCTCCACTTTGGGTGACCACCAATTGCACCGTGCCGAAGATCTGGCGCGGGCGAAGGGCGTGTCCTTACGCACGCTTTACCGAGACATCGCGAGATTACAGGCGTCGGGTGTGGCGATCACGGGCACCCGTGGTGCAGGCTACCGTTTGACGCCCGCCACCGTGCTGCCGCCCCTGTCCCTGTCGCAAGAAGAGATAGAGGCCCTGCAGCTTGCCCTCGCGGTTGTGCTCGAAACCACCGATCCCGACTTGCAGGCCGCCGCGACATCCCTCGCACAAAAGATCGACGCGGCGCTGCCTGAAAGTGGGCACCCTGACACGCTGGACTGGCAACGGGTCGAACACCCATTCGCCAATGCTGCACGCGGAATGGCGCATCTACCGGTACTTCGCGCCGCCATTCGCGCGCGCCAGAAGCTCAGGATCGTCTATAATGCCGACAACGGATCACTCAGGACGTTGGTCTTGCATCCCCTTGCGCTGACCCACGCGGCCCGCAGCTGGCTCCTGTCAGGCTGGAATGAAGCTAACGAGAAAACTGAAACCCTTCGCCTTGACCTGATCGAAGACACGCACCCACTGCCCGAACTGTTTACCGCGCCGCCAGACTTCCAAATGGATTAAAATCCTCGCCGAAGGCATCCCGCGTGCACACCACAGACAGAGTTCCGCGTTTTACCTCGCAGGATGCACTGGGAAGACAAAACAGCGGTCGCGGCGCACGGTCAGCCACATGACGGCCCCCGGTTGCGGCAGGAAGACATTTGGCACGGTGGCACGCAGGGTGCTGCCGTCATGGTCCATCACGAATTCCACCAGACTTTCATTGCCCATGAACCGCGCACGGGCGACCACAGCGCGGGCCGCTGTCCCATCCGTAGACGTCGGCAAAGGCCCTTTGCCCCCGCGGTCAAAGTCGATCCGTAAATGCTGGGGCCGGAACACAATATCCACCTGCGTTCCATCCGGCACGCCGGGGGCCAGAAACCGGCCAAAGACCGTATGCGCCAGCGCCCCCGTGACCTCGGCCCGCAGCACATTAGCGTCCGAGAAAAACGCGACCGAGGCACGATCGACAGGGCGCGTATAGACGTTATAGGGGGCCCCCTGCTGCACGATCCTACCGTCGCGCATCAACGCGATTTCGTCGGCCATGCGCATGGCTTCTTCGGGTTCATGGGTCACCAGCAATACGGCGGTGCCTTCTTCTTTCAAAATACCCAACGTCTCGTCGCGGATGTCATCCCGCAGACGGTTATCAAGACCCGAGAAAGGCTCGTCCATCAGCATGATCTTGGGCCGCGGGGCCAAAGCCCGCGCCAGCGCCACGCGCTGCTGTTCACCGCCAGACAGCTGATGTGGGTAGCCGTCGATGAACCGCAAAAGGTCGACACGCTCCAACAGTTCTTCGATGCGGGCGCGGCGTTCAGCCTTATTGCCCGTTTTCAGGCCAAAGCCTACGTTATCGGCTACGCTCAGGTGCGGAAACAGGGCAAAGTCCTGAAACATCAACCCGATCTCGCGCCGCTCGGGCGGCACGCGGAACACCGTGTCGCAAATCAGCTTGCCGTCCACATGGATCGTGCCGCTGTCCTGCATCTCGACACCCGCGATCATCCGCAGGGTGGTCGACTTGCCGCAGCCCGACGGCCCCAACAGGCAGGTCACCTGCCCCGGCATGATCTTCAGGCTGACGTCATCCACGACAGCCCGCCCGCCATAGGCGCGCTGAAGGTTCTTGATTTCCAGCCGGGGATGCATCTCGGTGAAGTCTGTCATGGGCGCGGTCTAATCCGATCAATTCACTCGGGATCGACCGGTATCAGCCCCGCCGCGTGCCCGCAAGCACCGCTGCAAAGCCTGCGACCAGAACGCTCACACAAATCACCAAAAGCTGTTCGTATTTATGCCCCTCGGGCAGCACGGCAGCAAAGGCGGGCCATGCACGCGCGAAATAGGAAAACGCCCCAAGCATCGCGGCCCCAAAGGCGGCGAAATAGGCCCAAGCTGCAATCTGGCGCTGCATCACCAGCCCCACAATCAGAACCGGCGTCAAAAACATCGACGCAGTGCCCGACACGGCCACCGCGTCAAAAAGCGTCGCATTGCCCCACAGAGTCAGCACCGTGCCTGCGGCCATAAAACCCAGCATCACAACCCGCCCGCCATTCAGGCTGCGCGGCGCGAGCTTCAGCTCTTCGACCACCAGCCTTGCGGCAGAAGAGAGCGCGGAATCCAGCGTGCTCAGCGCCGATATCAGCAGCGAGATCATGAGCGCGACAAACACCCACGCAGGAAACATCGTGGCCCAGGTGCCAATCAGCTCGCCCTCGTATGCGGCACCGGCAAGGCTTGCCTGAATACCGAAAAAACCAAAACCGATGATGCACAGCGTCGAGATCCAGAACGCATGCACGAAGGACCGGCGCGTCGTTTGTGGATCAGCAATGAACCCGCGATCCATCATCACCGGATCATGTGCGGGGTAGGAAAACACCTGCAACAGCGCCACCGCCAGTAGCACCCATCCGTTATAGGCCCCTGTCGTCCCCGGTGCCGTGACAACCGCGCCCAGATCAAAACCGGGCGAGACGACCAGCGCCACAAAAGCGACGCCGAAGACCACCAGAAACACCACCATCTGCACCACATCGGTGCGCAGCGCAGCACTGAGCCCACCCCAAGCCGAATAACCCAAGCCCACAAGCGCCACGATCAGGATCGCCGGCGTGCCGCTGCCCTCAAGCACAGCGTTAAAGATCAGCCCCACCACCAGCAGGTTCGCAAATACCTCGGACAAGAGCCGCAGGGCGATCACCAGATTATAGCAAGCGTTCCCTGCTCCGCCAAAGCGTGCCCCGAGCCAATTCTGCACGGACATGGCCCCGTTCTGGCGCAAACGGCCCACGATAAAACCGCCGGACAGGAAGGACCCGTAATACGCGGCATAGGCCAGCGTCCCCGCGATGCCGTAGTAGTAGCCCAGGATCGCCGCATTCATCAGGCTGCGGGCGAAAATCCATGTGGTGACCTGGCTCAGCACCAGCGTCCAAAGCCCCGGTGCCCTGCCTTGGACCGTCACCCCGCCAAAGAACCCTTCTACAGAGGCACGCCGAGGTGCAGCCAGCAGACTTGCGGCGATGATCGCACCGAAGAGGACAAACAGAACAATGGGGGACATCAGGGGTTACCTTTGCAAAAGACTGTAACAACCATGGGTAACCGAGCAAAAACTGCCGCGCTATCTATCGCGCGGCAGTCTGTCGTAAACGTGATGGAATATGTCAGCCCGTCCGCTGCGCGCGCCCCATAGGTGCCGCAGCGTCAGGCCCACGGCTTACATCGTCATGTTTGTCGCGCCACCGTCGAGCAAAAGGTTCTGCCCGACGATAAAGCCCGCGTGTTGCGAGCACAGAAAAGCGCAGGCCGCGCCGAATTCATGCCGCGTGCCATAGCGACCTGCTGGGATGGTCGATGCGCGCTCTGTGCGGGCCTCGTCCAGCGTGATGCCCTTTTGTTTGACGACACCCCCATCCAGCGCATCGGCGCGGTCGGTGGCGTGGATGCCGGGCAGTAGGTTGTTGATCGTGACACCCTTGCCCGCGACCTGACGCGAGGTCCCCGCGACATAGCCGGTCAGACCGGTACGGGCAGAGTTGCTGAGCCCCAGAACACCAATTGGCGCACGTACGGATTGCGAGGTAATATTGACGACACGGCCCCAGCCACGGTCCATCATCGCAGGCACCAGCGCTTTGATCATCGCAATGGGGGCAAGCATGTTCGCGTCGAGCGCCTTGATGAAATCGTCACGGTCCCAATCGCTCCACATGCCGGGGGGCGGGCCACCTGCATTGTTGACCAGAATGTCGATGTCGCCTGCAGCGTCCAGCACCAGCTTTTGGCCTTCGTCCGTGGCGATATCGGCGGCAATGGTGGTGACTTCGACGCCATAGTCCTGACGGATGCGTTCGGCGGCTGTTTCCAGATCAGCGGCACCGCGTGCATTCATCACCAGATTCACCCCCGCTTCGGCCAGTGCCTCTGCACAGCCCAGGCCAAGACCCTTTGACGATGCGCAAACCAATGCGCGTTTTCCTTTGATTCCCAGATCCATAGCGATCTCTCCCGATTGATGTTCGCGCAAGTCGTAGCACTGTCACTGCAAACAATGCCAGCAAAAGGCCAAAGGCTTGACCACAATGAGACACAATCCTATGGCAAAGATGCTATAACCACCGACGGTTATGCGACCGCCGGTATCGCTTTACCTTACCATTTGTGTGCAAAGGCCCGCCCCATGACCTCGCCCCGCCCTTCCCCACCGCAAAGCGTCCCTGTCTACCGTGCGACGCAATTCACGGCGACGGATGGAGCGAATATGGGCGATCCGATGTCCTTTGCATCAGAGCTGCTGCTGGATGATGTTTACGAGCTTTCCTATGGCGCGGCCCCTGTGCGCCTGTCGATACAGACGGCAGCAAACGGCAGCCTGTCGATCGCACCTGATACGCAAACCGGCACCAGCGGGGCCACGCTGCATCTGGATTGTGCGCTGACCTTTATGTCGCCCGACGGGCAGATCAACGACGCGATCCTACTGGTCGAGGTGGCGGACGATGGCCACGCCGAGGCGATATATCTGATCCCGCTGAGCGCGCTGTCGCCGAAAGTGGAATACCGGCTGGTTGGCATCGACACCCAGACCATGCGTCAGAAATTCGCTCAGGTCGCCTGCGTATCCTTTACCCGCGGCACGCACATCACCATGGGCACCGGCGAACAGCTTCCGATTGAAGATCTGGTGGTGGGCGACAAGATACTCACCCGCGATGATGGCGTGCAGGCAATCCGCTGGATCAGCCAGAGCACAGTGCGCGCCGTCGGTGAATTTGCCCCGATCTGCATTGATGCGGGCACTCTGAACAACGAGAATGACCTGATCGTCAGCCCCGACCACCGCCTGTTCATCTACCAACGCCAAGACCGTCTGGGCGCGGGCCGCTCGGAACTGCTGGTCAAGGCGCGGCATCTGGTGAACGGTGATACGGTGCGGGTGCAAGATGGCGGCTTCGTCGATTACTTCCAGCTGCTGTTTGACAGCCACCAGATCATCTATGCCGAAGGGATCGCAGCGGAATCCATGCTGATCGACAGCCGCACCAAGGGCGTGCTGCCGCAAGAGCTGTCGGATGCCATGGGCGATGTCATCCCCGGCCATTCCGACCTGCCTCATGCGGGGCTTGATGTATCCGAACCGCTGCTTGACCGCCCCGACGCAGCTGAACTGCTGCGCCGCGCCAGTATGCGCTAATCAGCCAAAGAATTCCTCGCGCACGATCTTATCATTTTCCACGTAGTAAACGGCGACCTCTTTCATCTCCATCACGTTGCCGCTGGCCTTTTCGCGTGCGGCAACGTCGAACATAACGGCAAAGCGATCATCGCCATGGAGCATCGGGTCGCTGACGTTCTGACGCGTCACCTCCATCGCGCCGTCCCACCAGGCATGCTTGCCCTTGATCCCGTCGAGGCCCTTGGTTTCGCGCCCGTTACCATGATCCATTGCCTCAACCGACACGGCATCCGCCGCATAAAGCCGATCAAGGTTCGCCACCTCGTGCCCCTCGCGGCACCCTTTCACCAAAGCTTCTGCAATCTCTTTCAACTCCATCGTCTTCTCCCTTTCTATGACCTCACGCACCTCATAGTACCCGATTTCCACCCGCGGGCCCAAAGAAATGCCACCCATCGCCTGATCCAAGCAGCCTTGCGCGTGTGTTCGGGCGTGGATATATGCCAATCCATGTTGGATACCCCCTCAAACCGCCCCGCTTTGCCTGCCGAAATCGCTCGGCGTCGCACCTTTGCGATCATTTCCCACCCCGATGCGGGGAAAACCACGCTGACAGAGAAATTCCTGCTGTTCGGTGGGGCGATCCAGATGGCCGGTCAGGTCCGCGCCAAGGGCGAGGCCCGGCGCACACGGTCCGACTTTATGGCGATGGAAAAAGACCGCGGCATCTCTGTCTCGGCCTCGGCCATGTCGTTCGATTTTATGAACAAGGGCACGAATTTCCGGTTCAACCTTGTCGACACGCCGGGCCACTCGGACTTTTCCGAAGATACCTACCGTACGCTCACAGCGGTGGACGCAGCCGTGATGGTAATCGACGGCGCGAAAGGTGTGGAAAGCCAGACGCAAAAGCTGTTCGAGGTCTGCCGCATGCGCGACCTGCCGATCCTGACCTTTTGTAACAAGATGGACCGCGAAAGCCGCGATGTGTTCGAGATTATCGACGAAATTCAAGAAAACCTCGCGATTGACGTGACCCCCGCGAGCTGGCCGATCGGCGTGGGCCGCGACTTTATCGGGTGCTATGACATCCTGCGCGACCGGCTGGAACTGATGGACCGTGCCGACCGCAACAAAGTATCCGCAAGCATCGCGATCGAAGGGTTGGACGACCCAAAGCTGGCCGAACATGTGCCCGCCGCGCTGCTCGAAAAGCTGCGCGAAGACCTTGAGATGGTGCGCGAGCTGATGCCGCCGCTGGATGCCGAGCTGATGGCCGAAGGGTCTCTGACGCCGATCTGGTTCGGGTCCGCGATCAACAGCTTTGGCGTCAAGGAACTGATGGATGGCATCGCCACCTACGGACCGGAACCGCAAATTCAGTCGGCGCAGCCAAGGAATATTTTACCTGAAGAAACAAAGGTTTCCGGCTTTGTCTTCAAAGTTCAGGCGAACATGGACCCCAAGCACCGCGACCGCGTTGCCTTTGTCCGCCTTGCCTCGGGCCACTTTACCCGCGGCATGAAACTGACCCATGTGCGATCCAAAAAAGTCATGTCTGTGACCAACCCTGTGATGTTCCTTGCCGCCGACCGCGAGCTGGCAGAGGAAGCCTGGGCCGGTGACATCATCGGCATTCCCAACCACGGACAATTGCGCATCGGTGACACGCTGACCGAAGGCGAAGCGATCCGCGTGAGCGGAATCCCCTCCTTTGCGCCGGAGTTGCTGCAAGGCGTCCGCGCGGGCGACCCGATGAAGTCAAAACACCTTGAA
>Ga0209309_10004665_pt1 | contig 11229 bp, 12 predicted proteins | sample COGITO_mtgs_1204_2_FD_184807 | JGI IMG/M metagenome (GOLD analysis project Ga0209309, IMG submission 184807) | Pelagic marine microbial communities from North Sea - COGITO_mtgs_120412 (SPAdes) (version 2) | ecosystem: Environmental > Aquatic > Marine > Epipelagic ...
GGCGATCAGCGAGCAGATGACGCCGACCGCAAAGCCGACGATCACAACGCGGCGCGCGGCATCACGGCCTAGAAAGCGGTTGGTCAGATCGGTAACCAGAAACGCCACCGGATAGGTGAACGCCCCCCACGTCAGCCAATCACCCAGCAGGTGTTGCACCAGAATATTTGAAGCGACAACAACGGCGGCCATAGAGGCAACACCGATGAGAAATCCACGGGACATGAGTCATCCTTTCCGTTTTTTATAGAGGGTCGCGGAAGACCTCTCCCTCCGATATGGGGGAATTGCAGCGGGATAGTGGTATCCTGTCATTTGCGCAAGGTCTGCGAGGATAGACGAAATTCATATTGAAGTCTTGTGGTGCGGACTTAGTTTTCCGGTGCATCGGAGGACATATCATGAAATCAGCATATTTGCTTGCCGCGCTGACACTTGCGGTTTCAGCCATGGTCAGTAGCGCATCTGCGCAAGGTTGGACATTCGGGTTGGGAACAGACGGCGCCTATTCCAGTGACACCCAAGAGGCGATCTCCTTAGAAGGTATCTGGACCGCAGCGCCACGGGGCGAGTTGCTCGGGGTTGACTACGGCTTTGGCGCGGGATTCGAAACCGACACGGACGGGGACATTTGGGCCGGGGCAGGTCTGTATGCGCAGCGCGATTTCAATGCGGTTCGTTTGTCGGTGAGCGTCATGCCGGGCCTGTACGAGGCCGGCTCGCGGGACACAGAGCTGGGCGGCACGGTCGAAATTCGCAGCCGACTGGGCATTTCCGTGGCCGCGGGGCCGGGCCGGATCGGGCTATCCTACGCGCATATCTCGAACGGGGGCCTCTACGATGAAAATCCGGGCAAAAATGCGGCTTACCTGACCTATGGATGGAATTACTGAACGGGCAGACCTGCATCACGAAGCGCGCTGCGCAGTCCGTTAGGGCCAGTGAACAGATGCGTTTGCCAGCCGCGGGCGGCGGCCGCTTCGATATTGTCAACGCGGTCATCGGTAAAGAAAAGCTGTGCGCCAGACAGTCCGCAATCGTCCTCAACCATCCTGTAGATGTCGGCATCAGGCTTTGCCGTCTGCATATGTCCTGAAATGTAGCGGCGGTCGAATTCGGTCAGGAACGGATAATGGGTTTGGGCGTAGGCGAAGCTGTCCACTCCGAAATTGCTGAGAGCGTAGCACGCGATACCGTTCGCCCGCAGGGTCCGCAGCATCGCAACGCTTTCGTCGATCACCGGGGACGCCATTTCAATCCAGCGGTCGTGCCACAGGCGGATCATCCCGGACCATTCGGGGTATTTATCGGCGTGGGCATAGATCGTGTCGCGAAACGGTCCGCCGCGATCAATCTGGTCGTTCATTTCATGCGGGTCTACCTCGGCAAAAAAGCGGGCCATATCCTCGGCTGGCATCAGTTGCGCGTAGAGACGCTCGGGGCGCCACTGGATCAGGACATTGCCGATGTCAAAAATGACGGCGCGGGGCGTATCAGTCATGTAGGGTCAGCCAATCGGTCAGGGGCGCACGTTCGGTCTGAAACGCGGCGAGGGGGTGGGACGGGTCCGGCACACCGATGGCCAGCCCGCAAAATAACATCTGTTCCGCCGGAGCATCGCAGAATTGCGTGACGGTGGTGTGGTGCATGGCCCAAGCCTCCTGCGGGCAGGAGGCCAAGCCGTCCTCAACCAGCAACAGCATCAGCGTCTGCAAAAATCCGCCAAGGTCGGACCATTGCGCCGCGCCCATTGCACGATCTGCAAACAGGAACAGCCCTGCTGGCGCGTCGAAAAACCGCCAGTTGCGGTGGAACCAGTCCTGCCGCGCGGTTTTGTCCCCCCGCGGAATGCCAAGGTGCGCATACATCTGTTCGCCCACAGTAAAGCGGCGCGTGCGGTAGGGCTCGAACAGGGCCGGCGGGTAGATGGGATATTCGGGGGCGTCTACCTGTCCGCTGTCGAGGCGCGGGGCCATTTTGGCGTGAAACCGCGTCATGCCGGCACCGTTCAGCAGATTCACGTGCCACGGTTGCAGATTGCCACCGGATGGTGCGCGGCCGGCCTGCTGGATCAACTCGACCAGCCGCTGCGTCGCGACGGGCGTGTCCAGAAACGCGCGGGTAGAGCGGCGGGCGGCGATGGCGGCGTGTACCTGCATGGGATCCTCGGTATTTTCGCGGCGACGGGTCATTCTCTGCGTGATATGCGAGCCTGTATTGCACGGAAAGGTACAGCCTGTGGATTTCAAAGCATTGATGATGGGCTGTGGCTTTGCGCTGATGTGGTCCTCTGCCTTTACCTCGGCCAAAATCGCGGTGGCCTATGCGCCGCCCTTTGCCATTTTGAGCGTGCGATTCCTGATTTCGGGCCTATGTGCGATCGCCATCGCATGGGCGCTGGGCCAGAGGGCGCGCCTGACCCGCAAGCAATGGTACGCGCTGGCCGCGTTCGGTGTGTTACAAAATGTTGTCTATCTGGGCGGTAACTTTTACGCGGCGCAGGTGATTGATGCGTCGCTGGCAGTGATTATCGCCAGTTTGCTGCCGCTGCTGGTCGCCGGCGCGAATGCGTTACGGGGGGAGCGGTTGGGCTTGATCGCCACGCTGGGATTATTTGCCGGATTGGCTGGAGTGCTGCTGATTATGGGCGCGCGGCTGGATGGTGGCGCAGACCTAACAGGCGTCGTAATCATCGTGTTCGCAGTGCTGGCGCTGACGGTGGCGACCCTGCTGGTGCAGGGTGCATCATCGGGCGATAACATCATCATGGTTGTCGGTTTGCAGATGCTGGTCGGATCGACCGTCCTGTTCCAGCTGAGCTTTGCCACCGAAACCTGGGTAATCGACTGGCAATGGCCGTTGATCGCCGCCTTTACCTATACGACGCTGGTGCCGGGGCTGCTGGCGACAATTACGTGGTTCACTCTGGTCAAGCGGATCGGCGCAACGCGGGCGGCGACGTTCCACTTCCTCAACCCGTTCCTTGGCGTGGCGATTGCCAGCTTCATTCTGGGTGAGGCGCTGGGCCTGTTGGATGTGGTCGGAGTCATGGTCATCATGGCGGGTATTCTGGCGGTGCAACTGGCGCGCCGCCGCTAAGGCCGATGTTACGACAGCGCCAATGTGGGCGAGGTTCCGTCCTCCTCGAACTCCCACTCGGTCGTCCAGTCCCCGTTCCGGCGCCGGATGCGCATGTAGTTGCGCTGTGACACGTAGCGGTTTCGCTGACCTGCCGGCGGGCGGATCGTGATGGGATAGCCTGATAGCGGATCCTCACCAAACATGGCGAGCGCACCCAAGGTGCGGGCGTACCCCGGCCCCGGGGGTGTGTGGCTGATCCCCGATGAAACCAGTTGATGGATAACGCCGCCGTTTTTCAGCTTCATCGTGGCGCGGGTGGCGACGTGGATTTCGCCCGACAACAGAGTGACGGGCTGGTCGTGGTCCTCAACCTCGCGCACCAGAATGCGTAGGAAACGTTTCCATTCCTCGCGGTGGACGCGGCTTTGCCATTGGTCGCGCAGGTCGTCCTCATACTGGTTTACGCCGGGCCAGAACGTGTCGATCATGAACTCTACCCAGCTGAGCCGGGGGCCAAGCGCGGGCACCGAGGACATGACGAGGCAATGATTTCCATCGCGCCGGTTTTGCATCGCAGTGTCGAACCAGGTCCAGCCGGCCTCATTCATCACCCGTTTCGGCGTGCGCGCCGTGCGCAAATCGGGGGCGATGACAGAGAAGCCGGGAGCGTCGAACTTCGTGCCGGCGCCGATCGGCGTGATGTTTTCCGCGGTGCCGCGCTGGAACAGGTTGAACATGTTCTGCGAGATCGCGAACAGTCCGCGCCCCACGTCACTGTTCTGCTTGGGTCCCGGGTGGCTACCATAGCCGTCAAAAATGTCGTGGTCGTCCCACATCATCACCGATGGCACACGCGCCAGCATGTGGGCGATGGCGGGATGGGAATACAGATCGATGTAGCGGCCCAGCAGATGCTTTTCTGCCTGTAGGTGCATTTCATCGGTCCATGTGAAACCGTCCTTATCGTCAGGCTCCGCATCCTCCCATTCGATAATGCTGGGGTGGGATTGCAGGATATCATCGGCGTAAATCTGGTCGCCGCCGTGCAGGAACAGGCCGAAGGGCGTCGCGTCGTGATCGCGGGCAAGGCGGGACCACAGCAGGTCGCGCTGCTCAACCGGCCAGTCAGCGTCTTCGTCCTCCTCACCATTGCACGACACATAGGCGATGTTCGTATCGCCCGTCAGGTCTGTGCAGACGGAGTAGGTTTCACCGTCCACACGGTAGGCGGTAGACGTGGAGACAGGCAGTATCAGGTCGGCGCGGCAGATCATTTTGCCGTGGCCCGCCCACAGAACCGTGGTTTCCACAGGCTCCGCCCCGTCGCGGGCGATTTCGGGCAGCACGTCCGACTCGTCATAGATCAGCACCACACTGATGCTATAGACTTCGGCATCGGCGCCGCGTGCAAAGAGGATGGGACCGGCGAGGGGGCTGCGTGTCATTGTAATTCCTGTCATCAACCTCGGACGAAGTAACGCCGCGGTGGATCAAATCAAGCGTTCAGCCCCCTCGCCGGAAATTTGCGCTCAGGCCGCTTTGCTATCTTTGCCGACGACAGCGTTTGCGATGGCATCACAGAACGCATCCAGATCGTCGGGGTTGCGTGAGGTGATGACATTGCGGTCGGTCACGGCGGGCTGGTCCACTACATTCGCGCCTGCATTGCGCAGGTCGGTGCGGATCGAAGGATAGGAGGTCAGCATCCGCCCCTCGGCCAAGCCAGCCTCGATCAGCAACCATGGTGCGTGGCATATGGCGGCAACCGGCTTTTCCGCTTTGCCAAAGGCGGTGATAAATTTCACAGCGTCCGCATTGGCGCGCAAAATGTCGGGATTAATCTGGCCGCCGGGTAGGACCAAGGCGTGATAATCGCCGGGGTTTGCAGCGGCGAGGGGTTTATCCACTGGCACCTTGTCGCCCCAGTTTCCGTCCTTCCATCCGGTGATTTCGCCCTGTTCGGGGCTGATTACGTGGACGGTCGCGCCGGCCTCACGTAATTTTTCCAAGGGGACGGTCAGTTCGGATTGTTCGAAGCCGTTGGTGGACAGGATCGCAATCGAGAAGTCTGTTAAATTTTGCATCGTAATCTCCTTCATATGTGGGGGTCTGAATATGACCCTCAGGAAATTAACGAGCGGAGGCGGGCGGTTGTTCCGGTGCTGCGACGAAGTGGTCGGTAATTAAAATGCCGTTCAGGTGATCCAGCTCATGCTGAAAGGCGCGAGCGGCGAAACCGTCCAAGGTTCCCCCGATCGGCGCACCCTGCGGTGACACGCCCTGCCATGTGATGCGGGGCGGGCGAGTGACGTTTATCCGGCCTGCGGGATCTAGAGTGGCGGGGATGGAGAGGCACCCCTCCGCACCCGGTTCAGAGGTGCCCTCGGTGGCGATAATAACGGGGTTGGCGACCACCAGTTTTGCAATGCCCGCGTGACGGGGCAGGATCGTGCCGTCGGGTTGTGTTGCGTCCAGCAGGAACAGGCGCAGGCTTTCCCCCACTTGGGGGGCCGCGATCCCCGCGCCGCCCATCGCCTGGCGAACGTGGGCCATGTCCGCGACCAGCTGGTCCAGCCACGCGGTGGCGAACTCTACGACCGGTGTTGCGGTCTGGGACAGAACAGTGGCGGGGGCTGTGACGATGGTGCGCATGGGGGTTCCTGCTGTTTCGGTCACTGACATCTTTCGCCGGAGCGTGGGCTGTGTCCATATAGGACGACGATGGAGGATAAAATGAGCGGATACCTGACGACACATGTTCTCGACACGGCGCGGGGCATTCCCGCGGCCGGAATGCAGATCACTTTGACGCGGCTGACAGATGGTGTGCGCGTGCCGCTGACCACGGTCACGACCAATGCGGATGGCCGCACGGATGAGCATATTTTACCTGCCGCGGCCTTTGCCATTGGGGAATACGAGCTGGAATTCGCGGTGGGCGATTATCTGGCGGCAAATGATCTGCCGACCGGATTTTTGAATACTGTGCCGCTGCGTTTCACCATGAGTGCGGAGGACCATTACCACGTGCCGCTGCTGGTCAGCCCGTTCAGCTATTCCACCTATCGGGGCAGCTGACATGTACGAATTTGCAATCATGTGGGATTGGCTGGCGCTGAGCGTACGCTGGCTGCATGTTATCACCGCCATCGCGTGGATTGGCTCGTCGTTTTATTTCATCGCGCTCGACCTTGGCCTGAACCGCAATATCGACGGTCCGGCCGATGGTGAGGAATGGCAGGTTCATGGCGGCGGGTTTTACCACATCCAGAAATACCTCGTCGCGCCCGCCGCGATGCCCGAGCATCTGACGTGGTTCAAGTGGGAGAGTTACGCCACCTGGCTGTCAGGCGTTGCCATGCTGGCCGTCGTCTATTGGGCGGGGTCCGAGCTGTATCTGATCGACCCGGCCAAGGCGGATCTGGCTGTGTGGCAGGCGATCATACTGTCAGCGGGATCGCTGGCTGTGGGATGGGTGATCTATGATTTCCTGTGCAAGTCCAAGTTAGGTGAGCGCCCGACCACGCTGATGGTTCTGTTGTTCGTACTGCTGGTCATCATGGCATGGGGATACGATCAGGTGTTCACGGGCCGCGCGGCGCTGCTGCATCTGGGTGCGTTTACCGCAACGATTATGACGGCGAACGTCTTTGTCATCATCATGCCCAACCAGCGCATCGTGGTCGCCGACCTGAAGGAAGGGCGCAAGCCTGATCCGAAATATGGCAAGATCGCCAAGCTGCGTTCGACCCACAACAACTACCTGACCTTGCCCGTGATTTTCCTGATGCTCAGCAATCACTATCCGCTGGCGTTCGGCACGAAATACAACTGGATCATTGCGGCCCTGGTGTTTCTGACGGGGGTCACGATCCGCCACTGGTTTAACTCGCAACATGCGCGGGCGGGTAAGCCGACGTGGACGTGGCCGGTGACGATCATCCTCGTCCTGATTATGGCGTGGCTGTCCACCGAACCGGACTTTGTGGCCGAAGCAAATGCCGCCGTGCCGGCTCGTGCGCAAAGCTTTATGGAGCATGAGGAGTTCGAGGCCGTCGCCAACACCGTGCGCGGGCGTTGTTCCATGTGCCATTCGGCCGAGCCGTTTTACGATGGTATCCGCTGGGCGCCCAAGGGGGTGATGCTGGAAACCGACGCGCAAATCGCCACTCGCGCGCGTGAGATTTACCTGCAATCGGGCGTTACCCACGCGATGCCGCCCGCAAACGTCAGCTATATGGAACAGACGGAGCGTGACCTGATCGCGCATTGGTTCGAGGATGCACGATGACTGATTACGCGACCCCTCCCGGCGGGCTGCCGGGGCAGGGCGTTCTGAGCACAGATCGCGCCATGTTCACCACCGCCTATGCCGTGATCCCCAAGGGGGTGCAGCGTGATATCGTCACCAGCTTTCTGCCCGGATGGGACAAGACCCGCCTGTGGGTGCTGGCCCGCCCGCTGAGCGGTTTTGCGGAGACGTTCAGCCATTACATCATGGAGGTTTCGGACGGCGGCGGGTCTACTGCGCCGGAGCCTGAGGCCGATGCGCAGGGTGTACTGTTCGTTGTGGCAGGCACGGGAACCCTGACGGTTGAGGGGCAGGATCATGCCATTGCCCCCGGCAGCTATGCCTATCTGCCGCCCGGTTGCGATTGGTCGGTTGTAGGCGAAAGCGGGCCGCTGACCTTTCACTGGTTGCGCAAGCTTTGGGTGCCGGGCGCCGGGCTGGAACCGGCCGCAGCATTCGTTACCGATGAGGAAGGCGGCACCACCGTCCAGATGCCGGGAACCGATGGCGCGTGGTCTACGACCCGATTTGTGGAGCCGACAGACCTGCGCCACGACATGCACGTCAACATCGTGAACTTTGAGCCCGGTGGCGCGATTCCGTTCGCGGAAACCCATGTGATGGAACACGGTCTGTACGTGTTGGAGGGGAAGGCGGTGTACCGTCTGAACACCGACTGGGTTGAGGTGGAGGCAGGCGATTACATGTGGCTGCGCGCGTTCTGCCCACAGTCCTGCTACGCCGGCGGGCCGGGGCGATTCCGCTATTTGCTGTATAAGGATGTGAACCGCCACATGCCGTTGAGGCCCCTGTAGTGGAGGTTGGCTATGACATTCCGGCAGAGGTTGGAATGGCTGAGGGGGATGTGCAAACTCCCGCGCTGATCATCGATCTGGATGCGTTTGATCATAATTTGCAGGTAATGCGGGGGATCGTCGCGGCCTCGGGGCTGACGCTGCGCGCGCATGCAAAAACGCACAAGTCGGTGGATGTTGCGCTGGCCCAGATCGCGCGCGGCGGGGCCAGTGGTATCTGTTGTCAAAAGGTCAGTGAGGCCGAGGCGATGGTGCGCGGCGGTGTGCGCGATGTCATGGTGTCTAATCAAGTGCGCGGCGCGGCCAAGGTTGCGCGGCTGGCGCATCTGGCCGGACTTGCCAAAATTTCCGTCTGTGTGGATGACATGGACAGCATCGCGGAGCTGTCCACCGCCTGCCACGGTGTGGGAACGCAGCTGAGCGTCCTGGTCGAGATCGAGGTCGGGCAACAACGCTGCGGGGTCCTGCCCCATGATGCGGCCCGATTGGCGGCGGCGATTGTGGCGGCGCCCAACCTGCGTTTCGGTGGCTTGCAGGCCTATAACGGCAGCGCTCAGCATCAGGTGGATGAGTCCGTGCGCGCCGCAATGATGGGCAATGTGACCGCGGCTGTGCGCGAAGCTTTGGCCGGATTATTAGGCTTGGGGATCGACTGCCCGACTGTGGCAGGTGCGGGCAGTGGCAGCTATCCTGCGGAGGCGTCGAGCGGGCTGTATACCGAGCTGCAATGCGGGTCCTATATCTTTATGGACGCAGATTACCGCGCCCGTGGTGGGCCGGGGGTGGAACCGTTTCGCCATGCGTTGTTCGTTCTGTCAGGTGTGATGAGCACCGCCGTGCCGAACCGCGCGACCTGTGACGCGGGCCTGAAATCCATGTCGATGGAAAGCGGTGTTCCTGCGATCTGGAACCGGCCCGATGTGCGTTATGACCAACCCTCGGACGAACACGGCGGGTTAAGCGATCCGCTGAACACCCTGCGCGTTGGCGACCGGTTACGGCTGGTGCCAGGGCACTGCGACCCGACCTGTAATTTGCATGACTGGTATGTGGGCGTGCGCGACGGGCGCGTTGAATGCCTGTGGCCTGTGACGGCGCGCGGCAAGTTGTGGTAGGTACGGCCCCGGATTGCGCCGGGGCCGTTTGATTATTTGCCGAGCTTTCCCGTGCCGTGACCGGACATGCCGCCGGTGACTTCCTCGGTCGATTCTGCGGCCAAATCCTCGGGCAGAACCAGATTGAGGACAATCGCGATCAGCGCCGCTGGCAGCAGGCCGGATGTCATCAGGATACGCGCGGTGTCAGGCAAGTGCTGAACAGCGCCCGGTTCCAGTTGCAGGCCAAGGCCCACCGACAGGGAAATCGCAAAGATCACCATATTGCGGCGGTTCCAGTTCACGTCGGACAGCATCGAAATACCTGCCGCAACCACCATGCCGAACATCACGATTACGCCGCCGCCCAGAACCTCGATCGGAACGGTACGGATGATGCCGCCGACCTTGGGCACCAGACCACAGATAATCAGGAAGATCGCGCCGATGGTCACCACATGGCGGCTCATCACGCCGGTCATGGCGATCAGGCCGACGTTCTGACTGAACGAGGTGTTGGGCAATCCGCCAAAGATACCGGCAACCGCTGTGCCGACACCGTCTGCATAGGTCGCGCCTGTGATTTCCTTATCCGTTGCCTCACGTCCGGCGCCGCCTTTGGTGATGCCGGAAACATCGCCCACGGTTTCAATCGCGGAGATGAACGCCATCAGGCAGAACCCGATGATCGCAGCAGCGGAGAATTCGAACCCGTAGCGAAAGGGATCAGGCAGTGCGAAAGCCGCAGCGCGGGTCCACGACTGGCCGATTGCCTCAACGCTGAGCATCCCGACGCCGATGGCGTAGAAATAGCCAACGATCAAACCGATCAAAACGGCAGATACGCTGAGCATTCCACGGGCGAAAAACTTCAGCCCCAGTGTCACGAAGATCACGATCAGCGCCGCTGACCAGTTCAACAGCGACCCGTACTCAGGCGTGCCAATGGCCGGAACACCGCCGGCCGCGTATTGGATGCCGACCTTGACCAGTGCCAAACCGATCATGGTGACGACCAGCCCCGTGACCAGTGGTGGCAGGGCAAAGCGGATTTTGCCGATGAACAGGCCGAGGATCGCGTGGAACACTCCACCCACAACGATTCCGCCAAACAGTGCGGCAAGCCCGTCAACGCCCTTACCCGCGACCAGAGGGATCATGATGGGAATGAACGCGAACGACGTTCCCTGCACGATCGGCAGCTTTGCACCAATGGGCCCCAGTGTGATCGTCTGAAGCAGCGTCGCAACGCCTGCGAACAGCATCGACATCTGGATCAGGTACAACAGCTCTGGAAAATCCGGGCTGTTGGAGCCAAAGCCAAAACCAGCCGCACCCGCAACGATAATTGCGGGTGTCACGTTGGACACAAACATCGCCATGACGTGTTGAATGCCCAGTGGAATGGCCTTGTATAGCGCAGGCGTATAGTCTGGATCGCGCAGCTGGGCCGGCGTTCCTATTGAATTATCTGTCATTTTGAATCCCAAGTTGGTGGATCATTCGCCCTTTTAGCGGGCGTTTTGATCGGGTTTTTTACCCCGTGACCAGTATGGGCGCGTCGAACCAGTGTTCGTCAAGGTTTTCACCATCCCCGATGCGATCAATCACCGCGAACAGGCCGGGGCCGTGGAGGGGCGTCAGCACCCCGTGCCATGTGCCGCGATGATAGTTCACCCCCTGACCCGGCTGTGTGATGAACGCACGCGGGGTGCCGGGGCGATCGCCCTGATCCGGGGCGACGATCACCAGAAACGGGTTTTGTGTCATGGGGATGAACGCCTGTGAGCCGAGGGGGTGGCGCTCCACCAGCTCCAGTTTGTACGGCAGACTGCGCGGTTGCGCGTCGAACAGGCTGATGCCCGCCCGACCGGTGGTAAAGTCCAGATTGGCGCGATCATGGTGGCGGCCGCACAGGTCCTGATTGATCAGCTTATCGGGTGTGCCA
>Ga0209309_10004672_pt1 | contig 11220 bp, 7 predicted proteins | sample COGITO_mtgs_1204_2_FD_184807 | JGI IMG/M metagenome (GOLD analysis project Ga0209309, IMG submission 184807) | Pelagic marine microbial communities from North Sea - COGITO_mtgs_120412 (SPAdes) (version 2) | ecosystem: Environmental > Aquatic > Marine > Epipelagic ...
AATGATCGGCGGCGCAGTTTTGGTGTCGGTCTTGATGGCCTGCACGATGCCGCGCAGGTCGTTCAGGTCGTCTTCCATGCTGGCCGAGACGAAGACCGCATCGAAATGCGCACTATGAACCGTCTCGATCACGGCATCGGTTGATTCGCCGATGGACAGTTTCACCGAAAACCCGAGGCGCCGCAGTTTTCCGGCCAGAACCATGATGCCCAGCGTGTGATTTGCGTCCCGCGACAGCAGCAGCAGGACAGACGATTCCTGGCCGTTGGCGTTCCAGCGCAGATCGTCGGACTTGCCCGGACCGATCTCGCGCAGCAGGAATTGCAGGCGGGACGTGCCGATGGTGACGTTGGTGAACGACATCTCGTCCTCGCACCAGTCGTCGCCCATCCGGTGCGCAACGGCTGGAATATAGACGTCGCAGATGTATTCAGGGGCCACGCCATCGGCAATCATGCGGCGGGCGAGGGTGCTGCATCCCAGGGGATCCTCGCCGACGGCAGCATCGAACAAAAGCTCGATGTTGCGCGCGTCGGGGCTGTCCCTCACGACCTTGGCTCTGAGAGCGACTTCGGACAGGGCATGAGCGGCGATCCGGCAGACCGCCCCGCTCCTGCTGTCATTTTGCTGGCTCTCGCGTTTGCGATCCGGTTTTCTATCTGGTGTCCCATTCATCGGTAGTATCCCTCCCTGGCCGCCTGTCCAGTCCTGCATTCTGTGACGCAGGGGCAAGGTGGCGGTTAACAAAATGATCCCCTGCAGCGCAAAAAATGTCAAAGAAAATTGACAGTAGAGGTGCGCCAAGCCGCGTCATTTTGGTAAATATCTGTAATTATGATGATATTTTTTGCCGATGCTTGGGTGTGCTTGCGCTGACATGACAGTTGAGGTGTAAATCAAAGTTGACACATCGCATTTTCAACGCTTAATCTGATTTCAGGCAATCAGGTAAGGGTCAGAAATGTTTCGCGATTCCCCGTCACCAGCGAATCACCGACAGCTCTACACCTCGGCTGAGCGCGAGCGCCGGGACGCGACGCGCTGGACGCTGGTCCAAGGGGTGCTGGCCCCTGCACAATTCGCCGTCTTCCTGATCTCGGTCGTTCTGGTGGTGCGCTACCTCAGCACCGGCGAAGGCTATGCCGCCGCGACCATATCGGTCGTGATCAAGACCGCCGCGCTCTACCTCATCATGGTGACCGGGGCGATCTGGGAAAAGGTCGTCTTCGGGCAGTATCTCTTTGCGCCGGCCTTCTTTTGGGAGGACGTTTTCAGCTTTGCGGTCATTGCGCTGCACACCGCCTACCTCTTTGCACTTTATGCAGAAATGCTAGCTCCGGCGGGGCTGATGTGGCTGGCTCTGGCGGCCTATGCCACGTACGTAATCAACGCTGGACAATTCATTCTCAAACTGCGCATGGCGCGTTTGCAGATGACCGATGCCGATGTTTCGATGGCGCAGCCCGAGGCCGCGCAATGACCGCGCCTGCACCCCTTTCGGGCGGCGGATGCCGCACCGCGCCCGTCCTCAAAGAGCGCGGCCAGCGCGAGGTTTTCTGCGGTCTTACCGGCATCATCTGGCTTCACCGCAAGATGCAGGATGCGTTCTTTCTGGTGGTGGGCAGCCGCACCTGCGCGCATCTGCTGCAATCGGCTGCGGGCGTGATGATCTTTGCCGAGCCCCGATTCGCCACCGCGATTCTCGAAGAGGGCGATCTGGCCGGCCTGAACGACGCCCATGACGAGCTGGACCGCGAAGTCGCCCGCCTGTTGGCGCGGCGCCCCGATATCCGTCAACTTTTCCTCGTCGGGTCGTGCCCTTCCGAAGTCATCAAGCTGGATTTGTCACGCGCTGCCGAGCGCCTGACCGAGGCCTACGCGCCCAAGGTCCGTGTGCTCAACTACTCCGGCTCGGGTATCGAGACAACATTCACCCAAGGCGAGGATGCGTGCCTGGCCTCGATGGTGCCGGTTCTGCCTGCCACAGACCGCCGCGAGTTGATGGTCGTCGGCGCGCTGCCTGATGTGGTCGAGGATCAGATGCTGGGCCTTCTGGCGGAGATGGGCATCGAAAATGTCCGCTGCCTGCCTGCGCGCAGCATCACGTCGGATGTGGCCGTCGGCCCGAACACGGTTTTCGCGCTCAACCAGCCGTTCCTCGGCGACACTTGCGGCGCGCTGGAACGGCGCGGCGCGCGTCATATCCCGGCGCCGTTTCCCTTCGGCGAGGCGGGCACGACCGCTTGGCTGCGCGCCATCGCGGATGAATTCGGCGTCAGCGATGCGGCCTTCGCCGCCGCGACGGATGCACCCCGCGCCCGCGCCGCCCGCGCCATCGCGCAGGCGTCCGAGAACCTGAAGGGCAAGTCGGTTTTCTTCTTTCCCGACAGCCAGTTGGAAATTCCCCTTGCGCGCTTTTTGACCCGCGAATGCGGCATGACCGCCATCGAGGTCGGCAGCCCGTTCATCCATGACGCCATTGTCGGCCCGGATCTGGAGCTGATGGAGGCTGGCCCCGTCATTTCGGAAGGGCAGGACGTCGATCTGCAACTGGACCGCGCCCGCGCCGCGCGCCCCGATCTGACGGTGTGCGGCCTCGGCCTTGCCAATCCGCTGGAGGCCGAAGGGCTGACAACGAAATGGGCGATCGAGCTGGTCTTCACCCCGGTGCATTTCTACGAGCAGGCGGGCGATCTGGCCGGGCTGTTTTCCCGCCCACTGCGCCGCAAGGGCCTGATTTCGGGGCTGTCCCCGCGTCTGGAGGCCGCCGAATGAAGCTGACGGTCTGGACATATGAGGGCCCGCCACATGTCGGCGCGATGCGTGTCGCGACGGCCATGAAGGGGCTGCATTACGTGCTGCACGCGCCGCAGGGCGATACCTATGCCGACCTGCTGTTCACCATGATCGAGCGGCGCAATCACCGCCCGCCGGTGACCTATACCACGTTTCAGGCCCGCGATCTGGGCTCGGACACGGCGCAGCTTTTCCAGGATGCCTGCCGCGACGCCTACGAGCGGTTCCAGCCCGAGGCGATCATCGTCGGCGCCTCCTGCACCGCCGAGCTGATCCAGGACGATCCCGGCGGCCTGTCGGAGCTGATGGGCCTGCCCGTGCCGGTCATCCCGCTGGAGCTGCCGAGCTACCAGCGCAAGGAAAATTTCGGCGCCGATGAGACGTTTCTGCAAATCGTGCGCAGGCTCACCAAGCCTGCCGAGCGGACCGAGCGCGTCAGCTGCAACATCCTCGGGCCGACTGCGCTGGGTTTTCGTCACCGCGACGACATCACCGAACTGACCGCGCTGCTTTACGATATCGGCGTCGATGTGAACGTCGTCGCCCCGATGGATGCGACGCCCACCGACATCACCCGCCTTGGCGCCGCGCATTTCAACGTGCTGCTCTACCCGGAAACCGCCGAAAGCGCCGCACGCTGGCTGCAGCGCGAATGCGACCAGCCCTATACCAAGACCGTGCCCATCGGCGTCGGTGCCACCCGCGACTTCATCGAGGAAGTGGCCACCATTACCGGGCTGCCCTGCCGCGCCGACGAGTCGCGCCTGCGCCTGCCTTGGTATGCGCAATCTGTCGACAGCACCTATCTGACCGGCAAGCGCGTGTTCATCTTCGGCGACGCGACCCATGTGCGCGCAGCCGCGCGGATCGCCCGCGACGAGATGGGCTTCGAGGTGGCGGGCCTTGGCTGCTACAACCGCGAATTTGCCAAGGGTATCCGTAGCCTCGCCCGCGAGTTCGGCGTCGACGCCCTGATTACTGACGATTATCTGGAGGTCGAGCAGGCCATCGAGGCGCTTCAGCCGGAGATGATCCTTGGCACGCAAATGGAGCGTCACATCGGCAAGCGGCTGGGCATCCCCTGCGCCGTCATCTCGGCGCCGGTGCATGTGCAGGATTTTCCCGCGCGCTATTCGCCGCAGGTCGGCTTCGAGGGCGCGAACGTGATCTTCGACACGTGGGTGCATCCGCTGGTCATGGGACTGGAGGAGCATCTGCTCCACATGTTCCGCGACGATTTCGAGTTCCACGATGCGGCGGGGCCCAGCCATCACGGCGGCCACGCGCCCGCAAATTCCGAAACTGCGCCGCCCGCACATTCCGAACCGGCGCGCGCCGCACCCTCAGGCCCCGCCGAGATCATCTGGCTGGCCGCGGCCGAGAGAGAGTTGAAGAAGATCCCTTTCTTCGTGCGCGGCAAGGCCCGGCGCAACACCGAGACGTTCGCGCAATCCAGGGATTTGCAGGAAATCAGCGTCGATACCCTATACGAGGCGAAGGCCCATTATGCGCGATGACATGACCCATAAGTACCGCGTCGTCATCGTGACGCTGGACCAGCACGCGGCAGGCCCCGCCGCCCGCGTGGCCCCGCGCCTTGCTGCCGACTATCCCGGTCTTCACCTTGATATTCACGCCGCCGCCGAATGGGGCGAGGACCCCGAGGCGCTGCGCGCCGCCAAGGCCGCCGTCGCCAAGGCTGACATCCTGATCGTCAACATCCTCTTCCTCGAAGAGCATATCAACGCGATCCTGCCAGACCTCGAGGCGCGGCGCCCCCATTGCGACGCCTTCGTCGGCATGGTTGCGGACGGGCAGATCGTGCGCCTGACCAAGATGGGCGATCTGGACATGTCCAAGCCCGCCTCGGCCACGATGGCCTTTCTCAAGCGGTTCAAGCCCGCCCCCAAGGGCAAAGGCGGCGCTGGAGCATCCCAGATGAAAATGCTGCGCCGCATCCCCAAGATCCTCGCGCTGGTGCCCGGCAAGGCGCAGGATCTGCGCCAGTGGTTCCTGACCATGCAATACTGGTTGGGCGGGTCGGACGACAATGTCGAGAACATGGTACGCGCCCTGATTTCGCGCTACGCGTCGAACCCCCATTGGCGCGGCACGGGCGCGGCGCTGCCGGTCGAATATCCCGAGGTCGGCCTTTATCATCCCGACCTGCCCGAGCGGATCGTGACCGATCTGTCGCAGCTGCCCAAGGGCGAGGCCGGGCGTCCGACCGTCGGGATGATCATGCTGCGCTCCTACATCCTTGCCGGGGATACCGCGCATTACGATGCCGCGATCCGGCAGTTCGAGGCCAAGGGCCTGCGCGTCATTCCGGCCTTCGCGGGCGGGCTGGATGCGCGCCCCGCGATGGACGCCTATTTCAAGGGGATCGACACGCTGGTGTCGCTGACGGGCTTCAGCCTTGTGGGTGGGCCGGCCTATAATGACAGCGATGCCGCGGCGGTGACGCTGGGCGGGCTGGACGTGCCCTATATCTCGGCGCAGCCGCTGGAGTTTCAGACGCTGGGCCAATGGTCCGGGTCGCGGCAGGGGCTGGGCCCGGTCGAGACGACCATGCTGGTCGCGCTGCCCGAAATCGATGGTGCCAGCAATCCCACCGTTTTTGCCGGACGGCACGGGCTTGCAGGCTGCACCGGGTGCAAACACAATTGCACCGGTCAGAACGAAAACCGCGCCATGGCGCCATGCCCCGAGCGGATCGGCGCGCTGGCCGACAAGGCGATGCGTCTGGCCCATCTGCGCCGCACGCGCAACGCGGACAAGAAAGTGGCGGTCGTCCTCTTCGGGTTCCCGCCCAACGCGGGCGCGGTCGGCACTGCCGCCTATCTCAGCGTGTTCGAATCGCTGCACAATACGCTGCACCGGATGCAGGCCGATGGCTATGACGTGACGCCCCCTGCCACGGTGGACCAATTGCGCGCCTGCGTGCTGGAGGGCAATGCCGCCACCTACGGTCAGGAGGCGAACGTCGCGGCCATGCTCAGCGCCGACCGGATCGTGGCCGAGACCCCATGGCTGGACGAGATTGAAAGCGTCTGGGGCCCGGCGCCCGGCAAGGTGCAGTCGGACGGGCGCGGCGTCTTCATCCTTGGGGCCGAGTTCGGAAATGTCTTTGTCGGCGTGCAGCCCACTTTCGGGTATGAGGGCGATCCGATGCGCCTTCTTTTCGAGCACGGCTTTGCCCCGACGCACGCCTTCGCGGGCTTCTACCACTGGCTCAAGGCCGACCTGAAGGCCGATGTCGTCCTGCATTTCGGCATGCATGGCGCGCTTGAGTTCATGCCGGGCAAGCAATCGGGCCTCTCGGGCGCCGACTGGCCCGACCGCCTGATCGGAGGTCTGCCCAACGTTTATCTTTATGCGGCCAACAACCCGTCCGAGGCGACGCTGGCCAAGCGCCGCTCGAACGCGATCACGGTGACGCACCTGACGCCGCCTTTGTCTGCGGCGGGCCTTTACAAGGGGCTGACCGCGCTCAAGGACAGCCTGACGCGCTGGCGCGAGATGGCCGGCGGCGATATGGGCCGGACCGAGCTTGAGGCGCTGATCCGCGATCAGGCCGCGATGGTCGATCTGGACGGCACGGACCCGGCCGGGCTCTGGCTCAAGCTGCTTGAGGCCGAGGCGGCGCTGATCCCCAGCGGGCTGCATATCGTCGGCAAGGTCATGAGCGCCGAAGAGCGCGCCGACATGATCGCGCTGATGAGCCATTGCACCGACGCCGAGCGCCGCACGGCGGACAAGTTGCTGCAAGAAGAGACCGAGCTTGGTGGCCTGATGCGCGCGCTCGCTGGCCGGTTCATCGCGCCGGTTCCGGGCGGCGATCTGATCCGCAATCCGTCGATCCTGCCCACGGGCCGCAATATCCATGCCTTCGATCCGTTCCGCATGCCCACCGCGTTTGCGATGCAGGACGGCGCCAAGCAGGCGCAGGCCCTGATCGAGACGCACCCCACGCTGCCGCGCACCGTCGCGCTGGTGCTCTGGGGGTCCGACAATATCAAATCCGACGGCGGGCCGATCGCGCAGGCGCTGGCGCTGATGGGTTGCACGCCGCGCTTTGACAGCTATGGGCGCCTCGGCGGGGCTGACCTGATCCCGCTGGATGTGCTGGGCCGCCCGCGCATCGACGTTATAATGACGCTCTCGGGCATCTTCCGCGATCTGCTGCCGCTCCAGACCCGCATGCTGGCCGAGGCCGCGCTAAAATGCGCCGAGGCGGATGAGCCGGCCGATCAGAACTTTATCCGCGCCCATGCGCTCCGCTACGCCGAAAAGATCGGCTGCGACCTGCAGACCGCCGCCTTGCGCGTCTTCTCCAACGCCGAGGGCGCTTATGGCTCGAACGTGAACCAGCTGGTCGACAGTTCGGCCTTCGGGGACGAGGACGAGCTGGCCGATGCCTATCAGGCGCGCAAGTCCTTTGCCTACGGGGTCGACGGCAAGGCCGCACAGCATACCGAGCTGCTGCAAAACGCGCTGGGCGATGTCGATCTGGCCTATCAGAATCTGGAGAGCGTCGAGCTGGGTGTGACCACGGTCGATCATTATTTCGACACGCTGGGCGGCATCGCCCGCGCGGTCAAGCGGGCCAAGGGCGGTGCCGATACCCCCGTTTATATCGGCGACCAGACGCTGGGCGGCACCAAGGTGCGCACGCTGGCCGATCAGGTCAGCCTCGAGACACGCTCGCGCAGCCTGAACCCGAAATTCTACGAGGCCCTGCTAAAGCACGGCCACGAGGGCGTGCGCCAGATCGAGGCGCATATCACCAATACGGTCGGATGGTCGGCCACGGCAGGTCAGGTCGAGCCGTGGGTGTATCAGCGCCTGACCGAGACATTCGTTCTTGACGAGACGATGCGCGAACGGCTGGCCGCGCTCAACCCGCGCGCGTCGATGCGCATGGCCAGCAGACTGCTCGAAGCGTCGGACCGGTCCTACTGGACCCCCGATGAAGACACATTGACCGAACTTCAAAACGCGGCCTACGCACTTGAGGATCGGCTGGAAGGCATTGCGGCCGAATAGGCCCGGAAGGAGATCACGATGGCACTGGACAAATCCCCCCCGATCCTGCGCGGCCAAGACGGCGAGGGCTCGGTGCAGGTGCATCAGGACGATACCGCCGAGATCACCGGCGCCAAGGTCTTTTCCGTCTACGGCAAGGGCGGCATCGGCAAATCGACGACATCGTCGAACCTGTCAGCGGCCTTCTCGATGCTGGGCAAGCGCGTGCTGCAGATCGGGTGCGATCCCAAGCATGACAGCACGTTCACCCTGACCGGCACGCTGGTGCCCACGGTGATCGACATCCTCAAAGAGGTGGATTTCCACCCCGAGGAACTGCGCGCCGAGGACTTCGTCTTTGAAGGCTTCAACGGCGTGAAATGCGTCGAGGCGGGCGGGCCGCCCGCCGGCACCGGATGCGGCGGCTACGTCGTCGGCCAGACGGTCAAGCTGCTGAAGCAGCACCATATGCTTGAAGATACCGACGTCGTGATCTTCGACGTGCTGGGCGATGTGGTCTGCGGTGGGTTTGCCGCGCCGTTGCAGCATGCGGACCGCGCGCTGATCGTGACGGCCAATGATTTCGACAGCATCTATGCGATGAACCGGATCATCGCGGCGGTTCAGGCCAAGTCCAAGAACTACAAGGTGCGGCTGGCCGGATGTGTCGCCAACCGCTCGCGCGAGACGGACGAGGTGGACCGCTATTGCAAGACGGTCGGCTTCAACCGGATCGCGCATATGCCCGATCTGGACGCGATCCGCCGCTCGCGGCTCAAGAAAAAGACGCTCTTCGAGATGCCCGACGACGAGGAAATCGTGCAGGTCCGCAAGGAATACATGCGCCTGGCCGAAACGCTCTGGAACGGGACCGAGCCGCTGGCACCCGCGCCGCTGCCCGACCGTGAAATATTCGAACTGCTGGGATTCGACTGATGGACGCCGCCCCCACCTATGAGCGCACGCGCGCAAGGGTCGAGGATTATTTCGACCGCACCGCCACCCGCACATGGGAGCGTCTGACATCCGACGCGCCCGTGTCGGGCATCCGCGCGACGGTGCGGGCAGGGCGCGACCGGATGCGCGATGTGATGCTGGCGCAGGTTCCGGAAGATCTGGCTGGCGCGCGCGTTCTGGATGCGGGCTGCGGCACAGGGGCGATGGCCGTGGAACTGGCCCGGCGTGGCGCCGAGGTGGTCGCGATCGACATCTCGCCCGCGCTGATCGACATCGCTGTCAAGCGGTGCCCGGCGGAGTTGAAGGACCGGATCACATTTCGCGCGGGCGACATGCTGACGCCGGAATGGGGCCGCTTCGACCACGCGCTGGCGATGGACAGCATGATCTATTACGGCGCGGATGACATTGCGGCCTGCCTTGGCCGCCTTGCCCCGCGCCTTGCGAACAGCTTTGTCTTTACCCTCGCGCCGCGCACGCCGCTGCTTATGGCGATGTGGCGCGTCGGGCAGATGTTTCCCCGGTCCGACCGCTCGCCCACGATGATCCCGCACAGCGTGCGCGGGATCGAGCGCGCCATGAGCGCGGCGGGCGTGCCCGGCACGCTGCGCGCGGTCGAGCGGGTGAATTCGGGCTTCTACATCTCGTCGGCATTGGAGTTCCGGCCATGATCTTTCGCGCCAAAGCCTTGCGGGGCCTCACATCCCGCCTTCTGCCTTTCGCCGATGCGGCCAGCGAAGGGTTGCCCATGGGCCAGCTTTTGCGCCTGTCGCTTTTTCAGGTTTCGGTGGGTATGGCGGCGGTCCTGCTGCTTGGCACACTGAACCGCGTGATGATCGTCGAGCTTTCGGTGCCGGCGATGATCGTTGCGTTCTTCATCGCGATCCCGGTCCTGTCGGCGCCCTTCCGTGCGCTGCTGGGCTTCCGGTCGGACAATCACCGCTCGGCTATCGGGTGGAAGCGGGTGCCCTACCTCTGGTTCGGCACGCTCTGGCAGTTCGGTGGGCTGGCAATCATGCCGATGGGTCTTGTCCTCTTTACCGGGCGTCAGGCCCTCGACGTGCCGTTCATAGCCGAGTTGGGCGCGGGCCTTGCATTTTTGCTGACCGGCATCGGGATGCATATGACGCAGACCGCAGGTCTTGCGCTGGCCGCCGACCGCGCCGATGACGAGACGCGCCCGCGCGTCGTCGCGCTGCTTTACGTGATGTTCCTCGTCGGCATGCTGATGTCCTCTATCATACTCGGCACGCTCTTGCGCGACTTCAGCGAATTGCGCCTCATTCAGGTGGTGCAGGGCGCCGCGGTCGTCACCATCGCGCTGAATATGCTGGCCCTGTGGAAGCAGGAAAAGATCCGGCCCATGACCAAGGTCGAGCGCGCCGCGCCGCGCCCGTTGTTTCGAGATGCCTGGTCGGATTTCATGTCGGGCGGCGATACGGGGCGCCTGCTGCTGGTGGTGTTCCTCGGCACGATGGCCTTCAACATGCAGGACATCCTGCTTGAGCCCTTCGGAGGTGAGATTCTGGGCTTGAGCGTCTCTGCAACGACGCTGCTCACGGCCGTCTGGGCGGTGGGCGCGCTGATTGCCTTCGGGTTTGCCGCGCGCTGGCTGTCGCAGGGGCAGGATCCCTACCGCCTTGCCGGGCGCGGCCTTCTGGCCGGGCTGGTCGGCTTTTGCGCGGTGGTCTTTGCCGCGCCGCTCAATTCTCCTGCCATCTTCTTTGCCGGGGCCTCCGGCATCGGTTTTGGCGGCGGGCTCTTTGCGGTCAGCACGCTGAACGCGGCCATGACGCTTAAAACGCAAGGCATAGCCGACCGTGGGCTGGCCCTAGGGGCATGGGGCGCGGCGCAGGCGACGGCGGCGGGGCTGGCCATCTTCACCGGCGGCGCGCTGCGCGACATCATCAACTCGCTCGCCATGTCCGGCAAGCTGGGCGAGGCGCTGGCCATCCCCGCCACGGGCTATTCCTTCGTCTATCACCTCGAAATCTACCTTCTTTTCATCACGCTCATCGCCTTGGGTCCGCTCGTGCGGGTGCGGGCGCATCGCAAGACCTCGGGGCCGATCGGCCTTGCAGATTTTCCGACTTAAATCCGGGAGGACACCACAATGTTCAGTCAAACTTTCTTCGGCGACTTCGATCTGGCTAGCGCCGCGATCTGGGGTTTCTGGATCTTCTTTGCCCTGCTGGTCTATTACCTGCAGACCGAGAACATGCGCGAGGGCTATCCCCTGGAGGACGAGACCGGGCACGGCAAGGCGCGCGAGGGTCTCTTTTCCGTCCCGAACGACAAGACGTTCAACCTGCCCCACGGGCGCGGCGAGATCACGGTGCCATCGGGCCAGCGCGGCGACCGCGACCATCTGGCGCTTGAGCGGTCGTCTGAAAGCGCGGGCTCGCCCTATCTGCCCATCGGAGATCCGATGGAGGCCGG
>Ga0209309_10004673_pt1 | contig 11220 bp, 10 predicted proteins | sample COGITO_mtgs_1204_2_FD_184807 | JGI IMG/M metagenome (GOLD analysis project Ga0209309, IMG submission 184807) | Pelagic marine microbial communities from North Sea - COGITO_mtgs_120412 (SPAdes) (version 2) | ecosystem: Environmental > Aquatic > Marine > Epipelagic ...
TTGTATAACCTCACCGGTGCGCTTTATAAAGCAATGGGCCGATACACGTAAATTTTTTAAGTCACTAAAACTCGAGTGAGCATTGCAGTCAATGCTACCCATAAATAACTCATCAACAAAAGGTGTACCAAACTGCCCTGCTGGCAAAGATATATTGTGAATAACCAGTAAAGAAATATCAGCCTCATCAGGGCGCTCATCAAAATGCGAACAAGGCCGCTGCGCTACAGTACTTAAAACACCGTCTAAATCTATTTTCATGATACGTTTATTATATAAATATCAAGATATACATAGCACTGATGCTAAAGGATTTATTAAAACAATGATAGTAACAAACAGGTATAAAACCCTACCTGCAAATAATTCAAACCCACACGTAGGTGCTAATTTACGTCCGCTCATGTAACGTAACTTTTGAAATTAAAAGCGAGGTATAAAACCTCATCTACAGGTAATACAACCCCACACGTAGATACTAATTTACTATAAGCACTTATCTTTATATTGGTGAAAAGGCAATCGCTTCTCTTTCTTTTATAAACATAGTAAAATTTGCTTAATTTATTAACGCTTATGAGCATTCCATGTCTATTTCGCACACTCTTATTACTCAGCTTGTTACTCTAGCACTTGACGAAGATTTAAATTATCAAACCGCACAAGAAGGCGATATTACCGCGCAATTGATCCCTCAAAATGAGCAAGCAAGCGCCAAAGTAATCACCCGCGAAGACTGCATTTTTTGCGGAAAAGACATCATCCTTGAAGTATTTAAACAAGTAGACCCAAGCGTTGAGGTTAATGTACTCATTAATGATGGCGACGCAGTTAAAGCAAACAGCACATTATTTACAGCCACTGGTTCAGCACGTTCAATATTAACTGCCGAGCGTACTGCACTTAACTTTGTACAAACGTTATCCGGTACAGCCACTACTACAGCACATTATGTAAAAGAGCTAAGCGGTACAACTACGCAACTACTCGACACACGTAAAACAATTCCAGGTCTGCGCGCTCTTCAAAAATACGCAGTAAAATGTGGCGGGGGTGCAAACCATCGTATTGGATTATTTGACGCTTTTTTAATTAAAGAAAATCACATAGCGGCTTGTGGCACAATAAACAAAGCCGTAGCTCAAGCTAAACAAAACCACCCAAACAAACCTGTCGAAGTCGAAGTAGAATCACTCCCTGAACTTAAGCAAGCGATTGAGGCTGGTGCCGACATAATCATGCTCGACAATTTTAGCGTAGAGCAAATTAAACAAGCTGTAATTTTGACCAACAAACGTGCAAAACTAGAGGTTTCAGGCAATATGACCCTAGAAACGCTCAAAACTTATTCACAAGCCGGCGTCGATTTTATATCAAGCGGAGCGTTAACAAAAAACTTACAATCAATCGATTTATCGATGCGTTTTGAACAATTTTAAAGCAACAACTGCCAATTAATACCGCTAATCGATTGACAAGTTAAGTAAAAAAGCATTAAATAACCCGAAAGGCTTACTTTGTAACATTTTGTTAAATAAAATCGCTTTTTTATAAGAAGATACGTGCTAAATACTAAAATAAAATGGTAGACTAATTCTGTTGTACTATTTTATTTTAAAAGGTAGTCATAAATAACTAGTACCTTTAGTTTTTAAAGACATAATTAAAAACTAAAGCAACTAAACTACTTACTTTATGCCTATACTATTTGTTGCTACAACATGTAGTGCACTTAGTAAACTTTTATAATTAGTACTAAACATAATGAATTCACATTCGGCTTTTGTGTTTCATACTCTAAAGCTAAAGTGTAATAAAATTAATTTTAAGTAAAACTGTAAAGTAAATCAGTTAAATTAAGTGAGGCATTTTGCCACTTAAATGATTTAAGTTACAAAAATCTATCCTTTAGGAGAGGAAACATGAAAACAATGACTCAAAAACAACAGGGTTTCACCCTAATTGAATTAATGATTGTAGTAGCAATCATCGGTATTCTTGCTGCAATCGCATTGCCTGCATATCAAGATTATACAACTCGCGCAAAAATGAGTGAAGTAGTAGGTTTTGCAGCCTCAGCTAAAACAGCTGTAAGTGAATGTGCAATTACAACTGGTGACGATACTTTAGCTTCATGCAACAGCAATTCAAAAGTAGGTTTAGATACCACAGCAACAAATATCTCTTCAACTTATGTAAAGTCAGTGACAGTTGGAAACAAAGGTGTTATCAGTGCTGCAATTCAAGGAACTTCTGTAACTGATTTAGACAAAGCGACACTAACATTTACTCCAACAGCAACAACCGGTGGTGTTAGCTGGGTATGTTCAATCAGTGATGCAGCACTAAACAAATATGTTCCACAAAACTGCCGTAAAAGTTAAGTAAAATAAATCTAAGTACGTAGCCCCAACCGGACTACGTACTAATTAATATGAAAATACAAAATATTAGCTTATATATATTATCTTCTTTTGTTATTTTATCGCTACTTCCAACAATCGATTCATACTTTCTTGGCTTATATAATGAAAAAAGAGGCTTTCAAGTTACAGCTCTAGCATTATCACTTATTTTCATACCAAAACTAAATATAGATAGAAAATACTACACTATATTAGCGTTAATTTTTTTATCAGCATTTTTTTCGGCACTCTTTAGTGATAATAAGTTACAAACAATACTCAATTTTTTACACTTCATACTACTTATAAACATGATAAACTTAGGATTTATTCTACAAAAAAATATAAATAAAATTTTCTTTCTACTTTTCGTATCAAATCTATTTGTCGTATGTTACTCATTGCTTAATTATTCTTTCTTTATTGTAGAGCAGGCCCAACCATATCCTGATGCTATATTATACGGTTTTTATAACATTCGCTTTTTCAACCAATTTCAAATTCTTTGCATCCCATTTGTTATTTATTTTTTGCAACATAAAAAGTTATCGAGAGCTGCTTTAATATTACTAACATTAAATATATTTTTATTCCTTTTAAGTAGTGCTCGAGGAGCTATTTTAACTTCGTTAGTAATGCTCATATTCGGAAGATACTATCAATTAATCAATCGGAAGCAATTATTAAAAATATTGAAGTGCAGCTTTATATCTTTAATACTATTTTCTATCTATTTTTTATACCATCAAGATCCTGAATCGATTAATTATGTTATAAGAACAAGTAGCTCCCTCCGTTTAGAGATTTGGAGTGACTTACTATCTAACTTAACTCTATCCAATATTTTTATAGGAAATGGGCCTGGAGTATATTTTTCTCAGGAATATGGTAATAGCCATCCACATAACAGCGTATTGCAATTGTTGTATAACTGGGGCGGAATTATAACCACTTCTGTTATAATCTTATTTTTTAAACTTTTTCAACTTTGCCTCAGATATACCAATGCCAACAATATACCTGAATTCAATATTTGCTTTCTCTCACTTCTGGGATTATTAACCTATTCACTAGTAAGTGGGGTTATTGTAATGCCTATACCTCAAACTTTTATTTTTGTTCTAATCGGTATTTTACTGAGCTACTTACCTCTAAATTTGAAAGTTAGTAATAAATCAGAAAAAAATATGATTATATACTCTCTATTATCCCTTTTTTATATATTGTTTGTAATACTAAGCTATAACTGTTTAGACTCTATTCCTTATGGACCTAACTTTTGGTCAAATGGTCAAATCTCTTTTAATCAATGTAAAATAATGTACTTGAAGGACTTTTAATGGCAAAGCACTCAGGGAAAAAAACTTTAGATACTTTCCAGTGGGTTGGAGTTAGCGCTAGGGGCAAACGTCTTGAAGGGGAACTAACTGGTAATAGTATTGCTTTGGTAAAAGCTCAGCTTCGAAAGCAAGGTATCACTCCTTCAAAGGTAAAGCGTAAAGCAAAACCATTGTTTGGCATTCAAAGTGTTCAAAAAATAACTCCAAAAGATATTGCTTTAGTTACTCGTCAAATTGCAACTATGTTGATGGCGGGCGTTCCGCTAATACAATCAATCGAAATGATTGGTTCTGGTTCGACTAATAAAAGTATCGGTAAACTAATGGAGACTATTGCTGATGAAGTAAAGGCGGGCCAGCCATTATCTACAGCATTAAGGAAACACCCTCGTTACTTCGATGATTTATACTGTGATTTAGTTGCATCAGGCGAACAGTCAGGTGCGCTTGATAGAATATTTGATCGCGTAGCTTTATACAAAGAAAAGTCAGAAGCACTAAAATCGAAAATTAAAAAAGCGATGTTTTATCCTATTGCAGTCTTAGTTGTAGCTTTAATTGTTACCTCTATCCTTTTAATATTTGTAGTACCTCAGTTTCAAGATATTTTTGCTGGCTTTGGTGCAGAACTTCCTGCTTTTACATTATTCGTAATTGGTATATCTAACTTTATGCAAGCATATTGGTGGATGATTCTTATTGGAATCTTTGCTTTTGGATACGCGTTTAAAGAAGCTAAACTAAAAAGCTTAAAACTCAGAGATGCTACAGACAGAGCTATACTTAAACTCCCGGTTATAGGCATGATTTTAAATAAAGCTGCAGTTGCTCGCTATGCACGAACTCTTTCGACCACGTTCGCCGCTGGTGTTCCATTGGTTGATGCACTTGATTCTGCTGCCGGTGCCTCAGGGAATGCAGTGTACCGATATGCTATTTTAGATATAAAAGTTGAGGTTAGCTCAGGTAATCAGATGAACTGGGCTATGCGTAACTCTAAAATATTCCCTGATATGGTTATACAAATGGTGGCTATTGGTGAAGAATCTGGCTCACTAGACGGCATGCTCGCAAAAGTGGCTACTATTTACGAGCAAGAAGTTGATGATGCAGTCGATGGCCTTTCAAGCTTGCTTGAGCCACTTATTATGGCTGTACTCGGTGTACTTGTTGGTGGCTTGATTGTTGCGATGTACTTACCTATTTTCCAATTGGGCTCTGTGATTTAATCCCTTTGGAAAAATATAAGCAACCTTGCGATTTTAAAGGGCCGCACATGTAGCAGCGATTTTATATCGCGTCCTCTTAAATGGTATGATTAAAAAAGAATTTTTAGTTTTAGGTAAATAAATGCAAAGTATTATAGAAATAATGCAAAGCCAACTATGGTTTTATTTAACCACCGTTGGCTTAATTAGTTTATGTATTGGTAGCTTTTTAAATGTAGTTATTTATCGCTTACCGTTGATGATGCAACGTGATTGGCAAAGCGAATGCAGGCTACTGTTAGAGGATGAACTTACAGCTAATAAATCTAAACAAGCCAATAACAATGAGCCTTTTAACTTAGTAAAACCCAATTCTACCTGCCCTAAATGTAAAACTGCCATTAAACCTTGGCAGAATATTCCTATTATTAGTTGGTTAGCACTTAAAGGTAAATGCGCAAGTTGCAGTAATCCTATTTCGGCTCGATACCCTGCTGTAGAGCTAATTACTGCTCTATTAAGTTTAATTGTTGCCTATAGCTTTGGTGCGACCGAGCAAGCTCTTTTATATATTTTTGTTACGTGGATTTTAGTTGCACTAACCTTTATTGATATTGACCACATGCTGCTGCCAGATCAACTTACACTTCCGCTAGTATGGCTTGCACTTATTGCCTCTGTAATGGGCTACACAATTACACCAACCGATGCCATTATTGGCGCGGCTTGTGGCTATTTAAGCTTGTGGAGCGTGTTTTGGTTATTTAAGTTACTAACCGGTAAAGAAGGCATGGGATATGGCGATTTTAAATTGCTTGCAGTATTTGGCGCTTTGCTTGGCTGGCAGTCATTACTTACAATTATTCTGCTTTCGAGCGTAGTAGGTGCCATTATCGGTATTGCACTGTTAAGCATACAAGGTAAAGACAAAGCAACGCCTATTCCTTTTGGGCCTTATTTAGCGATAGCTGGTTGGATCAACATGCTTTGGGGCAATCAAATTCAAGGCGCTTATTTTAATTTAATTGGTTATTAAAATGAGTGAGCAAATTATTAAAGTAAATAGCTGGGTATTAGGTTTAACAGGCGGTATTGGCTGTGGCAAAACGGCCGTAAGCAATATGTTTGAAGAGCTTGGTATTACAATAGTTGATGCCGATATAATTGCGCGCGAAGTAGTACTCCCAAATAGCAAAGGGCTAAAAGCGATTACAGCCCACTTTGGTGAACATATTTTATTGCCTGATGGCACATTAAATAGAGCAGAATTGCGTGCAAAAATATTTACTAACAACAGTGACAAAAAATGGCTTAATGCGTTGCTACACCCTCTTATTCGCGCAAAAATACTAAACGATTTAAATAATGCAACTAGCCCTTATGTTGTTTTAGTAGCGCCTTTATTGTTTGAAAACAACCTTGATAAATATTGCGACCATACCTTACTTATTGACGTACCAACCTCTGTACAAGTAGCGCGTACAGCAAAACGTGACAACACAAGTAGTGAGCAAGTTAAAAGTATTATTGCCTCGCAAATGTCACGTGCCGATAAACAGCAAAAAGCGGATGATATTTTAAATAACGACCGTAGTTTAAACCTAGTGCATATAGAACTTGTTGATCTTCATAAAAAGTATCTACAATATGCATTACACAACAAAACTAACTCACATTAACACTGTCCTAACTCACACAAACTCGTATTTTAGTTAGTAAAATCACAACAAAGAATGAAAGGTGATGTAATCACCTTCTTTTTTCTGATAAATTGCTTACTATTGAAGGAATAAAACAGGTGCGCAATGAATATTAACTCACCGTTATTGAGAAAATTTATAACCCTTGGCCGCATTGATGCCGACACGGTTAAAAACAAACAAAATGAATTTGCCTCAACAGCTGAGCTTATTTCTAAATGTGGAAAAATCGATAGTAAAGATTTAGCTGAACAATGTATTGATTTGTTTCGCGTACCTTATTTTGATTTAAAAGATTTTGATCCCACAAGAATCCCAGCAGATCTCGTAAAAGAAAAACTCATACGTAAACATCACATTTTGCCGCTTGTTCAAAAAGATCGAAAAGTTTATATAGCAGCATCAGACCCAACAGATTACGGCGCATTCGAAAACTTTGAGTTTAGTACCGGTCTTTCATGCGAAATTGTTGTTGTTGATTATATTCAACTCGATAACAAAATTGAGCAGTTACTAGATGCCACTGGTAGCTTAAATTTAACTGATGACGAGTTTCAAGAATTTGCTGATTTAGATTCAGAAAGCCAAAGAGATACAGCACCACAAGATGACGATAAAGATGATGCGCCTATCATCGTTTACATCAACAAAATTTTAATGGATGCCATTAAAAAAGGCGCCTCTGATTTACACTTTGAACCGTATGAGCACAAGTACCGTATTCGTTTTCGTATTGACGGCATTTTGCATGAAGTGGCAAGCCCACCTAATACATTAGCAACCAAGCTTTCTGCGCGTATTAAGGTTATGTCGCGACTCGATATTGCCGAAAAACGCAAACCACAAGATGGTCGTATAAAACTAAAAATTACTGAACGCAAAAGTATCGACTTTCGTGTAAGTACCATGCCTACCTTGTGGGGTGAAAAAATAGTAATGCGTATCCTTGATTCATCAAGCGCTATGTTAGGCATTGATGTATTAGGCTATGAGCCTGAGCAGAAAAAGCTCTACATGGATGCACTTGCTCAGCCTCAAGGGATGATATTGGTAACAGGGCCAACGGGTTCTGGTAAAACAGTATCGCTATACACAGGTTTAAATATATTAAATCAGCCAGAGCGCAATATTAGTACTGCGGAAGATCCGGTTGAGATTAACCTTGAAGGTGTAAACCAAGTACAAATTAATATTAAAGCCGATATGACTTTTGCCAACGCATTGCGTGCATTTTTACGTCAAGATCCTGATGTAGTTATGGTAGGTGAAATACGTGACCTAGAAACCGCAGAAATATCAATAAAAGCGGCGCAAACAGGTCACTTGGTTTTATCAACATTGCATACAAACTCAGCACCAGAAACAATCACCCGTTTATTAAATATGGGTGTGCCGGCTTATAACGTAGCAAGTTCGATCAGCTTAATAATAGCCCAACGTTTAGCACGTCGTTTGTGCCCCAAGTGTAAAACGCCGGAACAACTTCCGAGTGAAGAACTGACTCGCCAGGGGTTTAGTTCCGAGCAAATTGAAGAAATGACATTATATACACCTAAAGGGTGTGATAGCTGTACCGATGGTTATAAAGGCCGAGTGGGTATTTACGAAGTAATGCAAATTACCCCTGAAATTGCCCAAATTATTATGCGCGGTGGTAACTCGCTTGAAATAGCAGACGTATCACTTAAAGCCGGTTTTAATAATTTACGTTTATCAGGTTTACGCAAAGCAGCCGATGGTCTTACATCCCTTGCTGAAATTAATCGCGTGACTAATTTTTAAAGGTCCATAGTAAAAGTGACAAGGTTCTGAACACTAAACTCAGAGCCTTACTTATACCTAGAGACTCATATCTAAGTAATGTAAAATGCAGAAAAAGATTGTAAAGAGTAAATTATGCCTACTGTTGTAAACTGCCCGACCTGCAAAACTAAAGTTGAATGGTCAGAGCAAAGCCCATTTCGCCCTTTTTGCTCCAAGCGCTGTCAGCTAATTGATTTGGGTGAATGGTCGTTTGAAAATAATAAAATTTCTGCGCCAATCACCTCAGCAGAAGAGTTTAGCCAAGACATGATTGAAGATATTGAAGCTATGCTGGCTAAAAATGAAGATGACTTTTTTAAGTAAACGCTGAATTTTTCATTTAAAAGCACAAAAGCCAGCGCGATGCTGGCTTTTTAGTGTTCAATATAATTGAACGATTAGTCTTTTTGCTTACGATGCTTTTTATTCATACGCTTTTGCATTTTAGCAAACTTCTCTTTTTGCTCAGCGTTAAGAACTTGCATTACTTGGTGCTGCGTTTTTAGTTTAATTAAACCAAATTGCTCACCTTTTTCGCGGCGTTCGTTTAATAGCTCTTTAGCTGCATTTTCGTCAAATGTTGCCGCCGAAAGTAACGCATCCATTTTTGCTTTGTGCGCTTCACGCATTGCTTTACGGGCTTCTTTATCGTCGCCGCGCAATGCTTTCATTTGTGTTTTTTGTGCTTCAAAAATAGCTTTTAGCTTAGTTTGCTGTTCATCTGTTAGGCTTAATTTTTCAACGCCGCGATCAGAAAGTAAAAAACGAGCTTGAGAATGGCTTTGCTTATGCCCGTCGCCTTTAGCTAATACGCTACCAGCGCCAAGAGTTGCTGTTGCTAAGCCACAAATAAGTACTAATTTTGATAGTGTGTTTACTTTAGTCATAATCATTACCTTAATATTGAATTGGTTGGTCGAGCGATTGTGGCTGCTAAGCCAGTGAGTTAACTATACCTAACTCAACGCAAAGTAACGCAAAGCAGTGTAAAGGTTGTGTAAAGATTCACCTTTGCACTATTTAGCGGGTAAAATAACGCTATAAACAACTCTAAGGGTTTGTAAATGAAACTATTAATGATTGATGACGATACGGGCCTTTGTGAGCTATTAAGTGAATATTTAACTGCTCAAGGCTTTGAAATACAAAGCGTACACGACGGTGAGCAGGGCCTTAAACTAGCACAAGCAAACGACTACGCCCTTATATTGCTAGATGTAATGCTACCAACGCTTGATGGCTTTGAAGTGCTTAAACAACTTAGGCAAACAAAGCTCACCCCTGTAATAATGCTTACTGCAAAAGGTGAAGACTTTGACCGTATTTTTGGTTTAGAGCTAGGCGCTGACGATTATATTCCAAAACCTTTTAATCATCGTGAATTACTAGCCCGCGTAAAAGCGATAACACGCCGTATAGAGCACATTAATAGCTTAAATGCAGCTACAACGAGCAAGTTACTCGTTAATGGTATTACTGTTAACCTTGCAGCGCGAGAGGCCTCAATAGACAGCTCTACACTAACCCTTACCGGTACAGAGTACGAAATACTCACGCTATTGTGTAAAAATGCAGGCGAAGTTGTTAGTAAAGAGCAAATTAGCGAAGAAGTGCTAGGCAGGCGTTTAGCTTCTTTTGATCGCTCTATCGATATGCATGTAAGTAATATCCGTAAAAAAATTGCGGAGCATATTCCAGGCGAGCGAATTAAAACAATGCGAGGTACAGGTTATGTCTTTATCCAAGGCGAATAAAAGCACTTATTTTGCTTGGTTAAAGCACCCTGGGCACTACCTATTTTTTAAAATATTTATTTGGTTTTGGTTAACTATAATCGGCACCGTAGCAGCGCTTATATTTTTAAGTAATATTACCGCTATTAATGCGGTATCTAACGAGCCACTTTATGGGCCGATGAAAAAAAACCTGATATATACCGCTAAAAGCATTGAGCGATCTGCTGTTAAACATAAGCGCACCCTAAACGAAGTATTAGTTCACCCTCGCCTATCAAAGCGTAAACTTTTATATTTAAGCGCAGCACAATCCGATGACTCACTTAGTAATAAAGAAGTGCCAGAGAGCATCGACTTAAGTTTATTAAACTTTACTCAAAACATGTCACCGCAAATTATTTTCACTGAAAAATACCAAGCCTTCGGCCCTGTTAATATAAAAGTGCCTGAAGGGAGTTTTTATCTTTATGAAATAGATATTAACCATCAACCGCCGCTAATAATGCGCTTTAAGCTAATGCCTAATTGGATGAAAATAGTCATCGCAATTGTTGCATCTCTCATTTTAAGTTTTGTATTTAGCCGTAACTTAATAGCCCCTATAAATAGCCTTAAAAAAGCAGCTATTAAATTATCTGCGGGTAACTTAAGTACAAGGGCCGATATTTCTGTAAACCGTAAAGATGAACTCGGAATACTTGGGCGAGATTTTAACAGCATGGCTAATCAGTTAGAGCTTTTAATTAGCTCACAAAAACGCTTATTAGCCGACATATCACATGAATTACGATCGCCTCTTACACGTTTAAAAATGGCTACCGGACTTGCACAAATGCAAGCTAACGACGCTAGCCAATCGTATTTATTACGCATAGAAAAAGAAGCAAACCAGCTCGATAAAATGATTGCAGACGTGCTGCAAGTTTCTCGCTTAGAAGCAAAAAGCCAAGCGCTTTCACTGCAAAAACAATCATTACAAATAATTGTAGATCACGTTATTAACGATGCGCAGTTTGAAGCAAAACAAA
>Ga0209309_10004674_pt1 | contig 11219 bp, 3 predicted proteins | sample COGITO_mtgs_1204_2_FD_184807 | JGI IMG/M metagenome (GOLD analysis project Ga0209309, IMG submission 184807) | Pelagic marine microbial communities from North Sea - COGITO_mtgs_120412 (SPAdes) (version 2) | ecosystem: Environmental > Aquatic > Marine > Epipelagic ...
GAGGGTTCGCCGGGTGTTGGCTACTACCGTGAGTTCGGCGGGTGTTGCCTTACTCTCGAGGGTTCGGCGGGTGTTGCCTACTACCGAGGGTGCTGCCCTTTTGGCTGGCACCGAGGGTTCGCCGGGTGTTGGCTACTACCATGTGGAGGACGCCGGGTGTTGGCTACTACCATGTGGAGGAGGCGAGCGGCGACGTACCGAGTGGTGGAGAGGTACGTGCGATCTCGTTCGGTGGCTGCCTGGCGTCGACTGCGGAGTCGTCGTCATCAGGTGGCCACTCTTCCTCGCCCGTCATGAGCGACGGAGGCTCGGCGTTGGATGCGAACTCGTTGGCTTTGCGCGGGACGAATTGCACGGGGCCGGTGGGAGCCGCAGGCTGAGCCGGCGGGTCGTTCGGGAGGCCCGCGAGGCCATGATTGGCGTGGCCGGTGCGGCGGCGAATAAGTGTATCGCGCGCCTGTTTGTCGCTGAGTTGAGTTCGCCGAGCGGGCGTGTCGCACTTGCGCAGGCCTATGGAGATTTTCAGCTGCCCTCTGGCGTCGATGGCGACGGACCGTTTGCGTTGGAGTACGTGAACTCTGTGCGAGACGAGCCTGGCGTGCAGTCGACTGGCGGTCGAATGCTCGACGAAGTTGGATGCGTGAAGGTTCGGATAGAGGTCACACAACGAGGCGTCCGACGCCGGCTCGTTCGGTTGGGGACTGAGAGGGTCCAAAGTTGCTGCTGCAGGTCGCTGCCCGGAGCTGATCATCGCCGAAGCCGAGTCGCCAGAGTCGCGGCGCGGTGAGGCGCCAGCCGCGGCTTGAGCGCGCATTGAGATCGCGCGATAGACTTCTGCTGCTACGGTGAGGAATGCCGGCTCGACATCGCGCCTATGTACGATGTCGCCGCTGCTGAGCTCGGAATCAAAATTGTCCGCGAACGATTTGAAATGCTTGAATCGCGCAAGTTCACGAGACGGCGTCGGTGAGACGTCGCAGGTTGAACGAAAGGTCGCGATGTGGAGCACGTACACGTGAGCGTCCTTGCGCACATAGAACGGAGGCGCAAGTGAAACAAGGTCGTCGGAAGCGATGCCGGTTTCTTCCAACATTTCACGCGAGGCTGTTTGCCACGGTGACTCACTGTGCTTCCGGCGGCCACCGAAGCTTTGCCAGATGTTCCCAGCGCCGGCGCCGGCAAGCCAACCGTGCTTGTCGATGATGTAGAAGCCTGCGCCCGTATGAGCGGTAGCGACGTGCGGGTTGACAGCCCCGGCGCTGGCTCCACTGGTGGGGGGAAAGGGGTGATGTGCGCCACCGTCGCACATCACCCCTGCCGAAAATACGTCACCATGCTGTCGAGCTTCGGTGGTAGCGCATGTTTGGCTGAGACCGCCTCTGGGTGATCTGAGGTCAAGTGAGAGTGAGGGCAGCGCGCGCACGAGGTGCGGATAGCGCGCTGACCAGGAAATCCTTTCAGGTCTCGCCACTGCTTGTTGGCACGATCATACGCCGACAAGAAGTATGAGCAGACGAACTCCCAACAGAAAGCGTTGAAATCCACGCCAGCTTTCTTGCAGAACGCGCCTACGTCGAAGTGCACCACGGGCAGAGCCTTCATTTGGCCGGAGACTTTGTCCCTGAATTCGCGGGCAATGGACAGAACCTGCCCTTTCCAGGAGCAGGACGATGCGAGAGAGCCTGGCGTGATGTTCCCGGGCTTTTGGTTGCCGTCGGCTGGAGACGGCGACTTCGGACTGGGATTGGGGTTGGCGTTGCCTTTGGCAGGGCGCTTGCGCTTACCACCGGCACCACCGCCGCCACCGCCGCCACCGCCGCCGCCGTCGCCGTCGGGAGATGGCGCGGGCGCGGGTGCAGGGGCGCCGCCGTTGCGCGCCAGGGTGGCGAGCGCATTCAGCGAGCCGGGGATGAGCTTGTCCATGCGGAGCATCTCTTCGGTGGTGGCGTCGTGCCGTTCAAGGCGCTTGAAGCACGGATCACTGCTTCGCAAGAACGTACGAGGCACGAGCGACGGAGCACCCGGGGCGGGTGGCGGCGAACGGAGCATGAGACGGTGGCGCTCTGCTGGCTTGGAAAGCCCGTCTTGGCAAAGGGCGCCACGGAGCTCGGTGCGATTCACGGCCGCAGGCGCACGTTTCACGAACAGATCGACCTCTTTGTAGAAAGCGGAGAAGCCGAGCTGGGTGTCATTGCGCGGGGCGCCAAAGCAGCAGGCGAAGCGGTCGATATAGATCGCGAGCTCAGCAGAGCGCGGCTGAGACCACTGCGAATGCAAGTCGCCAACAGGAGCCGGGGCGCTGTGCTTGCTGCGTTCACGCTCGAGAGACACGATGATGTTGTTGTAGTGGTTTTCCGAGTCCCAGTTGCCAGCGACAAGGGCGCGTGCATAACGAGGGTCGATCTTCCAGTCCTTATCCGCCTCACGAATATTGCCACGGTCATCGGTGATAAGCGCACGCTTGATAAAATCGACGATGCTTTCACGAGCAAGAGCGAGGCGGGTGAAGAGTGGGTTGCGGTAGTGCCGCTTGGTCGCGAGAAATTGGTTGAGAACTTGGGAGTAGCGCAGAAATGCAAGTCGAAGGATTTCATCGTCGACGCTTCGAATGCCCGGCTGCAAGAAGAGGACAGCGAGACCAGATTTCATGTCGTCGATAACATGAGACTCGTTGTTCTCTTCGTCGTAGACGCTGAGCCACACAAGCGGACCAGTGACAGTTGAGGAGCGCAGGAAATTCTCGACGACATCGCCGTACGCGGAAAGGTTATTGAAGATGGTGCCGACGGACTCGGTGGAAGCGCCGGCGTTGGCGCTTGGCGCTGGTGCGTCGGCAGGCGTCGACTGGCTGCTACCAGTAGAGCGATTGCGTCGCTCCTCGGTGATGTGTGCAACCAGAGCCGCGCAGCGTTCAGCAGCCGACGCCGCACTGTTCATGCCAGTGACACTGGTCATTGAGTTGTAGTCACGCAAGAACGAGTCAAGCGAGCGGAACGCAGAGAGCGAGCGAGACTCCGACAGGCTGAGAAGCTCGTCGACGAGGTGAACGGCAGCAGAGAACTGCGACGCAGGGGAGCCGCCGGTGACCCAGTGACGCAAAGCAGAGCAGGATAGGAGCAGGACTGGAAAGCGATCCCTCAAGACAACTGCACGAAGGGCAGCATCTTCAGTCTGGAAGGCCACGCGGTCGTCGACGTCGAGGAGAAGGTCAGGCCACGAGAGCCGAACTGACGCCAGCTCGGGGGCCCAGGTGGTCTTAACGAGCCACCGAGCCACCTGAGATGGGTAGTGCGCAACCGGCAGTGAGGCCAAGCTCCCCACCATTGCATGTGATGAGAGGGCTGTCGATACAAGGTGGAAGCGATCTTGATTGTTTTCTCGAGTATCAGCGTCGAGGTAGAAGCCTTGAAAGCCGCGCAGGTCGGCGAAGGGAGCAAAGCTGCTCGACAGCGGGCACATGCATGTACCCATCAGAATGTGAGACGGCCAGGTGAACTCATCCACATCCGTATCAGACTCTGCAAGTGGGATGATGTCGTCGATCGCAAGTATCAGAAGCTGCGGCAATTTGGCCACTGCGGCGACGATGCGAGCGAGGAAAACAGTCGGGCCCATCTCATTCTGCACCGTCGCGGAGGAGTCGACCGTAAGGTCGAGCCCCACAGCGATGAGAGCTTCAAATGCATCATTGAGTCGAGAAGGCAGCACAAAGCCACCACCGGTCCGCACCGCAGACACGAGCGGGTCTGTCGCGGTGAACGCCCGGAGGAAGTAGAACTCGAGCTCATGCTGCTGAAGGCAGAGCTGGTTGGCATCGTCCGGGTCGGGCGTGGCTCCAAGCAGATTGAGCCAAGGGCCCAGCTGATTGTTCTCCACACGAACTGGGAAACTAGCATCGGCCAGATTCCAATGGTTGTACAGCGCCGCCTTGCGCGCGTTCGGTCGCGCAACAAAGCTCGAGCGATCGGTAAACCATGCGCCAGGGGGGCGGCGCAGCTCCATGTTTTGAATGAGAAATAGTGATAACCGCGTCAAACGAAAGAACGATTATGCCGGGAAGATGATGAAGCAGGAGGCCGAAGGTGCGAGCGGTTCCCGTACGAAGCCTGCGGCGGACTGCTTAGACACCTTGAAGCAAAAAGAAGAAGAAAAGGCCGGCGTGGCCGGCTGGGGCAGTGCAGAGCGCCACCTGTGGAGCCCTGTGCGCTGCGAACCACAAGAAAGATCACAACAGTGACCTCATCTTTTTCGCCAGTGACGTCAGCGAAACCGCCCTGTGGTGTCGATGCCGTCAGTGTGGTGTCGCAGCGAGCCCCCCTCACGGAGACAAGCAGTTACCTGCGGTAACAACGAGTCTCCGGTTTTGGTGAGGCACTCTGCTGGGCTTGGAGATTTAGAGTGGTGACGTCATCGTTCGAGTGATGACGTCACCGGGAAGCCCACAGATCGCAGAGGCCAGTCAGAGAGCCTCGCCAAAGGAGAGAGGCGTGAGAGCCCACAACTGGAAGCGCGATCAAGCGTCGTCAGCAGTGTCGTCAAGCGAGACGACATGGAAGAGGCGGTTGCGGGCAATGAGCCACGGGCGCTCCCCCGGAAATGCTACGCGCACCTCCGTCGAAGAAATGACCGCAGAGATAGTCCCAGAGTAGTGAACATGATGCGAGCCAAGAGCAAAAGGAACAGCGACCAACGCACCTTTCTTGACCTCTGCGGGAGCGAGCGGAGCGCCCTTGTCGCACATGCCAGACTCAGCAACCAAGCAGCCGACGGCAGCGTCGGAAGCCAGGTCGTCTTCGCTGTCGGACCCAGCGGTTGAGCCGGCAGGCGCCGAGCGTGCACGAGGACGCGGCGGGCGAAAGGAGCCAGCAGGGATAGAAGGCGAGTCCAAACTTTGACTGACTGCGCGGACCTGACTATCCGCATCACACGGAGGGATATTTGACGACAGCCGAGAAGTGATGGCGGCCGACATGGCAGAGTCGAGCGTGCTCATGGCGGCCTCGGGATTCATGTGCGCGTATATGCGCACAGCCGCGGGAGAGAGCCATCGGCACATGGCCTGGATCGTGGCGGTCGAGTGACCAGCAGCGAGAAGCGCACACGCCAGCCAAACGCGCCCACTGTGCAGTGACAAGGTACGTGCGACGGAGGCGCCCAGCGCACAGAGGCACGCCGCGGCGAAGATGGCATCGACGACGGCATGGGACATCGGTGTGCCGGCGGCATCTGAAACAAAGAGCGGAACGTGCCGCCGCTGGTTGGCGGGGACGGGAAACTGAAGCTCGAGGCGAGCAAGGCGAGCCGCTGCATTGCACGGATCCGTAGGGTGAAATGGCAGATAAATCGGCTTATCGCCGAACATGACGGCAAAAGGGTCGGCCTTGGTGCAGCCGGGAATGATGATGGCAGCATCACCAGGGCCGAGGTTGCGGAGCTGCTCGGGAGTCGGGCAGTCGACAATGTCGCCATCGATGAACCATTTGAGGTTCCACTTAGACATCGATGACGCATCGAAGTCTTCAGGGGCCACGCAGAGAAGGTCGGCTTTACGGGAGCCCGAGTGCCGCAGCGCCGTGAGGAACGCAGCAAAGTTAACAAACAGCGGCGAGGACCAGTCAACGGTGTGCTTGCCCAGCTTGGTGCCAGCAGCGATGCTAAGGAGCATCACAGTCTGCTGGTTGGTGAGCGGCTCACGGCGCCTCGGCACTAAGATTTCGGCCCCATGAAGATGAACGTACTCGTCCATGAGGCCTTTAAGCACAAGCGCAACGGAGGGCGCCGGGCACATGACAATGTCCATGTGTTTGTGCACCCGACGCACGCTGTCGAGGCACGCGCGAGCGCTGGCGGGCTTCGCGGTGTGATGAGCACGATTGCGCGGGACCATCGTGCGAAAGGCATACAGGAAGAACGCCGCTTGAAGGAATCGCTCACGGCGAGCGCCAGAGGTGTCGAGGCCTGCGTGTGCGTCAACGCAGTCACGAACTTCGGGCGTGTTCAGCATCCTGCAGAACGCGACCCACTTGCGCCACGAGCTACGATCTTTGCGCTGCGTGTTGGGGCGGACTGAGCGGCGGACTGCGGAGCCGACGTCACGCATGAGACCGGCGAGCATGCCAGGGTCGCCAGGACAGAGCGCGTATTTTGACGTGTCGCACTGAAGAAGGGCGAGCAAGTCGGCCGAGTCCGACTGCTCGGAGGAAGCTACCGGTCGTGACCGACCGCTCGGCGGAGGCGGCAGCACATGAAACGAGTGCGTGACCGCCGGAGCCGCAAAAGAGCGGGAGCGAAAAGAGACAGTGGCAACGGCCGGCGGCCTCGGCGGACCGACCAGAGGCGCACGGAGGCGGGGAACGCTCGGTGGCGGCGTCGGCTCGGAGCGAGTGAACTTCGGGAAGGCCGACGGCGAGTCACGCCGGAGGGCAAATCGAGCCACATTGCCGGCTGCGGCACGCGGGGGTGACGGCTTGGCGTTGGTGGTGAGCGCAGGTACCGCCGACGGCACGGTGATCGGCGCAGAGGGGCTCGCTGGCGCCGGCCGCACGACACGGACGTGGTGCGCGGGCGCGGGCGGACGCGCCGCGAAACTGACGAACGAGACGGGGGCGTTCGTCGGGGTGCCGTACCGAGGTGTCGGTGGAGTGTCGGTCGCCTGTCGGAACGAGGGAAACTGGCTGGCGCGCTCATTTGTGGTTGGACCGTACGACCCTTTGTTTGCGTGCCGGTGAGAGCGCGAGCGCTGCGACTCCTCTTTGGATAGAGGGCGCGAGGCGAGCTCGCGGTTGGCGCGCGTCGCGAGGTCTCGAGCGAGGGCGCGTAGATCGGCGAGGAGGTTGTGCACCTTGGGTGGCACGACGAGCCACTCGTGCGCAGTGTGGCACTGGCGGCAAAGTTCCTCGACCATGTCAAAATATCCCCGGCTGACTGCGTCTGAAAAGATGTTGCCAGGACCGAAGACGTGAGCGATGTCGGTGATGGCTGCGAGGCGCACGAACTCAGCCTCGTCGAGCAGTCGAAGGTGGATCATTTGCATGCCCTCTGACTTGGCCGAGTGCTTGGAGAGCACGAGCGCCGACGTGAGCGAATCGGTGAGAGCGAGCACGCGAGTATGCATCAGCGGGATGCTCGGCCCGAAGATGACGAAGTTGCCGTAGATGCCGAGGAACTCAAGCCAGTTAATCGGGAGTGCGGCGACGTCTTCGGGCGAAAGGGGAAGATACCACGACATGCCGTGCATGTGGCCACCGACGCCCGGCGTCGGGGTGCCGTCCTTGGCGGCGTCTGACGACATAACGACGACGGAGCCACCGCCCTCGCGCGGGAGAACACGAACAGCAACGCAAGCGATGCCGGGCCGCTGGATGAGGCGCTCCATCCACTTGCGGGCCTGAGATCGCATCGCATCCGTCGGCGGGAACGAGTACTGCATGCCGAGCTTAGCGAACGCCTTGTGGGGGTAGTACAAGTGGTAGTTAGACGAGCGCAGCTCACTGGCGAAGGGGGTGAGGTGCTCGATCAGGCCGGCGATCGACATGGCGTCTTCGACGGTGAAGTCGTCGCCGAGATGCATCCGGCGCAGCTCGGCAATGGCGCGGGCGCGCTTGGGAGGCGGGATGACGACGGCGCCGAAGGTGCCGTGGAACCGCAGGCCGACCCACAGGATGCTGGTGCCGCCTTGGCGTTTGGCGGCGACGGCCATGCGCAGCCCGACCATCAGCGTAACGTCACGCCAGCACGACAGGAGGCGCACGAGGCGCTCAAAGCCGACAGCAATGAAGTGCGGGTCGTCGGTGTAGACGTAGGTGCGGAAGAGGTCGGACTGGTTAGGGCCGAGCGCGTCACGCCGCTTGAACCACTCGAGGAGCGAGGTGTCGGTGACGGCGCTGCGGCTCGAGCGCTCGAGCGCTCGCATTTGGCGGGCAACCAGGAACAGAAGGGCGTCGCCGAACCGTTGGCAGAAGCCGCTGGCGTTCGCAAAGCCATACCCGAGTGAGTACTCGAGGATGTGCGAGTACTCGCAACGCGAAGCAATGTCGTTGATCTTGAGCCAGAGGATCGACGTCATATAGATCTGCGACCGGTGGAGGTGGAACTGGTTGAACGCATCCGAGCTGTCGTCGTTGAACTGGAGAATTGGCTCACGCAGAATACGCGCGGGAACTTGCAGGACGCAGATGTCGCTCATGACGCCGGGGGCGCCCGGCTTGCATTCTGGGTTGAACTTGGGCTTGCCGTCGACGAGCGAGCGAAGCGCGATCGCCTCGTTGAGCGGCAACACTGGCACTTTCATACCGCACGAGAGCTTCTTGTGCGGGCCCGACGCGTTTGCGATGCGCCGTGGTGCGTCCGGCCTGAGCTTCTTGGCTCGGGTGCCTTGCGAGGTGCACCGAATCGGCAGCAGGCCGAGGGCGACAATGAGGTCGCCGTCGTCGAGCGCCGGGTGCTCTGCGTTGACGATCTCGAGGTAGCCGAGGCTGGCGAGCCGAGCGATGTCGTTTTCGGCGTTGGCGAAGGCGTGGCTAAGAGAAAGAAGGTGCGGGCAGATTACGATTTGCAGAGCGAGGTCGGCGAAGAACAGAGCGCCGTTGAGAATTTGGTAGCGCAGGCTTTGGTCAGGGTACTCGTCGCCCAGAGCGTCGAAGAAGGCACGCGCGTGGAGGTGCGTGTCGATCGGCGCCTCGAAGTCGAGCGGCAGGAAGTAGCCGTCAGGGTGCTTGGACCGGAGGTCCCACACGATTCCTCGCGCCTCGGGTAGAAACCCGTCTTGCCCGATCACGATGGTCTTGAGCTGAGCACGGAGCCAGTCTGGGACCGGGAGCTTGTCACGGTCTAGCTTCATGATCGCAATGATCGGGCGGAGCTCTTTGGCAAGCTTGCGAATCGCCCACGGGTATAGGATCTGCTCGATGGAGCGTGGGCGATGGGAGGTGCGCTGCTTGCCGGGAAAGGTCGGCTTCGGGATGGATTGCACCGGACATGGGTCGTAGAAGGGGACGTCGACGAACGCTGTCTCGTCGTCGGCGGACATGGAGAGGCCGCGGAGTGACGGCGGGATATCGGCGTTGGGAGCGGTGTCGATCTGCGGGACCCAGTCGAGGAGGTATTGCCGATGGCGGTGAGACCTGCTGACTGTGGTGAGCACGCGTCTCAGGTGCGTGTCGACGCACTCAAGGTAGTGCAGCTGGGCCGGCCATGCGGACGGTTGTGCCGACGGAGCATATGGCAGGGCGAGCAGGGGGCGAGGGGCCATGGCACCGTCGGCGACGTCGGCAAGGGCGATTGGCATGCCGCGCTGGCAGTAGGCTGCTACGCGGGACATGGCCGAGGCGACGGGAAGGTAGACGTCACAGTCGGCGACCTCGTCGATGGTAAGCCAGGCCGAGAACTCGTTCTCGACGCCGGGCTGGACGCCGAGCAGTGGGCAGGCGACCACCGACAACCACGGTCGACTAAACACGAGGAACGAGTGAGGATCGAACCCGAGGTTGGCGTTGAGCGAGGCGCAGAAGCGGGTGGCTGCGGTGACGATGGAGTCACGGGATGGCTGTGGCTTGTCAGCTGCGGGGATGACGGGCAGCTGGCGTCGGTCGTTTGAGACTAGGGCGCGCAGGTCTCCGTCGCCAGTTTGGATGACGAGGACGACGAAGGCGTCGTGAGACGAGCCATATGCCACAGGAGCGAAGCGAAGCGCAGCGCGACTTTCGAGAGAGTCAACACCACGAGTCCGAGCAACGTCGAGAGCAATGGCGGTGCGGAACTGGCCCTCGCGCGTGACGGACCGATGCGCTTGGGCTTCGGCGAGTTGCATCGATAGCATGTCACCGACGATGGCGTCGACATCTTTGGAGCGTAGGCTGGCGTCGACATGGAGTGGGAAGAGAATGTCGGGGTGGCACTCGAGGAGACGGACAAGCTCTCGGTAGTCGGGAGCGTAGGCGCGTCCGTTCCGAAGCCAGAGCTGCTTGGCAGAGCCGAGCGGGGAGACGCCCATCTTCGTGAACGAGGCTGCGATGCCTTCCATCGAGAACACGTCGAACGTCGTCGCAACGTTCGTGAACGGCTCGCCACGCGTATGGTTGGGAAAGTAGGCGACGGATCCGCGCTTGTCGCGCATAAGGAGCAGCGGTAGCGACGGGTCGTCGGGGTAGGAGACGACGACGAGCTCGAAATCATAGCTGGGATGACGGACGCGTGAGCCTTCTCGGATGGGAACGCCCGAGCCGCCAAATACGAGTGTCGCTGCCACTGTCGGGTGGTCATGGCTGACGCAGTGGTCGACGAGCGTGAGGACGCCGTCGACGTACTGCTCGGGCCGAATGTCGTTGTCGGGAAGAGCGATATCGCGAATGCGCGAGCGCAGTGCCAGGATTGGGCGCAGCGGAGGCGCCTCGCCAATGCGAGCGACGACGGACGTGAGCTCCCATCGGAGGGCGCATCTGGGTCGGCGGATTTTGCCATTGCAGGAGACGGAGTCGAAGAGGCAAGGTCGAGAAGGAGACCGGACGAGCGGCGGACGGTTCGCCGCAAGTCGGGCGTCGAAGCGCTCGAGGACGACGCTTCCCGTGGAGAGGAAGGTCTCGTGTTCCTCGACGTCGACGGAGATGTACCGTTCCCCAAGCGAGGCAACGGCGTCGGGAACGTCGTTGGTGACGCCGTCGGCGCGTTCATCGTGTTCGGCTAACTTGGAGCCGCCCGGAGCGAACGGTTGGCACGGGAGACCGGCGGCGACTAGAACAGAGGGCGCGCGGATCGTTGAGCCAGACGAGCCGGCGCGGTCGGAGAGATCGGCGGTGGGGAAGCGGTGCCGGAGAACTCGTTGCTTGAGGATGTTGTCTTCGGAGAGCTTCTCCGCTGGAACGCCGTGATGAAGAAACGCGTGTTCGAAAGTGCCGACGCCAGAGTACTCGCCCCAGAGCACGACGGTCTCGGAGGTCGGGGTCGAAGGGCGCGGCGAGCATGAGGGCGGCGGCGACGAGGCGTCGCCTGCGGCGGTGAGCCGCTGCGCCGGCGAGCAAAAGAGAGGTGAGAGCGAGCTCTGCGCACCTGTGACAACGAAGTGCCGGTCGGCAAGAGTGGGTTCACCGGGTGTTGGTTACTACCGTGAGTTCGGCGGGTGTTGCCTTACTCTCGAGGGTTCGGCGGGTGTTGCCTACTACCGAGGGTGCTGCCCTTTTGGCTGGCACCGAGGGTTCGCCGGGTGTTGGCTACTACCATGTGGA